>Ga0209253_10001228_pt1 | contig 22461 bp, 16 predicted proteins | sample FrelakmetBRP12BR_FD_187145 | JGI IMG/M metagenome (GOLD analysis project Ga0209253, IMG submission 187145) | Freshwater lake sediment microbial communities from the University of Notre Dame, USA, for methane emissions studies - BRP12 BR (SPAdes)... | ecosystem: Environmental > Aquatic >...
TGGCTCCCTTGATGGGAGTGAGCATGCGTTTCACCGCGGTCGTGCGGCCGAGCCGCCCTACGACAACGCCCGAGCGGGCACCGTCCTCACCTGATGCCCCGGTCTCGGCTTCCCGGAACACACAGACTTCCTTCACGTCCCTTCCCAAGACCTCGGCCTGCGCCCACTCGGTAAACTCTTCCGCGACCGCATTCATGAGACGGATTTTCCCGTCCCGGTCGGTGGTGATCACCGCATCCGTGATCGTGCTCATGGTGGTCGCCAGCCATCGCTCATTATCCCGGAGACGGCGATCCGTGCTGCTCTTGTAGAGCGCCATTTCCATCGTGGTGTGAAGTTCGCGTTCCTCAAACGGCTTCAACACATACCCGAAGGGCTCCGTGATTTTCGCCCTGTGAAGAGTATGCTCGTCCGAATGAGCAGTCACATAGACCACAGGAACTTCATGCAATCTGCGAATCCGATCTGCAGCCTCGACCCCGTCAATCTCCCCGCGCAACGTGATATCCATCAGCACAAGATCGGGCTGGGCGCTCACGGCCATCTGTATCGCCTCTTCACCCGTGCTCGCCATGCCCACGACACAGTACCCCAGCCGCTCGATCCGGTTACGGAGATCGCTCGCTACGATTCGCTCATCCTCAACTACCAGTATCTTCGCTTTTTGCATGTGTCTGTATGTTCGAATGAGTCTCCGACTGGCGAAACCAGGCGAATTGCATCCTCCCGCTTCCCGAACTTGTCCTCTAATGCCATGCCAAGGGCAATTGCCGTTCGGAAAACGCAAAACAGTGAAAAAAGGTGGAAAGACGCGCGAGGAACTACTCTGAAGGTGCCGACAGCTCGGTGGGTTCTACCGCGAAATCTCCTTGGTGGCTATCTTTAGCCACCTGGCCGCTCACTACTTCCTTTGCCCGGTGCGCGTGAATCATCTCGTGAATGCTCGCCATCAGCGCGTGAGCGGTGAATGGTTTGCTCAGAAGTGGAACCGACCGTGGTAGATGCGGGGCAGCATGCTTCGCCGCATCCTCATGCCCGCTGATCGCAATGATGCAGACAGCAGGGTTCATCTTGCGCAACGTTTTGATTGTGCTCGGGCCATCCAGGTTCGGCATGAGGAGGTCCACGACCACGACCGTGATTTCTTTGCCACGTTCGGCGAACAGCGCAAGCGCATCAATGCCGTCATGTGCAGTCAGGACACGGTACCCGACAGCCTCAAGTGTCGACTTGACAACCTCTCTCACAATCACTTCGTCATCCACGACGAGGACGATCTCGCCGTTCCCGCATGGTACCGGCGTCTCCTCTCCCAAGAGGGTGCATTCTTCCGATCCTTCCGCGACAGGAAGGAACACCTGGAATTCCGTGCCGCACCCCGGCTCGCTTTCCACCCGGATGAACCCTTCGTGCGTGCGAACAATCGAGAGCACAGTGGACAGACCCAGTCCCGTGCCCGCTCCCGGTTCTTTTGTGGTGAAGAAAGGGTCGAAGATCTTCTCTCTCAGGTGTGCGGGAATCCCCACGCCCGTGTCTTTTACCGAAAGCCGAACGTACTTCCCGGGTCGTGCCTCGGCAAGCATGACCGCGTAGGCTTCGTCGATGGTCACATCCTCGGCCCGCAGGACAATGGATCCACCGTTCGGCATCGCATCACGGGCATTGACACACAGATTCATGATGACCTGGTGGAGCTGTGTTGCATCCCCCAGAACCAGGGATAGCCTTGGAGGATAGATAAGGCTGAAGTCGATTGACGGAGGGAACGATCCTTTCGCCATGTCATGCATTTCCCGAAGAAGGTGCTTCGGCTGCAGAGGAACCTTCATGCCCGACGTCCCCCGGGAGAACGCCAGCACCTGCTGCACCACATCGATTGAGCGCCGTGCGCCCGATTCGATCAGGCGCAACATCTGCTCTTCATCGTTCCCTGTGATCTTGTCTCTGAGGACCTGCACGGCCATCAGGATCGGCCCCACGAGGTTGTTGAGGTCGTGCGCGATGCCTCCGGCCAGCATACCGATGCTCTCCAGGCGCTGGGTACGGAGGAACTTTGCCTCGAGTTTCTTCCGCTCCGTAACGTCCACATTGATCGTCAGAATCCCTCTCGGGATCTCGTCGTCGTCCAGAACCACCGTCCAGCTGCTCTGAACGGTGCGTTCTTTTCCGTCTTTGGTCAGTTGAACCAGCTCCCCCGCCCATTCTCCCTTCTCAAGTGCAATCCGCAGGGCATCCGAAGGAGCCGGATGGTGCTCGTCGTGGAGCACGCCGCCGAGGGTCTTACCCAGAAGCTCATTCGCCGTCCACCCGTACAGGCGTTGTGCTCCCCTGTTCCAGAACTGGACACATCCATGAACATCCAGAAGCACGATCGCTTCATGAGCTTTATCCAGAAGTGCCGCACGATGCCGGCTTTCCTCCTCCGCTTTGCGCCGTTGCAGGATCTCTTCGCGGAGCTCGGCGGTTTGTTCTTCCACCAGCCGCGTCAGATGGGCGGAATCATGGCTCAGCTCTTCGTGCATGCGCAAGACTTCCGTGTTTCGACTCACGCTGTCACGGTACATGCTGAGAAAGAAACTGAGGAGCTGATGTCGCGTGCAGCGAATCTCCGGCACCCGTGTTCCCGGGCGGACGGGCAGCACCTCGGGGGATTCTTCCCGCGTATGGTCCGTTTCTCCCGCGAGAAGAGTACGCACAGTGTCCAGAAGGGTTGCGCTGTCGTACGGTTTCGCAATGTAGTTGTCCGCACCCGCCTCCAGCCCCTTGATGAGGTCGGCGAGGTCGGCATGAGAAGTCAGCAGAAGAACCCTGGTGTTGTGCAGCCGGCAATCGGCGCGGATCCGACGGCAGAGTTCGTACCCATCCATTGCCGGCATCTCTACGCTGGTGAGCACCAGGTCAGGTGGGTCGGAGCACGCTGAGGCAAATCCGTCCTTCCCATCGCACGCAACCTGCACACCGTACCCCTCTGCGGTAAGAATGGTGGCAAGCTCCAGACGCTGCGTGGGTTCGTCTTCCACGACAAGAACGCGATATGTTTCGGGCCTATCGACCGTCTCCGGCATGAAGGCGTTTCCCCTGGTCTGCAAATGACACTTGAGCCTCAGCCCTGCCAACCCCAACTACCGGTCCGCCACAAGAGCCCCGTTCGAACGGACGGCAACCCCCGAACGCTTCTCCTTCCCCTTTCCACTCTGCACCGCACCGTCTCCTACCGTGAACCGTTCTATCAGTCGCTGCAAATTGTCCGTCAAGCGGTTCAGATCCTCCGCCGCCCGCGCGATCTGCTGTGTTCCCTGTGCCGTCTCTCCCGTCACCTTCGAGATCCCCTCCACGTTCTTCGAAATCTGCTCGCTTGCGCTCGACTGCTGTTCGCTCGCCGCCGCGATCTGTGCCACCATATCCGTCACCTTCTGACTCACCCCCACGATTTCCTTGAGGCTCGCCCCTGCGCGGTCCGCCAACTGCATCCCCTGCTCCACCTCCGCCGTCCCTTCCTCCATCGACGCCACTGCTCCTGCCGTGTCCGACTGGATCTTCTTGATCATCCCCGCTATCTCTTTGGTCGCCTTCGTCGTCCGCTCGGCCAGCTTCCGTACCTCGTCGGCCACGACCGCGAAGCCACGTCCCTGTTCACCGGCCCGTGCCGCCTCAATCGCCGCGTTCAGGGCCAGCAGGTTCGTCTGGTCGGCGATGTCGTCGATCACCCCGATGATCTCACCGATCTGGTCGCTCGACTTCCCGAGCTCCTTCACCGTCCCGGCACTCACTTCCACCACTTGCGCGATCCGCTTCATCCCCTCCACCGTCTCGGCCACCACCTTCCCGCCCTGCTCCGCACTCAGTCGCGCCTGCTTTGCCGTCTCCGCAGCACTGCTCGCATTCCGGGCGTTCTCCAGTATCGTCTTCGTCATCTCTTCCACCGCGCTCGCCACTTCGCCCGCCTGGCTCGTCTGTTCCTGTGCTCCCGCCGCCATCTCTTCTGTGCTCGAACTGATCTGGCTCGAGGCACTCGCCGTCGCGCTTACCGCCTCGCTCACCTCCCGCAACGCCTTCTCCAGCGAATCCCCCACCTTGTTGATGCTCTCCTTGATCAGCCGGTGGTCCCCGTGGTACTCTCCCTCCATCCGCACCGTCAGGTCTCCCGTCCCCATCACTGACAGCACTTCCGCTCCCTCCTGCACAGGCTTGATCACCGAATCCAGCGTCGCATTCACTCCCTCCACGATCTTCCGGAAATCCCCATGATGCTTCCCCGCCTCCGCCCGCGTCGTGAGTTTCCCCTGCACCGCCGCCGCGGACAGCATCACCGTATCCGACACCAGCGCGTTCACCGCATCAATGCACGTGTTCAGATTATTCTTGATCGTGTTGAAATCCCCCCGGTACGTCTCCGTGATCTTCCCCGGAATCTCCCCCTTGCTGATGCGGTCCATATGCTCTGCCGCCATCTTCAACGGACCGATGACCGCGTCGAGTGTCCCGTTCACCCCTACCACAATCTCCCGGTATCCTCCCTGAAACTTCTCTGCATTCCCCCGCATCGATAACTTGCCGTCAACCGCCAGACGGCTCAGGTGCACAGTTTCCTCGACAAGACCCCGCAGCGCGGTCACCGCCTCCACGAGTGATTGACCCAGAATGTCCTCGGAAGATGCCACAGGAATCGGAACCTCAAGATTTCCACGTGCGATGCCTGCAGCGGCGGTCGCTTTGGCCAGGAGGTTTTCCTGCAGATTCTTCACGGATGTACCGAGTTGTCCTATCTCGTCCTCCCGGTGCACTTCGACGGTCTGCGAAACATTCCCCAGCGCGAGCTTCTTGAGGTGTTCCACCGCCGTCTTCAGGTCCCGGACGATCTGGCGGTTCACGAAATACATCACCATGAAAAAAATCAGGACGATTGTGGGAATTGCCAGGGCCACCACCAGCCATCGTTCGGACCTGACCCCTGCTTCGTATTCGCGCATGGAGTAACGGAGGCTGACCACCGCAAGCGGATCACCGACTTTGGAAGTGTGACACTGTATACATCCCTGATCCGCGACGATGGCCCCGACACTCCGTATCACGGGTTCGCCGTTGAAGTCCCCTGCTGCAAAGAACGGCTGCCGGGATTGCAGCACAGAAAGCTCTGTGCCGTCCATCTGCTTTTCCCCATCCTCGTTGATCGCCCGTGATGGAATAATCCGCAATTCGCGCAGATTCGGGACCTCCGACACGGTCTTTATCAAGGGCTTCACATCTGTCACCCCTCCACCCATGGCGAAGGTAATGGACTTCACAACCAGGTCGTTGGTCCGCTGGACGCTTTCCCTGGCCGCAGACATCATGTTGGCTTCCTGCGTGAGGCGCAGAAACACGAACATTGCTACAAGCACGACTGTCAGGACAGCCGCGACGATAACGCCGATTCTTCTTGCGATAGACATGGTGACTCACTCCTTACTTGTGTTTGAGCCCGCGGGGTTTGCATCACGAATTCCCTCGCACTGATCTCCCGCGATCTGATGGTCCTTTTGCTGTTCCGCACATCCGGCGGCACATACCGATCCCTTACGTCGTCGCCAGGACTTTTTCAAGATCGAGGAGAATCAACAGCCGGTCCTCCAGTTTTCCGACAGCCGTGATATACTCCTCATGAACGCCGCCCACAATCGACGGCGGCGGTTCTGTAACGCTCCGCGGAATCCGCAATACCTCCCGCACTGCATCCACCACAAACCCCACTACCTTACCGCCCAACTCCACCACGACAATGCGCGTGTTCTTATCATGCTCCTTCCGCTCCATCCCGAACCTCCGCCGGAGATCGATAATCGGGATCACTTTCCCGCGCAGGTTGATCACGCCGTCCACGTACTCCGGGGCATTGGGCACCCGCGTCACTTCCAGCATCCGGTTGATCTCCTGCACCTGCAGGATATCCACGCCGAACTCCTCCTCCCCGATATTGAAGCTCACCAGCTGCAGCAGCTCCTCGCCGCTCCGCTGGTGCACATCCACCGCGGCTTCCAGCACCTCAGCCATTGTTATCCTCCATCGCTCGTCTGTTCATTCGGGTCCAGCCTTCCGGTTCCAATTGTCATCACTCCTCTGCCACGCAGCAGTGCCGTTCACGACCACACTCATGCCTCCTCCGTATGCAAGCCGTGTACCAAAGAGAGAGCAAGAATCGAGGCCCCACACGCAGGGAAAGCCCCGAAAACGGCAGGATAGGCAGGACAGGAAGGGAGAAAACGCAGAGCGGAAACAACCGCGGTTCCGCTATGTACAATGTTGGCCATCTGAGGAGCTTTCGCCCCCGAACACGAACGAAGCCCCACCGGCCGCCCGGTCCCACCTTCCGGGCGGCATGGAGCCTCGCCTGTGTCCCTTCATTCAGTCTGGAACTCTTGTCTGCACACTACTGCCACAGAGGCGCAGGCAACAATTCCTTTGTTTCCACCCTGCCCCGGAGTCGCCGGAGCGGCACTTCATCCCGGTCATTATCAAGACAGAAGTAGCGGCAATCAGTGAAGTGTGCGGGACCGTCGTCCTTCCAGGAATGGCCGCACTCGGGACAGTTCTCCTGCACTTCGGCGGCAAAAACCAGATCTTCAATTCGTTGTACCATAGCCGGATCCCTTCTTACACAGCGTGAGAATCGTCTGCTGGAGCGATGTCATGTCACCGGGCTTCCGGAGAACCTGGTCGATGGATGCCGACCGCGCCTCTTCGTGGACGGCTTCCGCCAGATATCCGGACATCAGCACTATCCGCGGATAAAGATCCCGGGCGTGCAGCGTGCGCGCAAGTTCGATGCCGTTCATTCCGGGGAGATGATAATCGACAAGCATCAACTCCACCCCTGAAAGCTCCGCTTCCTCAAGCGCTTCTTCTGCAGTTCCTGCCGTGTTTATCCGGAAGCCCAGGAACGACAGATAGGTCATTAAGGCTTTGCGAAAGAGCTCATCATCTTCAACTATCAGAATCGTCCGCATGTGCTCTTCCGCATACTCCGGTGTTTGATTCACCTCGCCTCCGTATGTCGCTATCGGGAGATGTTCCAAAAGCTATGCCAGCTCGAGGAGAGCCAAGAAATCGCAGCAGGATCAAGCACTTTTGCGATCCCGGATGTTCTTCGGCGAATTGCGGGGTGATGGGGTTCTGCGGAATATCAGCCAGATGAGCGGAAGGGGGAGAAATGAACCGGTTTGCAGGAAGGCTAACGCCCGTCATCGAGGACGGCACGAACCGTCCCCACGAACTCTTCAATCTGAAACGGCTTCCGCACGGCCCGCAGATGTTCTTCCTGCAGAAGTGAGGAGATCACTTCATCAGACGTGTAGCCGGTGCAGAACATGGCCTTCACGGACGTATTGATCTTCTTCAGTTCGATGTAGGTCTGTCCGCCGTCCATCCGCGGCATAATCAGGTCCAGGATCACCAGCGCAACATCGTGCGCATGCTCGCGATAGCGTGCGATCGCATCCGCGCCATTCGTGGCCGTGATCACGCGATATCCGTGATCGGCAAGAATGTCCCGTCCGAATTCCAGCATCGCCTGCTCGTCATCCACAAGCAGAATAAGTTCGGCAGACGCCGGCACTGTTGTGTTTCCGTCACGAGGTGTCTGATCCCGCGCCGGATCGAATGCCGGGAGATAGATGCTGAACGTGCTGCCGCGTCCGATGTTGCTGTCCACCGTGATCGTTCCGTGATGTCCGCGGATGATGGTGTACACGATGGAGAGGCCGAGGCCGGTGCCGCGACCGGGTTCTTTTGTGGTGAAGAATGGATCGAAGATACGATCGGCGATCTCTTCCCTGATCCCGATCCCCGTGTCCGTACAACGCAGGAGGATGCATGGACTGCCCGCCCGGAGCATCAACGTCGAAGCCATATCCTCTGTCACCACGGCCCGCCCCGCGTCGATGGTAATGGTACCCTGACCCCCCGTTGTTGGATTCTGCAGGATGGCGTCACGTGCATTGAGACAGAGATTCATTGCCGCCTGCACGAGTTCGCTCCGGACACCCAGGACCGGGAGGAGACCCGATTCAATCCGCTTCAGCAAAAGAATGTTCGGGGGGAATTCCCGCTGGATGGTGCCCGCAACGTCCTCCACCAGTCCGGCAATGTCCACCGGTTCCAGCGCCCGGTGTTCCATCCGCGCGAATGCCAGGAGCCGCTGGGTGATCTCGTCACCCCGGAGCACTGATTTCTCGATTGCCTGAGAATATTTCAACGACTTCTCACGGTCATGGGCGTACTTTCTCGTCAGCGTGTTGAACCCGAGAATGTTGTTCAAAATGTCGCTGAATTCATGCGCGATCCCCCCCATAACGGTGGCCATTCCCTCCATACGCTGGGCGCGCAGGAGCCGCCCCTGCATCAGCACGCGGTCCGTGATGTCTTCGAAAATGGTTGCGAACCATCCGTGCCGAGGAGAAATCACCGAAATACGAAAATGTTTGCCGGGCGGGGCAACATAGCTTTCAAAATGAACGGGCTCACCCGAGAGTGCCACCTTTGAGAAAATGTCCAGGTACGGGGGAAGACCCGCCCCGTACAGGGCGCCGGCCAGAGAACCGATTGCCCGCTCGCCCGGGATTCCGGTGTGGCGGCAATACGCCGGATTGACGTCCACGATACGGTAATCCACCGGTTTTCCTTCATCGTCGTACACCAGATCGCTGAGCGCCACGCCCTCCTGCATGTTCTGGAACAGACTGTGGAACTTCTCTTCGTTCTGACGCAACGCGGATTCCACCTCTTGACGCTCCCGGCGGTCGCGCACTTCACGCAACGCCCGCTGCACAACCGGTCCCAGACGATCCAGCCGTTGCTTCAGTACATAGTCCGTCGCGCCGTTCCTGAGCGCCGCAATGGCCCTCTCTTCACACGAGGCGTCCGTTATCGCAATGAAGGGGATGTGCCCTGCACTGGCTGTGGCAATCTGCAGGGGGCTCAGGTGATCAAAGGCGGGCAACGCAGCATCGGCGAGAATGAGGTCATACGTTCCGGCGCGCACCGCCGCGCTGAATTCTTCACGGGTGTTCACGCGCGTCAACGTGTGCCGGATGCTCTCATGCTGCAGGGTGAGAATGACCTGCCCGGCATCCACGAGATTGCTTTCCAGGTAGAGAATCCGTACCGGCGTGTCCACAGTCCTTACTCCGGCGGTCTGGCCGATGTGAACGGTTTTTCGTCAAGCACCTCACGCACCATCTGAACAAAGTTTTCCGGATTGAACGGCTTCTGGAGCGCTTTCAAGCTCTCTTGTTCAAGCAACGCAGAAATCACCTGATCCGGCATGTACCCCGTACAGAAAAAGACTTTCAGGTCCGGATTGATCTTTCGCAGCTCAAGATAGGTCTGCCCGCCATCCATGCCCGGCATCACCAGATCCAGGATCACCAGCTGGATCTCCGCGGACCTCTGCCGGTAGAGGTGTATCGCGTCCTGTCCGTTGCTGGCGATAAGCACCCGGTATCCTTCCTCCTCGAGAAGTTCGCGGCCGAGCTCCTGCATCGATTCCTCATCGTCGACAAGCAGGACGTATTCCTGCCGGCCCGCCGGTGGCCTGATGACCTCGGAGGCAACGGCGGGAGCCGTCACCCGGTCAACCGCAGGCAGATACACGTGGAACGTGCTCCCCTCCCCCTCTTCACTATCGATTAGAATGACGCCGTGGTGGTTCCGGACGATTGTATACACAACCGAAAGACCCAGCCCGGTCCCTCGCCCCCGCTCCTTCGTGGTAAAAAACGGGTCAAAAATACGTTCCTGCATCTCCTTCGGAATCCCGATGCCGTTATCACTGACACGCAACTCCACGTACCGATCGGTCTGCGAGGCCAGCATCTGTCCGCTGATCCGCTCTCCGATCCGCCCGTTGAATGCCCCGATGGAGATCGCCCCCTGTATGTTCGTTCCCCGGGCCATAAGGGCGTCACGGGCATTGACCGTCAGATTTAGCAACACCTGGTACAATTCCCCGTAGTCCCCCAGCACGGACAGGAGATCCTCATCCAGGTGCCGGCTCACCGTGATGTTCCGGGGGAAGGTCTCGCCGCACAGACTGTACACTTCCTCCACAATCTGGGCTACGTTCACCGGAACATTTTCGCGCTTCGCCTTCCGGGCGAAGGACAGCAATTGCGCCGAAAGCTCGGCGCCCCGGGTCGCGGATTTCTCGATCGTCTGACTGTACTTCAACACTTTTTCCGGCTCATAGGCATGTTTCTTGATCTGCATGATGAAGCCGATGACGTTGTTGAGAATATTGTTGAAATCATGGGCGATCCCGCTCGCCAGGGTTCCGATGCTTTCCATCTTGTGCGTCTGCCGGACCTGCTCTTCCAGGCGCTTCCGCTCGGTGATATCGTACATGTATCCCTTGACCTCCATCAACCGTGCGTCACGGCCAAAGACCCCATAGGTGTTTTCCACCACATGAATGGTCTGTCCGTCGGGCCGCACCAGATCCTTTTCATACTCCTCCACGCGTCCGCGCAACTGGAGCAATGAAAAGAACCGTTCTCTGGCCTCGACAGTGGGATACAGGGAGAGCAAATTGCACTGCCGCGCGGCCTCGGTATTCTGGAACCCGAGCATCCGGGCGAAGGCGGGATTGCAGTCGAGGATCGTGCCGTCCGCCCGGGCAATGTAATCCCCCGTAAGATCGTCCTCGAAAAACCGGCGATACCGTTCCTCGCTTTCGCGCAGGGCCTGCTCGGCATGGTAACGCTCCGTGACGTCACGCAAAATGACGGTATAGAGTCGTTCGCCGGCGGCTTCAACCTGTGAGATAGACGCTTCCATGGGGAATTCCGTCCCGTCACGGCGGAGCCCGACCACGGCGCCCGGACTCCCCATCCGGCGCTTGGTGATACCGGAACGTCCGAACTCCACTATATGATGACGGTGCATATCGCGGAACCGGGAAGGCAGGAATTCCTCCAGCGGTCTTCCGACGGCTTCGTGGGCGGGACAGCGAAACATCTGTTCGGCGGCGGCGTTAAAAAGCACAATCTGTTGCTGGCTGTTGATCGTGACGATCGCATCCATGGCTGATGCAATGATCCCCGCAAGACGGGTCTCGCTCACCTGCAAGGCATCCTGCGCGCGGCGCTGGTCCGTGACGTCGCGGAAGACAACCACGATGCCCTTCGTTTGACCCCTGCTGTCCTTGATCGGCGCAGCGCTTTCTTCTATCGGAATGCGTTTGCCGTCCTTGCTCACCAGCACCGTGGGCCCGCCGGGACGCCCCGCCACATTCTCAAATGCCGTGTGAAACACCTCCGACAGCTGCCGGCGTGTGGCCTCTTCCGTCCGCCAGCCGGTCAGCTCTTCCGCCACCGCATTCAGAAACGTGATCGCGCCGGTGGTGTCCGCGGCAATAATACCGTCGCCAATGCTGCGCAACGTGGTGCCGAGCCACCGCTCGCTCTCACGCAACCGCGTCTCCATCCGGTGCTTGTACAGCGCCATATCGATGGTGATCGTCAGTTCCCGCTCTTCAAACGGCTTCAGAATATACCCGAATGCGTCGGTAACCTTTGCACGGGCCAGGGTCTGATCATCAGCGAATGCCGTGAGATACACCACCGGAATGTCATACAGATCGCGAATCTGATCCGCCGCCGCAATCCCGTCGACATCACCTTTCAGCATGATGTCCATCAGCACGAGGTCAGGACGGTGAGCGCCGGTCCCTTCAATGGCCTCCTGCGCGGTGGATGCAATCCCCACGACAAGATACCCCCGGCGTTGAAGACGGGCGGCGATGTCCTTCGCCACAATGTGCTCGTCTTCCACAACAAGAATTGACGCCTTCGTCATGAATCGGTACTCCCGTCGATGGTCGACCGTGGTGTTGCTCAGGTTCCGGGCGGTGGTGCCGGTCCGTCCGGCGGCGTGCGGTCTGCGAATTCCGGATACAGGGTTTTCAGACAGGCGGGACAAATGCCGTGGCTGAATTGGGCCTCCGAATGAGCGGATATGTAGCGCTCCACCTGCGTCCAGTATCCACGGTCATCACGGATCATTTTGCATGAAGAACAAATCGGAAGCAAACCGCTCAGGGTCTTCACTTTGGCCAGCGCCTCGCGGAGGTCGTCCAGGAGCTTCTCCCGTTCCGTGAGTTCCGCCTGTAATGCCGCAGTCCGGTCGGCGACCCGGTCCTCCAGGTCGCGGCGTGCCCGCCAGAGTTCGTCAAGCGCCATCCCCCGTTCGGTGACCGCCGAACCGAGAAGCAACCCCGTCACGGCGATCGCCGCGGAGAATCCGTAGAGGTACACCATACGGATATTCAGCGCATAGTCGATAAACGGACCATGCCCGTGTGCCGTGCCCCATACCGCCAGACCCACCGCGAGCGCGGTAACCGTCACCGCTCCCCGCTGCCCGAACCGGAGCGCACCCCAGATGACGAGCGGAAACACGGCAAACGAAAGCGGATAGACAAGATCGCTTCCCGTCCAGCCCCCGTAGACCAGACCACCGAGAAGAATCGTGGAAAACAGGAGCGTGACACCCTCGACAAGGAACCAGCGGTTCACGCGCACGTTCGCGCACGGGGCCAGGACAAGAATCAGCGGAGCGACAACGAGCGCGCCGAGTGCATCCCCTACCCACCAGAGACGCCAGTCTTTGCCGAACGACGTCCACTCTCCCACGCCGCTGAGCATCATACCGGTTGTGCCAATGGTCGCTGTCACCATGGTAGTGAGCGCGACACCGAACACGAGGAGACCCAGAACATCACGCACGCGGCACAATCCCGCACGGAACCCGGAGACATGGTACAGGAGAAACGTGCAGAGGGCAGGTTCCAGGGCCGCGGCGGCGGCGGACATCACGGCAAACCCCGGAGCAAGTGCGAGAGTGGAGACCCTCACAAGCAGCGCGCCCAAAAACACCGCAGGCACCATCCGGTATCCGTACAGGAGTACCATGCCCATGGCAAATCCCGATGGCGCCCACACCAGACTCAGCCCGTCGGTCATCCCGCCGACGAACACACTCCCCATCGCGGCGACAATATATCCGGCCGTGACGAGAAGAAACACCACTGCCGGGTGTCCGGACAACTGACCCCCCGGCGGTGCCGGTGCAGAATCTTCTATCGACGCTGAAGTATCAGACATGCACCTTCCACCTTTGCCGCCCGTCCGTGAAGTGCAACACCGGTCATCACGACTTCCAGAGATCCTCCTTGCTTTGTCCGGACGCTGGCGACGCGCCGGTCGACAATATCCGCAGATAATACCCGCGCAATCACCTCGCCGGCGTCCACGGTGGCAACGGTGAGTTCGCGCAGATTCATGGACCGGAGTTCCTCCGCGTGCCAGCCCAGCAGCGCCTCCGCCGCCCGGTTTGCACCGGTGATCATCCCGTCCGGCGTCAGCAACAGAATGGCATCGTTGCCGAGGTCAAGCGCCGGTGCGTCAGGAAGACCCCCGGAGAGGATCCCGGGCCGGGACCGGGTCTCCAGGACACATTGGGTCATCGCGAAACGCCCCCGTTCATCAACAGCTATGCTTCCCTTGAACGTCGCCGTCATGAGCGTCCCATCCTTGCACACCACATCGACGGTGACACTGTCCGTTACGGGAGTCCGCTTGAACTGGGTGAAATTTGCGATGAAGCGGTCAACGCTTCCCGGTCCGAGGAGTTCGCCAAGCCAGCGGCCGGCAATCTCCTCCTGCGTGTACCCGAACAGTTCCTGCCATGCACGGTTCACCTGCACCACATGGCCGTCGGCGTCAAGAGCATGAAATGCCACCGGCGCATGTTCAAAGAGCAGCCGGAATCGTTCCTCGCTCTCCCTGAGGCGCTTTTCGGACTCGTGCTTGTAAAGCGCCATCTCGATGGTGGAGTACAGGCTCCGTTCATCAAACGGCTTCAGGATGTATCCAAACGGCTGCGTCACCTTCGCCCTGGCAAGCGTCGATTCGTCCGACGACGCGGTGATGTAGACAACGGGGATGTCGAACCTGTTCCGGATCACCTCCGCCGCCTGTATGCCGTCCATGTCGCCCGGGAGCAGGATATCCATCAGGACCAGATCGGGTCGCGTGGCTTCACAGCGCTGCACCGCCTCCTGCCCGTTCGCCGCCCGTGCACCAACACCGTACCCCAAACCGGCAAGCCAGTGCGTCAGATCTTCCGCAACGATCAGTTCGTCTTCCACCACCATGATTATTTTGCTTTTCATGAGCCGATCATCCCTGAAACGTAAGCGTGAATTCCGTACCGGGCTCGCCGGGGCGTAGCTTCACTTCACCCTGGAGCTGCTCCGACAGCATGCGGACAAGCATGAGTCCGAGACTGTCCGATGTCTCAAAATCAATATCGGGAGGCAATCCGACACCGTTGTCCCGCACGGTCAGAATAATCTCTCCCTTGCCGTTGGTGTGCAGCGTAATATCGACGCGCCCCCCTGCTTTCTCCGGGAATGCATATTTGAGCGCGTTGGACACCAGCTCGTTCACGATGATGCCACACGGGATCGCACGGTCGACTCCGAGCACAACCTTGTCCGCATTGATGTTCATGAAAATCCCGTGCGTGCCGATGCCGTACGACCGGAAGAGCTGTGTGGCCAGTTCCCGCAGGTACTCGCCGAAATCCACTTCGGCAAGATTTCTTGACTGGTAGATCTTCTCATGAATCAGCGCCATGGACTTGACGCGGTTCTGGCTCTCCCGGAAGATTTTCACCATCGCTTCGTCCTTCAGGTATTCGGCCTGCAGGCTCAGCAGGCTGGAGATCACCTGGAGGTTGTTCTTGACCCGGTGATGGATCTCTTTGAGGAGGACTTCCTTTTCGCGCAGCGAGGTCTTGATGTGCTCCTCCGCACGTTTGCGTTCCGTGATATCGCGTGCAACGCCGACCAGCGCCACAGGCTCTCCCTCGTCGTTGCGCACCGGAGAGGCCCAGAGTTCAACCGGAAATTCCGTGCCGTCTGAACGGCGATTCAGGACTTCTCCGTACCACCCTCCGGCCAGCGTACCGGGCCCGACTTGCGCCGCAAGCTCCGGGGAAACATGGTGTGAACGAACGAGAGTGATGGGCCGTCCGATCAGCTCCTCTTCGGTATACCCGTAGGTCTTGAGAAACGCATCATTCACAAACAGTATGTTGTCGTTCAGGTCCGTAATGGAAATACAATCCCGTGTGCTGGTGATCGTGGTGGCCAGCAGCCGGAGACGCCTCTCCGCCTCACGCCCCTCGGTGATGTCGCTGATACTCCCCCATGCCCCGACAAGCGCGCCGTCTTCCACGGTTCCCACAAAACTCACCAGCGTGTAGTGCCGGTTCCCCCCCCGGTCCACGTGCCCGCTTTCCTGGCGGGTGAGACGGTACCCTCCGCGGATAAACTCATGCACAAGACGCACGTACTCGGGGTTTTCCTGCCCGCTCAATTCGTTGAAACGCGCGCCCACGATATCCTCGGCCGCTGCATAGCCGAATGCGGCGGCAAGGGCGTGATTACACTCTGCAAGGAACCCGTGACGGAGAACCATCTCCACCTGCTGTTCCTCGGTCAGGGTCACCGGAATGGGGATGTCCGTTTCAAAGCGCAGGATCCCCTCGGAACTCCCTTCGACAAATGCCCGGTACCGTTCCTCACTGCGCCGCAGTTTTTCTTCGGCAGAGCCTGCCCGAATGCTTTTCTGGGGTGCCGGACCAACTGCAGCCGCGCTGAGGATCGCCCATCCGCCCGGAGTGCGGATGACACGGCAGGCCAACGCGTCCCGGTGCACACGACGGAGGTGCCACACATCGGCTTCGGGGGTCCACTCACCCCGTGCCGGTGTGCGGAACCGTTCCAGGATGCCGTCTTCGCAGCTGCCGGGGAGCAGATCTTCGATCTCCCGTCCGACGGCTGCGATGACGGGCACTCCCGACCATTCCGCCATGGCACGATTCCAGTAGGTGACAACCAGCGCATTGTTGATGGCAAAGAACGGGAACGTGATTCCTTCAGCCAGAGAATGTGTGAGGGATTCGTAGTCGCGCGCCATATCCTCGGCGTGACGGCGGGGAGTGAGATCCGCCGCACTTCCCACAAATCCCAGGAAGCGCCTCGCCTGCATCCGCGGCCTCCCTGTGAGCTGTATCGCACGGTCGACGCTGATGTCGGGTTGGATGATACACTCCAGTTTGAACGGCTGGCGTGCACGGACCGCCGCAGAGACGGTGTCCCGCACCCGCTGCCGGTCGTCCGGATGTACCCGCTCCAGCCAGCGTTCCCCCTTGAGCTTTGCCGGTGGCGCTCCCAGGGCTGAGGCAAATGCCTCGTTCACCACTGTCACGCGCCCCTCTGCATCACTTGCCCACAACATGGCCGGAGCGAGATCCACCATCGACTGGAGATCCCGGTCGCTCAGCTCGGGCTTTCGCCTGCCGGGCGCGCCGCGTTTCTGCTGCAGCGGAACCCCTGGGGATCGTTTTTCCCTTGCACGCGGCATGTCTACACGCTCGTCCGGTAGGTGCGCTGTTCGGGCCGGATCCCCAGCTGCTCCATACGGTAGCGCAGCTTGGAACGGGTGAGGCCGAGCACTTTCGCCGCCTGCACCTGGTTGCCGCCCACGATATCCAGTGTCTTGAGGATCAAATCCTTCACCACTTCGCTCATCCGTATCCCCTGCGGGGGGATTTCCAGGAGGAATGCCTTGCCGTTGCCCGCAGTCGCCGCCGCTCCGGCGCCACTCGCACGCAGGAACCCGAAATGCTCCGCGGTCAACACGGACACGTTGTTCAACAGGACCACACGCTCCATCGCGTTGCGCAGCTCCCGTACATTCCCCTTCCAGGGCAGCGCTTCGAGGTAGCGGAGCGCTTCAGGCGAGATCTGCGGTGTGGGCCGGTTGAAACGACGGCAAAATTCCGCAAGGAACGTCCCCGACAATTCCCCGACGTCCTCACGCCTGCTGCGTAACGGCGGAATTCTCACCGATGCCACATTCAAACGGTAGAACAGATCCTCACGGAACCGCCCTTCTTCCACTTCGCGCGCCAGCTCCTTGTTCGATGCCGCAATCACGCGGACATCAACGCTGATCTCTTTGGTTCCCCCCAGACGGTAGAACCGCTTTTCCTCCAGCACGCGCAGGAGTTTGACCTGCATGTCCAGCGAGAGTTCCCGGATTTCATCCAGCAGGATCGTGCCGCCGTCCGCAAGCTCGAATTTCCCCTGCTTCATTTTTTCGGTTGCCCCCGTGAAGGCGCCTTTCTCGTAACCGAAGAACTCGCTTTCGGCAAGCTCCTTGGGAATAGCACCGCAGTTCAGGGTGATGAAGGCCTTCTCCCGGCGGGAACTCTGCTGATGGATAAAGCGTGCCATGAGCTCCTTGCCCGTGCCGCTCTCTCCCTCCAGCAGGACGGTCGTGTTTTCCCCCTCGGCCAGTTTTTCGGCGGTCTCCAGAGCCCGGCGAAGGGCCGGGCTCTTCCCGATAATTCCCGAGCGGGACCGCTCTTCTTCCAGTTCGACCTGCAGCAACTTCACGCGTGTCTGCAACCGGGCGTGATCCAGGTTCTTCTCTATCAACACGCCGAGATGATTGAGGTCGAACGGTTTGACGACAAAGTCCGCCGCGCCTTCCTTCATCGCCCGGACTGCCAGCGACACATCGGAATGCGCGGTCATCATGATGACCGGCATCTCCCACGCCTCGGCACGCATACGGTTCAACAACTGAATCCCGTTCACCTCGCCAAGGTAGATGTCCAGCAGGATCAGATCGGGCTTCTGCTCCTCAAGGTACTGAAAGAACTCCTCTCCGCGGCTGCAGAGGGTTACCATGTAGCCGAGTTCACCCAGGATTTTCTTCAGCGTGTTTCCCAGGATGACTTCATCGTCAGCCACCAGTATCCGCGCTTTCGCCATGGTGCTTCCCTTTACTTAGCTGTGAATAAAAACGACAGTCGTACGAGCGTCCCTGCACCGTCGGCCGGTTCAACATGAATCTGGCCCTTGTGTTTTTCCATGATCTGCTTGGAAATGGAAAGGCCCAGACCCGTACCGCCCGCTTTTGTGGTGTAGAACTGTTCAAAGAGATGCTTATGCTGTTCGGGGGTCATGCCGGCACCATGATCCCGTACCGCCACCTCAACCGTCTCCCGCTCACCCGTCCGGCGCAGGGCGCTGCTGACCACCACTACTCCCCCCTCGGGGGAGGCATCGATGGCGTTTTGCAGCACGTTGAGCAGAACCTGCTGGATCTGTTTTGCATCGATCGGCACCGCGGGCAATCCCGCCGCAAGAGCGGTTTCGAAATGCACATCCTTCTGCTGCACCGAGATTTTCACGAATCCCAGCACCTGTTCGACAAGTTCGTTCATCTGCTGGTGCTTGAGCACGGGCGGCGTGATGCGCGCCAGGTTCAACGTGTTTTCAATCACCGCCTCGACACGTTTGGTCCCTTCCAGCGCATCGCGCAGGGGTTCGGCAAATTCCGGCATCTGGGCCGCCTTGTGCGCAAGGTATTGCAGGTTCAGGGCGATTGCGGAAAGGGGATTCCGGATTTCGTGCGCAATACCCGCCGCCAGGCGTCCCATAAGCGTCATCTTCTCAGCCTGCACCAGCTGCTCGCGCATTTTTCGCTGCTCGGTGACATCCCGTACGTACAGGAGAACCCGCGTGTCCTGAGGCCGGTTGAGCGGGCCCACGCCGATGTCCACTTCGATTCGCTCCCCGTTCCGGCGGAGAAGAGTGGTTTCGCCTGAGCCGACATACGGAGTGTCCAGCATGTTGGTGGCAAAATCGCCCGCGGCAAACGGAAGCCCGGAGAGAGCAAGAAGTTCCTCGCGGCTGAATCCGAGAAGACCCACGCCTGCACTGTTGACCTCAAGCACTTTCCCGGTCGCCCGGTCAACGACAAAAATCGCGATGCTCGCGTGGTCAAAGAGCGTCCTGTACCGGTCTTCCGACAGCTGAATTTCGCGGTTCTTCCGGATCAGCGTTTCGGCGTACATCTCCAGCTCGGCCATCTTCTCTTCGAGCTTCTTGATCACAATTGCCCGGTGCTTCTCTAGAAACGCCTGGTCATCCAGCTGCTCGGTCGACGATGGGGGGTCGTCAGGTTTTCGACCGTATCGCTGGTGTGCGAGTTCGTTGATCGCCTGCACCAGCACGCCAAGGCCCGCATATTTGACCACGTAACGATCAACACCGATGCTCCTGGCGAATTCCTGATCGGTCGCGTCAACATAGTTGCCGGTGTAGATGATGAACGGCACGTTTGCAGATGAAGGCAACGTCCGGACTTCCTTGCAGAGCTGGAAGCCGTCCATTTTGGGCATCATGGCGTCAGCAACAATCATGTCCACCCGTTCGTCCCGCAAACAGCCGAGCGCCTCCACACCGTTGCGCGCCTGAATGGCCGCATACCCGTTCTCGGAGAGAACGTCCTCAAGGAGTTCAAGATTCTCCTGCACGTCATCAACCAGGAGGATCTTCAGCTGCTGCCCGTTACCCTTCTCTGTATCGTAACCTTCAGGCAAATTCATCATAGGCCCGTCACTCTGGCTAGTGTGTATACACAACTGGGGAATGCACAACCAAAGTACTAATATTGGCCACATGGTTGCAATACGTCCTATTGCGTATTTTTGGGCAATTGAGCTACGTAGTGGCACATGTGCCTCAAGTGCCTCATGTGCCTCAGATGGCGTCAGACGGTAGTTTTTGACTCAGAATTGATGGTTTGCGTGAGCGGTTGGGGTCTGGCGGGGGGTCAACGGGGAAGGATTACTATGCCGTTCTTGATGGCGTATGTCACCAACCCGGCACTTTCATGGATATCCAGCTTCTTCATGATGTTGTTGCAGTGCGTGTCTACCGTGCGGGCACTGATGTGCAGCATATCGGCTATCGCCTGGTGGGTCCTCCCCTCGGCAACCAGCTGGAGGATTTCCCGCTCCCGCGACGTGAGCCGGCTCTCCACCGGAGGCTCCAAATGCCCTCCCCCCTGCGTGACCGGCGTTCCCGATATGTCCAGGTAAGTGTCAAGGATGATTTTTGAGACCGAAGGGCTGAAAAACGCGTGTCCTGTGTGCACGGCTTTGATGGCAGCGTAAAGATCTTCTGCGGCACCGTTTTTCAGGATATAGCCGTTGGCCCCGCTGCGGACGACCTGTAGAACGTATTCGTCGTTGTCATGCGCGGAGAGCACGAGGACTTTGATAGCCGGCGCTTCCTTCCTTATCCGCCGCGTCGCCTCCAGTCCGTTCATCACCGGCATGCTGATATCCATTAACACAACATCCGGTTCCAGTTGTAACGCCAGCTCGACCGCCGTCCGTCCGTCCGCCGCCTCCCCCACCACCTCAACGCCCTCGACAAGCGAGAGAAGTGAAATGAGACCCCGGCGAACAATCGTATGATCGTCTGCAACAAGAACACCGATATGCGGTGCGGTCATGAGATCACCGGAATGATGACGGAGATGTGCGCGCCCCGGCTGTCGCGGGTACCGGCGATGATGTCGTTATCGGAGAACTTGTGGGGTCCACACGCCGTGCCGGACACATCGGGCATGCAACGGCACACCGGCAATGTACGGCATTGGGCATCGAGTGTCAACCGGATCCGGGGCCGGGCCGGGGTGAAATCAGCGGGAGAGCGTCTTCTTAATATCCTTCAACATCGCATCCACAACCTTTTCGGTAACCTCGCGCTGGAAATAGAACCCCTTGCGTATTCTCTCACGGATCGCTTCGAACCGGCGCGTATGCTCGGCATCATACATTGCCCGGGCCTCATCGGACAATTCGATGCGGTCTTTGCTCTCCTCTGAATCTTCCCCGCTCTTCTTCAGCGTTGTGGTTCCGCGATTATTCTTGAGCGGATCCAGCGGCCCGACGGGGTTGACAATTTCTTTGATCGACATGGCAGCGCGTCCTTCTTTTTCCGCTTCTGAATCGCCCTCACCAGCCTGCCGGCTTCTTACCGTACGTCTCTGCCTGCTGCCAGTGCTTGCTCCATTGCCTTCGCTTCGTACTGCATCAACTTGCGCGTTTCTTTCAGGGCCTGGTAGTACCGGCCGCTGTACATCGCCTCGCTGATGGTTTTGAAGAGTCCGGTTGTGCTGGGAGCCGCATTCATCACGTCCCGGGCAAGCTCCCAATACAGCTTCTGATACTTCGGGAGATTCTGACCGTCAATATACATCAGCTGGATGACAAAGTACACCCTTTTGCAGGGCGTATCCGCTTTGGATTCACTCAGGATCTCCTTCTCGCGCAGGAGGGGGATCTCGTTTTCTACGACCAATTCAACGGTCTTGCCGGTGGCGTTACGTAGTACTGCGCCACCGGCAATAATCCGTTCGTTGGCTTTTAGCGACAGCTTCAGAGCCATGACCTATCCTAACAGTTGCTCAAGCTGAACCGAACTCCCGCGGACAAGACCTACCGGTTGATCGGCAATTTCCGTCTGAATATCAATACTCCCGGCTTCCGCCGCCTCCCCGGTGATCACCCGATCATTGAACAATCCGGTGGCACCAAGGGCTTTTTCCCGCAGATGGTCTCTGCGGTCCTGGATGGCGGCCCCTGCCGTATCGAGCTGTTGCAGTGCCTGCTCGATCGACCGGTCATCCACCTTCTCAGGAGGCGTCAGCTCAGGAATGTTTAACCCCGACGGACCGATATGGACATCCTCCTTCCGGACCGTCCGTGTAGAACCGCCCGGCCCGATGACCAGAACCCACTGGTCGTTCTGGACCTGCGGTTCCCCGTTATGCCGGGCAGCCGCAAGCCCCTGGATCTGTTCGTCCGGAGGAATGGTCAACCGTTCAATCATTGCCCGGAGTGCGGCGAAGTCACGCAGCCGGTGCACGCGTTCCTCACTTCCCACCGGATACGGCGGAAAGTCTTTGATGATCGAGGTCAAGGTCTTCTTCATCTCTTCGATCGTCGTGGTCGCGGCCTCCATGGCCTGATCCATCGTCCTGATGGTCGACGCAAGAACCCGTGCGCGGTCGTGCAACGCCGCCAGCCGGTAATACTCCGATCCGTTCCTGACAACACCCGCCCGCTCTGCCTGATCACCACCCGATGGCTTGGGTGACGGGCCGACGTTCGCGGAGGAGGTAAGTCTGTCAAGACGTTCGCGGGACCTGCTCAAGCCCTGCGGGCCTTGGTCAAATCCGATTTGTGATATTGACATGTCTCACCTCGCTAGCCAATCACGGGAGGAGGCGTGCGCCCCCTCCCGCTTCATGGTGACGACGTCGTTGTTCGTTCTTAGAACAGCCGCAGGACCGACTGTGCGTTCTGGGCGGACAGGCTTAGTGCCGTCGTGCCCAACGACTGCCGGGTCTGCAACATAAGCATGTTCGCGCCTTCCTCGTTCATGTCGGCGTCGGTCAGAGCACTCGCACCGGCACGCAACGTGGCGATCATCTGATCGGCCCAGTCCGCACGCGTCTGTACGATGCTCAGGCTTGACGACAGTGACGA
>Ga0209253_10001229_pt1 | contig 22459 bp, 16 predicted proteins | sample FrelakmetBRP12BR_FD_187145 | JGI IMG/M metagenome (GOLD analysis project Ga0209253, IMG submission 187145) | Freshwater lake sediment microbial communities from the University of Notre Dame, USA, for methane emissions studies - BRP12 BR (SPAdes)... | ecosystem: Environmental > Aquatic >...
CACCCCCTAAGTGCTTCGATTCGCAAATACGGTGACATATACGACACAAAGTAGATGCTTGATAGAGCTCCCTCAGCCCTTCGATAAGCTCAGAGCAATGAGCCTGTCGAACCGCACTAAGCATCTTCATCACCACCGCCGTTATCGTCATCCTGCTTCACAATAGACAGCACCGGCCGTGTCCCCCTTTTTTTTAGCGGCTGCTTCTGCAGACCCATATCAATGGCAATCATGAAATGCTCTTCTCCGTTGATAGTGAACAGCTCACCATTCATTTGTGGAGTGCGCAGAATCCAGGTAATGTCAACCGGCGGCATTACCAGGAGCTTAAAGCTTACATCCCACCATTCCTTTTTAACATTTGGCTTAATGTCCAGCACCACCCCGTAGAACAGGCCGGGCTTCATCCCTACCAGAACGACATCACCAGTCGCAGTGCTTTCCTTGAACGTAATCTTCTTCCTCAGCTCAGCCAGCATTTCTTCAAGAGTCATATACATCCTTTAATAAATCAATTTATGCGGCACCAGCATATACTATATGGTATACATAATCTGTTAAATAGTATCAGAAGGAGCTACCCTAATGCCAGAAAATATTTTCACCTTAGCTGACCTCATTAAATCAGGCTGCCGCTCAAAGACCTCCCGGGACTGCCTGTTTCTCATGGTAAAAACAAAGCTTCAGGCAGGTGAAGAGCTGTTCCCTGATATATTCGGCGTTGAAGCGGAAAAGAGACGCTTCATCGAAATTTTAATGAGCGGCAAAGGGGCGCTTCTCACCGGTGAATATGGTGTCGCAAAGACAGACCTGGCAAAGCATATCCAGCTGCTTCTGCATGAATATCATACACGGGAAGAGATATATTATGTAGAACAGTGCCCGGTGCAGGAGGATCCGTTGATACTGGCCCGGTTCATGTCGTTGCTCCCGCAGGGGACCATGCCCTATAAGGCAGACCCCTGTCCGATATGCCGTGCGCAGATACGAGAGGTAAACGGCGATCAGGAAAAGATTGCCGTGCGGCGGCTGGACGCAATCGTTGAAGGCCGGGGATTTGCGCGTGTTCAGGGCGGGGGCGATGTGCTCCCCGAGGAGATTGTCGGCACCTATAATCTATTAAAGCTTGCGCAGATCGGCGATCCGTTCGACCCGCGGGTATTTGAGCCGGGGAAAATCGGCCAGGCAAGCAGGGGGCTTCTGTTTGTGGATGAAATCGGCAAGCTCTCTGAATCAGCCCAGCATGCCCTCATTCAGGCGGCTCAGGAGCACTGCATGACGCCGACCAAGAGCAGGGAGACATTCCCGGTTGACTTCATGCTGGTGGCGACCACCAACTACGCTGATGAAGAATATATTTGCGGAGCTGTTCGCGACCGTATGGTGAGTCTGAAGATCCCTCTGGTCGGTATTGAGGATGAGATCCGCATTGTGCATAAGGAAGTAAGCATCTCTGAGCCGCAGATTTATATACCGCGACTGTTTATCCGGCTTGCCGTTGAAGTAATACGTGCTCTCCGGGGTGATGAACGGCTGGAGCTTGGCCCGCGCACAAGCATTAACGCGGGCCTCATTGCCCGAAGCTCGGCCCTCCTTGACGGCCGCACCATGGCTGACTATTGTGATGTCAAGGAAGGCATATATACGGCAATCCTTGGCAAGGCTCTCTATGAAGACAAGCATGATGTGGAGCGAAAAATTGATGAACTATTCCCTGCTATCTCATCATACCTCGAGCAGCATATCCCGCAGGTGAAGTTCCAGGAAATTACCGGAGAGTACCGGGAGGAATGGGGAAATGATGCATCCTGGAGCAAAGACCGGGTGGTAATGATTCTGCAAAAAAAGAGCGTTTCACAATCCTGGAAGAGGCTGCAACAGAGCATTTCAGCCCTTGAAAACCGGGCGCAGGAGGAAATTGCGGAAATCATCTCCCTGTATCTGTCAGCCTTTGAGAAAGGGTGCGAAAAATGAAGTGGGCTGCAGAGCTTGAAAAATGGTGCTGGAAGGAAAAAGCCCGCAAGGCCTCAAACAGCGAGCTGTTTTCCATGTCCCGGTCTTTAAGCAGCAGGCAGGAGATCAGTAAAGATGACATGGAAAAGGCTGTCAGGGACGCCGTATCCTCCCGGCCCGGAAAACAGCAGGAGCAAAAGAATGCCGTGAAGGATAATCTGCGGAGATTTGATGAGCAGGCGCAGGAGGAACTGCTCAATGCTTTAAATGAACTTAAGCAGGGAAGCGCCGGAAAAAAAGCAAAAGGCAAAAGCAGCGCTCACCATAGACCGGATGAGAAGGACACTGAACAGTCAGCTTCGGATAAGTCAGATACTGCCTCGCTGCGTCAGGTTGCTGCATCTGTCCTGGATGAGTTACAGAAGCACTTTCCGGAGAATGAGAACTTAAAAAAGCTCAAGAAGAAAATACGTTATATAAGAAATATAAAGCAGCTATTCGAAACAATAGAAGATGTTGCTGAGGAACTGGATGAGCATAATAGAGAGAGCACTGAGCAGTCGGAACTGGCACGGGGGCAGGGCAGAATTGGCGGGCTTTCGCTGCAGCAGGGAGGAAAAGATTCATTGCCCGCTGACGGCTTTGACCGGTTTCCCCGCACTGATGAGGAGAAAGAATCCTTTGCCGGGATCCTGACCGATGATGCGGTGGAAGACCTGAAGCATAAAGCACATAGCCCCTGGCTTAAAGATTACCCGTCATCATCGCTTCTTGATCAGGTCATGAACCTTGGCAGGAAACGGCGGGCTCTCGAGGGGAGAATCAGGCAGCAGTTCTCAAACGAAGTAAACAAGGCGGATATACAGAGCATGATTGACCAGCTCATTGAGTCCAGCATCATAAGCCCGACTTTTCAAGATACTTTTCTGGTCAACCGGGAGCGTGTCGCCATCCAGCTGGCAAAAGAAGCGTTTCTGCAACTATCCAAGATGTTTGTGCGAAAGCCTTTGGCTCAAACCGGTACCCATGATTACGGCCGCAGGGGGATAACCACCCTGCAACTTGACCGGGTGGAACGCTCGCGCTCCCTCACCTCAAGGATTTCTCCCCTGCATACGCTGCGGCAGGGGCTCTCGCGCAGGGCGCTGTACCAGTCTTCGTTGCTGCTTGATGAAGAAGATTTGATGAATTACGAAAGCAGGGCAAAAGTCGGCTATTCAATCGTTATTGCCATTGATATATCAGGAGCTGTGCAGTTCGGGGGAAGGATACAGGGGGTGAGGAAGGCGTGCATGGCATTCGGCTATTACCTGAAGAAGTACCATCCCAGAGACCGGGTCACCTATATTGCCTATCATGAAAAGCCTCGGGAGGTAAGCCTGGCTGATGTATCACGGCTGAAGGCAATTAACGGCACGGGCAAAGACATCGGCGGCTGTCTGAGACAGTGCCTGTCAATTCTGAAAAGAGACCCTGAGCGTGTGCCGGCGATTGTCCTTATCGGCGACGGGCTGCCGGTGAGGGGGAGCCAGGCCGGCTTCTACAACTTCATGAATAACAACCGGGAAGTAATTGATAAAGCATATTATAACGCCCGGCTGCTGAGAAAGGCACGGGTGCTCTTCACCTTCCTGCAGTTCCGTGAAGACCGACATCTCTGGGAGGATTATGCGGACGAGGCAGCCGCCCGCATAGCAAGAGAAGCTAAAGGCCTGCTCTATCAGATAGATGACCCCACTACCATTGCTCCGTCACTCATCCGGTCGTTCAAACATCTACGAACTATTCAATAGCCACGAATCACAAGAATTAATCGTTACGCCATGCGCGGCAGCTTCCACACACCGGGGATGGGCTGGCCGCAGGAGCAGGTGCCGGCAGGGATAGTGTTCTGGATAATGGCGTAGCTCATGCGCTGGATAAGCATTTTGCTGCAGCGCGGGCAGTAGGTATTCTCCGCCTGGTGGCCGGGCACATTGCCGATATAGACAAAATGGAGCCCGGCATCTCTGGCTGTCAGATAGCAGGTCTCAAGAGTGCTGACCGGCGTCGGTGGCAGATTCTTTATCTTATACATGGGATGAAACCGTGTAAAATGTACCGGGACATCCGGCCCCAGGTTCTTATAAATCCATTGTGTCATGCCCTTTATTTCTGCTGCGTTGTCATTAAGTGTCGGAATGACAAGCACCACGATCTCAAACCACAGGCCGGTCTCTTTTAGTATTTGCAGGGTCTTTAATACCGGTGCCAGCTCGCCGCTGCAATAGTCTTTATAGAATTTATCGCTGAAGGATTTCAGGTCAACCTTGACAGCAATCAACTTCCTGCAGAGCTTGCGCAGCGGCTCCTCATTGATGAAGCCGTTGGAAATCATCACGCTGCCGATACCAGCCTTCTGACCTTCCACTGCGCAGTCATACATATATTCATAAAAGACCGTGGGCTCGGAATAGGTATAGGCAATGGTCTGACAGTTCTGTTCCCGTGCCAGCCGAGTTGCTGCAGCGGGCGGCATAAAACTGCTTTCAACCTGTTCGGGCCGGTACTGGGCAATGTTCCAGTTCTGGCAAAAACGGCACTCAAAGTTGCATCCTGCAGTGGCGATGGAGAAGGCAAGGGTTGAAGGCAGGCAGTGGAAGAGCGGCTTTTTCTCTATCGGATCGGTATGCACAGCGCAGGGTTTAGAATGAATGAGCGTGTAATAGGTTCCGCCGCGGTTTTCTTTGTTCCCGCAGTAGCCCCGCTCAAGGTCTGCAATCCTGCACTGCTTGGGGCAGATTCCGCACTCAACCTTTAAATCAGGAAGTTTTTTATAAAACATGACTTCCTTAAGGCTCTCTGGCTCCGCTGCCAGGGTCTGGACGGAAAAGAGGGGAGGGGTGGTAACGATTGGTCGCAGTGCATCAAAGCCGAAGGCACACAGGCCGCATGAAAGGCATTTGAGGAAACTTCGCCGAGAAACAGGTTGTTGTTTCATACCCTCTTAAACCATGATCCTGGTTATTGTATGTATATCCGCAACTCCCAGGCCGCGCTGTGCTGCTGACAGGATGTGTTTTGGAGATCTGCCGGTTTCTGCCAGGGTCTGCAGCCCTTTAAATTTTCTCTGCTCTTCTATGATTTGGCATCCTGTTCGGTCAATTGCCACCGGGTCGCGGCTGAACAGCAGGCCGCTGTAGGGCCATGCCCACTGAGGCTTGTAGCCGGGGCCGCCGCTGCACTGCGCGGTGAGGCCATCACAGATGATGAGCCGCAGTTTATTCTTAATGTAGGGGTGCGCGTTGAGATCAGCGATATACGGGTCGCAGCCGTTGTCGTGGTATTTATTGGGATTGTGGATAGCGCCGTAGAAGTTCTTGAGGTTGAGGGAGACTCCGGAAAGATCGTGGTCCTTCAATACAGGGATACTGATGAGGGCATCGCATTGGCGGGACAGTATCGTGCTGAAGCAGCTGCCGATTGAGCCTGCCGCCTCCGGCTCTGGTTCATAGTCATTGTCTGTGCCAAAACAGAGCACGTCATTATTTCCCCGGTTGATTTTATACCCGCCGCGTTCAAGCTCTTCAGTAAGCCGGTCCCAGATAATGATCTGCTGTGGTTTAAAGCCCGCATTCACCAGGCTTCCGGCCACTGCATAGGCCACTTCCGTATGGGTGCAGATATTTCTGCCGCCCATGGCATTTACTTTGATGCCGATAGTCTCTCCGGGATTAAATATGCTCAGCCATGCCCTGGTGCCATCAGCTGCTCCGGTCAGTTTTATAATCCCCTGGTCAAGCATCGTGCGGATAATTTCAGAAGAAACCTGTCCCGGCCGCACATGGACGTCAGTCCTGCGCGCTATTATAACCGTTGCGCCGGCTGGTTTGCTGACAGGGTTTTGTGCAAAAGCAAAGGACGAACGCAGTATGCCCAAGGCAGCACAACTTAAACGAACAGCCTGATTAAAAAAATCTCTTCTGCTAAGAATTATCATTATACTATCACATCAAATTCATCATGAGGACAAGCGAAGGTAAGCAGCCTGCCGGCGCGGTAGCCGCACAGGTCCGGATCCGTGACACCTTCAAAACAGAATAAAGCCCTGGGCCTGGCTGCGGGCATTGCATCAGAAATTACCCGCAGCAGGGAACTCCTGTCACAGGAGTAACAGGCGGGGCACTGCCGCGGCAGCACTGCCCCGGTTTTCTGCACCACGCGGGCGCTGCTCTCAGTCCAGAACTCCGGTGCTTTACTCTCCGTTATTTCTACCCCCTTGATACTGCGAATTATTATCATGCCATTGCTGACCGTGAAATAGCCCCTGCAGTCAATGCTGTCATCCCTGGCATAATGCAGCCTGCTCTGCGCGCCGATGCTTATCGGGGCATATACCAAATCTTGATAATGGGTTGAATTAATGAAGCAATCATTGATAGTTAGTATAAAACCATCAAGCAGCACCTGATCACGCTTATTTCCTTTTTTCAAAATAAATTCAGGTTTAACGGAGGTGATTTTGCCGGACAGCTCAACCTGTTTGCCCTGCAGACTGTCCAGCCAGTTTTCAAAATAATCAAGCTCATCCTTAAACCGTTGCAACTCATTTTCACCAGGCAGGAACTCGGGACGATTGACCTCTTTAATATCATAAAAATGGCGGCAGGAAAAACAGAGCCGTCCCACATGCTGAAATTTCTTGTGACAGGGTATGCCTTTATTCAGATTCCGGCATTTCCAGCGGAAGAAGGTGCACCCGTCAGGGAAACATTTTTTTACCTTAAGCACATGGTATACAGAAACCGCATTGTTGAAGCGGTCATGGGAGTCATGCATGCAGCGGAATACATCCTGGCGCTTATACTGGTTTCTAAGCGCAGGTTTTGGAGGAGAGTGGCTGTCAAGAAGGCGCAACAGGTTTTTGTTCATAACAGGCCATGGCTATAAAAAAATAATAGAATGCAGCTATATCTCAGTATAGCTCATTTTAAAGCACAATTAAAGACAGGCTGGTTCTGGTCAGGGACCTTTCTTCTGTTTTTTTCCGGGATTGAGGATTTCCTGCGGCAGATTATAAAACCTGTTGATGAGCGCCGTAACACCCTGGCTGAGAGATTCCACCGGAACCGGTTTAACCGACGCATCCGCATAGGGGCCGCTGACCTGGAAATAACTGACGGTGATTGATTTATTCTCGCCGGTCAGAATCTTTCCGGCAATGGGGATGCTGCCCAGCAGTTTTCCCACGGTTTCCAAAGGCTGAACTCCCACGATAAGATTAATCTCCTTGCGCGCAAAGTTAAGATCACCGACAGCAGAGAGATTCATGGCCGGGCTTTTCATGAACAGATCGTCAGTATGCGCGACCCCTTGCGCCATGACAAACCGCCCGTCTACGGCCTCCAGCGGCATGCCCCGGGAAAGAAGGTCGGGCATGTGGAGCTTTACCATTTCAGTGAAGCTGAGCAAAGAAAGTATTTTTGAAACCACAGTAAATTTACCCAGCTTCGCGTCTTTCATGCTGATTTTAAAATTACCCTCCATGTTTGGCACAACTTCTTCGCCTTTTCTGAAGAGAGAGGTAAACATGCCGTCGAGGTTGATTTTGCCGGCAATTACCTTCTTTGCCTGCAGCTCGGGCAGAAACTCCTCAAACTGAATACCTTTAGCATCAGGCAGGAAGGTCAGCCGGTATGTTCCCGGCTGTGAAAAATCGTGTATAACAGCGCCATTCAGTATCCCCTTATATGCATGCAGATTAATATTTCCATAGTTCATGACCCCGTCCTTTATGGTAATACGGGTAGTGCCATCCGTAAAATGCCAGCTCATGAATTTACCATTTTTAACGGTTGACGGAGCGTCCAGAACAAAGCGGCGGAAAAACGTTTTTTCTCCCGAAGCAGATACCGGCGCGTTGAATGATTTTTTAAGCTTGACTACGGTCTCGATGAAATCATCCAGGTCAAGCCATGAGACATCAGCTTTGAACTGGCCCAGAGGATCACCACTATACATAAAATCTCCGCTGCAGCTTGCAGTGGTCCTGCCAAAGCTGCCAATCGCCTGGGTAATGTGCAGTTTGTCTCCAATAAAGAATCCTTGTGCATTAACGAATAACAGCGGCTGGGCTTCGCCGGTTTTGCGCATTTCAAAACGACTGGTATCAATGGCCCCCTGTATATTGGGCACTACAGACTTGCCGAAGGGAACCGTGAGCGTACCTTTACCGTTTATGATGCCCAGCATTTTTATGTCCGGAGGCATGAACAGAAGCCCCAGCGTGGTGATGTCCATCTCCTGCAGCTGATAGTCGCCGGTGAACACTGGTGCCTTCCAGTCTTGCAGGGTGCCTGAGAGCGAAAAGCTGTTATTGTCAAGCGCATAGCTCACATCAACAGCAGCAGGCAGTGTGCCGGGAGAAAACACGGTTTTAATGGTTGCCATATTGTGCAGGCCGGACGGCTTTTCCAGAAAATTTCCCAAAGAATAGTTTAGCTGGGTGAGGTCAATGGCAGACGATAATTCTGCCTGCCGTGCAGCCGCAATTGGATAGCGGATTTGTGTTGCAGTTTCCATGATGCCGCTGTCCGGAGAGAACAGTTTTTCAGCAGAACCGGGAGCAAAAGAGGCAAGGGCGCTTACCAGAGCATCAGAAGGAGCTGTTGTTTGTACCCTGACATCCAGGGAATAGCTCGCAAACGGTTGTGTAATAGTAGCGTTTATGACGTGAGCATCATTGGGGAACCACTGGGCGGCAATATTGGTCAGTGTCAAGGTATCTTTTGTAAACGCAAATGAACCGCTTGCAACTTTGAGCTGCGGCAGCGTATTATTAATCGGCACAGTAACATTTGCAATTTCCCCATCGCCATTGCACAGTTCCAGTGTGGGAGGCTGGGAAGCACTCAGGCAGCTTCTCACGTGAAGCGCTTTTATGCCGATTGTTGCATCCTGCAAATTGTTGATGTAATCCGGAAGATAGCGCTTGCGCACGGCTTCGGGGATAAGGTGTTTGGCTGCTTTCCAGGTAACGGCATTAGCGCGGAGGTGCGCATCAATCACCGGGGCCTGGGGCAGCCCGGCCGCGGAAAGTTCTCCCGTGATTTCTATGCCGGGAAGAGTTATCGCGCAGTTTTTTATATGCACCGCATCACGGTCTCCGGTTACATCCACTTTGACAAGAGCCTGTTTCAAGGTAACAGGTGTCTCGATGCCCACGGGGAGCGTGAGGGCTTCAGATTGCAGCCAGCCCCGGGCATTGAAAGAGGAATCAGATGCCAGTCTGCACTCAAGGTGTGCGTCTATTAAACCTTCAGGAGCGGTGGCAGGCTGCCATTGTTTCACATAGGGCATCAGGGAGGAAAGAGAGACTTTTTGTAAATCAATAACACCCTGGGCCTGAAAGCCTGGGGATTGGCCGGAGAGAGGCTCATGTTTGATAGTCCCGGTGTAAGAAATCTGGCCGGTCTCTATCCCCCTCTTCATCTCTGCCGAGCATGACAGCCGGTACGGTTCAAGAAGAAGCGGCTGGGCAATATCGAGATTGAGCTTTTGAAAATGTGTGAAGGCATTGCGCTGGTAGTCACGGAACTCCAGATATCCATCATTTATGATGCACCGCCGCATGGTTATTGAAAACGGGAACCAGGAAAGGCCGGTGCCCGCGTTTTCAGAAAGACCCGCAGGGAGAGAGAGGGCAAACGGCCATGTTCCATCCTGATTGCGGAACATATATAAGCGGGGGGTGTCAATGATGATTTTAGACACGACGATCTGTTTGCGCAGCAGGGGAAACAGCCGCAGCAGAATGTAATTTTTATTACTTTCAAGAACAGTCGTGCTGGACGCGATATGCGTGATTTTAAGGTTTTTTATGGTTACCCCAATTCCCAGAGAAAAACGCCAGGCAATATCCTCAAAACCGATACGAAAACCGGTACTCTCTTCAAGGGGTTTCAGGGCACGCTCAGCGTAGTACGTCAGGTCTCTCATCACATAGTAGAGGCTGCCGGCAGTGAAGCAGAGCACGAAAAAGATGATCACGATAAATATGGTGAATGCCTTCCGGAACATGATAATAACAACCGCATTGATTTATTATTGCAGGAAGTTTATAACATAATAGCCGCGCTGATTAAAGTCCATAGTGTAACTTGTGAAAAGCGATGGTTTGACCGAGCTCACCACGGGAAGTGGCTTTTACACTATTATGACATAACCATTACTTTTAAACGCAAATGGAGATAAGCATGGAACACACGCTGTTAACACCGCGCACTGCCGTCCTGAAGGGAGCAGGCATTCCCTACCGGTTGATACACCATCTCATGGAAGGGACCCATACCCAGGGACACTGCTACTGCGACGGTAATCTGCGCTCAGGAAGTTATTCGGGCCCGGATGAAGACATCGCGGAAATCAATGAGCTGGAACGAAGTCTGGGCAGGCTTTCGCCGGAGCAGCTCGACATGAGGGTCATGGCGGATTTCTGCTGCATCTGGCGTTATGATTACCCCCGGAGAGTGCATGAACTCTGCGCTGCCATCGGCGGCAACCCGCACACGGCGTTCGGCCTGCACTACCAGATCGACACTGCGCGCAGGCAGGAGCTGATTGATTACGCGGAAGCATTGAAACATTGGCTGGGCGATCAAGAAACCTCAAAGCGGAACAATAGAACATCAGGGCAGGAAAGCAGTGCACATAAAGTTTTTACCTTCCTCGGCAACCGGGACCCCCTTAAGGAATTGCTGGTGGAGCGTACCTACCTGGGGCTTTCAAGCCGCGCGCTCAACTGCTCGTACTGGGGCAACAACGCCCGGGGAAAAGTATCGCTGGCTCCCTATACCGCGCAGGAGCTTGCCCCGGACTGGCATAAACGCATGGCTGCTTTAGAGCGGGCAATCCAAAAGGAGATGGGGTACCAGGCTCACGATTTTTTGTGCGATGTGGGTGGTACTGCGGAGCCTGCGTGTCATTTTAAATTTGTGCGGCGCGTCGATATTCTGGTGGCGAGCATCGGATGCCTTCGCTGGCGGGGTAACCTGCCGGTAAAAGATAGAACCATCAGCGGCAGGAGAACCATAACTTCCCTGTACCTTACTGTACTGGAAGAATACTGGAGGGGAAGCGCAGAAACAGAACTTGCCGGCAGCGGGGAAGAGGCACAGAAAATACGCAGCAAGTTGTTTACTCTGTTAGGCGAGGGGACCGCATTCAAGCGCTGGCTGGTTGCCTCGTTGTGGAAGAATATCAGGAACCAGACCAGGTTTCAGGCGTTCCCCATGAAGCGCTGGGTTGAGTTTGTGAGAACCGGGGAGGACTATTTAAATAACCGGACGCATCAGGCATGACGGGTGCCGACAGCCGCTCTGAATAATGGATGCTTCTCTGCTACTGTTCCGGCTCCGGTTTTTTATCAGCCTTGAACAGCTTATCAAACAGAGACGGCTTTTTAGCGAACGTCGTGAAGTCCTGGCTGACTTCGAGGTCATTTGCCAGGTGGTAGACCACCTTGTGCTCAACACACTGCGCGGCCATTTTAACGGCATTTTTCATTGCTTCAGCAGTTGATCTGCCATGGCTGATGATAACCGGTCCTCTAACGCCGAGGAGCAAAGCCCCGCCGTACTGAGCGTAGTCAAATCTATTTTTGAAGTTGGTAAACGCGGTGCGCGAAAACAGGTAGCCGATTTTTGACCACAGGCTGCTGCTCATCTCCTCCTTAAGCGCTTTACCCAGGCACTCTGCCACTCCCTCGGCCACTTTTAAAAGCACATTGCCGGTGAAGCCGTCGCACACAACAACATCCGCAGCGCCCTTGAAAACATCTTTGCCTTCTATATAGCCGATGTAATTAAGTTTGCTTTTGCGCAGGAGCGCATGGGCTTCGCGGGTAATATCAGTTCCCTTGGATTCTTCTTCTCCGTTGCTCAGGACTGCTATGCGAGGGCTTGCGCATGAAAGGTAATATTTACTGTAGACAGAGCCCATGACGGCAAACTGGGCGAGGTGATAGGGCTTGCAGCTGTTGTTGGCGCCTGCATCAAGAAGTATCACGCGACTTTTAAGAGCCGGCAGAATAGTGGCGATGGCAGGGCGGTCAATACCTTTGATGCGGTTCAGCACAAACAGGGCACCGGATGCGACAGCCCCGGAATTCCCGGCACTGACAAAAGCGTCTGCCTTGTTCTCGAGCACAAGCTCGATTCCCACCCGGATTGATGAATCCTTCTTTTTGCGCACGACATCGAGGGGATTATCCTCCATGCCGACGATTTCCGAGGCTTTGTGGATAGACAGGGGGAGTCCGGCTGTTTTATGCCGTTTCAATTCCATCCGTATGGCCTGCTCTTTTCCTACCAGAATAATCTCTGCACCCAGTTCCCGGCATGCTTGTACGGAACCTTCAACAACAGCTCGCGGAGCAAAGTCTCCACCCATTGCATCAACAGCAATTTTAATTTTTCTGTTACTCATCTCCAATACCTGTCATAGGGGTACAAAAAATCTAACCACAGAGAATATGTTCATATAAATTCCCTGTGGTTATGCTAAATATATATAGCTAATAAGAGCAGATGTCAACAGGGTTTCAGCAATCCCTTTAGCAGATACTATACCGGATGCTGCTGCAGGAAGTCAGGGCACCTTGTTGTCGGAGACAACGCTGAAGCAGAGACAAGGGACAATAAAAATAAAAAAGGCTGCGACCCATTGCGGCAGCAGCCTTTCATAACATACCCGGATGATGATTACAGGCCGGTCTTAAGGGTTGGCGCAGGTTTAAAGCCGACCGTCTTGCTTGCTTTGATTTTAATTTTTTCCTTGGTGCGCGGATTAACACCGATGCGGGCTTTTCTTGATTTTACCGTGAATACACCAAAGCCGGGAAAAGCAAACCGCTTTTCCTTCTTGATCGATTTGCCAATGATTTCAAATGCGCAATCAACAATCACTTCAACAGCTTTTTTGCTGACATCCTCTTTGCAGCCTTTTGCGACTGCGTCAATGAGTTCTGCCTTGGTCATATAAATCTCCTCTCATTTTTAAAATTGGGTTATATTATTGAAGGTCACCAAATACTCTATTTTAAAGGCTCTAATAGTATAACAGTTAAACGATGTCAATAAAAATATATTAAATAATCTCTTTAATTTTGAAATAATATGGCATGAAAAATGATTTAAAAAATTAATAAAACAATAGATCCTACCTCAGGCGGGGATCAAGGGAATCGCGAATACCTTCGCCGAGGAGATTGTAGCCAAGAACGGTAACCAAAATAGCAAGCCCCGGAAAGAGCGACAGCCACCAGGCAATTTCTATATTGTCTTTACCTGCGGTGAGAATATTGCCCCAGCTTGGCGTTGGCGGCTGGACGCCGATCCCAAGAAAGCTTAAGGCAGATTCAATCAGTATGGCGGATGCTATCCCCAGCGTGGCATAGACCAGAACCGGAGCGAGCGCGTTGGGGAGTATATGCATAAAGATTATCCGCAGATCGCCGGCACCGGCAGCACGCGCAGCCAGCACAAACTCGCGCTGCTTCAGGCTTAAAAATTCCGCCCTGATGAGGCGCGCCACTCCCATCCAGCTGGTTGCGCCGATGACGATCATGATGATCCAGATGCTCGGTTCAAACAGGGCAATTAACGTGATAATGAGAAAGAAAGACGGAATGCAGAGCATGGTGTCAACAAAACGCATAATTACCATGTCGATAATTTTTCCGTAATAGCCGGCAATAGAGCCCAGCAGCACACCGATCAGCACCGAAATCCCCACGGCAAAAAAACCAACTTTGAGGGAGATACCGGCTCCCATCAATACCCGGCTCAATACATCCCTGCCCAGATCATCTGTTCCAAACAAATGTTCTGTGCTGGGCGCTGTCAGAACATGCCGGGCATCTATCGCCGTTGGGTCGCAGGGGGAAATATACGGCGCCAGAAACGACAGCATGAAAAGACTGATGACAATCAGCCCACCGGACACGGCAAGTTTATCCTGTGCAAACCGGTACCAGAAATCAGATTGTTGTGCGTGGAGGGGATTACTCATGGAATTATTTTACTCTGATGCGCGGATCTGCCAGTGCGTATGACAGGTCTGCAATGAGATTACCCATAAGGGTCAGACCGGAACCTATGACCAGCATGCCCATGATTAACGGGTAATCACGGGACATGGCGCTTGCCCAGAACAGCTGGCCCATACCGGGGATGGAAAATATGGTCTCGAAAATAACACTGCCGCCGATGAGGCCCGGAACTGAAAGGCCAAGCAGCGTAATGATCGGCAGCAGGGCATTGCGCAGGGCATGACGATATATGATGCTGCGCTCTTCAAGACCTTTGGCCCGGGCTGTTGTGATGTAATCCTGCCGGATCACTTCAAGCATGCTGGAGCGCACATAGCGGGACATGCCTGCCAGCCCGCCGAACGCACTGACCAGCACCGGCAGCAGAAGATGCCGGCCGTAATCAGCTGCCATCCCCAGCACCGACAGCGTATCATGGTTGAGAGATGTCAGTCCTGAGATAGGAAGCCATCCCAGTTTTACGCCAAACAGCATCATGAGCAGAAGCGCCAGCCAGAAAGACGGCCAGGCAAAGCCGAGAAAGACAAACACGGTAGCGCATTTATCCAGAAAGGAGTGCTGATACATCGATGAAAGGATTCCCAGGGGCAGCGCAACCGCCATAATGAGCAGAAGCGAAAGAACATTAAGCGTGACCGTCACCGGCATGCGCTCAAATATTTTATCAGCAACTTTTCGGCCGTCAGGAGAGAATGAAAAGCCGAAATCAAGGACCGCTATTCGTTTGAGCCAGTAATAATATTGGACCGGAAGAGGTTTATCCAAACCGTAATAAGCGCGGAGCCGGGCTTTAGCATCTGGCGATGCCTTGGGATTCATCTGGATGAGGAGGTCCGCCGGAGACCCCGGGGCAATATGAATAATGGCAAACGAAATCATGGTTATCCCGATGAGCATGGGAATCATCGCCATGATGCGCTTTAGAAGATATTTGATCATATCAATTATGCAAGAGGTTAAAAACCTTTTCACCTCTTAGCATTTTGCCCTGAAAGTTATGGAACATATTTCTGCTCTTGTTTTGGTACATACCATTTTATAAAGTTATAGTCTATTCCTATCGGAGCAGGCTCTATGCCGTGAAACCGGCTGCTGATAACGGGCAGCGCATCAGGAACGTAGAGAAAGGTGCAGGGCTGCTCTTCCGCCAGTATTTCCTGAATCCTGAAATAGTACTTCCTGCGCTCGTTCTGATCAAAGGTGTTGCGCGCTTTTATGAGCAGTCCGTCAACCTCGGCGTTGCTGTAGGAAATAAAGTTAAGCTCTTCCGGCTTGGTTTTACCTGAATACCAGATGTCATACAGATCCGGGTCCTGGGGAATAGTCCACCCCAGAATGACCGCTTCAAAGCGGCGCTGGTTTATAAACTGATTGATAAATGAGGCCCATTCTATGATGCGAATTTTTACCCTGATGCCGACCTGGGCCAGGCGGTACTGGATAATTTCTGCGCATTTGGCACGCTCGTTATTGCCGATGTTGGTCAGTATGGTGAACTGAAAAGGCGTGCCGTCCCGGTCGATCACCCCGTCTCCGTCATGGTCCGCCCAGCCTGCCTTACTGAGAAGCTCCCGGGCCTGGTGCTGATTGAAGGGATACCTTTTGACCTGCGGGTTATATACCCACGTGCCGGGTTTATAGGGGCCGGTTGCAATCTGCCCCAGGCCCATATGCACTACATCTATCAGTTCCTGCTTATCAATTGCACAGCTTATTGCCTGGCGCACCCGGCTGTCTTTAAAGAGCGGGTTTTTTAAATTATATCCCAGATAGGTATAGGAGAAGGAGAGGTAACAATACTTTTTAAAATATTGTCTGAAATAGGGTGTATCGGTCTGGCGGGTATATTGCATCGGGGTGAGGCCCATGCGATCTATGGTTCCTGATTTGAGTTCAAGAAACATCGTGGCACTGTCAGGAATTACCCGGTACACATACCGGTCAATGAAAGGTCTGCCTTCAAAGTAGCGGGGGTTTGCCTGCAGGGTAATTTTTGCGCCTGACTCCCAGCTTTGAAATATATAGGGCCCGGTGCCGACCGGATGCCGGGAGAGTTCACTTTTGACAATGTCTTTATCCTTCAGCAGATGCTCGGGGAGCACGGACAGGCCCCAGCTTTCAAGCGCGGGAGCAAAGGGCTTTGCGTAGTGCACCTGGAAGGTAAAATCATCCAGTGCCCGGGCATCTTTTACCTGGAGAAACGGGTCAGCATAGGCGGTCGGCGTCTTCGGGTCGCACATGGTGCGGTAGGTAAAAAGAACATCCCGTGAGGTAAAAGGATGCCCGTCGTGCCATAACACGTTTTTCCTGAGGTGAAAGCGTATGGTCAGGCCCTTATCCAGTATTTCCCATGACTCAGCAAGGTCGCCAATGAGGTTCAGGTTTTTATCATATTTTACCAGGCCGTTATAAATGAGCCCGGCGACACTGTGAGAGGCGCTGTCAGAGGCCAGGATGGGAATGAGGGTGCTGGCATCGCCAATGGAGCTGTCGATAAACGTGTCACCATGCGCAGGGTCAGCGCTGTCCTCAGCCACCTGCCCGGCAGCGCCGGCGAAAGCAGTAATACCCGGCAGGAGCAGCAGCAGACATGCTAACACGGTTTGGGATATAGCTTGAGCTCTGGCGAATGCGTGTTTCATGGTGCTGTGATTAAAATTACCGGGAGATGGTAAAAGTCGGCCGTGCCTTTTCCACGTCTGAGGCACGCTGTCAGAAAATGTCTGCAGAAAAAATATAGATCTCTGTGTCCTGATCCATCCAGGCACTTTTGGGCAGCCCGGCCTTTTCGCAGGTATGCTCCAGAAAAGTTTTTTTATTCCAGGCGTAACTGGTTGCAACCTGCGGCAGAAGCAGGCCGTGATACGGACCATTAACTATATAAAGGCCATGCTTGCCTATTTCAATTTCCTGTATATTTTCAATTTTTATCATCGGCGTAAGAACAGAGATTTCAATTTCCAAATCTTCAAGCTCTTGCTGTGTTACCGGATCAAAGCGGGGATCCTGAAGCGCTGCTGCGATGGCCATATCCCGGACAGTTTTATACAGCGGTTTGGTGGGATGTATATACCCTATGCAGCCCCGCAGGTTTCCATGCAGATGGAGGGAAACAAAAGCCCCTCTCTTTTCCCGCAGTATGTCTGACGTTACTTCACCGGAAGGCGGGCTATTGCCGGCCAGAGAATTTTCAATTGCAGTGCGGGCTATGGCGTAGAGGGTTGCTTTATCATCTTTTGAGAGGCCCAGATCAATGCCGGATTTTTTCTTTTTGTCCATGGTTTACATCCATAAGGATAGTTTATGATTTATTTGTATTGATGGGTGGATGAACGGTTAATGACCGTGCCCGAGTGCCGGGAAAAGGGTGATGCGGGTGCAGTGCTACCCGGGGGATAGTTGTTTGATACCGCTACAGTGTCAATACCGGAATGGGTGACGGAAGCATTGTTCATTGGTGTACACGCTAGCCCGGACACGCAGGAATCAAGAATGTTCACGTGTTTTTATAAATTCAAAATCCGAAGCACGAAATCCGAAACAAATTCCAAGGGACCAAAATGCTAAACAATGCAGATAGTATACCCCTAATCTTCAAAAAGTGCATCAACAAAATCCCGGGCATTAAATTCCCGCACATCATCCATCTTTTCGCCCACCCCTATAAAGCGAACGGGCAGTCTCAGTTCTTCACAGATGGCAACGATGACCCCGCCTTTGGCCGTACCGTCGAGTTTAGTGAGCGCAATACCGGAAATGTTAAGTGCCTCTTTGAAGATTTTTGCCTGGGCAATGGCGTTCTGTCCGGTCGTGGCATCAAGCACGAGCAATGTCTCGTGCGGTGCACCGGCAATCTCTTTGCTGATTACCCGGTGCACTTTTTTAATTTCCTCCATGAGCGTAATTTTGGTATGCAGCCTGCCGGCGGTATCGATGATAAGCACGTCAGTGCCCCGCGCCTGAGCTGCCTTGAGCGCGTCAAAAACCACGGCAGAAGGGTCTGCTCCGCTCGCGTGTTTTATTACCTCACAGCCGGCACGGTGCCCCCATATTTCGAGCTGTTCAATGGCAGCGGCCCTGAAGGTGTCTGCGGCAGCAAGAAGCACGGTATGCCCCTGGCTTTTAAACAAATGCGCCATCTTGGCGATGGTAGTGGTCTTTCCCGTTCCGTTTACGCCGACGGTGAGAATCACAAACGGGCGCCGGGCAGGATCAACCAGCAAAGCTTTCTCGCCGTGGGCAAGCATGGACAGGATCTCTGTTTTAAGAGCATCTTTCAGCTTCTCTGCTTCTTCAAGCTCCTTGCGCTGCACCTTCCAGCGAATCGAATCCATGAGGGTCTTAATGGTTGCTATCCCGATATCAGCCCCGATGAGGGCCTCTTCAAGCTGGTCCAGAAGGTCTTCGCTGATCTCACGCTTGCCGGCTGTTATTTCTTCTATACGGCGAACGATGGCTGTATGGGTTTTGCTCAGCCCTGCCTTAAGCCGCTGAAAAAATCCTCGTCGTTCTTTTTTTTGTTCCATGAATATGTCAGTGAAGGTCTACTGAAACTATTTTAGAGACACCCTGCTCCTGCATGGTGATGCCATAGAGGGTATTGGCTGCCTGCATCGATTGTTTGCTGTGCGTCACCATGATGAACTGGGAATAATCGCTCATCTTCTGCAGATGAACATTGAACCGGTCTATATTGGTGTCATCAAGGGCAGCGTCGATTTCGTCAAGCAGGCAGAACGGACTGGGCTTGGTAAGGAATATTGCAAAGAGCAGTGCCACTACCGTCAATGAACGTTCACCGCCGGAAAGCAGATCAAGGCTCTGCAGCTTTTTACCCGGAGGCTGGGCAAAAATCTCAATCCCGGTTTCCAGCATGTCGGTCTCATCGGTCAGGAAGAGATAGGCTTTGCCCCCCTGGAAGAGCAGGGGAAATACCTCCTGGAAATGAGTATTGACCTGATTAAAAGCATCTTGAAATTTTTCCCTGGTGGTACGGTTAATCTTGGCAATTACCCTCTGCAGGGAATCAAGCGACTGGGTGAGATCCTGCTCCTGCGCCTGCAGGAAGTCAAAACGGTTTTTATGCTCGTCGTATTCAGTTTCAGCACCGAGGTTAACTTCGCCCATATTTTCCAGACGCTGCTTCATTTTATCCAGTTTTTCCTGCTGCTCCTCCTGTATAAATTCTTCAGCAGCCGGCGGAGGCGGCAGCTCCTGGAGCGTGCAATGGTATTTTTCAGCAATCTCATCTTTTATGTGTTCACACCGGAGCGATACCTCCCTGAGATCAAGCTCAAGGGAATGGATTTGCGGTTCAATTTCGTCTCTCAGCGCCCGCAGTTTTTTCAGGGATTCTTCGCCCGCGCTGACGGCCTGGGCAATCTCCTGCTCCAGCTCTTTTTCTGCAGTGAGCCCGGCATCGATGGCACTATGGCGGACCAGCAGCTGCGCGAGGCTTTCCTGCCCCTGGGAAATCTCTGCGGCGAGTGATTCCTGGCGCTTTTTCAGCTCATCAAGCTCTCTGACCAGCGAATCTGTCTTGGCCTGGACAGCGGCCCGGGCACTCAGAAGGGCGCTGAGCACCGCGGCGGCGCTTTCCTGCCGCTGCTGAATCACTTCAAGCTTCACCCGGGACTCAACTGCTATTGATTCAGCCTGCTTTACTTCTTCCTGCAGCGTGCTTTCATTTTGCTGGAAATTTTTCAAAGCCTGCTGCAGCTCATCATCGCTGTATTTGAAAGAGCCTTCCTTAACAACGAGGTTTTTCAGTTCCTGCTGGTGCTTGAAAAGATCCTGTTCATACTCTTCCTGCTCCATAGCTATAAGCTCTATTTTTTCCTGGCACTGACGAGCCTCTTCCGAGAGCTTCCGGTTTTCCGTTTCCTGCTGCATGAGCTGAAGATCAAGCTCGTGCTTGGCATGTTTCAGCTGCTCCAGGGCTTCAATAACAGTGCTCAGCTCAGCGGCAATCTGCTCGCGCTCAATTACCCGTGACGTGAGCTCTGCCTCAAGATGCCCGCGCTCTTCATCAAGCTGCCTGATCTCCCGGTTCCGCTGCAGGATGCCTGACGTAGCTGTATTTTTGCTGCCGCCGGTCAGGACCCCTTCCGCTTCCAAAATATCGCCATCAAGCGTTACCAGCGTGCAGGGGTCTGACGTGCGTTCCCAGACGGAAAAGGCCTGTGTCATGTTTTCAACAATAAACACATTATGAAATAATATAGTAACCAGCTGCTGATAGGGGGGCGCGGTTTTGATGACTGAGGCCAGTGATTCTAACGGAGCAGGATCTGACACAGAGGCGGTTTCCGCTATCCGTGTGTCCCGCAGCTCGCGGGGCATAAAGGAAACCCGGCCGCCATCGCGCTGTTTCAGGTAATCGATGGAGGAAAAACAGTCCTGATGGGTAGTAACAATCACCGACTGCAGCCTCCTGCCAAGAAAGGATTCAACGGCTGTCTCGTAGCGGGGTGACGTCTCGATAATGTCAGCCAGGAGGCTGATAATGCCGTGATCGCCCGTTGACTCATGATCGCGGCTGCTCATTATGGTCCGGACACCTTCATCAAATCCCTCTAAATTCCGCTGCAGCTCCTGGAGTGACACGAGTCGGGAACGGACCATTCCGGCGCGCTCCTTAAGCTCATGCAGCGCAGCATCTTTTAAGGTCAACGCTGCGGTGAGCTCATTAACCCGGTTTTTATGCTCGTCAATTGCTGTTTCTTTTTCCTGCCGGCTGACGGTCATGTCCTGAATCTGTACGCTCAGGAGCTGCGTGGTACTTGCAGCTTCCTGCAGCTTACTGTCACAGGCATCCTTTTCCGCTGTTATTCTATTTAATCTTTGAATGGTCTCCCGCTGCAGGTTCAGGTTTAACTGCATGGCATTCTTTATCTGGGAGCGTGCCGTTACAATGGCAATCAGCTCTGCCTTCTCTTTTTCTATGGTTCCCCGAAGTTCAGAAAGAGTTTCATTTAATTGTGCAACAGAAAGGGTGCTCTGGGAATACTCCTGCTGCAAACCCTGAATTTCAGCATTGAAGGTTTCGACCTCATGCTGCCGCGCAGCGATGTCCCCGTCAAGCGTTGCGCGTTCACTGTAAAACTCCTCAAGCCGTAAGGCATATTTGTCAATAAGCTCAACGTTATTAACTACTTCCTTTTTGTTATACTCAAGCTTGCTTTCTTCTCCGCTGATGGTATGTTTTATCTGGTAAAGGTCATTTTGCAGCTCACTGATCTTGCGGGTAGCATCTATGAGTGATAAGCGCTGTTCTTCAAGAGCAGCTTCACCAGCCTCCTTTTGTGCTGCAATGCGTATTTCTTCATCCTTTAATGCGGATAATTCCCGCAGCTTAAGCTTCTCAGATGCAGTCAGTGTTTGCAGTTTAGAGGCGGTGAGGAGCAGGTCAATCTGCTTTATTTCACCCTTGATTTTTCTGTAGCGATGAAGCCGCTTAACCTGCTTTTCAAGTACCGTAAGCTGGTTCTGGATTTCGCTCAGGATATCACGGATGCGCAGCAGGTTTTGTTTGGTTGACTCCATTTTTGAAACAGCTTCTTTCTTGCGCGCCCGGTACTTGGCAATGCCTGCAACTTCTTCTATGAGAACCCTTCGCTCGGGGGGCTTAAGGCTTAAAATATGGTCAACTCTTCCCTGCTCCATTATAGAGTATGATTTCAAACCGACACCAGCGTCTAAAAATAGTTCAACGATATCTTTAAGCCTGCAGGGTATTCTATTTATTAAGTATTCACTTTCTCCTGATCTATAGAGCCTCCTGGTGACCATGATTTCCTGCACGTGAACCTCTGCAGAATGGCCATTTTCATTGCTCATTATGAGTGAAACTTCAGCCATGCCCAAAGGCTTCCTGGATTCACTGCCATTGAAAATGAGATCCTCCATGAGTTTGCCCCTCAGGTTGCGTGCATTCTGCTCACCCATAATCCATCTGAATGCATCTATGATATTGCTTTTGCCACAGCCATTGGGGCCTACCAGGGCAGTTATCCCCGGTTGAAAGCTCAGCTTCACTCTATCTACAAAAGTTTTGAAACCTGCTATCTCAAGTGCTTTAACTTGCATTGGTTTCCCTCACCCCTCTTGATAATTTTTCATAGTAGTTAGAGTTGATTGTTTGCATTGGTAAAATCTATCAAAGAAAAGTTTTCATGTAAAGGGAAAAATACTATAACAGGTATATTTATATATATAGGGGCACTATATATTGTGTTATATATAGAACCGGAGGTTTTTATGAAGAAAAAACACATAATCAGGCTTTTTACCCTCATGTTCCTGGCCGGGGCCGACGCCTGCCTCATCGGCAACTACCTGACGACCGCCGGGCGCCCGCCCGAGGAGGACCTCGCCCTCATCCGCGACCTGGGCCTCGAGGCCGAGGGGGCAGGGGGG
>Ga0209253_10001230_pt1 | contig 22452 bp, 23 predicted proteins | sample FrelakmetBRP12BR_FD_187145 | JGI IMG/M metagenome (GOLD analysis project Ga0209253, IMG submission 187145) | Freshwater lake sediment microbial communities from the University of Notre Dame, USA, for methane emissions studies - BRP12 BR (SPAdes)... | ecosystem: Environmental > Aquatic >...
ATCATCTAGTGGTCTCCGCCGGGCCGCCCGCCGCCGCCGGGTCCGCCGGTCGGCGCCTTCGTCATGCCGGGCACGCCGCCGCCCATCTGCGACATGCGGTTCCGCATCTGCGACTGCTGATTGACGAGCGACGCCGAGGGGAGGAGCAGGACGGTGTCCTGCTCGGTCAGGCCGCTCACCACCTCGCTGTAGTCCATGTCGGTGTAGCCGGTCCGGATGCGCTTCGGCGTCGGCTTGCCGTTCTCGAGCACGAAGACGATGTACGATCCCCCGAACTGGAAGCTGGAGCCGGAGCCGAACCGCCGGCGCTGCGCGCCGCCGCTCCCGGCTTGCTGCTGGGAGCCCTGCATCACGCGCGTTGCGATAGCCTGCTCCTGCGGCGTGAGTGTTCCACCGCTGAAGCGCCGGCGCAGGATGTCGCGCGCCTGCGCCTCGGTCACGCCGGGGGGCAGCCGCATACCCGAGCCCTCGCCCGCGCCGCCGCCCGCTGCTGGCGCGCCGGCCATCGGAGCGCCGCCGGTGACACCGGGAGCCTGCCCCGGTGCGCCGCCCTGCCCGGCGGGTGCGCCCGTCGCCGCTGCGCCCTGTGCGCCGGGCATCCCGCCGCCCTGCTGCTCGCGCATCCGCTGGAAGACCTCGCGCATCCGCACCGACGCGGTGGACTCCGCCGGCGTGAGGGCCTCGCCCGCCTGCCGCTTGCGGCGGATCTCCGTGGCCATCTCCTGCGTCACACCCTCGGGGAGGGGGAAGTTCATCCTGGCGCCGGTCCCCGGGCCGCCCTGGGCTCCGGCCCCGCCGGCCTGCATCCCGGCTCCTGGAGGTGTGCCCGCGTCAGGAGGGCCGGCGGCCGGGAGCGCGGCCGGCTGGCGCGCGCTGGAGCCGGTCGCCACCTCGCCGCGCGCCGGAGACCGTGCGTCGCCCATCTGCATCCCGCCGCTGGTCTGCGGGGGCACCGCAGCGACGCCGCTACCCGCACGACCCGGCGTCCCGCTCCCCACCTGGCCCCCGCCACCCTGCTGGCCGCGGGCCGTCACGGGGTTCTGGCGGTCCAGTGAGTCCTGGCGCGCCAGCGTCGCCTCGACGTCCTTCGGGTCGATGCCCAGCACCTGCGCCGCTGACTCGACGTCGCGCTGCGTGCGCAGCGCCGAGTTCGGGATGGCGAGCACGTTGGAGCGGTTAGCGACGTGGATCTCGACCGACGCGTTCATCCCCGGCCGCAGAAACCCCTGTTCGTTCGGGATCCGGATCAGCACGGGGAACATCGTGACGTTCTGCGAGACCGACGACTGCGGCTCAATCTTGAGGACCGTACCCTCGAACGGCCGGTTCGGGTAGGCATCCACGGTGATCGTGGCGCGCATCCCCGCCTGGATCTTGCCGATGTCCGTCTCGTCCACGAGCGTGCGGACCTGCACCTCGCCGAGGTCGGCCATCCTCAGCAGGACGGTGCCGCCCGACACTTCCCGTGTCGCGGAGGCGATCACCTGGCCCCGCTCGACGCTCTTCTGGATGATCGTGCCGGTGATGGGGGCGCGGACGTTGGTATCGTCGAGCTGGTCGCGCGCCGTCTGCAGCGTCCGCTCGGCCCGCACGGACGAGGCGCGGGCGTTGGCGTACTGCAGGTTCGTGTTCTCGTGCTCCTGTTCGCTCACCAGCTGCGCGGCGAACATCTGGTCGGCGCGGCGCTTCTGCGCCTCCGCGTTGGCCAACTGGGCGCGCGCCACATCGAGGTCGGCCTCGGCCTGCGCGACGGAGTTGTTCGGGTCGCGCGGGTCCACCCTGACCAGCAGGTCGCCCTGGCTCACGATGTCGCCGGTCTCGCCGCGGAGCTCCAGGATCTCGCCGGAGGCCTTGGACTTGACGTCCACCACGAGGATGGGCTCGACCGTGCCGGCGGCCTCGGCGGAGACCACGATGTCCCGCCGTTCGACCGGCACCGGCTCGTAGAGGGCCACCTCCTGCGCCTTCTTGCAGGCGCCCAGGAAGACAAGGGTCGCGGCCGCGCAGGCCAGCTTCGTCGAGTGCTTCATAACGTCGTTCCTTCCATCAGCGTATCGCGGTCGATCAGCCCGTCCTTGATGTGGACCTGGCGTCGCGCGTGGGCTGCGATGTCGTGTTCGTGCGTGACCAGGATGACCGTCTGGCCCGCCCGGTAGAGCGTCTCGAGCACCTGCATGATCTCTTCGCCCGTAACCGAATCCAGGTTCCCTGTGGGCTCGTCGGCCAGGAGGATGCTGGGGTTGTTGACGAGCGCCCGCGCGATGGCCACCCGCTGGCGCTGGCCGCCCGAGAGCTCGCTCGGCTTGTGTTCCATGCGGTCGCCGAGGCCGACCGAATCGAGTGCGGCGGCGGCGCGCTCGCGCCGCTCCCTGGAGCGCACGCCGCCGTAGATGAGCGGCAGCTCGACGTTGTGCAGCGCCGTGGCGCGCGGCAGCAGGTTGAACGTCTGGAAGACGAAGCCGATCTCGCGGTTGCGGATGCGCGCGAGTTCGTTGTCGCTGAGATCGGAGACACGCTGGCCGCTGAGCCAGTACTCCCCCGACGTCGGCGTGTCGAGGCAGCCGATGAGGTTCATCAGCGTCGACTTGCCCGAGCCAGACGGGCCCATGACGGCCACGAACTCGTTCCGCCGGACCTCGAGGTTCACTCCGCGCAGGGCGTGCACCACCTCGGCGCCGATCTCGTAGTTGCGGACGAGGTCCACGGTGTGGATGATCGTGTCCCGCTCGGCGCCCGGCGCCGCGGGGCGGGCCTGGGGGGCGACCGCCGTGCTCACAACGGATGCCCCACGTAGGCCTCGAGCTGGGCGCGCGCCACGAGATAGTCGTAGCGGGCGCTCACCAGGTCCACCTGGGCCTGGTCGGCAGAGACCTGGGTGGTGAGCACCTCGACGATGGTCGATGTGCCGAGGCGGTAGCGTTCCCGCTGCATCCGCAGGTCCTCTTCGGCCGCGGCCACGGAGGTCCGGGCGACGTCGATCTTGGCGGCGGCGGCTTCGAGCCCGGCGAGCGCCTGGGTCAGGTTCGCGTCGAGGAAAAGGCGCGCGTCGCGGAGCCGCGCCTCGGCGGAGGTCACGTTCGCGGACGCGGTGACCATCTGCGTCTCGCGCTGGAAGCCGTTGAAAATGGGATAGCTCAGCGAGATTCGGAGCTGCAGGGAGCCCGTAAACGGCATTCGGTCAAACCCGATCGGAGTGGTTCTGGCCGTGTCGGTCGGGGCGTAGAGGGGTATCGCATTCGGCGTCAGCCTGTCGTTGAGCGCACGGCTCCAGTTCTTGCTGAGTGTGCTGGAGATCGTGGGCATGTACTGCGCCCGGTTGGCCGCGAGGGAAGCCCTAGCGGACAAGACCGAGGCCTGGGCCTCGCGCACCGTCGGCGCCGCCGCGAGCGCCTCCCGGCGGATGGCAGCGGTGTCCAGCGACCCGAGCCTCACCTCGAGTGTTGTGTCCGGCACGGGGGCGACGAGCATCTCGAGCCCGACGGCCCGGCCGAGGTTCGCCTGCGTGGTGCGCAGGTCCGCCCGCGCTTGGATGAGCTGCAGCTGGGCGTTGCCGTATTCCACCCGGGAGCGGAGCGAGTCTGAACGGGTCGTGGCTCCCAAACGCAGCTTCTCGGACACGAGGTTCAGCTGCTCGCCGGCTCTCCGGAGGCGCGTCTCGGCGACCGTGACGAGTTCCGCGGCCGCGAGCGCGTTGAAGAACGCCTGCTTCGTCGAGAGCGCGACGGCGTACTCCTGCCGCAGCAGCGCCGCCTCGTTCAGGTCGGTGGTCGCCTGAGCAGCCCGGCGATTGGCGCCGCGCTGGAAGCCGGTGAACAGCGGCAGGGAAGCCGAGAGACCGTAGCTCTGGTTGTAGGGCTTCTCACTCGCCGCGGTGTTGCGCTGCTGCGTAGTCGCATCGAGGCGCTGCGAGGTCCAGGATTCGCTCGCGCTCGTGCTGACGCTCGGGAGGAACGCGCCCAGGGCCTGGCGCTCTCCCGCCCGCGCGGTGCGGACGGCTTGGCGTGCCTGGACCGTGGACGGCGAGTTCTGGGCGGAGAGGCGCAGGGCCTCGTCGAGGGTCACGCGCCGCGGCCCCTGCGCGGCGAGCGCGGAGGCGGCGAAGCAGAGGACGGCGGCGGACAGCAGGAGGCGTCTAGTCATCGTTGTGTCGTTCATTTCGTTGGACGGCGCTGTCGCGGCGCGAGAACCGCGCGCGGTCTCGTTCCATTAGACGTTCGTAGGTGGCCTGTTGTTCGGCCGTGAGCTGCGCGCGGATGTCGTTCCTCAGCTGCTGGCGCAGCGAGTCCATCTGCGGCCGGACGGTCGCGAAGATGGCGCGCATCTGCGGGTCGTAGCGCCGCAGGATGGCGGCGACCGAATCGCGCTGCACGGTCGTGAGCTGGAGCTCGCGCGCCAGCCGGTCGGCGGGGCCACCGCGTGCGGCGCGCTGCGCCGCCGTGCGGGACTGCGTCATCCAGCGCGTCCCGGCCGAACCGAGCGCGATGCCCGCGACGAAAACCGCGATGAGCAGGCCGATCGCGAAGGCCTTGGACTGGTTGAACATCACGCGCTCCTAGTTCCCCAGGGCCACGGAGAGGACGACCTCCGAGTCGTTCGACGCGGCGAGGAGATCGGCCGCAAGACCGCTGTCGGCGGTGGCAACGGGTCCCAAGCTCCAGGGGCGACTCGGGACCACGACCGCGAAGGCGAGCAGGAGCAGCGCGGCGATGACCCACGGGCGCGCCCAGATCTCGAGGAGCGACCAGGTCGGCCCTTCGGCGGCGGCCTGGCGGCGGCGTGCGAGCGCGCCGGAGGCCCGGAACAGCACCGCCTCCGTGAACGCCAGCCCGTCGTCTCCGGGCGCGAGGTACCGCTTGAGATGCTCGTCCATCATCCCTCCGTCTCCGGGCCGTACACCCGGAGCACTTTGCGCAGGGCGCGTCGTGCGTGGAAGACGTCGGACCGCACCGTGCCCTCGGGAACCCTCAGGATCGCCGCGATCTCCGCGTGGGCATACCCCTCGACGTCGAACAGCGTCAGCGCCGCCCGCTGCCGTGGCGGCAGGTCCGCCAGCGCTGCGGCCAGCTCCCGCCGGATCTCGGCCGCCTCTGCCGCCGCCGCGGGACTCTGGTCCGGCGACGCGTAGAACGGCTCCAGCGGCTGGGCCGCCCGGACCGTCCGCCGGCGTACGAGGTCGATGGCCGCGTTCGACGCGATGCGCATCAACCAGGGGCCGAACGGGCGGGACGGGTCGTAGGTCTCGAGGCGGTCCAGCGCGGACAGGAACGTGTCCTGAGCGGCGTCGTCGGCATCCTCGGCGTTCCCCGTCACCGCACGGGTGACCCGCCGGACGGATTCCTGGTATCGCATCACCAGCGCGCCGAAGACCTCCCGGTCGCCAGCGACCGCCCGCGCGACCAGCGCGGCATCCGGCTCCACAGAGGGTGTACGCACCGGAGAGGCTGGGCGTTGAATGGGTGGGGGCTAGCCCGGCTGGCCGAGCCCCAGCTCGCGCTCGATCGGCCGCAGGGCCTCGATCACGAACTGGAGGTGCTCGTCGAGAGGCACGCCGAGCTCCTCGGCGCCCTGCCGGACCTCGTCGCGGTTGACGCCGCGGGCGAACGCCTTGTCCTTGAGCTTCTTCTTCACGGAACTCACCTCGAGGTCGGCGAGGCTGCGGCTGGGTCGTACCAGCGCGCAAGCCACTAGGAAACCGCACAGCTCGTCCACGCCATAGAGCGCGCGGGCCATCAGGGTGTCGCGGGGTACCCCCGTATAGGATGCGTGACCCAGGATGGCGCGTCGCACCGCCTCGCTGACGCCGCGCGCCTCGAGGATGCGGACCCCCTCGGAGGGGTGCTCCGCGGTGGGGCTGCGGGCATCGTTGGGGAAGCGCTCGTAGTCGAAGTCGTGCAGGATCCCGACGACCCCCCAGAGGTCCTCGTCTTCACCGTACTTCCGCGCCTCGGCGCGCATCGCGGCCTCGACCGCGAGCATGTGCTTCCGGAGGGCGTCGGACTGGGTGTATTCGTGCATCAGGGCCAAGGCGTCGTCGCGAGAGACTGTCATGGGTACCAGGGGTTGGGGGTTTGCCGTCAGCCGTCAGCCGTCAGCCGTCAGAGGTCGGCCGTCAGAATCGCTCAGCGCGTCAGTTTCTGATGGCTGACGGCTGACGGCTGATGGCTGACGGCCGGTCTCAGGCCCAACGGTCCATCCATATCTGAAACATCACCAGAGGCCACAGCCGGCGCGCGTGGTTGGCGGAGCCGGACCGGTGCTCGGCGAGGAGGGCCTGCACCGCGGCGGGCCGGAGCCACCCCTGTCCTTCGAGGCGCGAGGGGGCGAGCAGCCGGTCCACCTCGTCCCGCAGGCCGAGGTTGATCCACGAAGCGATGGGCACACTGAGCCCGCGCTTGCGCCGCCGCAGGACCGAGGCCGGCAGCAGCGGCCGCGCGGCCTCCTTGAGGACCGCCTTCGAGGAGAGTCCGCGGACCTTCAAGGCGCTCGGCAGGCCCAGCGCCAGCTCCATCACCTCGCGGTCGAGGAACGGCGCCCGGGCCTCGATGGAAGCCAGCATCGTGGCGCGGTCCACCTTGGTGAGGAGGTCGTCGGGCAGGTAGGTGAGGAAGTCGAGGAGGAGTATCCCCGCCAGCGTGTCGCCAGGCACCGCGGCGAGCTCCCCGCGGCGGCGGAGCTCCGCGAGCGCCGGCTCGAGCGCCGGTGCGGCGGCGGGCCCGAGCAGGTTGGGGAGCGACGCCTGCCCGAGGGCGCCGAACCACTCGAGGTGCCGGTCCACCGGCGTCAGGCCCGCGTGCGCCACGAATCGCTTCAGCAGGAACTCGATGGTCACTTTGCCGGAGGAGGACGGCCACGCGAAGACTGCCGTGCGCACGGCGGCGCGGAGCCATCGGGGCAGGGCGGCGAAGCCGCTGGCCGCGCGATGGCCGATGTAGGTCGGATACCCGCCGAAGAGCTCGTCGGCCCCCTCGCCCGAGAGGATCACCTTGACGTCCCGGCTAGCGGCCTCGGACAGCAGGTAGGTCGGCAGCACCGCCGGGTCGCCGAGGGGCTCGTCGAGTCGGTCGCCGACCACGTCGAGCGCGCGGCGGAGGTTGTCGGGGTCGGCGGGCACCGCGCGATGCGTCGTGCGGAAGTGGCGCGTGATGACCGCGGCGGGTCCGCTCTCGTCGTACGACGGGTCGCCGAACGAGATCGTGTAGGTGCGAATGCCGCCCGGCGGGAAGTGCTCGGTGGCTAGCGCGACGAGGAGCGACGAGTCGAGTCCGCCGCTCGTGAAGATGCCCACCGGCACGTCCGCCATCAGCTCGCGCGCCACCGCCCGGCGCAGCGTGTCGCGGACCGCGCCCGCCGCGTCGGACAGCGCCGGAGTCCGCTCGCGTGATGCGGCCCCTCGCGCCGCGAGGTCCGGCGCGCTCCAGTACGGCGCCACCGTCACGCCGGAGGCCTCGGCCGTGAGGAGGCACCCCGGCGGCAGCTTGCGGATCGCGCGGTGCATCGTGAACGGCTGCGGCACGTAGCCGAGCGCGGCGAAGAGGGCGACGGCTAGCGGATCGAGGTCGCGCCGCACCGCGGGGTACGCCAGGATCGCCTTGGGCTCCGAGCCGAACGCCAGCTCGCCGTCCACGTCGGCGTAGAAGAGCGGCTTCTCGCCGCTGCGGTCGCGCGCCAGGAGGAGTCGGCTGGCGCGGGCGTCCCAGAGCGCGAGAGCGAACATCCCCTCGAGGCGGCGGATCGCGTCGGGCCCATAGGCCAGATAGAGCGGCAGCACGCTCTCCACGTCGGAGCGCGAGCGGAACGGGTAGTCGCGCACCGCCGGGTCCCGCCGGAGCTCCGCGGAGTTGTAGATCTCACCGTTGCAGACGATGGAGACACGGCCGTCGGGCGACGTGAACGGCTGGTCGCCGCGCGCGAGATCCACGATGGCGAGGCGCCGGATCTGGAGCGAGGCCGCCAGGGTGTCCACGCTGCCGGCGCCGTCGGGGCCGCGGTGCGCGAGCGTCTCGCGCATTCGCGGCGGCGCGTCGGGATGGAGGAGAGGCCGGCCGGTGCGCGAGACGACGCCGGCGATGCCGCACATCAGAGTGGCCCTTCGGGCATCGCGGCCGAGTCCGGCATCAGGGCGTTCCCGGTCCGGCAGGGCCCGTACGCGAGGAACTTCCCGTCGGCGCCGCCCGCCGCGATGAACGGGAGCGCGCGGGCGATCTCGGCGACCTCCGGTCGCCCGATCCGTGCCACGAACACCGTCGGCTCCGCGCACGCGGCCAGCGCCTCGCGCCACCACCCCCCCGGGCGCAGCGGCGACCCCGGGAGCCCGCGGAACTCCGCGGCCCGGCTCACGACGTAGTTGCTCGTCATCTCCACGGCCGTCCCGCTCGAGAGAAGGACCGGACGGTCGAGGTAGTAGCGGAGCGACGTCGGGTACGCGGCGACGCCGACCACTCGCGCCCCCGGTGCGACCGCCTCGATGCTCGCGGCGAGGTCCCGGGAGGAGCGGTTCCGTGCCACGGCTTCGAGGAACGGGCCGGCTGCGAACGGCGTGGCCGGCACCGGGAGGGCGAGTCCCGCCGCCATGACCCACACGAGGCGCAGCCGCGCGCCGAAGAAGGCGACCGCCCCGCCGACCGCTAGCGCGGCTCCGAGGCCCAGAGTCACGCCCGGCAGGCGCAGACGAGCCTGCGGCGAGAGCGGCACCTGCACGAACGCGACATCCGCCAGCACGAGGATCGCGACGCCCAGGACCCCCATCACCGCCGCCACCGCAATCGTGCTGCGCGCCGCCTGCCGGAGAGCACCCTCGTCCTGGAGCGCGCGGGCGAGCAGCATCGCGGCCGCGAGGGCCACACCCGGCAAGGCGGGCAGGTAGTAGCCCGGGAGCTTGGACTGGGAGAGCGAGAAGAAGACGAGGGGCACGAGGGCCCAGGAAGCGACGAACACCGTCGGCCAGCCGTCGCTCTCGCGGCGGCGTGCGCGAAGGCGCACCGCGCCGATCGCGCTGGCGATCGCCGGTCCGATCCACGGGAAGCTGCCCGCGAGCAAGACCGGCACGAAGTACCAGACGGGGCCGGGGCGCCCCGCGCTCTTGGTCGCGACCCGCTGGAGCGACTCGTACACGAGCGCGTAGGCCGGGAAGTCGGGCCGGCGGATCGACACCGCGATGAACCACGGCAGGCCGGTCACGAAGATCCACGGCCACGCGCGCAGGCTGAAGAACGGCCGTAGGGGCCGGCCGGCACCGAAGCCGAACGCCGTAACGATGAGCAGCGGGACGATGATCGCGACCGGGCCCTTCGTGATCGCCCCCAAGCCCATCGCCGCCCACGCCAGAGCGAACCACCCCCGCGCGTTCCGGTCGCCGGTGAGACCGCGCCACGCGGCGAAGAGGGTGAGCGCCTCCAGGAACGCGAGCGCCGCATCGAAGATGACGGTGCGGCTGAAGGCGAGCGCGAGCGGCATCGTCGCGAACGCGACGGCGGCGATCTCGCCGGTGCCCGGTGCGCCGAGGCTCCGGCCGAGGCGCCACACGAGCGCGATCGTGCCGAGCGTGAAGAGGAGAGACGGCAGGCGCGCGGCGCGCTCCGACTCACCGAAGAGGGTGAGCGACGCGGCGACGGCGGCGAAGTACGTGGCCGGCTTGTCGAGGTAGGGGAGGCCGTTCAGGTGAGGCAGCAGGTAGTCGCCGGAGCGCGACATCTCGCGGGCGACCTCGACGTTCCGGCCTTCGTCGGGCTCGAGCAGCGGGTAGTCGCCGAGGCCCCAGAAAAGGGAGCCCAGCACGAGGGCACAAGCCACGAGCCAGGCGCGCGGCACCACGGAGCGGCTAGTTCCGGGCGTTCGGCGGCGCCGGTGCGGCCGGCGCGGGGATCTGGCTCACCGTGATCGGGACGGTGGCTTCGAGGGAGCCGTCCACCGCGATCTCGAAGGTGTAGGTGCCGGGCCGTTCGAGCGGCACGTCGAACGCGAGCACCGCGCCCGCTTCCACCTCGAGCACGCCCGCGGGCGGCTCACCGATCTGCACGGAGCCGTCGCCGCGCAGCACCTCGCGGCCCCCGTCGTCCACCAGACGGATCACGATGGGGTGCTCGCCGATCTCGGTCCGCCGGCCCTTCAGCCGCAGCACGAGGTGCAGCCGCGGGTGGACGGCCGGGAAACTCGCCACCCAGATCCGCTCGAAGATGCCCAGCACGGAGAGCTTCCCGTGCTGGTCGATGAGGGCGTAGTCGCAGGCGACGGCGAGGCTGGCGATCACACGTCGCTCACACGGATGGAATGGACGACGTCCCCCTGCGCGATCTTCAGGACGACGTCCATCCCCGTGTCCACCTTGCCGAAGACGGTGTGGACGCCGTCGAGGTGCGGGGTCGCCGTATGGCACAGGAAGAACTGGGATCCGCCGGTGTCCTTGCCCGCGTGTGCCATCGAGAGCGAACCCGGTTCGTGCTTGTGGGGATTGCCCTTCGTCTCGCACTTGATGGCGTAACCGGGGCCGCCCGTGCCGGCGCGCGGGCTGTTCGGCTCCTTCGAGAGCGGATCGCCGCCCTGGGCCATGAAACCCTTGATCACGCGATGGAAGCGGGTTCCGTCGTAGAAGCCGCCGTTGGCCAGCTTCTCGAAGTTCACGACGGTTCCCGGCGCCTCGGCGGGGAAGAGCTCCGCTTCGATCCGGCCCTTCGCGGTGTCGAACGCGACGCGCTTCTTCACGCAGGCTCCTCTCCAGGTTGCCGTTCGTAGAAGGTCGTGAATTCCAGAAGCTTGAGCTTCCGCACGCCGGCCGGCAGCTGCACGACGGCGACGTCCCCCACCTGCTTCCCCATCAGTCCCCGGCCGAGCGGTGAGGCGACGGAGATCTGCTCGCCGTCGAAGTCCATCGCGTCCGGAATGACCAACTCGTACTTCTCGCGCGTCTTGGTGGCGACGTCCTCCACGATCACCCGGGAGCCGAGGCCGACCCGGTCCGTCGGGATCTTGGAGAGGTCCACCTGGGAGAGCTTGGCGAGACGCGAACGCAGGTGCGACAGGCGCGCCTGGACGAATCCCTGCCGCTCGAGGGCCGCATGGTAGTCGCCGTTCTCACGCAGGTCGCCGTTCGCGAGGGCCTTCTGCAGCGCGTCGGGGAGCGTGACCGACAGCTCGTGGTTGAGCCGGCCCACTTCGTCGGAGAGCTTCTGCTTGATGGCTTCGAGCATCCGGGAAAACCTACCTGCTCCGTCCGAAAGACTCCATAGTCCGGCGGAGTTCGGACGCCGTCCGGGCGGGTGAGGCGCAGGCCGTTCCGCTGCAGACCGAGGCGAACGGCGGTGATAGGTGATGGGTGATGGGTGATGGAGTGAGCACCACGACCTTCCGGGGCCGGTAGGTCGCGAGGGCCATTGTGGCCAGGTCAGTAGTAGTAGCGTCTGCTACTACTATCGTGCTGCCACCGGTCAGGAGCCAGTCCGCTGCACGGAAGTAGGTCGCCGCGTACAGGCCCAGGTTGGCGGCACCACCGGCGAACGCCCGCAGCGCGGACTCCGCCTCGGCGCGGTGCTGCGCCTCTCCAGTGACGGCGTAGAGCCGCAGGAAGACCAGCGCGGCCACGGCATTCGGCGAGGGCGTGGGCGCGTCCTGGATAGGCTTGGCGCGCTGGGAGAGGAATCCGGTGTCGCCGGCCGCCTCGGGCGTGTCGTAGAAGCCGCCTCGGGGGTCCCGGAAGCGCTCGACGACGAGCTGCGCAAGCTTCTGTGCCCGCTCTAGCCACTGCACCGCGCCCGTGTGCTCGAAGGCGGCGATAGCCGCCGAGGCGGCCTGCACCTGGTCGTCGAGCAGGACCGCCGGCGCGGCCGCGCCGGCGCGGTGCGCCATACCGCCCCCCGACTGCCACGCCTCCGACCACAGCCGCTCCAGCGTCCGCAGTGCGAACTCCCGGCAGTCGTGGCGGCCGAGCACGCCGGATGCCTCGAGGAACGCCTCCGCCATCATCGCATTCCAGTTGGTGTAGACCGCGCGGTCCACGAACGGCATCGTTCGCCGCGCGCGCGCCGCACGCATCTTCGCCTCGGCCGAAGCGAGAAGCGCCACGACATCGGCCTCGCCGACACCCATCTCCGCGGCGACCTGCGACGTGGTTCGCGCGACGTGCAGCACGTTCCGCCGCGGGTCGTGGTGCATCTCCCCCTCGGGATCGATGCCCCAGCGGAGCCTCGCGGCCCCCCGCTCGCCCTCCGGGAGCACGGCCTCCGCCTCTTCGACGGTCCACGTGAAGTAGTCGCCGTCGTCGTCGAGGCTGATGTCGGCGTCCTGCGAGGCCGCGAACCCGCCGTGCTCGCGGTCGCACATCACCTCGAGGTTCCAGCGCACGATGCCCTCGGCCACGTCGCGGTAGAGCGGCGTGCCGAACGCCGAATACGCGTGCAGGTACGCCTTCAGCAGCTCGGCGTTGTCGTACGACATCTTCTCGAAGTGCGGCACGATCCAGCGGGCATCCACCGAGTAGCGGTGGAAGCCGCCGCCGAGCTGGTCGTGCACTCCGCCCAGCGCCATCCCGGTCAGCGTGCGCTCCACGATCTCGCGCATCCACGGCGCGCCCGTGTCCCACCAGCGCGCGAGGAGGAACTCGATGGCCGAAGGGTGCGGGAACTTGGGCTGGCTGCCGAAGCCGCCGTTCCGGAAGTCGAAGACGCCGGCGATCCGGTCGGCGGCGGCGTCCAGCATCGCCGCGGACAGATCGCCCGGTTCCCCCTCGACGAGCGATGCGCCGACCCGGCTGCGCAGCTCCGCGGCGGATGCCCGCACCCGGTCGGGCTGGGTGCGGTACGCCTCGAGCACCCGCTCGAGCACGGTGCGGAACGCCGTGCGGCCCAGCTGCTCGTCGGGTGGGAAGTACGTACCGCCGAAGAAGACATCGCCGTCGGGAGTGAGGAAGGCGGTGAGCGGCCACCCTCCCTGGCCGGCCAGCGCTTGGACCGCGCGCTGGTAGCGGGCGTCCACGTCCGGCCGCTCGTCGCGGTCCACCTTGATGCAGACGTAGCGCTCGTTGAGGAAGGCGGCGAGGCGGGGGTCCTCGTACGACTCCCGGTCCATCACGTGGCACCAGTGGCACCACACGGCGCCGATGTCGAGCAGGATGGGCCGGTCCTGCGCGCGGGCCGCCGCGAAGGCCTCGTCCGACCACGAGTACCAGTGCACCGGCTGGTGCGCGGCGGAGGCGAGGTAGGCGGAAGCGGCGCCGGAAAGCCGGTTCATCGGACCGTGCGCGGTCTCACGCCGCGGCCGACGGGCAGAGGTCCGCGAGCGGGCACTCGCCGCACTTCGGCCGCCGGGCGACGCACACGGCGCGGCCGTGGTGGATGAGGAGGTGCGGGAAGAGCGTCCATTCGGTCCTGGGCACGAGGGCCACGAGGTCCCGCTCGATCTTCTCCGGGTCGGTCTGTCGCGTGAACCCGAGCAGTGCGCCGATCCGCGCGACGTGGGTGTCCACCACCACGCCCTCGTCCTTCCCGAAGGCGTTGCCGAGGACGACGTTGGCCGTCTTGCGGCCGACCCCCGGCAGGGTGAGCAGATCGTCCATCGTGTCGGGCACCCGGCCGTCGAACCGCTCCACGAGCGCGGCCGCCATCCCCAGGATGCTCTTCGTCTTGTTGCGGAAGAAGCCGGTGCTCCTGATCTCGGTCTCGAAGACGGCGGGATCGGCGGTCGCGTAGTCGTTCGCGGTCCGATACGTCCGGAAAAGGGTCTTCGTCACCTGGTTGACCCGCGCGTCGGTGCACTGCGCCGAGAGGATCGTCGCGACGAGGAGCTCGAGCGGATCCAGGTGCTCGAGCGAGCAGCCCGCCTCGGGGTAGCGCCGCTTGAGGCGCGCGATGATCGGCCCGATGCGCTGTGCGGCAGGCGGCGCCTTCGCGCGTCTCGCCTTGGCAGCCCGGGTCCCGGCGGCCGCGCTGTTCGCTGTAACCCTGGGCCCCTGTGCCCCCGTGCCAGATCGTCTACCGCCGCGCCTTGGCATGCTCCAGGAATCCCTCCGCGTCCCGCGTGTTCAGGATGTCCTTCGCTTCGAGCCAGCCCTTCCGCGCGACGCCCACGCCGAGATCCGCGTTCGCGAGGCCGGCGAGGCTGTGCGCATCGGTGCTGACGGCGATTGCCACGCCGGCATCGCGGGCCTCGCGGCAGAGTCTCCAATCGAGGTCGAGCCGCTGCGGATCCCCGTTGATCTCGATGGCGACGCCCGTATCGGCCGCCCGCGCGATCACACGATGCACGTCCAGCGGATACGGGTCCCGCGTGAGCAGGAGTCGGCCCGTCGGGTGCCCGAGGATGGTGAGGTGCCGGTCCGCCATCGCCCTCAGCACCCGTTCCGTCATCGTCCGCTCGTCCAGGTCGAAGCGCGAGTGGACGGAGCCGATGACGAAGTCGAAGCTGTCGAGCACCTCGGGCCCGTAGTCGAGTGTGCCGTCGGCGAGGATGTCGGCCTCGATGCCCTTGAGAACGCGCAGTCCGGGTGACGCGCTGTTCCAGGCGTCGATCTCCTCGTGCTGGCGCGCGACGCGCGCGGCGCTGAGGCCGCCGGCATACGCCGCCGCTTCGGAGTGGTCGGTGATCCCGAGGTACGCGTACCCGAGGGTGCGGCACGTCTCCGCCAGCTCGGCGACCGAGTTCGTGCCATCGCTGTAGGTGGTGTGACAGTGCAGGAGGCCGCGCAGGTCGGAGTGCTCGAGGAGCCGCGGCAGCGGACCCGCGGCCGCGCGGGCGATCTCGTCGGTCCCCTCGCGGAGTTCCGGCGGAACGAAGGCCAGTCCGAGGGCCTCGAAGAACGTCTCCTCGTCGGGGCAGGGGACGAGGGAGCCGTTCTTCGTGAGGCCGCCGGCGTCCAGGGCGAAGCCGCGCGAGGCCGCGTGCGCCACGAGGAGCGCGAGGTGTGCCGCGCCGCCGGTCGCCCACGCCAGCGCGTGGCCGTACCGCGGGGGCGCGGCGCAGTAGACGTCGGCCGTGGTGCCGTCCGCGAAGCGGATCGTGATCCCGGCGGGGTCTGTCGCGACGACGGAGTGCGCGGCGCCGCTGCGGACCAGCCGCTCGCCGAGTTCCTGCGGCAGGGCGGTGGTGGCGACCGCTAGGTCCACGTCTCGGATCACTTCGCAGCGCCGGCGCACGCTGCCGGCGATCGCGACGCGCGCGACTCCCGGCAGGGCCGCGATGGCCTCGCGCAGCTGCTCGGCCTGGCGCGCCGCGTGATGCGCGAGACGGAAGGCGCTCGTGCGGCGCAGGAACTCCAGCCCCTTCAGGACCTTCGCCGCGGTCCTCTCCCCGAAGCGCGGGAGCTTCGCGAGACGGCCGTCGCGGGCCGCGGACTCCAGCTCTGCGAGGGTCGCGATGCCGAGCTCCTCGTGCACGGTGCGGACCTTGGCGACCCCCATCCCCGCGATGCGCAGCATCTCGACGAGACCGGGCGGCACCTCGCCGCGCAGCGTCTCCAGCGCGCCGGAGCGGCCGCTCGCGAGACACTCGCGCACCACGTCCAGCGTCGCCGGGCCGATGCCCTTCGTCGCGGCGAGCTCGCCGGAGGTGAGGGCCGCGTCCAGGTCGCCCGGGAAGGCCTCCACGGTGCGCGCGGCGTTCTGAAAGGCGCGGACCTTGAAGACGTTCTCGCCCCGGAGCTCGAGGAAGGAGGCGATCTCCTCGAGGACGCGCGCCACGGCGTGCTTGTCCATCGTCGGGAACCTACGCCGCGGCGGCGGCGCGGGCGAGCAGCGCGAGCGCGAGCAGTTCCTGCGGGGTGACGAGGGAGCGGAGCCCGGCGCGTTCGCCGGACGGGAGCGCGCTGGAGAAGGGTGCCGTGCCGTCGGGCCGAGGCGCGGGCGGCGCGAGGGGCAGGGGCGCGTCCGCCTCGAGGGTGGTGAATCCCTCGCGGTCGGCGCGCAAACCCAGCACGGCGAGGACTGCGGCCCTCGAGGCGCTGAGTGAGACGAAGCAGCCGTCTAGCGGCTCGTGCGGCTCACCAGGCGCGGGCTCCGCCCACACCGCCCGCTCCGGCAGCTGGACATACCCGACACCCGGAGCGGTCGGCGGGTGGCCGAGCGGCTCGAAGTCGGCGAGGGCGCGATCGAGCATCGGTCGGCTGAGGGTCGTGACCGGCCAGCCGGCGTCCCAGAGCAGGAAGAGCATCTGCAGCAGGGCGCCGTAGGCCAGCACGGAGTCGGCGGAGGCCTCGGGCGGCATCATCTCGCGTAGCAGACCTCCTGCGGACGCGACCATCAGGAACTCGTCCCGGTTCGCGGCGTCCACGCGGTCGTGCCGCACGGCGGTCCGGATCTCCTCGAAACGGCTCTTCCCGATCGCGTCGAACAGGGCCGTCCAGGGCAGCGGGCGCGGGGCCGTCACGGCTCCCTCGGAAGGAAGGCATCGAGCACGGCGACGAAGCGGCCCGTCTCCTCGGTGTAGAGCGTGTGCCCGGAGTCCTCGAAGACCACGAGCCGCGCGTGCGGCAGGCGGGCCGCCAGCGCCTCGGAGGCCGCGAGCGGGATCGGATCGTAGCGCCCGTGTAGGATGAGAGTCTCGGCGGCGATCGTGCCGAGCCTGCCGCGCACGTCCATCCCCGCCAGGCTGAGCCACACGGCGTGCTGCGCGCGGGAGTTGACGCGGAACGGCGTGAGGCCTACAGCGCGCGAGGGCTCCTTGAAGTAGCCCGCTACAGACAGCTCGAATGCTCGGCGCCAGAAGGCCTCCGGGTCGCTCTCGCGCAAGCCGGAGGAAAAGAGTGCTTCGCGGGCCGCGGCGACGACGGGGTCGGCCTGACGACGGGCGAACTCGGCGTCGTAGGCGGTCCAGGCCTCGGCGTACGTCGGCGCCGGGCCCACGAGCGCGAGCTTCCGGACAGCACCGGGGTGCTCGAGCGAGTGAAGGACGGCGAGCAGGCCCCCCCACGAGAAGCCGAGGACGCACGCGGGTCGCGGCGTGAGGCCATCCAGCACCGCCTCGAGGTCGGCGACGTGCTCGAGCCAGCCGAGCGGCGTGGTGCGCGGGACATCGGACCGGCCGCCGCCGCGCTGGTCGTAGAAGAGGAGGGTCCGCCCGGTGGCGAGGAGGTCGAACTGCGGGCGCAGGTAGTCCAGCGACGCGCCCGGGCCGCCGTGCAGGACGACGACCGTTGGGCCGCCCTCACCCACCCATCGGGCGAAGAGATCGACGCCGGCGCCCCGGAGGGAGCCGGCGCGTTCGGTCACGGGCGGCATCTCGCGCGTGCCGGGGTGGGGCTCCTATCGCCCGCCGAGCACGGTCGGGAACGTGAGCGTCTGGTCGCCCCGCCGGACGCGGATCTCGACCCGGTCGCCCGCGTGGAAGCTCGACAGCGCGTTCTGGAAGTCCTGCAGGTTCGCGATGGTGAACTGGCCCATCCCGATGAGGACGTCGCCGGCGCGGATGCCGGCGGCTTCCGCGGGGCTGCCGGCGCGAACGCCTTGGAGGAGTACTCCGCCCGGCTCGCTCGCCATGTCGGGGATGGTGCCGAGGGAGGGGCGGGCCCCGGTGCTCGCCACGGGCGCGGGAGGCGCCGCGTCCACGAAGGTCAGCGGCCCCGGCCGCGCAGCGAGCCGCCGCACCAGGTCGGACACGAGGGACGCGACGTCGGCGATGCCGTCGGCATTGATCTTGTCCCAGTCGTCGCCGGCGCGGTGGTAGTCCGTGTGCACGTCGGTGAAGAAGTGCAGCACCGGGCGCTTGTGGGAGAAGAAGGAAGCGTGGTCCGACGCGCCCCATCCGTCGCCCGAGGCGCGAACGTCGAGCCGGTACGGCGCGTTCACCGAGTCGAGGAGCGGACGCCACTCCGTGGCGCTGAGGGCGCCGAGGGCGAGAACACGCCGGTTCTGCATCCGCCCGACCATGTCGAGGTTCACCATGGCGATGGTGGAATCCATCGGCGCAACCGGATGATCGGCGTACCAGGCCGAGCCGAGCGATCCTTCCTCCTCGGCATCGAAGAGCACGAAGACCACCGTGCGCGCCGGGCGCGGCCGACCACGGGTCAGCAGGCGGGCCATCTCGACCACCGCGGCGGTGCCGGATGCGTTGTCGTCCGCACCGTTGTGCAGTGTCGCCGTGGTGTCGGGACCCGGGTCGCCGTAGCGGCCGATCCCGAGGTGGTCGAAGTGCGCGCCGACCACGACGGCCTGGCCGCGCAAGCGCCGGTCGGCGCCGGGCAGGACGGCGACCACGTTCTGCGCCCGCCGGTCCGCCACACCTGCCGCGCGGGAAGCCGTGGTGCTCGCGATGGTCCAGCGCTGGAAGAAGGTCCCGCTGTCGCCGCCGGGCCGCAGGCCGAGGCGGCGCAGCTCGCGGGCGATGTACACCGCGGCGGACTCGTTGCCGGGGGTGCCCACGAGGCGTCCTTCGAGCGCGTCGGAAGCCAGGTAGCGCACGTCGCTCAGGATGCGCTGCGCGGCGGGCGTGGTGGCCTGCTGGGCCACGAGGTCTGTAGCGAGCAACGCCGCAACAGCGGGCAGGAACAGGGTGTATAGGCGGAGTCTCATGGCCGGGAAAGCTAAGCCCGCACCCAAGACAGGGCCACGAGGGCGGGCCCGCCGGTTGCGCTGGTGCGCGGCCGCACAGCGGGCGGCCGCCATTGCGCCGCGTCGCGGGCGGCGGAGATTGGATTCGACCATGACGAGCCCGCCGACGATCCGAGACACGCGGCACGGAGAGCCCGCCGCGTGATACTGCGCCTCCCGCACTGCACGGTACGACCGTGGGAGCGCGGCGACGCTGCGGCGCTCGTGCGCCACGCGAACGATCGCGAGATCTGGCGCAACCTCCGCGACCGGTTCCCGCATCCGTACACCGATGCCGAGGCGGAGCGGTGGCTGGCGTGGGCGACGACTGCGGAGCCCGTCACGCACTTCGCCATCGAGGTGGATGGCGAGGCGGCGGGCGGCATCGGCTTCAGCCTCGGCGAAGACGTGCATTGCCGGGTCGCGGAGATCGGCTACTGGCTAGGCCGCGCCGTCTGGGGCCGGGGCATCGCCACCGAGGCGCTGAGAGCCCTCACCGACCACGCCTTCGCCCACCACGACCTGGTGCGCATCCAGGCCTTCGTGTACGCATGGAACCCGGCCTCGATGCGGGTGCTGGAGAAGGCGGGCTACTACCGCGAGGCGAAGCTCCGCCAGGCTGTCACGAAGGACGGTGCCACCACGGACATGCTGATCTACGCGGCCTTCCGGCCGTAGCGGCTGGCTGGGCGCCGGCATGCCCCCTATCCTTCGCCCCGTGACGCTCCGCGAGCTCGTCGTGATCCGCCTCGGCGTGGCGGTGAACCTCGTCATCGGCCAGGTGGCGGCGGCGCTGCTCCTGCCGGTGTTCCTCGACACGATCGGCACGGTGCTGGTCGCGGCGCTCGTCGGGCCGCGCGCCGCGATCGTCGCCGGCCTCACGTCGCAGGTCCTCAACGCGGTCCTCTCGGGCAACTTCACCTGGCTGCCGTTTGGCCTGGTGCAGATCGTCATCGCGCTCTACGCGGCGCTGGCTGCGCGGCTCGGCGCGTTCCGGCGCCTCTCGACGGCGATCCCTGCGGGACTGGGGCTGGGCCTGGTGGCGGCGTCCGCCTCGGCCCCGATCTCGTACTTCCTCTTCGGTGGCGTGACCGCGGGCGGCGTGACCGCGGTGACCACAGTGATCCGTGCGCTCGGCGCGCCCCTCCCCGTGGCGGTGGCGGCGGCGAGCTACTCGACCGATCTCCTCGACAAGAGCCTCGTCTTCGCGCTCGTCGCGGTGGTGCTCCGCTCCCTGCCGCACCAGATGGCCGTCCGCTTCCCGATGCTGGCGCGATGATCGGCTACGTGCCTGGCCGCTCTCCGCTGCACCGCGCGCACCCGTACACGCCGCTCGCGGTTGCGGCCGGGCTGCTGTTCCTCGCGTTCGCGTTCCGGTCCCCTGCGGCCGTGTGGGCTGTGGTCGTGGCGGCCGCGGTATTCGCGGCGGCGGGCGGGGTGCTGGGCGCCGTCCTGCGGCCCGCGGCGGTGCTTGCGCTGCCCACGTGGGCCTTGCTCACGGTGCTACACGGGCTCCTCGGCGGTCCGCCGCACCTCGCGCTCGGTCCCCTCGCCCTGTCGGCGCCGGGCGTCGAGCGCGCGCTCGTCTTCGGCGGGCGGATCACCGCGATCCTGCTCGCGTTCCTCACCGCGCTCGTGACCGTCGCGCCACCGCGGCTCGTCGAGGCGATGACGGCGCGGGGTGTGCCCTTCGGCCGCATCTACCTCCTCGTGTCCACGCTCACCGTCGTGCCGCGCATGCGCGCCCGGGTGAGACAGATCATCGATGCCCAGCAGTGCCGCGGCCTGCGCATCGGCGGGTCGCCGCTCGCCCGGGTGCGGGCGCTCGGGCCGCTGGTGGTGCCGCTCGTGCTCAGCGCGCTGGCCGAGGTGGACGAGCAGGCCTTGGCGCTGGACGTGCGCGGCGGCAGCGCAGCGGGGCGGCGGACGGCCCTCGCGCCTCCGGCCGACCACGCGGCCGACCGGCTGGTGCGGTGGACGGTGCTCGTCGGCGTGGTGGCCGTGTACGCCTGGAAGTTCGCCGGAGCGGGCCGATGACCGCGCTCGTCACTCTCGAGCGGGTCGGGTTCAGCTACCCCGGCTCGGCGCGGCCCGCGCTCCGCGACGTGAGCGTGGCGATCGAAGCGGGCACGGTAACGGGCGTGACGGGCCTGGTCGGCGCCGGTGCCTCCACGCTGCTGCTCGTGGCGGGCGGCTTCGCGCCACGGCTCACCGGCGGCGCCCTCACCGGCGCCAGGCACCTCGCCACCGAACGAGTCGGCATCGTCTTCGCCACGCCATGGACACAGCTCACCGGTCTCGCCTCGACGGTGCTCGGTGAGGTGGCCTTCGGGCCGGCCTCGCTGGGCCGGCCGCGCGAGGCGGTGCTGGCCGCGGTGGAACGGGCGATCGGCGACCTCGGCGTGGCGCACCTCGCGGAGCGCGACCCGACGACGCTGTCGGGCGGCGAGCTGCAGCGGGTCGTGGTGGCGTCGATCCTGGCGATGGTGCCGGACCTGCTGGTGCTCGACGATCCGGCGGCGGAACTCGACCCCGCTGGAGCGGACGCGCTCTACGCCCTGTTGCCGTCTGTCGCGGCCCGCGGGGCCGCGGTGCTCGTCGCCACGCCGGACACGGAGCGGCTCGCCCGCGTGGCGGACCGTGTGCTGGCCCTGGAGGACGGGAGGCTCGTGCGGTCGGGTCCGCCCGGCGCCGTGCTGGACGACACCGACGTGGCCCGCATCGCACGCGCCGCGGGCTGCCCGGCGCCGCTGCCATTGGACGTGGCGGCCGCCGTGGAGCGAGTGGTCCGATGAGCGGCCACGCGATCCGCTTCGAGGGCGTGCGCTTCGCCTACGGCGGCACGGAGGTGCTGCACGGCGTCACGCTCGACCTGCCCGCCGGCTCGGCCGTCGCCATCCTCGGCCCGAACGGAGCGGGTAAGACGACGCTCACGCGCCTCCTCATCGCGCTGCTGCGCCCCCGCGCCGGTCGCGTGACGGTCGGCGATTGGGACGTGGCGACGAAGCGCCCCGACGAGATGGCCCGGCGCGTCGGCTACGTCTTCCAGCACGCCGACCAGCAGCTTTTCGAGCGCACGGTGCAGCGCGACGTCGCGTTCGGGCCCCGGTGCCTCGGCCGTCCCGCTGCGGGGGTGGACCGGGCCCTGGAGGAGTTGGGACTCGTCGCAGTGGCCGACGTGCACCCCTACGATCTGCCGCCGCCCTCACGGAAGCTCGTGGCGCTGGCAGGTGTGCTCGCGATGGAGCCGGGCGTGCTCGTGCTCGACGAGCCGACGGCGGGGTTGGACCGCGTCGGCAGGGACCTCGTGGTCGCCGCGCTGCGGCGGCGCAACGCGGCGGGCGTCACGTCCGTCGTGGTCTCCCACGACGTGGCGTTCGTGGCCGAGACGGCGGAGCGGGTGGTGGTGCTGCGGGAAGGAGTCGTCGCTGCCGATGCGCCCGTGCGGAAGCTCCTCAGCGACGCGGCGGCCCTCGCCCCGCTGGGGCTCGAGCCGCCGCCGGCCGCCGCGCTCGGCCTGGCCCTGGGCCTGCCGGGCGCGCCGATCCGCGTGGAAGAATGCGTTGCCGCGCTAGGTGGCGTGCGTTGGCGCGGAGCCTGACCGTGCAGCGGGCCCGGCCCGGCGTTCGCCGGACCGGGCCCGTCTCTCACTCTGGCGAGCCTAGGCCGCCCGCTTCAGGATCCCCAGCAGGAAGTCCCAGAACTTCTCCACCGTGTCGATGTGCATCTTCTCGTCCGGCGAGTGCACGCCCTCGAGCGTCGGCCCGAACGAGACCATGTCCATCCCCGGCACCTTCTCGCCGATGATCCCGCACTCGAGCCCGGCGTGGATGGCCTTCACCTCCGGCTCCTTGCCGTACAGCTCCTTGTACGTCGCCTTCGCCAGCTTCAGGATGGGCGAGGCGAGGTTCGGCTTCCAACCCGGGTAGCCGTCGCCCTGCTT
>Ga0209253_10001231_pt1 | contig 22440 bp, 20 predicted proteins | sample FrelakmetBRP12BR_FD_187145 | JGI IMG/M metagenome (GOLD analysis project Ga0209253, IMG submission 187145) | Freshwater lake sediment microbial communities from the University of Notre Dame, USA, for methane emissions studies - BRP12 BR (SPAdes)... | ecosystem: Environmental > Aquatic >...
CTCGTGTTCATCAAATACTGGATCAAGGTCGAGGAGCCAGCGAGGTAGGCGCCGCTGCTGCCAAATGCTTTGCCCAGAGTCCCCATCTGAAACGGGATGCTTGCCTCAAGGTCGAAATGTTCGGCCGTGCCTCGCCCATGTGGCCCCATCACACCTGTGCCATGGGCATCATCAATATAGAGGTCGGCCTCATAAGCCTGGGCTAACCGGCTGAGTTCTGGCAACGGCGCGAGGTCTCCGTCCATACTAAAGAGGCCGTCGGTCACAATCAGTGTGCGGCGTGCTTGGCGTCGTGCGGACAGAAGGGATTCCAGGTGGCTCATATCGCTGTGGCGATAGATGCGAAAGTCGGCGGCGCTTAGACGGCAGCCGTCGATCAGGCTGGCATGGCAGAGGCGATCGGCCAGGATCAATCCGCCTTGTCCAATCAGGGCGGGGATGGTCCCGATGTTGGCGAGGTAGCCGGAGCTATAGGTGAGGGCGGCTTCCGTCCCCTTGAACTCTGCCAGTGCAGTTTCCAATTCTTGATGCGGTGGTAATGAGCCTGAGACCAATCGTGCGGCGCCGGATCCGGCGCCAAATCGTTGTGTCGCCTCGACGGAAGCCTGAATCACCTCAGGATGCATGGCCAGTCCCAGGTAATCGTTTGAAGCGAAGAGGAGGATGTGGCGTCCTGCTATCTCAACCACCGGGCCGACGCCGGAATGGATCGGAGTGAGCCGTCTGGTGAGATGTCGCGCGGCGAACTCATCTAGCTGTTTATTGAACATTGAATCTGTTTGCCGTCTGAAAACTGAAAGAGATTCGCTGCCTCATTGACAAGCTTGTGAGATCCTTAGTATAAGGCGCGGACACAATTTGAAGAAACGGGTTCCGCTCTCTCCGACGAATCTATCCATGAGCTACCACATTAAGATCCCGTCGAAAACTCTTCCGGTCGATGAAGCTCACATGCTGAGCGAGCTTGACCATGCGCTGCACCGACTACAGAACTATCGGCGCCCCCTGTTGGTCGGTCTGGGAGTATTGGTGCTTGCGGCTGCCGTGGTGGGAGGGGTCTTCTATGTTGACCGTCAGGCTGCGCAGAAAGCTCAAGACCTTGAACGTGAGGCGATGCGCTTTTTGACCGCTCCGTCCGCCAACGATCCTCAGAAGGCTGATCATGCGCTCAAGGAAGCGATCGCACGGTATCGGCAAGTGGTCGATCAATATCCACGAACCCCCTCAGCACCACTTGCGTTGTATCATTTAGGAAATACGTTGGTCCAGACTAATGAGTTGAGTGCGGCCATTGAGGCCTATCAGCGATTTCTTATGGTGTATGGTTCGAATCCATCAATGGCAGGGCTAGTACAACAACGATTGGCCTATGCGTATTTGCTCAAGGGAGACCGGGACCTAGCGGTTAAGGCATTGACCAGCATTTTGGAGATCCCTGGCACCTTGAATCGAGATCAGGCGTTGTTTGAGTTGGCGCGGCTGGAAGAGTCTCAATCGCGGCCTGAAGGGGCCTTGGCTCACTATCAGGACCTGATCAAGAACTATCCGAACTCTCCATTTACCAGTGAGGCGACAATTCGGACCAAGATCATGGATGTCAAGAAATCACAGGAATCAACGCCTGCGTCGATGTCCCCGGCCGGTGCTTCCGCACAGAAGACCCCTGCATCTCCTCCTTCCCCAGCTAGCAAGAAGAAGTCCTAATCGTTCAGGCTTGTCGCTGTTCCTGATCTCGGCTTGATTCGTTCTGCGGATCAGCTGAACGGGGAGATCGAATCTAGTCAGTGTTATTCACGAACGTTTCTGTTGCACTCGCCGATCCGCTGCTACGTGAATCATTTGGCCCATAGGTGTGCCAGTTTTTCAGACCGTCACAGTACTGTACGCGTATGCATTGGCTCATCAGTATGTCGCGCGCTTGGCTCGCGACGAGGCTCAGCGATTTCGCGACGAACCGTCATGAAGAATGTGGGTTAGCGGCTGATGACGAGAAAGTCGCCCGGGCGAATGGTTGGGCTGGAGAGATTATTCTTAGTCTTGAGTGTCTTGATAGGGATGCGAAACCGCTTCGAGACTTTTCCCAGCGTGTCTCCCACGCGAACTTTATACCAGCGAGAAGGCCCGGCTGCCGCAAAGTGAGCCTTTTCGGGAATCTGGGGGAACTTATAGCTTGGGATACGGTCAAGTAGCTGCTCCACTTTCGCTTTCATTCCCACCGGTACTTTGAGGTGGTAGGTCTCATCGCCAGGGGGTGTCGCGTCTCGGCGTAGCTCAGGGTTTAAGAGCCGGAGCTCTTCATAGGGAATGCCGGTCACATTGGCGATGGCACGGAAATGGACGGTTCGGGTGATGATGGCTTCGTCGAATTGATGTGGAGCCGCAGACTCCTGAGTAAAACCGTATCGATCGGGGTTCCTTGCGATGATCGTCGCGGCCATAAATCGCGGCACATACTCCTTCGTCTCCTGTCGAATCAATCGTGTTTTAGAAATCTCGGAAAAACTTTCGACCTGGGCTTTGTGGAGGGCTCGCATCACCTTGCCTTCTCCGGCATTGTAGGCAGCCATCGCGAGCGGCCAGGCACCGAAGAGGTCGTAGAGATCGCGAAGGTAGCGTGCCGCAGCGACCGTCGACTTGATGGGATCTCGCCGTTCGTCCACGTAGTTATCGACGCGGAGCCCATAGGCCTTGGCCGTGCCCTGCATGAACTGCCAGGGCCCCGTGGCCTTGGCCCGTGAGAAGGCGTAGGGGTTGAACCCGCTCTCTACCAGCGAGAGATACACGAGGTCACTCGGGAGGTGAAATTCCGTGAAGATTTTGTCAACCAATGGCCGATAGCGGCTGAGTCGGAAGAGCCACTGTTCGAATCGATCATGAATGCCGGTATTGAAGTAGCGGATGTGAGCCTGGACCGAGGAGTCCATGACGATCGGCATATCGTAGGCTGCATATTCCGTTGTCGCGCTTCGAGACGATTCTTGTGTCGGGGCCAGTTCAGCTGGAGGATTTAAGGCGTCTGAAAAACGTGCGGTTGCTGGTGAATTTCCCGCTGGGTTCAGCAGCAAGAGATCTTCGGCCCGCGGGACGCTACTAGTCGTTATTGTGGGAGAGTTGGTACCATCCGGTGTCGGACCTTCGGTATCGAGCGGGACCAGATTTTCGTCCGGGTCGTCTGCTGCCGTTGCGTTCTCGTCCACAAGTGTGGACGGATCAACTGTGGCGGGTTCGGAAGAAGTTACAGCCTGCCCTACCATAGGAAGGGCGAGGCTGAAGCACATGCCGAGGAAGAGTGCGATCGGGAGGGTGGCATGTCTTAGCCTGAGTGGCTTCGTTGACACGCGTTGGCAATCAGTATCGTGGGTGAGGTTCGACATATTTTATAAGGGTAGACTATCGAGCGATCTCGTGCTTGTCAAGGAATTGCAAGAGAATTGGCAATCATCCCGTGGTGTCACGGAGGCCAGGCGCGCTCGCGTTCGCACGTAATTGTGAGCGAAAGTCACGTCGGCAACTGCGGTCATCAATAGTCTGAAAACACGCGTGTCTGTACGGTTCCTTGCCTTGACAGCTTTTGGGAGGCAATGGTATCGTCCCTTCTTCCCGCGTAGGATTTTTCACGTTTTATCCGAGGAGGATCCGTCGATGCTGAAGCGGTATTTGCTGGCCCCCGGTCCGACGCCTGTGCCTCCCGAAGTGTTGCTGGCCATGGCGCGACCCATGTTCCACCACCGTGCTCCCGAATTCGATAAGGTGTTTGCGGAAGTCCGGGATGGGCTGAAGTGGCTATTCCAAACGAAAAATAACGTGTTGATGTTGGCATCTTCCGGAACCGGAGGCATGGAAGGGTCTGTTTCTAACTTTCTCTCTCCCGGCGACAAGGCGCTCACGATTAATGGGGGGAAGTTCGGAGAACGATGGACGAAGCTCTGTAAGACGTTCGGCGCAGAGGTCATCGAGCTCAAGGTAGAGTGGGGACGGGCTGTTGATCCTCAATCGGTGGCCGATGCCTTGAAGAAGGATCCGAGCATCAAAGCGGTGTATGTGCAGGCGAGTGAGACCTCGACCGGCGTGGCGCATGACATCAAAGCTCTTGCAGAGATCGTGAAGCCCTATAGCGAGACCATTCTTGTGGTGGACGCCATTACGGCCCTCGGCGTATTCGACATCAAGACCGATGAGTGGGGACTCGATGTTGTGATTACAGGGTCGCAAAAGGCGCTGATGCTCCCTCCGGGCCTGGCATTCGTGAGCGTGAGCGATAAAGCCTGGCAATTGGCGGAAAAAGCGAAGAATACCGCGTTCTATTTCAATTTCAAGAAAGAGCATGAGAATCAGCAGAAGAATCAGACGGCCTATACGCCGGCCGTGTCCCTCATCGTTGGGTTGCAGGAAGTCTTGAAGATGATGCGAGCGGAAGGGCTCGAGGGCGTCTTCGGACGTCAAGCCATGCTTGCGAAGGCTATGCGCGAAGGGTTACAGGGTGCCGGGCTGGCGTTGTTTCCCAAAGAGTCGCCGAGCGATGCCCTCACTGCCGTGTTAGCGCCGGAAGGTGTGGACGGACAGGCCATCTACAAGAACCTGCGTGTGCAATACGGCATCACAGCGGCCGGTGGGCAAGACCATTTGAAGGGAAAGATCTTCCGGCTCTCCCACATGGGCTACATGGACCGTTTCGATGTCATCATGGCGGTGGCAGCGGTTGAGATGGTCCTCAAAGGGCTGGGTCATCCGGTGAAGCTTGGAAGTGGCGTGGCGAAGGCACAAGAAATTTTGATGGCGTAGCGGGTACGTCTCGAAACTTATATATAGGGCAGGCACAATGGGCATGAAAATCCTCATCAGCGATAGTTTGTCACCGCAGGGCGTAGAGCTCCTTGAAAAGGCTGGGTTCACGGTAGTCGTGAAATCCAAGATGGCGAAAGAAGAGCTATTCAAGGAGATCAAGGACGCTGATGGCTTGATCGTGCGGTCCGGGACCAAAGTGACGGCAGAACTGATTGCGGCAGCTGAGAAATTGAAAATCGTCGGGCGTGCCGGGTCGGGGCTGGATAACGTTGATACGCCGGCCGCGACGCGTCGCGGGATCGTGGTGATGAACACGCCGGGCGGTAATACCGTCACGACGGCTGAGCATACGATGTCGATGATCTGGGCGATGAGCCGGCGTATTCCCCAAGCCACCGCGTCCGTGAAGGCGGGCAAGTGGGAAAAAGACAAATTCATGGGTGTCGAGCTCTACAACAAGGTGCTCGGCATCGTCGGCGTGGGGCAAATCGGCAGCCATCTTACGAAGCTGGCGCAGGGGATCGGCATGAGCGTGGTTGCCTACGATCCCTATTTGGCTGAAGAGCGCGCGCAGAAGATGGGCGTCACCATGATGCCGCTGGACGAACTCTTCAAGCGTGCCGATATCATTTCTGTACACACCCCGTTGACGCCTGAAACCAAGGGCCTCATCAATGCGCAATCGATCTCGACGATGAAGCCGGGGGTGATGATTGTGAATTGTGCCCGCGGCGGGATTATCCATGAGGGTGATCTGTTTGACGCGTTGAAGGTCAAGCGGGTGGCGGCGGCTGCGTTCGACGTGTTTGAGGAAGAGCCGGTGAAGGCGGACAATCCGCTGTTGACGCTGGATAACTTTATCTGCACTCCGCATATCGGGGCCCAGACGGCCGAGGCGCAAGAAAATGTGGCCGTCGGCATTGCGGAGCAAGTCGTTGATTATTTCACCAAAGGCATTGCCCGCGGGGCGGTCAATATTCCGTCTGTTCCTCCCGAGTTGCTCCCAAGGCTTCAGCCCTACCTATCGTTAGCCGAACAGCTTGGGAAGTTACAGACCCAGTTATGCGAAGGCGGGCTTGAACGCGTGACCGTCGAATATAGCGGGGAGGTGGCAGGTCTGTCTGTCGCCCCGCTCACGATTGCTGTGTTAAAGGGATTGCTGAGTCCGATGATGGAAGCACCCGTGAACTATGTGAACGCGCCGATCGTGGCAAAGGAACGCGGGATTGAAGTGAAGGAAGTGAAGAGTTCCGACGCGGGCGACTTCACCAGCTTGATTCGTGTGCGAGTGGATGCTGGTAAAAAATCGTATCAGGTCGCCGGCACGCTCTATCACAAGAAAGATCCGCGCGTCGTCGAGATCGATCAGTTCAACGTCGAGGTCGTGCCGGAAGGACACATGCTTCTGATCCTCAACGTCGATCGTCCAGGAGTGATCGGGATGGTGGGCAAGGTCCTCGGCGACAACCAGATCAACATCGTCCGTATGCAATGTGCGCTTGAGAAGCGCGGCGGGACTGCACTGCTCATCATTGGCTCCGACGCGGTTTTCCCGAGTACGGTGCTTGAGACGATCAAATCCAGCAAGGACATTCTCTCAGTCAAAGTCGCGGCTCTGTCCTAACTCCGCGCGCTATCCACCAGGTCAGCTATGGTCTCCGTTCCACCGAAGCCTCGCCCCTCTTCGGGACAGGTCGCGTCGTCCCGCGAGCGCTCGCTCGTGCCTGTGGGTATGGCGACGATACTTCCTCATGCGGCAAAGCAGGTCCGCAGCCTTGAAGAACAGTTGCTCGCTCACATTAACCGTTGGGGCTACGACGAGATCATTCTTCCCACATTCGAGTATCTCGACGTCTTGGCTCCTGGGCTTGAAGCAGAACTGATCGATCATTGCTATCAATTCGTCGATCGTACGACGGGGCGAACGTTACTCCTCCGTCCGGATGCCACGGCGCAGATCGCCAGGACGGTCGCGATGGGGCTCACGGGCGCGACGCTGCCGTTGCGGCTTTCGTACCGGACATCGGTGTTTCGATATGAAACGGAACATGCAGGGCGAGGGCGTGAAATTTTTCAGGTCGGAGCCGAACTCATCGGCCTGGACGATGTCACGAGCGACAGCGAAGTGATCAGCTTGATGATCGAGTGCCTCCACATGATCGGTCTCCAGTCTTTTAAAGTGTCTCTTGGGCATGTGGGATTTATTAAGGGGCTTCTATCGAGATCCGGGCTGTCGGTGCAGGCGCAGAAGTTAGCAGAGCAAGCGGCGGCGCGAAAAGATCTCCCGAGGCTCGAAGAGGTCCTCGCGAGCGAGCGTATTTCTAAGCCGGCGGCCCGCGCCATTCGGGAAGCGCCTGAGCTATATGGCCAAGAGGAAGTGCTGGCACGCGGACGGATTCTCGCGGCCGGCGATCCGGCATTGGCCGCTTCGCTCGAGCGGCTTACTCAAGTGTATCAGCTGCTCTGTGCGGCGGGTCACCGGGAGTCGTTGCTCCTGGACCTCGGGGAGTTCCGTGGGTTCGACTATTATGATGGTGTCGTCTTCGACGTGTTTGCCGAAGGGATGGGGGCGGAGTTAGGCGGCGGCGGACGATATGACCATTTGATGGGTCGATTTGGCCGGCCATTGCCCTCAACCGGTTTTGGCTTGGATGTTGATCGGCTCTTCCGCACCGTGGCATTCCCTGAGGAAGGATCGGTATCAGCACGAGTCGACTATCTTGTCGCCGCGCCACGCAGGGCTACTCCTCGATTGATGGAGGTGGCCGCACAGTTGCGTCGGACACGAGCCCGAGTGGTGCAGCAGACGATGAAGGGGAACGACGCGGCGCTCGTGACTACCGCAGTGACGGCAGGGTTGGCCCAGCAAGCAGCGGCTGTGGTTGTGGTGGGTACGCCAGGGGTGGATCATAAAGACGTGCTGGTGGTCGAGTCCCTCGCGGCTTACTTGACTGGCCGCCGAACCGGCAATCTCAGTCGTCAGCCGAAGAAGATGGGGATCGATGACTTAGTGGCCGCGGCTCGTCGCGCTCAGCGGCAGCCAAAGGAACGGTTATGAAATCCATGTCAGCCGTCGATCTCTCACAGCCCAAACTGCCCCCTCAAAATGTAGAGGCCGAACAATCGGTTCTCGGCGCGATCCTCCTCGACAACAGTGCCATGGCCAAAGCGATGGAACTACTGACCGAGGAGAACTTCTATCGTACGTCGCATCGGAAGATCTATGCGGCGATGTTGGAATTGTCGGACATCGGAGAAGTGATCGATCAGATTACGTTGACGGAACGGTTAAAAGCGCAGGGAGAAATTGAGGCCGTCGGGGGCGCCGCCTATTTAGCGGAGCTCGTGCAGAGCGTGGCCAGCTCCGCCAATATTCGTTACCACTGCAAGATCGTGCGCGATAAGGCGCTGCTGCGAGAGCTGATCAATACCTCGACGGAGGTCCTCACGCGTGGCTACGAAGGCAGCTCGTCCATCGACGATCTGCTCGATTTCGCGGAGCGCTCGGTGTTCGGCATCGTCCAGGGGAAACTGGATCGCTCGTTTACTCCCATCAATTCTATCATTAAGGAAAGTCTCGACCTCGTCGACAAGCTGTCGAAGCGAAAAGAACATGTCACAGGCGTCCCCACCGGCTTTTACGACCTCGACGACATCACAGCCGGTCTCCAACCTTCCGACCTCGTGGTGATCGCAGGACGGCCCAGCATGGGGAAGACGAGCCTGGCGCTGGGGATGGCTGTACATGCCGCCATTCACGCGGGCGCCGTGGTCGGAATTTTTAGCCTTGAAATGTCAAAGCCGCAGATCGTCTTGCGCATGTTGAGTTCAGAAGCGCGGGTCGATTCGCATGGTCTCCGAACCGGCAAGCTTCAGAAAGAGGATTGGTGGCGTCTTGCGGAGGCGGCAGGCCGACTGGAACAAGCGCAGATCTACATCGACGATACCGGCGGCATCACCGTGCAGCAGATGCGGGGTAAGGCGCGTCGGTTGAAAGCCGAACGGGGGCTGGATCTCTTGATCGTCGACTACCTTCAGCTGATGCAGGGGCGGAGCGATTCGGAGTCCCGTCAGCAGGAAATCTCAGATATTTCTCGTTCGCTAAAGGCCTTGGCCAAGGAGCTCAACGTCCCGGTCGTGGCACTGTCGCAGCTCAGCCGCGCCGTGGAAGCCAGGAAGCCGCCCGTCCCGATGCTGGCCGACCTCCGCGAGAGCGGCGCGATCGAACAGGATGCCGACGTCGTGATGTTCATCTACCGTGAGGAGGTGTATGACCAGAACTCCGAACGGAAGGGCATTGCCGATATTCTGATCAGTAAACACCGCAACGGCCCGATCGGGAGGAAAGAACTCTTCTTCCACGACCGCTTCGCCAAGTTCGAGAGCCTCGATAATCGCGAAGTCGTTTGACCCTGCTGTACCCCACTCGTATAATCTTTTCGACCACGCAGTCTTACGCTGTATCCAGCAAGAGGATCGTGCAAATTTTCACGACGTGCTTCATCCTGAGCAGAACGGCGATGAGTCGAGGCCATACGTTGCAGAGTGGAGTAGCGTGTGCGCTGATTTCCTTGGCGCTCGTCGCCTGCGCCACGGCGCCTCAATCCCCGAAAGAAACGCTCACTCCTGCCAGCACTCCAAAGGCGGCGCCTTCGGTTCACCCTCCCGATGCCGCAGCTTCCTATCATTTCATGCTCGGCTACCAAGCCGAGCTCGTCCAGGACATGGATCGTGCGATTCTGGAATATCAGGCTGCGCTGAAGACGGATCCCACGTCCCAGTCTGTGAACGCGAGGCTAGCTGGTCTCTACTTTTCGCTCGGTGATGTGCCCAATGCCGTGCGCTATGCGGATCAGGCGGCAGAGGGCCCGAGCCAAGACAGTCAATTGCTCACACAGATGGCAGGTATTTTAGCCAGTTCGGGGCAGGGGGAGCGTGCGGTGACATTGCTGGATCGTGCCATCGAGCTCGACCCGACGTCTGGTGATCCCTATTTTACAAAGGGTCTGTTGCTCCTGAATCTGAAGCGGTTGCCCGAGGCAGAGCAGGCGGTTCGAGCTGGCCTGGCACGGGTTCCCGAATCAGCTGTCGGCCATTATCACTTGGGTCGCATACTCCTCGAGGCAGGGAAAGTGGACGAGGCAGTGGCGAGTTTGGAGCGGGCGATTGCGGCCAATGCGTCGTTTGAACCGGCCTATCTCGCGCTCGCTTCGATTTATGAATCGCGGCAGGAGCAGGATCGAGCGGTCGCCGTGCTTCGGAAATATCTCCAGACGGTGAACCCGCGAAACCGGGATATCCGGCACCAGTTGGTTCGGCTCTATGTGGCAGCGAAGGATTATCAGGGAGCCAAGAAGGAATTGAATGAATTGCTGGCGGAGGACCCGTCAGACCTCGATGCCCAGCTTCGACTGGCGCTTGTCTATGGAGAAGAGAAGGACTATCCCAAGGCCATCGATCAACTGATCCAGATTCTCAAGGCACGCCCGACTGAGATCAAAATCAGAGATTACCTTGGTTTTCTCTACGAGGAGTCCAAAGACACGAAGAAGGCCATCGAGACCTATACGTTCAATGTCCAACTGGAGCCCTCCTATTTCGAAGGGCATTTGCATCTCGGCGTATTGTACTACCGATTAAAGCAATTTCCTGAGGCCATTACGCATTTGACCAAGGCCATCACGATCAATCCAAAGCAGCCCGAGGCCCACATCGTGCTGGGCTTGACCTATCTGCAGCAGGACCAGTTCGACGATGCGGCAAGGGTCTTGGCGGAAGGCATCAGCCAGAACCCCAAGAGCGCCGACTTGTATTTCAACCTCGGCACGGTCTACGACAAGCTCAATCGCTTTGATGACATGGTGCGCGTCATGGAGACCGCGATCACGCTGGATCCCCATCATGCCGATGCGCTCAACTATCTGGGGTATAGCTATGCAGAGCGGGGGGTCAAGCTTGACCAAGCGCTCTCCCTGACCAAGCAGGCCGTCGCGCTCAAACCGAGCAATGGGTACTATGTCGATAGCCTCGCCTGGGCCCTGTTTAAATCCGGCTTGTTGCCCGAGGCGTTGAGCGAGATGAAGCGTGCCCTTGCGCTCGCCGGCAATGACCCGGTGCTCTATGAACATCTCGGTGATATCTACGCCAAGCAACAGAACCTCTCAGAGGCCCGCGAGGCCTGGCTCCATGCGCTGGAACTCGATCCCTCCAATAATAAGCTGATGGACCGATTCCGTGACCTAGGGATGGGCGATCCCACCAAGGAGGAACGTATCCAACAGGCCAAACAGCGTGTATCAGAGAAGATACAGAGCCATTCACCCAATCCCTAGTCACGCATCGCATTTCTGGTTTCCTCGCCTTCCCTTCTGCTCTAAACGCTGAAGTCATGTATCGCCATCTCGTTGAACCAGCGATGCTGTAGCTAACGAGATTCATTAGCCTCAGACTTTTCAGCTAAACCATTGTTAGCATAGGGCTATCAACTTCAGATGGATGGGGATGTTGGCTGGTCCGTCCTGGACCGCCTAGAAAACCAGGGCAGGTGCCAGACCACGTACAGTGGACGACAAATATTGGCAGATCAGAGCAAAAGCTGGAGCGCCGCCCCCAGTCGGTGACTTTTACGCGGCAGGCTAAGAATCATAACTATCTGATATTTCTTGTAACTCCACTTTTCATGTCCTAATCTCATGTCGGGCATCGAACCTGCTAGAGGGTAAGGCAGCAGACACAGATATGAGTCCCGATGAGAAAGACTCAAAGGTGTGAAGAGGGGAAGTCAGTGAACCATCAACAAGGAGGCAGTACGATGTTTAAGGCATTGCGTAAACAAGAGGGTTTCACCCTCATCGAGTTGATGATCGTGGTCGCGATCATCGGAATCTTGGCGGCCATCGCCATCCCGAACTTCCTGACCTATCAGATGAAGTCGCGCCAGGCTGAGGCAAAGACAAACCTCCAGGCGATCAAAACCTCTGAAGTCGCCTTCCAGGCAGAGCGAGGCTGTTACATTGGAATTGCTGCGGAGGGTGTGGTTGCGCCTGGGGCCGGTGTCAAATCAGTTCCATTAACCTGGGGTGCTGGTGTGGCACCAACTGCCCCCGGTGCTCTCTGGTGTCAAGCTGCGGGTGTGTTTGGAGGCACATTCGCCGATGTTGGGTTTAAGGCAACTGGTAATGTGATGTACCGTTATGGAGTAGACTCATCGGTGGCTCCGGCCTTGGGGGTTGGAACTGGGTATACGCCGGCCACTTCTTGTCCTTTAGCCATTGCGGGGACTACTGCTGCTGCACTCGCTGTCCAAAACAACTTTATTGCGATAGCTCAAAGCAATCTGGATGGCGATGCTGCAATTTCAACATGGGACTCCACGACTGACCATGGTGCTAACGATTGTACAACCGGTGTATTCTAGGTCGGTGTAGGTAAGGTCACGGGGTCCCGGCAGCCATTCGATGGCTGCCGGGACCTTCCCATTTACTCATCCTGCCGGTGTCTCTCTCATGACGGCCGCAACATCCTTACATCATCGCAGCGCACCGATCGTGAATCAGCTTCTGCTCGGCATAGGGGGCATCCTCTTGTTGGCTTGCGTCGGCTGGTTGCAAGGTGAGCTTGATTTGCGGCAGGATCGGGCGGTCGTCCAGATTGAAGGACTCGCGCATCTTCCCAAGGGCGAATATCTGAAACCAGCCTTGCTCGGCTATCACCACGTAGGGGCCGATCTTCTCTGGCTGAGGCTGTTGCAGGTAGTGGGGAAGAAACGGAATAGTGCGGACGAATATGAATGGATGTATCACGCGTTGGACGTGATCACCACCCTCGATCCTCAATATGCCTACGCCTATTATGTCGGGGGGAATATTCTCGGCGATCTCGCCAACCGACCGGACTTGAGTAACCGGTTGCTTGAAAAGGGGGCCGAGGAAAATCCAGAGGTCTGGTACATTCCCTTTCTCCTTGGGTACAACTATTATTTTCTGCTCGGCGATCCTGCCAAGGGGGCAGAATACATCATGCGGGCGGCCAGCCTGCCTGACTGCCCATCCTATCTCCCAGGACTCGCTACTCGCATGGCGGCGGAGGCGGGGAGCCCAGACACGGCACTGGCGTTTCTTGAAGCCCGTTTGCTGGAGACGCAAGATCCGGAGATGCGAGAAGTCTTGGCCTATCGAATGAAAGAAGTTATCATCGAGCGAGATCTTCGTATACTGGGGAACGCGGTGGCAGTCTATTGGACGCAGCATCATTCTCATGCTGTGAGACTTACGGATCTCGTGGCAGCGGGAATCCTTCCGATGTTACCAGCGGAGCCGTTCGGGGGAGACTATCGGTTGGATCCCACGACTGGCGCGATCTCTAGTTCGACCCATCCGGAACGGCTGCGTACGTTTTTTAAACGTAAAGAAACGCCGGCCTATAGTTTTCCCAAGGTAGAGCCTTCCTATAGTTTCCCTAGGACATGGGAATGAGTGATGACGTCTAGTTCTGACTTTGTGATACAGACAGAGCAACTCTCGAAGATTTTCCACGTGGGATTTTGGGGAAAACGCGTCACAGCTGTGGATGGCCTCAGTCTCGAAGTCCGGCGTGGGGAAGTGTTCGGTTTTCTTGGCCCAAACGGTGCGGGGAAAACCACGACGATCAAGATGTTGATGGGGCTCATCTATCCGACGAGCGGGCGCGCGCAGCTGTTCGGACGGGATCTGGGCGATCCGCAGACCAAGGCCAGGCTGGGATTTCTTCCCGAGTCGCCCTATTTTTACGACTACCTCACGAGCCGGGAGTTTCTTGGTTTTTATGGTCATTTGTTCGGACTGTGGGGCGTTGTTCTGGATAAGAGAATCGACGAACTCTTGGAGTTGGTCGGCATGACGCATGCGAAGGATCTCCAGCTCAGGAAGTTCTCAAAAGGCATGTTGCAGCGGGTGGGGATCGCCCAAGCCTTGATTAATGATCCTGAGTTGGTGGTGCTGGATGAGCCCATGTCAGGGCTGGACCCCATCGGGCGGAAAGAAGTACGCGATCTGATCTTCCGCCTCAAAGAGTCCGGGAAGACGGTCATGTTCAGCTCCCACATCTTGCACGATGCTGAAGTGCTGTGCGATCGAGTCGCGATGATCCTGAAGGGGCGTTTGGTGGCCTGTGGCCGGGTGACCGATTTGCTGGATCAGGGGGTGAGTCACCAAGTGGAACTGGTCGTGGATCGTCTGACCCCTGCCGGGTTGGACCACTTACGCCCGCTTGCCGACAAAGTGGTGATGCAGGGGGATCGGATGCTGGTGGTGCTGAAGAGCCAGCAGCAAGTCGAGGGAGCGCTGGAGATTATCCGCGCGGCGAAGGCTTCTCTCGTGTCGCTCAATCCTCAGAAGGGTTCATTGGAGGACCTCTTCATTCGGGAGGTCGAAGAACATCGGAGTCCGGCGGAGCATCGCGCATGAAGATTTTGTCGATCGCGCTCAATACGTTTCGGGAGAATCTACGGGACAAGCTGCTCTACAATCTGCTGGTGTTTGCCCTGCTCATGATCGGTAGCTCGGTGCTCCTGTCACGGCTCACCTTGGGGGAATTCCATCGGCTCATTCTGGATCTTGGGCTAGGGAGTATTAATTTCTTCGGGGTGTTGATCGCGATATTTGTCGGGATTGGACTGGTGAGCAAGGAGATCGAAAAGAAGACGATCTACACGATTGTGTCCAAGCCGGTGGCGCGCTACCAATTTCTGCTTGGAAAATATCTGGGTCTCACGATCACTCTGTTCGTCAATACGGTGGTCATGGCACTGGGATTGTTGGTGGTGCTTTATGCCCAAGAGGTTCCCGTCGAGGAGATGCTCTTCAAGGCGCTGGGGCTGATTTTCGTCGAGTTCATGGTCATCACGGCAGTCGCCCTGTTGTTTTCCACCTTTACCAGCGCTACCCTGAGCGCCATTTTCACGCTGGCGATGTATGTGATCGGCCACCTCACGGCCGACCTGAAAACATTCGGGGCGAAGATGGATGGTCTCAGCCGGGGAATCTTGAACGGGATCTACTATCTCCTCCCAAACCTCGAGCGCTTCAATTTGAAGGGCCATGTCGTACATCATCTGGAAGTAAATGGCTCGGAGCTGATGTTGATCGTCGCCTATGGAGCGGCGTACACGGCATTGCTCCTCTTCATGGCCAGCCTTATTTTTCAACGGCGCGACTTCCGTTAAGCCTGCCAGCCAGCAGTTCTGATTCTCCACTTGCATTATGTCAAGGAGCAAGGTATTGAAGGGAGTGCCGCGATTGCCTTGTTGCTCCTTCTGGCGTTCAAATTCATACGGGAGTGCCGCTTCGATGAATGTGCCATTGCTCGATTTGAAAGCTCAGTTCCAACCCCTCCGCGCTGAGATCATGGCGGAGCTGGAAATTGTCTGTGACGAGCAGGGATTTATCCTGGGGCCGCGCGTCGTGGCGTTCGAGGAATCCGTGGCCCGCTACATCGGGTCTCGTTACGCGATTGGCTGCGCCTCCGGGAGCGATGCATTGTTGCTCTCCCTCATGGCCATGGGCGTGAAGGCGGGCGATGAGGTCATCACTGTCCCATTTACGTTTTTTGCCACGGCGGGCGCGATTTCACGATTGGGCGCGAAACCGGTGCTTGTGGACATTCAGCCAGATACGTTCAATATCGATCCCAAGCTGATTGAGCAAGCGATCACGCCTCGCACGAAAGCGATTATGCCCGTTCACCTTTTTGGGCAATGTGCGGACATGGCTGCAATCAACGAGATTGCCAAGCGGAAAAATATTTACGTGATTGAGGATGCCTGCCAAGCGATTGGCGCGGCACAGCAGGGCAAGCGCGCCGGAGTTCTCGGGGATACCGGCTGCTTTAGCTTTTTCCCCACCAAGAACTTGGGCGGATTCGGAGATGGGGGGCTGATCACGACCAATGACAAAGCCCTTGCCGACTCCATGTCCATGCTTCGTGTTCATGGGAGTCATGTCCGTTATCTCCACGAGGCAGTTGGCATCAATAGCCGGTTGGATGCGCTCCAGGCTGCGGTGCTCAATATCAAGTTGAAGTATCTCGACCAGTGGACCGAGGGGCGTCGTCTGAATGCAGCGCGGTATCAGCAGTTATTTGCCAGAACGAAACATACCGATCGCGTCACGTTGCCACCAACGGTGCCTGGCAATTTCCATGTCTATAACCAATTCACCGTCCGGGTGCCGAAGCGCGACGAGTTGCGCACCTTCCTTAAAGAGAAAGGCGTCGGCACGGAAGTCTACTATCCGCTCCCGATGCACCTCCAGCATTGCTATCGCGATTTAGGCCATCAGAAAGGCTCATTTCCTCTGTCAGAACAGGCAGCTGAAGAGGTGATGTCTATTCCGATCTATGCCGAATTGACAGAAGCGCAGCAGGTCTATGTGGTTGAGATGATTGCGGAGTTCTATCAATGCGCATAGCAGGATGCTGAAAAAGTTCACCAGCTTGGAAACGCTGAACGATGAGTGATGAACGATGAAACAGAAAACGATCGTCGCTTGAGCGTTCCGCGTTCATCGTTCAAAGTTCACAGTTGCTCACTCGCTGCGGCCTTGCTGGACGAACTTTTTGAGCACCTGCGAGAAGGAGCGACATGGATCGATTGGACTTCCGTCTCGTCTCGCCTGTCCAGCCAGTCTCGCTCGACTATCCTGCCAGAAGAAGGAGCCCATGATGAAATCGATCGCGTGGGTGGCTCTGTTCGCGTTCATTGTGGCAGGGAGCACGGTCGCCTTCGGCAAAGATTTATCGCCTCGCGAGATATACGAGCAGGCCTCTCCATCTGTGGTGATGGTGATGGGGTATGCGGACGGAGGCAGGAAGGGGAGTGGCGGAACCGGCTCGATTATTCAGTCCGATGGACTGGTTCTTACCAATGCCCATGTGGTGATCGAAGAGCAGACAGGGAAACCTTTCGCCCGCCTGTCTGTCTTCCTCAAGCCGATTCGGGTCACGGGAGAGTCAAAGAGCGATCTTTCCCGTATGGTGCGTGCCAAGGTCGTGGCCTATTCGCAACCATTGGATCTTGCTCTATTGAAACTCGATGGTCTCAACGAACCGCTGCCGGTCGTCGATGTGAGTGAATCGGGACAGGCGAGGATCGGAGATCGAGTGGTCGCCATCGGCCATCCCGAACAGGGTGGATTGTGGACCCTCACTACTGGCGTGATCAGTGCCGAGGTCGATAATTTCAACGGGGTCAGGGGCAAGCACGTCTTTCAAACAGAGACAGGGCTCAATCGTGGCAACTCCGGTGGCCCATTGCTCGATGGTGAGGGGCATATGGTTGGGGTCAACACGGCGATTGCTCGCGTGGCGACGGATGGCCTTCCGATCATGAGCATCAGTTTCTCGCTCAAGTCGAGCGTGGCTACGCAATGGTTGCGGGAACAAGGCGTGCGGGTAGGAGGGCAGGGAGTGGGGAAGGGGGTAAGGGGGATAGGTCGGACAGACCAGACCGACCAGTCAGCCCAGGAAGTTCAGCCCCAAGCTAAACCAGTCCAGCCTCCTCAGCCGGATCTGTCGCTCAAGCAGACGGTGAAGCCGGAGGTGGCTCAGCCTGCCCAGGCTCGGCCCTACAATCTCGATGAGTTGATTAGCGATCGTGCAAAAGCGGAAGCCGACCTCGACGGCATGATGTCAGAGATGCGTGGGCGGATGAAGGGGAGATAGGCACAAGAGAGGTTGCTACTCGATGACAGCCTGCGCGCCCGGCACTCCATGCCGAGCGCGCAAGTTCCGAACTGCTGACCGCATACGGCTAGTCAAATACTCCAGCCGCTTTCTCGTTCATTCCTAGGTCGTTATGGCCCCATCCGAAGCAGATGATACGTGTCGGGCATACTTGCCCATTACGCCGGAGGTGTAGCGAGGCGCTGGCTGTTTGACCTTCTTGAGCCGAGCCTTGATCTCTTTCTGTGAGAGCTCCACAGTCAGCGTCCGTTTGGCGATATCGAAGACGATGATATCGCCGTTCTTTACGGCGCCGATCGGACCGCCTTTGATGGCTTCCGGTGCGACATGGCCCGCCATCAGTCCATGGGTGGCACCGGAGAAGCGGCCGTCGGTGAGCAGCGCGACGGAGTCGCCCAGGCCCGCGCCAACGATGGCGGCTGTGACGCCCAACATCTCTCTCATGCCGGGGCCCCCAGAGGGGCCTTCATAGCGAATCACCACCACATCGCCCGCTTTGATTTTGCGGGATTGCACGGCGGCAAAAGCATCTTCTTCACGGTTGTAGACCTTCGCCGGGCCACGGAACGTCATGATCGAGTGGCCGGCGACTTTCACGACACAGCCTTCGGGGGCCAGGTTTCCTTTTAAGATGACGAGCCCGCCGGTTTTCTTGATGGGATTCGAGAGGGGCCGAAGCACTTGTTGGCCAGGAGTTTCCTTGGCGTCTTTGGCCTCTTCTCCAATCGTTCGTCCCGTCACGGTCGGTTGGTTGGCGTGCAAGAGCCCGGCATCGAGCAGTCGTTTGGCGACCAAGGTGGTTCCTCCAGCGGCGTAGAGATCCGATGCGGTAAATCGTCCGCCAGGCTTGAGGTCTGCGAGTAACGGCACCTTCCGATTGATCTTGTCGAAGTCGTCGATGCTGAGCTTGATGTTGGCTTCGCGCGCGATGGCGAGCAGGTGCAGGACGGCATTCGTCGAGCCGCCGGTGGTAGCGACCGCGGCGATTGCGTTCTCCAAGGATTTCCGCGTGATGATTTGGCGGGGTCGCAGGTCTCGTTTTAGCAGATCCATGACCATCACTCCGCACTCGAAGGCCACGTCATCTTTCTTCTGATCCATGGCAGGCACGCCGTTCCGTCCCATCATGGAGATGCCAAGGAACTCAAACGCGATCGCCATGGTGTTGGCCGTGAACTGACCGCCGCAGGCGCCAGGGCCAGGGCAGGCATGGTCTTCGAGATCTTTGAGCTCGGCATCGTTCATGGTGCCGGCCGCATGTTTCCCGACGGCTTCGAACACGTCTTGAATGGTCACGTCATGGCCTTGGAACCGGCCCGGCATGATCGAGCCGCCGTAGAGCATCACCGACGGCAGGTTCAGTCGAGCGAGGGCCATCACGGTGCCGGGAATGGTCTTGTCACAGCCTGACAGGGCCACCACGCCGTCAAACAGGTGGCCGCGAGCCACAAGTTCGATCGAATCGGCAATCACTTCCCGACTAATCAGCGACGCCTTCATTCCCTCGGTGCCCATCGAAATGCCATCTGAGACCGCGATGGTGTTGTACTCGATGGGGGTGCCGCCCGCGGCTCTGATGCCGGCCTTCACCCGTTCCGATAACCGGCGCAGGTGAAAGTTGCAGGGCATGACCTCGATCCACGTATTGGCGACGCCGATGATTGGACGAGACAAGTCCTCGTCGGTAAATCCCACGGCTTTCAACATCGCACGGGCCGGTGCCCGATCGGGTCCGGCCAGCAAATTGCGGCTTATGAGTTTCAACTCTTTTGGCATGACATCCCTTTACAGGCTGCTAAAAATGCCCCCCAGCTTCGTTCTCAGTCGCTCGAACCCCTCAACGTACCTTGCGAGTACACCTCGGGGCTCTCTCTCCTTGCGGCCTTGCTGGACGGCATGTTGATCAGCCTGGGGAGTCATCGACGTATGCGCCAGAAAATCTGACGCGGAGAACTACTTTCCTTTTTTGCCTTCTTTTTTCTTCTCGTCCTTCTTGGCTTCCGTGTCGATCACGGCGCCAGTGGCGGCGTCGATGTGGACTTCCGTGACGCCCCCGTCTGCGCCGAGGACTTCGACTTCCCAGACGGTCTTGCCATGTTTCTTTTCAAGTTCCGCTTCGACGACCGTCCCTGGCACTTTCTCGGATGCGGTCTTGATGGCCTGATCGATCGTGACCTTGGCGTCTTTGACGAGGTCCGTGATCTTGCTGTCCTTATCGTCGGCCCAGGCGCTGGAGCCCAGTGCGAATGCCAATCCGACGACGCTTGCGGTGATGATTCCCAATGCTTTCATGCTACACCTCCTAGCTAGATGGCCCGGTTATCTTCTCGCGCGTTCTGGAATAGAACTACTGCACTTTCATGCTTGATGGAGCTGTCGGCGCAGCCGTGTCGCCGCCCTTATGCGGATTGGCTTTCATCGCGCCACCATGCGGGTTGCTGTGACCCTTGTCGGCATCCTTGTGCTGTTGCATCATCTTCTCGTGTTCAGCCTTTTCCTTGGCACGCTGTTCCGGCGTTAATAGGGCCAGCACCTCACGGCGGGCCTTGACGGAGGCCAGGCGTAAGCCAGCTTGCAGATCCCCGCTCTGTTTCAACTTGGCTTCGATCGCTCCCAGGTCGGACTTCTCGTCGTCATTCAAGGCTTTGAACTCGCGTTCCGCAACCTGGATGTCGGCTTCGCTCTTGATGCGGAGCTTGTCCATATTGAGTTGCATCTCTTTGAGTTTCGTCACTTGTTCCGCGGTGAGTCCGATCTCCTTTTCGTGTTTGAGGAGATGTCGGATCAGGTGGCCGGTGCTGTTGTGCATCATGCCCGCGCCATGCTCACCCATCGAGCTATGCCCGCCGCTCCCGTGCCCTTCCTTGCCGTAGCCAGGCTCGTTGGCCCAGACCCCAGCCACCCCAACGGTGAGGGCGAAAATGGATGCGAGACCGAGCGTCGAGATCGTCCGTGTTCCCTGTGTCATGAATGTCTCCTTAGGTTGAACTGATATGAAAATATGATGACAGGCATCATGCCTACTGTCCCAATAACCCATGTTCGCCCTTCAGCCCATTGAACAAGAATTGCACTGCCAATGCAGCCAGCACCAGTCCCATCAAGCGAGTGATAATCTTTTCCACAATTGGACTCATCCATTTCGCACTGGAGGCACCGATCGCCAAGGTAATGTAGCTTGCCAGACCGACCAAGACAACGCAAGCCAACAACATACCTCTTTGCGCCCAGGAGACAGCCTGTGCGTCTAGCAGAATCACTGTCGAAATGGCCGCAGGCCCAGCCAACATCGGCACGGCCAGCGGTGTAATGGCGATGTCGTCTTTCGTCGCTCCCTCGGCCGTTTCTGCCGCAGTTTCCTGGACCGGAGACCGCTGTGCACGCAACATATCCAGGGCAACCAATAAGAGTACGAGCGCCCCGGCTACTTGGATGGCTGGGAGTGTGATGCCCAAGAGAGTAAAGAGCTGCTGGCCGATGAGCGCAAATCCCATCAAGATGCCGACGGCCACCAGGCAGGCGGTGCGAGCCATGCGGAGCCGTTGGTCGATGGGGTCGCGAGCCGTCATGGCCAGGAATGCAGGGACCGTGGCGATCGGATCGACGATGACAAAGAGGGAGCTGAACGCCAAGACTGCGTATTCCGTGAGCGTCATAGGTGGGATCGGCGTTTTGCCTGGGCGAGTAGCTCTGCACGCGGGTCCGGATGGTCGATGGCTCCGAGTTGGCCGTAGAGTGTGCGTTCCTCGTCGGTCAAGGAGGGCGGCATCACGATCTGGATCGTCAGGAACAGATCGCCGTGCCCGCCTGCCGCCGCAGGGAGGCCCTTGCCTTTGAGTCGGAGCTTGCTCTCAGCCCGACTGCCCGGCGGAACTTTCATTCGAACCGGTTCCATTAATGTCGGGGCCATCACTTCAGCGCCCAAAGCCGCTTCCCAGGGGAAGACGGGGAGGGAGACATGAATGTCACTTCCCTGTCGGCGAAACACATTGTCAGGAGCGATCGTCACGCGCAGGTACAAGTCGCCTGGTTTGCCGCCATTGGTGCCGGCCTGTCCCTTGCCGGCCACGCGTACCCTCGTACCATCCTGGACCCCGGCGGGAATGCGCACTTCGATCGTATTGGGTTGCAGCGTCGCGCCATGCCCCTGACAGGTCGGACAGGTTCGTCCACGAAGGGCCCCGCTCCCGTGACAGGTAGTGCAGGGCACGGGCTCTTGCAGGGTCATGCGTTTCGTGACGCCGGTGAAGACTTCGGCCAGCGTGAGCTGCACCTCCGTCTCAAGGTCTTCTCCCTGCATGGCAAAACCGCGGCCATTGCCGGCTCGTCCCCGTCCTTTGAACAGATTTTCGAAGATGTCGGAAAAGCCTTCTCCTCCGGGCGCGGCGTCCTGGCTGTACCCCTGGGCTCCGGCCTGTCGGCGTGCCTGCTCGTAGGCTTCGGCTTGCTCCCAGTTGGCTCCATGCTGATCGTATTTTTTGCGTTTATCCGGATCGCTCAGGACTTCATGCGCCGCGTTCAATTCCTTGAACTTCTTTTCCATCTCGGATTTCTTGGAGCCACTGTGGAGATCAGGATGGACCTGACGGGCGAGGCGGCGATAGGCCTTCTTAATGTCATCCGCAGAAGCAGATTTTGGGAGTCCGAGAACCTGGTAGTAGTCGCGTTCTGTTGTTGCCATGGGAGAGGAGATAAGGTTGTTTCAGCGCAGGTCAACTATCGAGAAAGCAGCTTACGGGGTCGGTCGGATCTTTGCAAGAGAGGACTGAATTAGCCGGTTACGGAAAAACGATGCGGCCCTGTCGGAGATCTAATAGTTCGCATGTCTAGGACAAGTGGATATGCCCCACAGGATGTTCAAACAGACTGTCCTGCAAGGCCGCAGCCGATGAACGCACCGGAGTTGGCTACGTTGAGGATGCGTTCGAGGCGAGAACG
>Ga0209253_10001232_pt1 | contig 22439 bp, 19 predicted proteins | sample FrelakmetBRP12BR_FD_187145 | JGI IMG/M metagenome (GOLD analysis project Ga0209253, IMG submission 187145) | Freshwater lake sediment microbial communities from the University of Notre Dame, USA, for methane emissions studies - BRP12 BR (SPAdes)... | ecosystem: Environmental > Aquatic >...
CAGACCGTCTTCCCCCTGGCAGATTTCTTTTTTCGCATTAACCCGCTCTCGGCGCTGGCAGCCATGCTGGCCGGCCGATCCTGGATCCCGCGTCTGGGATGGTCACTGGTTACTGTGGGACTGACCATCCTGATCGGGCGCGTCTGGTGCGGCTGGATCTGCCCGTTCGGAACCATACTCGAATGGATCACCTTCCGCAAAGCCCGTCAGCGCGCCAGAACCATTTCGCCGCATTGGCGAACTGTAAAATACTTCCTGTTGGTTGTCATCCTGGTGGCGGCATTGTTCGGCAATCTGACCCTGCTGATTTTCGAGCCGCTGGCGCTGTTTACGCGCGCTATGACCACGGTAGTCATCCCGGCGCTTAACTATACCGTCAATGCCACCGAAAGCACGCTTTACTCGCTGCCTTTCCTGCGTCCGGCCATCAGCGGGCTGGAAGGCCTTCTTCGTGGACACGTTCTGCCGGTTGTTCAACCCGTCTTTAATTCCTCACTGCTCATCGCCGGCCTGTTTTTGGGTATCCTCGCCCTCAACTTGCTGGCGGATCGGTTCTGGTGCCGCTATGTGTGTCCTCTGGGAGGCTTGCTGGGCTGGTTGTCTAAGATTTCCATCCTGCGTCCCTTGATCGGGCAGACCTGCACCGGCTGCACCCGCTGTGCTTTGTTGTGCAAACCCGGAGCGATCAAGACCATCCCCACCACCGCCGAATCTGCCCGGGAAGTTGAGATCATGCCGGCCGAATGCACCGTCTGCCTGGACTGCCTGGCGAATTGTGCCAAGGACAGCCTGGGAATGGCGCTGGTTTTGAAGCCTGCCCCTCGCCAGGAGTTCGACCTTTCGAGGCGGCAGTTCCTGCAAAGCCTCGCAGTCGGTGCGGCTGGAATCGTCCTGCTGCGCACGGACCTGCGCCTGCGCACCACGGATTCCCGCCTCATCCGCCCGCCCGGCGCCCAGGATGAGCAGGAGTTCCTTTCGAAATGTCTCCGTTGCAGCGAGTGCATGAAAGTCTGCCCCACCAATGGACTGCAGCCTGTCCAGGGACAGGCCGGAGCGGAGGGAGTCTGGACTCCCGTTCTGGTGCCGCGCCTCGGTCATTGCGATTATGGTTGTAACGCCTGCGGGCAGGTCTGCCCATCCGGTGCCATTCCAAATCTGAATCTGGAGAAGAAACGCCTGGCCTTCATCGGTACCGCCGTGGTCGACCACAATCGCTGTCTCCCGTGGGCATCTAGCACGCCCTGTATCGTCTGCGAGGAAATGTGCCCGACCCCGGAAAAATCCATCCGCCTGGAGGAAGTCAGCTTGACGGCGCAGAATGGTGAAATGGTGACTTTGCAGCGGCCATATGTACTGCGCGAACTGTGCATCGGCTGCGGTATCTGTGAAAGCCAATGCCCGCTGCAGGGCGACGCCGCCATCCAGATATACCACCTGTGATACTTTACGGAAGGATAAAGGACTTTTCGCCAATGGCTCTTGCCCTTGTAAGAAACCTTTTTTTCGGTCATAATCGTGCGAATTATTTCAGCCTTCGGAGGATGGAAGAATGACGAACATCATTGACCAGGTATCGCTTGGTGCGATCGTCCAGGTGCGCGACCGTTTGCTGGAGCAGACCGCCAGGGGCCGTAAAGTCCTGCGCCTGGAATCCGGCGATCCATCCTTCGATATCCCCATCCACGTCCGGGAAGCCATGGAAAAAGCCTTGCGGGACGGCCTGACACATTACACCGCCTCCACCGGCATCCAGCCCCTGCGGGAAGCCATTACCCGCAAAGTGACCGGCGAGAACGGCCTGACGGTTGCCAGTCCCGATTCAGTGGTGGTCACCAATGGTGGCATGCACGGCCTCTATATCCTCTTTCGCGCCCTGCTCGACCCCGGTGACGAAGTCATCCTGCCCGACCCGATGTGGACGGAGATTGGGGAAAACATCCGCCTGGCGAGTGGGATCCCGGTGCCGGTGCGGTTGCCTCCCGAAGCCGGGTACCAGTACAACCCGCTGGAAATCGAGTCTGCTGTCACGGATCGCACACGCGCCATCTTCGTCAATACCCCGCACAATCCCACCGGCGCCGTGGCAGATCGCATAACACTGGAGGCCATTGCTGCCATTGCCGAGAAACACAACCTTTTGTTGGTCAGCGATGAGGCCTACGAACACGTCATTTTTGACGATGAAAAACATACCAGTCTGGGTTCCATCCCGGCCGCCCAAGGCCGCACCGTCAGCGTGTTCTCGATGTCGAAGACCTACGCCATGAGCGGCTTGCGCCTGGGTTACCTGGTGCTCAACGATGCGCTGACATTGGATCGCATCAAGAAGCTGGTGCGCTGCACCATTAACGGGGTCAACTCGGTCACGCAATATGGCGCGGCGGCGGCATTGAACGCGCCGCAGGATGCCACCCGCGCGATGGCCCGGGAATACCAGCTGCGGCGGGACATTCTCTTCGATGCCCTGGAAGAATCCCCCTATGTTAAGGCCTTCAAGCCGCACGGGGCTTTTTATATGTGGGCGCGCATCCAGCCGGATTGGCCGGGCTATGACGGCAAAGCAGACGACTGGTCCATGACCAATTACCTGATCGATCAATCCGCCATCGGTTCCGCACCCGGCTCGGCCTTCGGACCGGCCGGCGCCGGGCACATCCGCTTCGCTTTTTCATGCTCCACCGCCCAGGTCAGGGAAGCCGCCAGCCTGCTTCCCGGAGCTCTCCAAGCCGCGAAAAAGTAGGCATACAAGAACCCTCCTCAATATGGAAGATTGACGTAAGATTACCAGACCTATGGGTGTACAGACTACCTTAAGCAAAGGATTCCATCGCAGCGAGGCATTGGCAAGTGGACAAGTCGTTCCCGAACCAAGCCGATGTGTCCAATGTGGAATCTGTTCTTTCAACTGTCCAATCGGGATTGATGTCCGCCGCCATGCCTGGCTGGGGAGAAAAATCAACGATTCTTATTGCCTGACCTGCGGAGAATGCGTACGGCGCTGCCCGCGCGGGGTGCTTCGATTCGAAAAAACAGATCTCTTTATTAAGGGACAGGCATGACCCGCTACATAATCATCGGGATGGGCGTAGCTGGAATCTCCGCCGCAGAAACCTTACGGACAATGGATCAGTCTGCGGAAATCGTAATGATTTCAGACGATCCGCATGGATATTATTCGCGCCCCGGTCTGGCTTATTCCCTGAACGGCGAAATCTCGGAAAAATCACTTTATCCATTTTCTGAGAAAGATTGGAAAGCCCTGGATTTACGATGCATTACTGGGCGCGTAACACGCCTGGACCCGCATGCTCACCAAATCGAAGTCCACCCATCCGGTCCTTTATTGTATGATCGCTTACTGCTTGCCACTGGTGCGAACGCCGTACCACTAAATGTCCTTGGGATGGATTTAAAGGGAGTGGTCAAATTGGACCACCTCGAAGACGCGCACCAGATCCTTTCATTATGCCGGCATGCTAAAACCGCAGTGGTCGTCGGCGGGGGGGTGATCGCGCTGGAATTGATCGAAGGGTTGATCGCACATAAAATAAAAGTCCATTACTTGCTGCGTGGTGATCGTTATTGGACCAATGTGTTGGATGAAGCTGAGTCGCGTCTCATCGAAAACCGGGTTGTCAATGATGGTGTTGTTCTTCATTTTCACACGGAAATTGCTCAAATCCAGGACTGGGGCGGTAGAGTGGCCGCTGTGCGAACAACACAGGGCGAAGTCATTACTTGCAGATTGGTGGCGGTTGGAGTCGGGGTGAAACCGCGCATGCAACTGGCCCAGCAGGCGGGTTTGAAAACGGAACGAGGTATTATGACCGATGAATTCCTGCAGACCAGCGCAGCCGATATTTTCGCTGCTGGGGATGTAGCGCAAATATTCGATCTCACGACCAAACACTCACTGATCGATAATCTCTGGAATCCGGGTCGTGAACAGGGGTGTATCGCGGCACGAAATATGGCAGGGCAACGGCAACCCTATTATCGGTCCGTGGCTGTGAACGTTCTCCGGCTGGCCGGGGTGATGATCACCATTATTGGGGCGGTCGGAAGCGGGCGCGACGAAGACCTGGTCAGCGTGGCGCGCGGTTCCAGCGAGACCTGGATGCAGTTGCCAAACACCATTGCAATGGAAATCAACGGCGAACTCAGCCATGTGCGATTGATGGTGGGAGAGCGGACCTTGCTCGGCGCATTGGTGATGGGCGACCAGAAACTCTCCCTGCCATTACAGGAAATGGTTGCAGCGCAGACAGATATTACGCCGATCCGTTCGCAATTGTTGCAGCCCGGCGCATCACTTGGGCAGGTTGTGATGGATTTCTGGTCGAGAGTCAAAGTATAAGGAGGATTGAAATGCACCGGAGCAACAAAGAACTTTGGCTTTCCTTGCTGGCTGCTGTCATTATTACCGCAGTCTATGCCTTTATGGTTTTCTGGTACCGTGCCATACCGGCAGCTGGCAGCCTCTTTGGTCACCTGATTGGCGTCACCGGTTTCCTGCTAATGCTGTTGACCGAAACCCTGTATTCTTTTCGCAAACGCAGCCAAAAAGCGCGCTGGGGGACCATGCAATCCTGGCTTCAATTGCATATCTTCACCGGGTTGGTGGGGCCTTACATGGTACTGCTGCACACCTCATGGAAGTTCAATGGGTTGGCCGGAGCCACCACGCTCCTGACGATCATCATTGTCATTAGTGGTTTTATAGGGCGGTACATTTACACGCTTATTCCTCGCTCCCTGGACGGCACCGAGATATCAGAATCTGCCACACAAGCAGCTGTCCTGATGCGCGCTCGTCGCCTCCTGTCTATCTGGCACGCTGTTCATATCCCGATCGGGATTGCACTTTTTACTGCTGCCTTTATCCATGTTGGCGCAGCGCTATATTACGCGACGTTGCTAAGGTAGAGGTTCGAGATGCATGCTAACCGTCCCGGTTTTATCACCACATCCGGAATCATCTCCGGGCTTCTTACTGCACTGATCGTGATCGCGATAGGGCTGGCACGCGGCGGTGTGCTATTTAGTCCAGGTTCGCTCAACGCCAAGGCAGGCATCAGGCTGGGCGGAATCACGTCGCATGCCGATCTGAGCAGGCAATGCTCAGCCTGCCATCCAGCTTTTTGGCAAAAATCGACCCAGGCGGATCGCTGTATTGCCTGCCACACGGATATCAGCACCCAACAGCAGGACCCGGCATCAATTCACGGCATGGTATACCAGGATAATCCCGATATTTCCTGCCGGAGATGCCATCCTGATCATCGTGGCATGGATGCACCACTGACCGATATGCAGAATGTGTATTTTCCGCATGATTTAACCGGTTATTCCCTCATCGCTCACCAAAAGCAGACTGATGGTTCCTCTTTCATCTGCAGTGATTGCCACGGGAATGACTTTACCAATTTCGACCAGTCTGTCTGTGCGAACTGTCACCAACAAATCAAGCCTGATTTCATGCAATCTCACCGCCAGACTTATGGAGAGGATTGCCTGGCCTGCCATGACGGCATTGATACCTTCGGACATAATTTCAACCATGAGGATGTCATTTTCCAGCTGACCGGCAAACATGCGCAGGTTTCTTGTGACAAGTGTCACCAGAATGCCCGCTCACGTGCAAATCTGCGCGACTTACCCACTGATTGTGTTTCCTGCCATGAGAAGGATAATCCGCATTCTGTCCGGCTCGGCAATGATTGTACAAGTTGCCACACTAGCGCAGGCTGGACTCCTGCCACTTTTGACCATAATCTGGCTGTTTTCAAATTGGAAGGAAAGCATATTGATGTACCTTGCGAGAGTTGTCATGGTAACAAGGTTCTCAGAGGTTTACCCATCGACTGCTTTTCATGCCACCAGAAGGATGATAAACATAAAGGACAATTTGGAACGACCTGCAATCTATGCCATAATGTAACAGGTTGGCTGCCGGCAACCTTCGATCACAATATTTTCGCCTTTAAGTTGACCGGGAAACATGTAAATGTTACTTGCATCCATTGTCACATCAATAATGCCTTCAAGGGAACGCCAACACTGTGTGTTGATTGTCATGGAAATATCAATCCACACTCCGAGCGGCTCGGATCTGACTGCGGAAAATGCCACACGACCGGCGGCTGGCTTCCAGCAACCTTTGACCATAATCTGGCTGCCTTCAATTTGACCGGCAAACACGTTCAAGTCCCCTGTGCCGATTGCCATATTAACAACCTTTATAAAGGTACTCCAGCCTCCTGCTACGCATGTCATCAAAAGGACGATCGACATAACGGTCAATTCGGTACCGACTGCGGACTATGCCATAAAACCAGCGGCTGGTTGCCAGCCTATTTCGATCACTCTGGATTCCCACTGACAAATGGACATGCCGGACTTTCCTGCAACAGTTGCCATGCATCTGGCAGGTATGTCGGCCTCTCCTCAGCTTGTGCCTCCTGCCACAACGCGCCCGCCAGTCATGCCGGGTTATTCGGTTCCGACTGTACCCAGTGCCACAGTACAAGCAGTTGGAACTTCAACCATCCAAATGTTTGTGATGGGAGTTGCGTCAACCACGAAGGCGCGTCTTGTAGCGATTGCCATACGAGCAACTATTCTTCGGCTACTTGTACAAAATGCCATGACAGCAATAATCCCGGTGATGGAGGAGATTGATCAGGCAGGAATGGGAAACGGCCTCAGTTTGGAGTATAACCCAACAATAACCCAATATCACACGCTCCGTTTGGGACAAATGCAGTATTATATTGGTTATTAATATCACAGCATGGGGTGTTTGCCCTATGGTAAAATGGGTTACTTTTAGAAATGCGTTCTTCGCCTCCCTGAAGAATGCTCAGGGTGAAACGATACTTTATCATGTGCCTGGAAGGAAAGGCCTGTATTCGTTGATGGCCATTTTCATTAATTACAGAGTACTGCGTAAAAAACCGAACCAAAATTCTGTTATTTTCGAGAACTTCGGTACAGGAAAATTCGTTTCTTTATGCAAGAAGCAGTAGTTAAAATTAGAGTCTGCCTGGGTCGTTGTCTGTGGTTCCGCCGGGCACAGTGAGCGTTGAAATACGAACGATTTCTTAAGAGGAGATGCAATGATGAAAAAACCGCAACGTCTTTTTATTTCCCTGGCATTCGCCTTTCTTGCGGCTGGCGTAACCCTGATTATAGCCCAGGCGCATTCGCCACAACCAGCCCAACCCGCCCTGCGCGGATTAAATGGCATCCAAAATACTATGACGAATGAAAACTGCATCAACTGTCACAAGGATATCAGTGCATCATGGATGACCGGCGCTCATGGAAATGCTGGAACCGACCCCATTTTCCTTGACGCCTGGAATATTCAGGGGAAGCCTGGCGCCTGCCTTGTATGCCACACCACTGGGTATGACCCGGCAACGGGCACATCGGAAATGAATGACGTTGCCTGCACTGCCTGCCATAATCCGATCCCGGCAGATCACCCCAACGATCCAATGCCGATTGACAAGAGCCCCGACCTGTGCGGCAAATGTCATAGTGACCCTCGTTTTGAAACTTCCAACTGGAAGTTGAGCGCTCATTACCAGCGCAGCATGACATGCCTGGTGTGTCATGATCAGCATACCGCCGGAATGAAGACGGTTTCAGGTGCTCCAAGTACCAGTGCGGATGCCTCAGGTTTGTGCGAGAATTGCCACAAAGATGCAATGCAAAATTTCCCCACCTCCAAACATGCCGAAGCTGGCGTGACCTGCGTCAACTGTCACCTCGGTTTTAATGTAGGCCAACCGGTTAATCCAGCGGATTTTATCTCGGCACATAAGGCACCGGATCACAGCTTCATGCCCTCGCTGTCCATCTGCACCACATGCCATTCGAATCAAATGCATGCCCCGGGGCAAGCGGTCGCGGCGGCTGCCATCAAGGCTGAGGAAAGCGGTGGAACACCCACTCCCACCCCCACACCTGTTGCCACACCCATTCCGTTGGTTTCCGAAAAGACAGCGGCGGTAAGTCCGGTAGGTTTTTCCGGAATAGCGGGTGTGCTGGGCCTGGTTGGAGGAATGGTGCTTTCCCCATGGCTATTCAAACTGTACCGCCGGTTGAACAAGGATGGGAGGAAAAATGAAAAAGACTAATTTCAACCGGCGCGATTTTCTGAAGATCACTGCAGTTGGCGCAACTGCACTGGCTGGCTTGCAAGTGATCCGGCGTGTACAGGCCAGCGGATCAGCACCTTCGGGAGGACGGCAATGGGCTTTGGCGATTGACCAGTCCAAGTGCACCGGCTGCGGCTATTGCGTGATGGCCTGCAAAGCCCATAATGATGTCGCGCCCGACATCACCTGGAATCCGGTGCTCGAGGTCGGCAAGACAGGTGATAAAACGGTCTATTTACCGCGGCCATGCATGCAATGCGCCAACGCTCCGTGTGTGGATGTTTGCCCGGTAAAAGCCAGTATTTACAGGCCGGATGGAATTGTGATGATTGACTATGATCGTTGCATTGGGTGTCGTTATTGCGAAGTGGCCTGCCCTTATGGAGCGCGTTCGTTCACCTGGAAAAAATTCACGGGACCGAACCCGGCCGTACCACAATGGGGTGAGTCCGAAGTGGAACGGCGCCCGCGCGGGGTGGTGGAAAAGTGTACTTTCTGCTACCAGAGGATCGACCGAGGTATGGAATTGGGCTTGACCCCCGGTGTTGACCAGGATGCCACCCCAGCCTGCGTGAACGTCTGCCCGACCGGCGCGCGCATTTTTGGTGACATCCATGATCCAGAATCGCCTGTCAGCCAATACTTGAGAGCGCATTCCTCATATCGTTTACGCGAAGATTTGGGAACGGCACCACGCGTATATTTCATTGCTGCCGATGTGAAGGATATGTGACATGAAAACCCGGAAAATGCTAAGATTTTCACCGTGGTTGGCCTGGGTGTTTTTCTTGGGCATTCTCATTATTGCCGGAGCGATAGCGGCCTTTTTTGTCTACTGGAAAGGGCTGTCTGTCACCAACCTGACGGACCTGGTGCCGTGGGGTCTATGGATTACGATCGACCTGACCTCCATCGCGATCAGTGCAGGAGCATTCAGCTTGTGCGCGATCGTATACCTTTTAGGGTTGAAGCGGTTCCAACCTGTGGCACGTACCGCCACTTTTATTGGTCTGCTTGGATATACCATGGCCATCCTGACCTTGTTGCTCGATATCGGCCGCCCCGACCGTTTCTGGCATTCTCTCGTTTTCTGGAATGTCCACTCTCTGCTCTGGGAAGTGACCATGTGTGTCACGCTATATCTCGGAGTGTTGTTGCTGGAAACGCTTCCCATCTTTGCCAATTTTGAATGGCTGCGCTCGCGCTGGCCCAAGTTGGCCGCAAGGATGTCTCAGGCCCACCATCTCGCGCCTTTCCTGGCAGTGGCCGGTCTGGCACTTTCCATGTTGCATCAATCTTCCCTCGGGGCACTCTATGGCGTGCTAAAAGCCCGGCCGCTTTGGTACCGTCCGGATATCTCCCTGCTATTTATTATTTCCGCTGTAGCCTGTGGCATGGCGATCACCGTCCTCGCCTCGATGGTATCGGCCCGGCTGACCGGGCGCGCCAACGTAGATGACTCCCTGCTCGACCGCATTTCCCAGATCGTCGGCTGGATATTGGTTTTCTACCTGTATTTTCGCTTCTGGGATTCTCTGGCGATGACGTATACCTATGAACCTGGCCGGACCGAAGGACTGCGCTTGCTAACGAGAGGCGCTCTTTCATTCAACTTTTGGATTGTGGATATTCTGCTGGGGATCATTTTCCCGATGGTAATCCTGGTCAATAAACAAACCCGGTCCATGCCCTTTTGGAGGATGCTGGCCTTGTTGCTGGTGGTGAGTGGTGTGGCTGCCTTCCGCTGGGACACCAACCTCTCCGGGCTGTTGATCGTCATGTCGTACGTGCCGGGAACACCCACCATGGGCTACACCACCTACCGGCCGTCATTGATCGAAATCCTGTCTGGAGCGGCGATAGTCAGCTTTGGCTTGCTGGCGTTCTCCCTGGGTGTGCGCTATCTCAGGGTTGTAGACCACCAGGTTCTCGATCATGCTGAAACGGGAACGCAAGCGCAAACTCTCAAGGAAATTCCAACTCCCTCAGCGGATTAGTAAACGCAAGAGCCGCCGAAACAGGCGGCTCTTTTTATTTCTCCAAATACTGCTACTTTTCTGCTGCCCCTGTGTCAATCCATTGCTTTACCAGCTCCAGTTCAGCGGGGGTCAGGTTTCGGAAGTGCTTGGCGCTTTGAATCTTGATCAACAAGCTGTTGGCCGAATCTCCCGGCACCACAATGACACCGTCCTTGCCGCCTTTCATCACTCCGGCGAAGGTGCTCAAATCCAGGTCGGCGATCGGGGAGGTTGTGTTGTGACAGGCTGCGCAGGAAGCCAGGAAAATGGGCTGGATGTTGGCCGCATAAGTCGGCTTACCCACCACCGGGGCAGGGGTGGGCGCCGGAGTGGGGGCTGGCAATTGAGACTGCAGAATATTGCGCAGGGAGGGCGCATTGAAACCGGCGTACTCGAAATTGGTGCCATGGCAGGCACTGTTCGAGCAGAAGGAGGTGTTGGATATCCCGCCGGCATCCTCAGTGGTATGGCAACTGCTGCAAGTATTATCAAAAGCGTCATGGTGCAGGGAGATCCAGTTGGGGTTTAAGTGGGATTGGGGTTCCGGGCTGAGGCTGATCTCGATCCTGGCCACAAAATCCTGTGAGGTGGCCACCACCGGGATGGAGTGGCACAGGTTACATTCCAAACGGATGGCCTGCTGTTGCGCATTCAAATGCTTCCCGTCGTGACAGCGGAAGCAACCGGGTGAATTAATATGGCCGAGGTTATTCGGATGGGTATTCCAATCCACTTTTTGTTCGATGAATACCGTTTCTGTGTAAATGCTCTGCAATTGGGTGACGGCGGATTGGATCAAATCCCCGTTCTTTGAATAAAAATCACTGTAATATTGGGAGTAATAGTTATCGAGGCCGGCGATCCCGCTCATGGCCACATCTTGGGATGGATAGGATACCGATAGTACTTCCACCGCCTTCGTCTTGATTTCGGGGATCTTGGCAGAGATCAAACCGGATGCCATGGCGCTATCCACCGAGTCCCCCGGATATGGAAAATCATGTGTCACGCGGTTATGACAGGTGATGCAGTCCACGGTTTTTAATTGAGCTGGGTCGATTTTGGCAGGATCAAGATTGGATTCGGTGTCTATGTAATCCGTGGTCGTTCCATCAGCATTGTGCACACGCACCAGCGGGATGGTCTGGCCGAGTGGATCGGTGGAGTAATACTCGACTTTGCTCATGATGTGCCAGTGGATCCCCGTTCCGGTTCCGGCAGGTGTCTTACCCCCGCCGGTTTTCATGATCAGGTAATATTTAAGAGTGGCATTGTCTTTATCAGGCAGGAAGCGGTTGATGGTGAGAAGCTTGTTGCCTGAGAAGGCCTCCGGCAGGTGACACTTTTCGCAGGTTTCCCGTGCAGGGCGCTGCTGGTTGACCATGATTGGGAAAGTATAGTTATGAAAGATTTCATCCCATATCTCCCTTGCAGCCTGGCTCTTCCGGGCTATCTCGGTGCCGAACGCACTTCTCCCGATATGACACTCGGTACAGTAGACATTGGCATGGGGTGAGATGAGATATCTGGCGTTCTGAGGCGGCATGGTGTGGCAGGTATACCCGCAGAACTTGGGGGAATTGGCGTATTCCCAACCGGAGATACCACCCGCCAACAACGCAATGAAAATGACTGCCAGGACCAGGTAAGGGAGGATAAAAAGCCAGCGTGGGGAACCGGCTGGCGGGAAAAAGAACCGTTTTAAACCGGCCTTTGTGGGTTTGACCATGCGACATCTCCTCGTTGTGATGATTATAATCTGTTAGCCGTTAATTGCAATAAATAGCAGGCTTCTGGGATCAAATGGCTGGAAGTCCCGGTATTTCTATAATTCTTGCGATTGCTTCCTGGGCGGAATAATGCGATCCATTATTGAGAAACAAATGCTTTGATGTGAATAGTTTGGATCTGACCGAAAAAAAGAGGAAGCCTTCTGAACAGATCAGGTCACAGGACCAAACCCGAACAGGAGGCTTCCTTATTTGCAGCTATTTCACAGTTTGTAGTACAGACTCACTGTTCCATGCAAATTACTTGCCGAGGGCTTTCAAGGCGGCATCGAGCAAAGCGTTGGCGTAATCGGGATTGTGCGCGCCCATGCTACCGTCTTCCATAATGTAACCATAGACCCAAAGCGGCCAAGCCGTTGCCTCATCGACTCCCTTTGCAGCGATGGGTGAACCATTTTCATCCAGTTGTTTGGCATCCGTCAGAGCTTGCATGAGGGCATCGTACTTTGCCTGGATTCTGGCCCTAGCGCCAACACCGCTGGAATCGAATTTGACATCAACAAATCCGTCACTATTCGCCTCGGCGTCGTCATGACAGGCCACGCAAGCTGAGACCGACGCATCAAAGGTGTGGTTGGCACTTTCGCCCAGATGGCAGGTCACGCAGGAGTCGGTGGTCATCTTGTAGTGGCCTGCGGGAGACCCCTGGACGGTACCGCCACCGCCAACACCGAGCATCATATCGGATTGGTTGCTCAGGTGCGGGTTGAAACGGCTGGAGACATCAACTTTACCGGCGATGACATTGCCAGAGGCATCCTTGGCGGCAAAGTTCGCCAAATAGCGGCGCGCCTGGTGGCACTGTACGCACAGGTTGCCCATACCCTTGTCGAAGGTCTGGCCACTGGCAACCATGGCTACCGGCGCGACGGTCCGCAGGGCGAAGTCATCCTTGGTGTAGGTGGTATGGATGGTATGGCAGGTGCGGCAGGTTTGCGGGGAGGCATCCGGGAGAGTGATATCCTTGGCCGTTCCATATGCAGCAAAGTCCTGACCAGTAGCTACCCGGTCGATGAAGGATGAGCCTTCGTGACAACCGGCGCAGGCCTGATTACCGGCCTCTTCTTCCCATGCCAGACCAGCAGTACCATGCCTGGAACCTTCCCAAGTATAAATTTTGCCATCGAGCAGAGAGGTGTCATTGTGGCACTGCGTGCAGGTCAGGTCTGCCGCAACCGGAGATGTACCAGCTGCGCCGGCAGGACCAGCAGGTCCAACCGGGCCGGCAGGACCAGCAGGGCCGGCAGGACCGGCAGTACCCGCGCAAGCCGCCAGGAAGAACAGGCCAACGATCAAAATGCTTGTCAGAATAAGTATTCTTTTGATGGACATTCAACATTCTCCTTCCAAGTGTTTAATGAGATTCTCTAAGCAAATCAAAATGAATTAAGTAGAAGGTATTCAAGCCACCTCCTGTTCTGAAAGTTCAACCCAATATGCTTCGAGCACGACAATCATTATTGGGTATATAGCCCCAATATAAATGATAAACAAGTTAATCACAAGTGAAAGATGAGACAAACCAACGTGACAAATGTCATAAACTAAGCGTGTCATTAGTCATAAAACACAAATATGAATTGGTGTAAAATACCCAATGAGAAGAGAATGAACACGGCCTCTGTCGATACCATTCTATTGCTGGTTTTTTTTATCTACGGATTGGCATTTTTCAGTCTGGGGATAACCCTGTCAATCGAGAGTGGCCGCTTTCCTGCCCTGGCCGATGCCCAGATACTCCGCCCGCTGGCGATCTTTGGGTTGATCCACGGGATTCATGAATGGCTGGAAGCATATTTGCTGCAAGCCGTGTCGTTTGGAGCCCCTTTGCCGACCTGGCTGCCCTGGTTTCGTTTAATACTGCTAATTACGTCTTTCGTTTTCCTAGCCATTTTTGGTATCCAGGCATTTCGATCACCTCCATCTAAATTAAGGGTGGGGAGCTATTTGGTATTAATTACCTTGGGGATCTATCTTCTGATCATCCTGATAAATGCTGGTCTGGCAATTCGTTCTGCTAATATCGCTTGGCTTGACCTCCTGAATGTTCTCGCGCGATACCTGCTGGCCGTTCCAGGAGCCATCCTGGCGGCTATTGCTCTGAGGATCCAGGTCGCCGGGTCAAAAGGGGAGGAGCGCCCGCATCTCATTACCCACCTGACGGTAGCGGCTGTTGGTTTCCTCATCTACGGCCTGGCTCAGCTTTTTGTACCATACATTAATATGTTCCCAGCAAGCGTTATTAACGTGGCTACGTTTAGAAACTGGTTAGGATTTCCGATTCAGATTGTTCGCGCCGGGATGGCCGTAATGATCACGCTGGGTCTGGTTAGGGCAACACAATTAGCCGAACGCGAACGCCAACGCCTGGCTGCAGCAGCCCAGAAGGCGCACCTGGAAGCACTTGAACAACGTAATGCTCTCCGGCATGAACTGCTTTCTCACACCGTCCAGGCCCAGGAGGAAGAACGCTCGCGCATCGCCCGTGAACTTCATGATGAGACCGCTCAGGTCCTGACGGCTTTTTCCCTCGATCTGGCGACGCTTCGCAACATTGCATCCAATAACACGGAATACAGCCGGTTGGTTGACCGGTTGCAGTCGCTCTCCAAACAAATGTCACAAGGGCTCTATCGGCTCGTCCACGATCTCCGCCCGGCACAATTGGATGACCTGGGTCTGATTCCCGCCATCCAATATCTGAAAGATAGTAATTCATCGCAAGGGTTGGATGTTTCCGTGGAAGTTCAGGGGCAAAGCCGGCGGGTGGACGCAATCAAAGAAACCGTGCTTTTCCGGGTGGTGCAGGAGGCATTAAACAATGTTCTCCGCCACGCCCAGACCCGGCAGGCGCGGGTTAATGTGCAATTCCAAACCGACGAAGTCATCGTGAAAGTGATCGATATGGGTATTGGATTCAACCCGGATCTGCCTCTTATTCCTCCGCATGGATGGGGGTTGGCCGGGATGCGGGAACGGGTGGAATTGATCGGCGGAAAGTTGCAGATCAGCTCGACACCTGGAAAAGGTACGATTGTGGAAGCGACCGTTCCAGATACGAATTCATCAGCAGCTACCAGGAGAGGCCCATGAAAAAAATACGCTTGATGCTCGTTGATGATCATGAAGTCATCCGGGTTGGCTTAAAAACCTTTTTACAGACCCAGCCTGATTTTGAAGTGGTAGCCGAAGCAAGCGACGGGGAAGAAGCGGTTGGAAAGGCGATGGAATCTCGCCCGGATGTGATCCTCATGGATATCAGCATGCCAGGCATTGACGGGTTGGAGGCCACCCGGCGATTACGAGTTCTTTACCCCGCCGGTTTGGTCCTGGCACTGACCGTACATGATGATAAACAATACCTCATGCAAATGCTGGCGGCAGGGGCATCCGGTTATATCACCAAACAGGCTGCGGCAGAGGATTTGGTAGAAGCCATTCATACGATAGCAGCCGGAAATGTATACCTTCAACCGGCACTGGCACGCTGGCTGCTGGAGGATTATCAGCGACTGACCCGCCAAACCATTCCTCCCCCAACCACATCTCCAGAACCATCCGAGGGGAAAGCGATTGGGCTGGAAGTTCTCAGCCTGCGGGAGAGGCAGGTCCTGGAAATGATTGCACAAGGGATCAGCAACCAGGAAATTGGTAAACGACTGGCCCTGAGCCATAAAACCATCGCTCGTCATCGCGAACGTATCATGAAAAAACTTAACATGCATTCCCGAACCGAACTGGTCAAGTTCGCCATCCGGACAGGGCTGGTACAACTAACCTAGAAATCCTGCAAAGATGTTTTTGGCTATCTTAAAAAAAGCCTGGCACGACAAAATGCCGGCCAGGCACGTTCGGGTCACATCAGCTGGTTTTACTTTCGGATCCCCATTTTACTCAGATCATCTGCACCAAGTTGATCGCAGACCAGGCCAACACAGGCAACGGCAATAATGATAAGAACAACGATCGCGGCGAATACAATCATGGGGATCTCCTTTCTCCGGGCTGATGACAATTCTATTTAATTAACGAAGTTCCGGCATTTTAGTTACGCATTTATTCCCCCCATTAATTAGAACGAAAGAGGCAGGGCAACTATTATCCGCCCTAGCCTGAATACCCCCCAACGGGGAGACCGTTCTCAGCCTCAATATCCCATTGCGGTAAACATCTCATCGTTTGTCGCAAACTTGAATTCCGCCAGACCGAGCTTTAGGGCCTCAGCGTTTTCGGCACTGGTCAACTTGGCCAGGTGAGCCTTATCCACCACACGCGCGTGGGTCTCCGCCAGGCGCTGCTCGAACTTTTCAACCACATTATCCAGATCACGCATCGGTCCAAGTGAATGGAGGAATTGCAGGACCGCATCGGCAGCTCTTTCGCCATCCCGGCGCGCCACTCCAACCAATCCGGTACTGGCCTGGCGCGCCCAACCTGCCAGGAAAACACGCTCGATGGGTTGATTGATATCCGGGTTGAAGGCTTCGTATGAAATGCCCTCCACTGGGAAGTTTGGCTGCGGAGCAGATAGGTAAGCATCGTTAAATATAGGAACGCAAAAATCCTTGTCCACCGTGTCGCCAATGGCGAATATGATCGTATCGGCCTCTATCTGCCGCGTAATCCCGGTGCCGCGTGCTTTGATATTGCCATCCAAACCGACCAGAGTATTCTCTTCCACTTTCAAGGCATTTACACCATTCATCCAGTCACCCAGCACGCGTACGGGGGAAGCCAGGAACTCGAAGCGGAGACGCGTTTGCGAAACCGGCTCGAGAGATTTGGGCAGGGCATCCAAGAATGCAGCCTTGGATGTTGCAGGATCTTGACCGACGGATTGCATGGTAGAAGCAACGCGAGAGAACTCGGTCTCAAATGCTACCTGATCCAAGTTGCGGGCCACAATCTCCATCTCTTTCCGGGTGAATTTTACGTCTGCAGGACCGCGTCGCACGGCTACGATCACTTCATCCACTTTTCGGTCGCGCACGAGGTAATGAGCAATATCCATCATGACGTTCCCCGCGCCAACCACCACTACACGTTTTCCGAGCAGATATTTCTTCTCACTGAAAGGAGGCAGCAGGTTGTAGTGAAAGACAATATTCTTGGCGTGGTAAACGCCGGGTAAGTTCTCGCCAGGCAGACGCAACCACTTGGTTCCCTGGGCTCCGGTTGTGATGAGCACGGCTTGAAAACCAGATTCGAGCAGATCCTCCAGCACAATATTTCCACCGCAGCACACCGTCACGTTTCCATAATAATCGATCGGTGTCAGGTCAAGGATTTGCTTGAACTGTGCACGCAAACCCTGCTTCATTTTGAGCTTATCGGGGTATATGCCGTACTCAGCCAGGCCGCCGGGTTTGACATCCCGGTTGAACAGCACCACGCGTGCACCGCCTTCGGCCAATTTTCGCGCGGCAAATAATCCTGCAGGTCCGGCCCCAACTATGCCAACCATATACTTTGGATCTTCCATTAAAATTCTCCATTTTCGGAATTGCGGCTTGAATTATAGCCGCGGGGTAAACGACAGACAAGGACAAATACCATAACAATCTTCCGCTCTTCTCACCCCATCTTTATTTACTCTATGCTATAGTTAATCATCCTAATAATGAGGCAAGCCATGTACCTGCCCGACCCACCCGAAGAAAAGCAAGATCCAAGAGGACTTTTTATCTGCACGGAACGTGATATTCCCACCCCAGGTATCCCATGAAGAAAACTCATAGCGCATCCACTCTCGCCAATGGTTTGAAGATCCTGCTGAAAGAAATCCACACGGCTCCATTGATCAGCTCGTGGATCTGGTATCGTGTCGGCTCCCGGGATGAAATTTCCGGGCATACCGGCGTGTCCCACTGGGTGGAGCACATGCAGTTCAAGGGCACGCCGCTATTCCCAGCCAGCAGCCTGGACCGGGATATCTCCCGGGACGGAGGCTTCTGGAATGCCTTCACCTTCATGGATTGGACCGCATATCTCGAAACCATGCCCGCTGAAAAAATCGACCTGGGGCTGCGCCTGGAAGCCGACCGGATGGCCAACAGTTTGTTCGAAGAGAAGGAAGTCGCCTCGGAGCGTACCGTCATCATCTCCGAACGGGAGGGCAACCAGAACGAGCCGCTCTTCCAGCTCAGTGAAGCCGTCCAGCAGGCCGCGTTTCGAGTGCATCCTTACCATCATGAGGTCATCGGCGATCTGGTTGACCTGGAATCCATGCGCCGGGACGAACTCTACCAGCATTACCGCAGTTACTACATACCGAACAATGCCGTCCTGGGGATAGCAGGGGATTTCAAGACCAGTGAAATGTTGGCCCGCCTGCATGAACTCTTTGAACCGATCCCGGCTGGCCAAGTGCCGGCACGCCTCGCCCGACCTGAACCGCAGGCCGCCGGGGAGCACCAGCTGACCGTTGAAGGTCCCGGGGAGACGACCTTCCTGGAGATCGCGTACCATGCCCCGGCGGGAGATGATCCGGATTTCTTTCCCTTGGCGGTACTGGACAGCCTGCTGACCGGCCCGGGCGGTCTCAGCATTTTCAGCGGAGGCGGCCTTTCCAACAAAACTTCCCGCCTCTATCGTTGCCTGGTTGAGAAGGAATTGGCCGTTGGCGTAAGCGGCAGCACCACAACGACCATCGATCCTTATCTTTACAGCATCACCATCACGGTCAACCCCAACCGCAAACCCGAAGAAGTCCTTTCGGCCTTCGATGATGAAGTGAATCGCATTCAGAATGATCTAGTCTTTGAAGAGGAAATCATCCGGGCCATCAAGCAAGCACGGGCTTTGTTTGTATATCAAAGTGAGAATATTACCAGCCAGGCAGCCTGGTTGGGACATGCCGAGATGTTTTCCAGCTACGACTGGTTCCTGACGTACCTGGACAGGCTATCGAAAGTCACTCCTTCCGATATCCATAATGTCGCACAGAAATACTTAAGAAAGCGGAATCGCGTGGTTGGAAGCTACATACCCAACAGGGCGGAGGTGAAGAAATGAACAGGCAGCGACATTCTTTGCCCGGTCCCGACGATACCAGTCACGTCACCCTCCCAAACGGCATTAACTTATTGGTCCGGAGCAACTTCAACAGTCCGTCGGTGGTCATTGGCGGGTACCTTTCCTGCGGCAATCTGTTCGATAGCGATGAAAAGCTCGGTCTGGCTGACTTCACGGCGCTCGGCCTGATGCGTGGTACTGCAACCCGCTCCTTCCAGCAGATATTCGATATGCTCGAATCGGTGGGAGCTAGCCTATCCTGTGGAGCCGGGGCACATAATACCGGTTTCTCCGGGCGTTCGCTAATCGAGGATCTGCCTCTCATACTTAACCTTCTGGCAGATGTTCTAAGTGACCCTGTCTTCCCGACCATAGAGATTGAACGTCTGCGAGCTCAATACCTGACCAGCCTGGCTGAGCGCGCCCAGGATACAGCCGACATGGCTGCCATTACCTTCGACCAGATCGTTTTTGCGAACCATCCGTACGCACGCCCCGATGATGGTTGGCCGGAAACCATCCAAGCCATCCAGCGTTCCGACCTGGTCGATTTCCACCAGAAATGCTACGGACCGCAAGGGATGGTACTTGCGCTGGTTGGGGCAATCGATCCAGAAGCAGCCATCGAACAGGTAACGGCTGCACTGGGCGATTGGAGCAACCCTGGACAACTGAAACTGCCCTCCCTGCCACGCCTAAAACCTTTGAAGAAGACCGTCACACGCAAAGTACAAATCCCAGGCAAGTCGCAATCGGACCTGGTCATAGGAAGCTCCGGCCCAGCCCGCAAGGATCCAGAACACATGGCGGCGGCACTGGGAAACTCGGCGCTCGGGCAATTTGGGTTGGGCGGCCGCATCGGGGACGTGGTGCGCGAGAAATCCGGGCTGGCATATTACGCCTCCAGCTCCCTGAATGCAGGCATCGGCCCCGGTTCGTGGTGCGTAAGTGCGGGCGTCAATCCAGCCAACGTGCAAAAAGCGCACGACCTGATCCTGCAAGAGATTGAACGCTTCATCGAGACGGGCATTACCGCTGAAGAACTGGCCGACAGCCAATCCAACTTCATCGGGCGGCTGCCGCTCTCGCTTGAATCCAACAGCGGAGTGGCGAATGCCTTGCTTAATATCGAACGCTACGAGCTTGGACTGGATTATTACCGGCGCTATCCGGACCTGGTGCGGACTGTCACACCCGAGCGAGTTCTGACAGCCGTTCGCAAGTACCTGGATCCTGGACTGCTGGCAATCGCGATCGCCGGTCCGTAGGAATATGGATTGCAGCACCTCAAAAAAATATGATGCTCAAAACAGGAATTGACATTATCGAAATACAGCGCATCCAGGCGGCGCTCGACCGTCACGGAGAGCGATTTCAGAAACGCGTCTTCACGGAACGGGAGGTGCTGGAGTGCCGCGGGCGTGCGGATGCGCTGGCCGTGCGCTTTGCCGCCAAGGAAGCCGCTGCCAAGGCCCTGGGAACCGGCATCGGCCCGATCTCCTGGCGGGATGTGGAAACCCTGCACAGGTGGAGCGGAGAGCCATACCTGGTGTTGCACGGCGCCGCCGAAATCATCGCCAGAAAATCCGGGCTGGCGGTCTGGGCAGTCAGTCTCAGTCACAGCCGTGAGAATGCCATTGCCGTGGTGGTTGCGACGAGCGAATAAACCTGGGGTAATAAAGATGGGACACGGATGAACGCGGATAAACGCGGATATTCGTTTAAATTCACGGATAGTTCAATTCTTTTCTTCGGTACCGATCCACAGGTGACCAGGCTGGATGGCAGCGTTCGGGCGGAGGACAACCTGGCCGGTTTTCCCTTCCACGAGACCAGGGCGCAGCTCGCCCAGCATGGACGGATGAACCAGGCAGATATCCGGGACGACACCATATTTCCGACGGTAATAATCAGCCGCGCGGGCAACCTTGGCGGCCAGGGCGGTGCGGGGATCATTGTCAAACCAAAGCATTCCAACGTTCATGACAGACTCCTTTTTTTATTCGAGAGGCGAGAGCCAGAATTTGAGCCAGCGGCCGGATTGGGAAAGCCCATATTGAACCCCGGGGAGCAATACAGACAGGTTGACAAGCGGATCATTCAATAGCAAGCGGGCATTATGGATGTTTTTCACGCGACCGATGATCCGGGTATGGAAATAATCCAGCCATGTCTGCAGGCGGGCCATGCGAGCCGGGTTCACCGACAGGGCCGGCCAGATGCGCCTTTCCGGACCGTACATCAGCAGCCAGCGCAATTCGTGTTGAACTTGAAAATCGCTACCGGTCATCAGGTCGATGCCATCGAATAAAAGCAAAATCGACTGGCGGGTGCGTGGAAGAGCATCCGCCATGTTTTGCAGTTGTGACAAAAAATGCTGTGCAGAGGGATGATAAGCAGGCCAGATTCCCATACAATGGGGCAGAGCCTCCAGGGCGGTCCATTCCTCCGGGAAGGGGGTCAGAACACCGAAGGAGGTATCGCCCGGATCCTGGAGGTCCGAGGCGTACGCCAGGGACTGCAGGAAGGCGGTCTTGCCGCTGCCGCCATCCCCAGCCACCAAAAGAGGGCCCGGAGACGGGTTGCTCAAATCGAGCAGGACAGGCAGGCCGTCTTCCGCCAAGCCGAGCAACAGTGATCCAGCGGGGAGGCTGGCAGTCCGAACGACAGACGGATTTTTGGCTGGAACTTCCGGGAGGAGCGGGCGGGATTGTCCATCGATAGAGAGCTCCGGGCGGATTTCCGGATAGGCTTGGAGGTCAAGTGGGAACTGGTCGGCGGTGGACATCGTTGAAATCCTTTTCAAACTCATTTTAGATTGTTGATTTTAGATTGTAGATTGGTAGTGAATAGGAGAAAAGGCGGATATATTCTCTTGTTTCGATATTCGTTCCGCGTATCGAAAAAGAAACGAATACCCCGCTTCAATTGTTGATCCCCATCACCCCTTCGGGGTGCAGGGGGGACGCTGTCGATTATTTTCGATATCAAATTTTGTAACCATTGAGGAATGCTGAAATGGGTTGACCTTTCACCCATGGGTATGATCGCCGAATGAAGCAAAGGGAGATGGTGGGAATACCCTCCGGGTACGATGTTGTTCCTGAGGAACAAAGGAGGAACAATTGGCACACCGGAAAGAACCGGAAGGGAGTTCCCCTGGTTTGTTACAAGAGAAGCAGAATGATCGACTGAAACCTGTTGCATGACAAATCCTGCAAGAGTTAATAAAAGGCCGCTTCAGGTGGGTGCCACTGCGTGGTACAGGTGCCACTGGGTGGCACCGGTGCTCGATTGAGGCGGGAGATACTCTGAATGTTCCGGAAAACAGAACATTTGTTCCTATAATAGTACAGATGTTCTGTTTTGTCAATGGTTTTACTGACCTTCGGATCGGAAAACCAGCGGCCTTTTAATCCGTTGGTTGAGAGTTCACCCGTTCCGGGTAC
>Ga0209253_10001233_pt1 | contig 22429 bp, 26 predicted proteins | sample FrelakmetBRP12BR_FD_187145 | JGI IMG/M metagenome (GOLD analysis project Ga0209253, IMG submission 187145) | Freshwater lake sediment microbial communities from the University of Notre Dame, USA, for methane emissions studies - BRP12 BR (SPAdes)... | ecosystem: Environmental > Aquatic >...
GGGAACGGCCCGGTCCGCGAGGAAACCAGCCCCCTTCCGGATCTCCTGGACCAGGGCGAGCAGGTCGCCGAGGTTGGCGATCTCCCCCGAGAGGAGGGTGAACGCCTCGGTTCCCGGCTCCACCCGCAACTGCTTCGAGCAGGCGATGAACCGCTCGCCGATCATCCCGGTGATTCCGAGGGCGCTGTCGATCCCCTGCCGGACCTTCTCGTGCAGCTCCGCCTGGCGCGGGTCGTTCGTTCCCATGCTGATCCTCCGAATCCGGTGTTCCGGTCCCGCGCGAAGCCCGGGAGCCGCGCGGGCCGGTGCGTCAGTGCACGGAGTCCGTCCGGGACGTCATCCGTACACGGTCCTCATGAACCGGACGATCCCCCCGATCCGGTGCCGGTACGTGTGCTCCGAAAGGACCCTCCGCCGGCCCCGTTCGGCCAGCGCTTTCCGGGCGTCGTCCTCGCGCAGGTAGTACCTCGCGAGGTCGGCGATCTCGCCGCGCTCCCGGTACGTCACCACTTCCTTCCCCACCTCGAACAGCGCACCGATCGCCTCCTGGTGGTCGGTGAGGAGGAAGGCGCCGCACGCCGGGACGTCGAACACCCGCTGGTTGACCGCCTTCCCCATCTGGACGCTCGTGGCGTTGAAGTTGACCCGGCAGGCGTTGTAGAAGAGCGGCAGCTCCCTGTAGTAGTTGAGGCGGGGGGCGACCCGGAAATTCCCGTTCACGAGCCCCTTCCACCCTTCGTCCCCGCGGATGCACGGGTTGAACTCCTCCAGTTCCCGCAGGCAGGAGAGCCGGTAGAGGAGCGTCGACCGGCAGAGGACGGCCGCCTCGAGGTCGCTCTTTCCCTTCTCCGTCAGCGTCGCGAACGCCTCGCGTTCGGCGGGTTCCATCGATTCCACGACCGACACCGCGATCGGTCCGCCCCGCGTGCCCTGAAGCCGTCGCGCCGCCCTCTCCACGGCGTCGTGGAGTTCCACCGGCACCTTCCGGATATGGTCCCGCGCGGGGACCACCATCGAGTCCCCCACGAACCCGACCGCCGTTCCCAGCTTCCTGTTCTCCGCCGGCGAGAGACTCCTCCGCCGGAAGACCGTTTCATCTGCCGCCAACGGGAGGTACGAAACGTGTTCGAAGCCGAGGGACAAAAGCTCCCCGAGGTACCCCTCGTCCCAGAGGAAGACGGCGCTGTGCGGGGTGGCGTTCTTCGGGAACGCCTTGACGACCACGTTCGGGCTGTCCACGTACCAGATCGCCGTCGGCATCTCGATCGACCGGAACAGCTCCGCCAGGACCCCGTCCTCGTCGAACCCGAGGTGGTTGACGGTCAGGAAGAAGTCGGGGCGGTGCGCGGCGATGGTCTCGATGGCGCGGCCCAGCATGTCCCCGAGGTTCTCTCCCTTCTCCCCGGGAACGCGCACGACGGAGTGGCCGAGCGCCCGGGCGGCCCGCGCGATCTCCTCGGTCAGGAAATACCCGAAGTCGAAGAGCGCGACGGTCAGCGACTCCCCCCGGAATTTCGGATACCGGAGCCGGTCCCAGAGCCGCAGGGAAACCGTCCGGTCGAGGGCCCCGCGGATCGGGCCGTAATATTCCGGGAAGGCGGCCACTTCCGGGGGGAACGGGAACACGGCGAGGGGGGGCAGGCCCGCCGCAAGGTGGAGTCTCGAGATCTCCGAGACCGCGTCACGGGGGGAGGCGCCTCCGATGAGGTGGACCTTGTCGGTGAACTGGGCGGCTTTCCCGTGCTTCCCGCACAGGTCGCGGATCTCCGCCTTCCCCTCGACGACGACGAGTTCCGCCGTCGGGTATCTCCGGCACAACTCGGCCACGTGGAAGCCGAGGCCCAGCCCGAGGACCACCACGAACCGCGTCCCGCCGGCGTCGAATGCGTCGACGAGCGCGGTCGCCTCCTCTTCCGGACCGTACATGCTGTGGAGCAGCCGGGCGGAACCGTCCGGGGCGGTGACGCGCAGCGAATGATGTCCCTTCGGGCTCCGGATCAGTTCCATCTCAAGGGCGCCCCTCGTGTCGGGTTCGGGTTGATCCATTGACTCCCGGCAAATTGAATTCAATTCCCGTGCCAATTCCGGCTCAAAATAATCACGTTTCATATCAACGAGTTGCCGATGGGCGAGATCCGGAATGCCGCCGGATGTCAAAATACTGACTATGCGGGAAAGCGGATTCCGCTGGAGGCGATTCGGGCGAATGAAAGAAACCGCAGGAAGAACGGAAGCGGGTACCGGGAACCCGCTCCGTCGGGAAATCGTGTCAGCCGATCACACCCGGACGGCCATGCCGGCGCCTGCGGGCGGCCGCGCGTGCGCCGCCTGCGCGGCGACCTGGTTCCGCTCCATCTCCTTCCAGGCGTCCCGCAGCGTGGCCAGCACCTTCTCCGCATCCCCGAGGGCGGTCACGTCGTTCTTCAGGTTGGCGACCAAGAGGCGGTCCAGGACGAAGTCGTAGAGCCGGCGGAGGTTCCGGGCGATCTCCCCCCCCTCATCCGTGTTGAGCGCTCCGGACAGCTCGGTCACGATGGAGGTCGCCTTTCCGAGGGAAAGGCACTTTCCGGCGATGTCGCGCTCCCCCATCCGCGTCCGCGCGGTCTTCAGGAAATTCAGCGCCCCGTCGTACAGGAGCGAGACGATCCGGACGTTGTCCGAAGTGTGGACCGCCGCCTGCTGATACGCCTCGAACTGCTGCATGCCCTGGGTCTCCCCTGGATGTGGTGCGCCGGAGCGGGCGTTCCGCCCCGCGCTCTCAACCGCTCTTGTTCAGAAGGCTGGTCAGGTACGTCCCCTGCGAGGAGAGCGTCGTGAGGAGCGCCTCGAGCTTGGCGAAGCGCTGCTGCATCTCCTCCTTTTCCCGGCTCAGGCGGTCTTCGATCTTCGCGATGTCGTCGTCGATCTTCGCGACGGTCTTCTCGAGCCCCTTCTTCCGGGTCTTGACCGGACCGGAGACGGCGTTGGTCGCACGGTCCACGTATTCCCAGACCCGGTTCGCGACGCCTCCCGCGGAGGTGAACAGGTCCGACACGCCGGAAAGGTTCGAGGCGATCCGGTCGTCCAGCACGGCGGAATCGATGGAGAGTTTCCCGTCCCGCCCGGACTTGACGCCGGCCTGCGCGAGCACCCGCAACCCCTCCGGGAGGCCTTCCACCCGGCCCCCGACGATCCTGCGGAGGTTGTCGAGGACGCCCCGGGCGGTCGATTCGCCCGCTAGCGGTCCGCCCTTCTTGGTCGTCGTGTTGTAGGCGGAGTTGTCGGACACGAGGGTCACGACGTCGTTGTAGGCGGAGACGAACGCCTCGAGTTTCTGCCGGATGGCGTCCGCGTCGGTCGTGACGGAGAGGGTCCCCGTCCCGGCCTTCTTCAGGGTGAACGAGACGCCGGTGATCGCGTCGGACACGGTGTTCGTGCTCCGGGTCATCGGCAGCCCGTCGATGGTGAACCTGGCGTCTTGTGCGGCCTGCAGGGTCGTTCCGCCAGCCACGGGGCCGCTCGGCAGCGCGAGGGAGGTGACGTTCTCCGTCACGGAGATCGCGTTGGCGGCGCCGGAAACCTTGCTCGTCAGGACGAGGCGGTACCCGGTCCCGTCGTAGAGGACGCTCGCCTCGGCGTCCCCGTTCGCGGCGTTGATCGCGTCCTTCAGCTCCGAAAGGGTCGTGGTCGGGGTGACCGTCACGGTCGCCACGGCGCCGGAGCCGACCTGGAAGCTGAAATTGCCGCCCGCGGAGCTTACCGCGTCCGTTACGGCGGAAACCGTCGACGAGGCGATCCGGTGGGCCTGGGCGAGGGCGGTCACGGCGATGTTGTAGTTCCCCGCCGCCGCCGAGCTGCCTGCGGCGGCTTCGAAGACCGTCGGGTCGCTCGACGACGCCTTCCGGGCGGAGAATTTCGAGGTCGTCCGAAGGGCGTCCGCCGCGGTCTTGAGGGCGGAAAGCTTCGAGGAGAGATCCCCGTAGACGCTGATCTGCTTGCTGTACGCCGTCTGCCGGCTCTGCATCAGCGTGATCGGCTGGCGCTCCAGCTCCAGGATCTTGCTGATCATGTCGCTGTAGCTGATCCCGGACGACAGGCCGTCCACCGTGAACGTAGACAATCAGGCCTCCTGGCTTACGATGAACCCGCTCTGTTCGCGCGCCATCCTCGCCATCTGCTCCCGGATGTGGCGAACGTTCTCCACCGACTCGGGCATGGGAATCTGGCGGATGACCTCGCCGCTCGCCTTGTCCACGATCTTCACCACGATCATGTTCAGGTCCTTCTCCACTTCGATCCGCAGTTCCCGGTTGAAGGCGGCCTCGGTTTTCACCGCCTCCCGGATCGTCTTGCGGACCCGGTCGACTTCCCCGGACCGGTCCCGGGCCGGAGCATCCCCCTCCATCCGGTTCCGGACCGCCGCTCCGCCCGTTCCCGGCGGCGAGGCCGGGTCGGGGGTCGCAGGCGGGACGATCGCAACGTCGCTCTTCCCGTCCATGGCAACCACCCTGGGCCGCGGGGGGAGGGGGATCGCCCCCCTCCCCTACGGCATCGTGAACCGGTTACTTCAGGAGCTGCAGGGCCGCCTGCGGCAGCACGTTGGCCTGTGCCACCATCGCGGTCGCGGCCTGCACCAGGATCTGGTTCTTCGTGAACTGCGCGGTCTCGTACGCGAAGTCCGTGTCGCGGATGGCCGATTCCGCGGCGGCCACGTTCTCCCCGGCGACGCGGAGGTTCGCCATGACCGACTCGAAGCGGTTCTGGATCGCGCCGAGCGCGCCGCGCGAAGCCGTCACGTTGTCGAGCGCCGTGTCGACCTCCCCCAACGCGGTCTGGGCGCCCGCCGCCGTGTTCAGGTCGGACGTGATGCCGGTGGCCACCGTGAGCTGGCTGCCGATGGAGATGGTGAGCCGGTCGTTGGCGGTGTTGCGGATCCCGATCTGGACGCTCATCCCGACGGAGAAGGTGCCGTCGAGCAGCTTCTGGCCGTTGAACTCCGTGACGGTCGCGATCCGGGTGATCTCCGCCTTCAGGGCCGAGAACTCCGTGTTGAGGGCGGTGCGCTCCGAGGAGCTGTCCGCGAGGAGGCCGCTGGCGGCCTGCTCCGCGAGCTCGCGCATCCGGCCGATGAGGTTCCCCAGCTCGGAGAACCCGCCTTCCGCGGTCTGGGCGACGCTGATGCCGTCCTGGGCGTTCCGGACCGCCACGTTGATCGAGCGGTACTGGGCGCGCAGCTTCTCGGAGATGGACAGCCCCGCCGCGTCGTCCTTCGCGCTGTTGATCCGGAGACCCGAGGACAGGCGCGCGACGGAGACGGCCAGCCGGCTGTTGTTGGTGACGAGGTTGCGCTGGGCGTTGAGGGAAGCGATGTTGTTGTTGATCACCAGAGCCATTGCGATTTCCTCCCTGAAATGGATTCGGGCATCCGTGCCCGTTTTTTTAAGGCCGCGGTCTCTTCGACCCGCGGGCGTTCCGGCTGTACTGCCGGCGGCCTTGCCCGGCGTTCTTCGCTCTTCCTCCTTCCCAGCCCAGGTCCCGTTCGGCCTCTGGTGTACTTATCGGCCGCTTCCGGGAAACCTTTAGGCCGAAAGGAAGGACAACTCCGCGGCGGGGATATTTTCCGGGGCGTGGACCTTCCCGAGCATCCGGACAAACGTCGAAAGGAGGTCGCAGTCGTAGTGCCGGGCCCCCTCCCGGATCTTCAGCAGGGCCTGGTAGGGGGTGAGCGCCCGCTGGTAGGGGCGGTGGGTCGTCATGGCGTCGTAGCAGTCGGCGATCGCGCAGATCCGCCCGGGGAGATGGAGGGCCTCCTCCGACAGCCCGAAGGGGTACCCGGACCCGGAGAGCCGCTCGTGGTGCTGCAGGACGACGCGCAAGGAATCTCCAGGAATCGCCTCGTGCAACCGCAGGATCTTCTCCCCCTCCACGACGTGGGTCTTGATGATCTCGAACTCCTGTGGATCGAGCTTCCCCGGCTTGTTCAGGATCTCGGGGGGGAGGCTGCTCTTCCCGAGGTCGTGGAGGAGGGCGCCGACCCCGAGGACCTCGAGGGGACCCCGGTCCAGCCCGCATGCGATGCCGATCCCGGTGGCCAGGACGGCCACGTTCACGCAGTGCGTGTAGGTGTACTGGTCGTAGCTGTTGAGGGAGATGAGGTCGTAGAGGACCTCCCGGTTGCCCAGGATGAAGTCGGCTATCTTCGAGACGAGACCGGTCGCCTTCTTGATCTTCTCGCCGCTGCGGGGATCCTCGAGCAGGTCCCGGACGATCGTCTTCGACCGCTCCTTGATGACCACGGCGCGGACCCTCTCCTTCCCGCCGGGGGCCGCGACGGCGCCCGCCCCGTCGTCGAGCAGGGCGTCCAGGTATTTCTGGTATAGCGGGATGTCCTCGTTCCGGATGACCACGTCCCCGATCGCGGCGTGGAGGCCTTCCGGGATGACCCCCTCCCCCCGGTCCGCCGCCTCCACGACGGGGACCAGCCGCAGGTCGCGGAGCAGGTAGATGCCGAACCCGACGCGCCCCCCGGGGACCAGGAACGTCCGGTCCACCTGGAAGTACCGCTCCCTGTGCCCGAGGTACTCCCGGACCACCACGGGGTCGGTGGGGTCGGCCGGCGCCTCCGCGGATGTCCGTTTCAGATACCGTTCGAGCTCATCGGAATCCCGGGCGTCGACGTAAACCTCCCCGATGCCCCTGCGCCGGACGGCGTCCCTTTCCTCCGGGCCGAACAGCTGCCCCGGCCCGTAGAGACGGGTGAAGACGTTCCCCTCCTGGACGAAGACGTCGAAGGGCAGGACGGTGCCCACGGCCAGCCCCTCGACGGGGAACGCCTTCCGCGATCCGTAGACGTATACCTTGTACCGCGACGTCATCCGGCCCCGCCCCCGCGGCCCTTCGCGGCGCCCTGCGACGCCGGCGCGGCCCCGCGGTTCAAGGAATAGAGAAACGCCAGGATCTCGGCCACCGCCCGGTACAGGTCGGGGGGGATCTCCTGGTAAAGGTCCAGGGACGCGAGCAGACGGATGAGGTCCCGGTCCTCCCGGATGGGGATCCCGTGGCGCCGCGCCACCTCCAGGATCCGGTCGGCCACCGCCCCCCTTCCCTTCGCCACGAGGCGGGGAGCCGGGTCCTTCTCCCTGGCGTACCGGAGCGCGGCGGCCTCTCTTCGGGTCTGTTTCACCTTCACACCTCCAGGTCGACCCCGTCCCCGGAAGGGACGCCGAACGTCACGCTCCGCTTCCGGTGCACGCTGACCGCCTTCAGCGGCAGCCCCGCCTCCCGGAACCGTTTCCCGACCTCGTCGGAGCGGGAGGAGATCAGGGACCGCGCCGTCTCGCTCTCGGGAGAGAGGGAAAGGAAGAAGGCGCCGTCGTACATCGTGACGGACACGGACATCTTCCCGAGGGGGCGCAGGTCGAGGTGGATCTCGCACGTGTACGATTCGCCCTTCCCCCGGGCCCGCTTCCGGAAGAGCAGCTCCCCGTCCACGAGCTCCTCCCAGTCGAGCGGAAGGGGCGCGTAGAGGACGCCGTGGGCGGAGGAAGCGAGCTGGTACGACTCGATGGTGGACAGGAGCCCCTCGGCCCGCACCGCCGCCTCCCCGGGACTTCCGCCGGCCGCCCGGACCAGCGCGGCGGCGTTCCGGTCCCGCAGAACTTCGCCCAGCCGGAGGAGGGCCTCCTTCCGGTCTCCCCCCGGCCCGGTCCCCTTCGTGTCGGGGGACTGCGCCGCCCCGGCCCGATTCCCGGCGGGGGGCTCCCCCGCCGACAGCTTGAGCTTCGTCTCGAACAGGACGCCGGACCCCTCCACCGCTCCCCGGAGCGCCGCGCCGTCCAGGGATTCCATCCCCGGCGACCCCTCGAGAGTCGGGAAGCCCGGCACCGCCTCCTTCACGGCATCGGGAAGGATACGGAACGTGGCTTCCGCCTGGCGCACCCCCGCGGCGGGCAGGCGGGAGGCGGCGAGCTCCGAGGCGAGTTCGCGGTACGCCTCGGGGAGGCCGGAGGACCCCTCGGGAGCCGTCCCCTCCTCGCCGGCCATCCCAAGGAACCGGAGGGCGATCTCGCGCTCCCCTCCGACCACCTTCAGCACGACGCTTTCCCCCGGGTCGAGGGGGATGTCCGTCCGGGCCCCGAAGACCGCGCTCCTCCCGGATTCCGTGGTGACGCGGAGCGACAGCAGCCCGTCCTCGCGCACGGAAAGGACTTCCCCCCGCACGACCTCTCCGGCCGCGAGACGGATCCTCTGGCCCGACGACGGCAGCACCGTGAGGGAGTTTTCGGGCCGGGCGACCGGGTCGATCTTCACGGGAAGGGCCCGGGGCGCGGCGCGGGAAGGGGGGACACGGGCGTTCAGGCCCGGTCGAGGACGGCCTGCACCCCCATCATCCTGCTGGAGTTGATCGCGAGGGGGCCGTTGATGTTCGGGACCACCTTGCCGTCCTCCACCCTCAGGACGAGGAGGACCGCCAGGTCGTCCTCCCGTTCGATCCGGAGGAACTGGACCACGTCGCCGCCCAGGGTGATCGGCCGGTCGCCGACCACCGATTTCGGGTCGGCCACGATGAAGGCGACGTCCGGGTCGTCGGCCGACTGGAGCCACTTCAGCGGGGTATCCTTGTAGTCGATGAGGACGTACCGCCGGAGGTTCGGGAAACCGAGGAGGCCGTCGGGGAAATGAAGGAACCGGTCGTCCTTCACCTCGAGCGTGCCGAACCGGCTGGTGTGCACCGTCGCCATCTAGCGCAGCCTCTCTTTCATCCGCGCGAAGTCCTCGGGGGACAGGCCGGAGGATCCGATGTTTTCCGCACGGACCTTCTCGTAGATCTCCCCCCGGTAGATCCGCACGCCTGGAGGGGCGGTGATGCCGAGCCGGGCCTGGTTCCCCCGGATCTCGAGGACCGTCACCGTGATCCCGTCGCCGATCTGGATCGCCTCTTCCGACTTCCGTGTCAGAACCAGCATCCCGCCTCCGATCCCCGCTCGATCGTACGTGCCGGCGAAGCCGGGCTCTCCCCGGGCTTCATCCCCTCCTTGCCGTCTTATTATTCAGCACGTTCTACCGGAGGAAGTCGAGCAGAGACTGCGAGAGGATCTTCGCGGCGGACGCCCGGAGCGCCTGGAGCGCCGCGTCGGCCTTCGCGATGTCGCTTATCGCCGACGCGATGTCGACGTCCTCCACGCCGGAGAGGGCGGTCTGGTTCGAGAGCTTCGAGTCGTCGAGCCGATTCCCCTGGTCCTCCAGCCGGTTGAGCCGGGCGCCGAGGTCGGCGCGCACGTCGTTCACGTGGCCGAGCATGTCGTCGAGCGGCTTGCCGAGGGCGACGATCCGGTCGACGTTGTTGTTCGCGAGCGCCTGCGACAGGAGGTCCGTCATCTGCATCGCGTTTTCGAACCGGAACGTGTCCAGGACGGTGTTGTCGTCCGCCGCCCGGATCTCCACGGTAACGGCGGTTCCGCCCGCCGGGATGTAGTGGACGCGCCGGCCGCCGTCGATCGTCGCGACCTCCTCCGACGGCTGGGCGTACCCGAACGCACCCACGCCCGTGACGTTGACCGGGATCGTCGCGTTCCGTTCCACCGCCGCGTGGATCGCGCCGGCGTCCCCCCGGTAGGCGAACGCCGCGTCGAACGCCGGCGTGTCGGTCCGGAAGCCCGAGAAAAGGTACCGGTTCCCGAACCGGCTGTTGGCGAGGGACAGGAGGTGGTCCCGGAGCTGGGCGGTCTCCTGCGAGATGGCGGCGCGCGAGGAGGCGTCGAGGGTCCCGCTGGCGCCCTGGAGCGCCAGCTCCTTCAGGCGCGCCATGGCGGAGGACGCGGATGCAAGGGCGTTCTCGGCGTACCCGATGAGCGCGGAGGCGTCGCCGACGTTCTTCCGGTACTGCGCGTCGGCGTCGATGGCGACCTTGTAGTCGATGGCCCGCGCCGCCCCCGCCGGATCGTCGGACGGCTTGTTGATCCGCTTGCCCGATGCGACCTGCCCGTTCAGGCGGAGCATCTCGGCCAGGCTCCGCATCATGGAGTCGGTGGCCTGGCGGTACGTCTGGAATGACGAGACTCTCACAGCTGCAGCACCGTCTGGAGCAGTTCGTCCGTGATCTTGATCATCCGCGCCGCCGCCTCGAACGCCCGCTGGAAGGCGATGAGCTTGATGGCCTCCTCGTCGAGGTTCACCCCCGAGGCGGCATCGCGCCGGTTCCGGAGCTCGGTCCTTATATTGTCGTCGAACTTCATCAGGTCCGAGGCATTCTGCGCCTGTGAGCCGGCCTTCGAAACGATCCCGCCGTAATATCCGGAGAACGTCGCGCCGCCCAGGTAGGACACGGAGGCATCGGCGAGCGCCGCGATCCGGAGGGCGTTGGCGTTGTCCCCCGGCAGGCCGGACGCTGCGGAGGCCGCGGCGATCTTCCGCGGGTCGGACACGGCGACGCCGAAGTTCGAAACCGCGTTGGAGAGGGGGCTGACGGTGAACGCGTCCCCGGCGGCGACCGTTCCCGACACGACGATGCGGATGCCTTCGAAATCGATCGGGCTCCCCGAGGAGTACGTCCCGGAGGCGACGACCGCCCCGCTGTCCCGGTTCGTGACGGTGTAGGAGTTCCCGGCGCCGATGGACACGGCGTACTCCGACAGCGTCAGGGCGGCCGGGTCCGCGATCGTCGCGGAGGATATGGCGGCGCCCGCGGAGTCCGCGGTGGAGGAGAGCGAGAGGGGGGCGAAGAAGTCGTTTCCCGTGCTCCCGTCCAACCCGTACCCCGCGCGGTGGATGAGGTTCGTCTGCTGCGCGACGGCCGCCGCGAGGCGCCGGAGATCCGAAAGCGCTCCCGTCTCGATCGCGCTGCGCGACTCCAGGAGCCCGCCGATGCGGCCGTTGACGATCCGGGAGGTGACGTCCACCCCGTCGATCGCGAGGCCCACGTCCCCGGCGGCGTCCCGGACGGTCGAGAGCGCGTTGACGCGCTCGCCGTCCACCAGGTTGCGCATCCCCAGCGTGACGGTCATGGAACCGTTTCTATCCTCGCGGGTCGTGACGTCGGCCAGCCCCGACAGCTCGGAGACGAGCTGGTCCCGCGTGTCCCGCAGGTCGTTCGCCTTCGCGATCCCGCCTCCGGCCTCGATCTCCAAAATCCGGGCGTTGAGGCGGGCGATGTCGGTCGCGATCTCGTTGACGCGCTTCGCGACGTCGGCGATCTCCCCGTTGATCTCCCGGACCGTGCCGAGGAGACCGGTTTCCATCCGCTGCGCGTCGGAGACGAGGGCTCCCGCCTTCGAAAGCAGCACCGTCCGCTGCGCCGTGTCCTCCGGGTTCGAGGAGACGGCGTTCCAGGCGGCGAAGAAGGCGGACAGGTCCCTGGACAGCCCCACGTCGCCGGATTCGTTGAAGATCTGCTCGACTTTCCCGAAGACCTGGTCCATGGTCGAGGATTTCCCGTAATTCTGCTCCTGGCCGAGGAGCTGGCCCGAGACGAACCGGTCGTACCGCCGCGCGATCTGCTGGACGTCGACACCCGTGCCGAGATACCCCCCGGCCACGGGTACGACGGGGGTCGCGATCTCCAGGACCGCGTCCTGGCGGGTGTAGCCGGGTGTGTTGACGTTGGAGATGTTGTGGTTCACCACGTTGAGGGCGTTCTGGCTCGCGAAGATCGCGGACTTGCCGACGTTGAGGATCCCGATGAGCGACATCTCACGTCTCCCGCGACACGAGGGTGCCGCTTTCGGGCGGCGGTGACGTTCGTCCCCCGAAGGCCTGGAAGAAGCCGGTGGAGGTCCGGAGAGTCCCGATGGAGCGGTCGATCAGGTGCCGGTTGAACCCGTTCAGGTCGTCGACGCTCTGGACGAGGGAGACGAGGTCCCGCCGGATCCCGGCGAGCTCTGCGTCGCCCGTCCGCTCGGCAAGACTCCGGAGGGTGACGTCGCCGGAGGCGCCGCCGGGGGCGTCCGCTGCGAGCGTCGCGGTGAGGCGGATCCGCTCCTCCTCCAGGAGGCGCAGCCGCAGCATGACGGTGTCCTTCTCCTTCGTGAGCTCCTCGATGGCCCGGACGTCGAAATCCACAAGGTGCGCCCTCTCCTTCTGGAGCAGGCCGACGAGCGCCTTGCAGCAGTTCTTCTGCTCCAGGAGGATGGCCTTGAGGGCGTCGAGGGTCTTCATGCGATCTCGTCGATCATCTTCTTCGCCACCTTCGCCGGGTCCACGGCGTATTTCCCGGAGGCGATCCGGTCCTTGAGCGCGGCCACTTTTCCGGTCCTCACGTCGGGGAGCCCCATGGCCTCGCTCACGAGGTCACCGAGCTCCCGGGCCTTGACGGACAGGTCGACCGTGTCGCCGCCGGCCGGCTTCCCCGCCGGGCGCGCGTTCCCTTTCCTTTCCGCCTTCTCCAATCGGACGAGGTCGGTTCCATCGGGCGGCTTGTTGCCGGATATTTTCATGACATTCCCCCGTGAGGCGGCCCTTTCCCTTACTTATCGGACTATCCTCCGGTTTCTTTAACGTTCCCGGCGAAAACCGTCTCCGGGCGGACGTTCTGCCCCTCGTACCGGACCTCGAAGTGGAGGTGGGGCCCCGTGGAGCGACCCGTGCTCCCCACTTCGGCGATGACCGTGTCCGGGCCGACCGGGTCCCCCACGGCGACCCGGTTGACGCGGTTGTGGGCGTATTTCGTGACGAAACCGTCCCCGTGGCTCACGACGACGACGTTCCCATACCCTTTCACCCGGCCGCTGAACGTCACCTCCCCGCTCCGCACGGGGTACACCGCCGTGCCCTCCGGGGCGGCGATGTCGACGCCGCGGTGGAGGGCGATGCGCCCCGTGAACGGGTCCTTCCGGAACCCGAAGCCGGAGCTCACCCGGCCGCCGTCCCGGATCGGGAAGGAGGCGCCCGGAGTGGAGGGAGGAAGCGACGGGGCAGGCGAAATCGAGGGGGAAGGAGCGGCCTCCGGACCCGTTTCGGCGGGCGGAACGGCGGTTGCGGCGCCGGGCGTCTGCGGGGGGGCTTCCGTTCCCCGTTCGGCCGGAGCCGGGACATCGGTGGCCTGGAGGACGGCTTCGGATTCCGCCGGAAGGACGCCCGGGTCCTCCCCTTCCGTTTCCGGCTCCCAAGGATCCGGGAGGTCGACTTCCGGGGGGGCGACCTGCGGATCTTTCGGGGAAACCGGGAGCGTTATTTCGCGCGAAGGGATCCGACCGCTCTCCCCGGCCGTATTTTCCTGCACGAGCCCCTTGAGGAAGACCTCCTGCAACCCGAGCCCCCGCGAGGCGATGACCCGCGCGAGCTCCATGTCGAACAAGCTTCCGTACACCTCGCTCCCGAACCCTTTTCCTCCCGCCCCGGCGGACGAGGCGCGCATCGCCTTGACCATCTCGTAGGCGAAGAGGGCCTCCACCTCCCGCGCCGCGCCGCGCACTGCCTCGGGGTCGCTCCGGCCCCGCAACGCCTCGATGCCGCCCGGAAGCGGACGGGTCGGGGCGCCGGAGACGTTCATTTAGAGGATCTCCAGTTCGGCCCGCAAGGCCCCCGAGGACCGCAACGCCTGGAGGATGGAAATCAGGTCGCGCGGCGTGACGCCGAGGTCGTTGAGCCCCTTCACGATCTCCCCCAGCGTGGCGCCGGAGACCTCGACGAGGGATGTCTTCTGCTCGGTGGTGGCCACCTGCGTCTGCGGGACGACGACGGTCTCCGCCCGCGGGGGGGCGAACGGGTTGGGCTGCGACACCTGCTGCTCCGTCTTGACCTCGATCGTCAGGTTCCCGTGGGCGATCGCGACGGGGGAGATCCGGGCGTTCTCGCCGATGATGACGGTCCCCGTCCTCTCGTTCACGGTCACGCGCGCCGGCAGGTCGACCGGGACGTGGATCTCCTCCAGGGAGGACAGGAGCTCGGGGAGGCGGCCCCGGTACCCCTCCGGGATCGCAAGCCGGATGGTCGCGGAATCCTCGGCCCGGGCCAACGGGCCGTTGAGCGACTCGTTGATCCTCGCCGCGATCCGGGTCGCGTTCGTGAAGTCCTGCCGGTGGAGGAACAGCCGGATCTCGTCCCCCTTTCCGAGCGTGAACGGAAGGTCCTTCTCGATGATCGCCCCGCCCGGGACGATGCCGACGGTGGGGTGGTTCTTCACGACCTTGTTCCCCCCCCCGCCGCCGACGAAGCCGCCGACGGAGACGGGCCCCTGGCCGATCGCGTATACCTTGCCGTCCGGCCCCTTCAGGGGGGTCATCAGCAGCGTCCCGCCCTGCAGGCTCTTGGCGTCGCCGATGGCCGACACCGTCGCGTCGACGCGGGTTCCGGGCCTCGGGAAGGGGGGGAGCGTCGCCGTGATCATCACCGCCGCGGTGTTCTTGGCCTTCAGGTCGTTGGTGTTCACGGTGAGCCCCATCCGCTGCAGCATGTTGATCATGCTCTGCTGGGTGGCGGGCCCCTTGTTGTCACCCTGGCCTTCCAGGCCGACGACGAGGCCGTAGCCGATCAGCTGGTTCTCCCGGACCCCCTCGAACGACGCAAGGTCCTTGATCCGGTCCCCGAGGGACGGGACGGCCGTGCCGCAGAGAAGAGCCGCCGCCAGCCCGAGGATGACGCCTTGCCGCACTCGCCCCGCGATGGCTTGCCGGTACCCCCGGTTCCGATTCGTCGTCATGACTTCACCCATCCCGCACCTGGACTAGAAGGGCCAGACCACGTTGAGAATCCGCGCGAACCAGGCCGGCTTCTGCTTCTCCTGGAGAACGCCGTCCCCGACGAGGTAGATTTCGGCGTCGGCGACCTTGCTGCTGGAAACCGTGTTCGCCACGGAGACGTCTTCGGGCCGGATCATCCCCCGTAGCACGAGCAGCTGCTTCTCGTTGTTGATCGTGATGTCCTTCCGGGACTCGACCACGAGGGAGCCGTTCGGCATCACCTCCACGACGCGCGCCGTGATGGTGCCGACGATCCTCCCGGTCCGGTTCGTCGTGCCGGTCCCCTTGAAGTCGTCCGTCATCTGGCCGGTCACGCTGGGCGAGAAGCCGTTCCCCGCGCCGACGTTGAGGGGGGCGCCGAAGAAGCTCGTGACGCCCGCGTCGAGCGAGGACTTGCGTCCGGTGTTCGTGTCGGCGGCGCCGGCGCCGGAGATATTCTCCGCGACGAGGATGGTGAGGAGGTCGTTTACCCGCCTCGCCTTCACGTCCTCTACGAGGCTCCCGCCGTCGCTCCATAGGGAGTTGGACGTCCGGCTCTCCCCCGGGCTCTCCCGCGGCGGGACGTACTTCGGTGGCGCAGGCGGAAGCGTCGGCGTCATCGCGCAACCGGCCAGGAGCATCGCCGCGCACAGGGCGCCCGAGACTCCCCTAATACCCGACACGGACCGTGTTCTCATCGACCAGGATCCCCGTGACCGTCCTCTTGGACGCCAGATTGACCGCCTTCACGGCGGAGTTGACGTAGGCGTTCTCGCGCGTCTCGCCGCTGGCGGCGATCCGCATTCCCGCGGTTTCGACGAGGAGGGTGACCTTCCGGCCGCGCTTGACGAGCGCCGATTCGCCGACGAACCGGTCGAGGATCGGGAGATTCGCCCCGACCGGGCGGGAGAGGCTCTTTCCCTCCACCGACCGCGGGTCCCGGATGGCGCCGGGGGGCACGCGCCCGACCTCTACCCGGGCAAGGCACACGTCCCCTTCCTCGAGAGGCCGGTCCTTCGACAGGGGCCGCGCGCTCACCACGATCTCCTCGAACGCGGCGACCTCGGCCGACGCCTTCACGGCCCGGCCGTCGCCGTACTCCATCGAGAAGACGGTCCGCCCGGGAAGCCCCTTCTCGACGACGATCCGGCGCGGCATCCCTTCCGGCGGCTCCGCGCTCAGGGTGAGGTTCCGCACTTCCACGTCGGACCAGGGCCGGCTCCTCCGCACGAAGTCCCGGAGGATCTCCGCCGGCGCGGGCCCTTCCGCCCGACCGGGCGCCGGGACCAGGACCGCCAGCGCAAGGGCGGCGAGGAGGATGCGTGACCGCGTGGGGATCCGGGGCCTGCGGGGAAGGTCCATGGCGCCCGTCATCTCCTCAGGTTGTTGATGGTCTGGAGCATCTCGTCCGAGGCCTGGACCGCCTTCGAGCTGATCTCGTAGGCCCGCTGGCTCACGATCATGTTGACCATCTCCTCCACGACGTTCACGTTGCTCAGTTCCACGAATCCCTGGCTGACCGTTCCCATGCCGTCGACGCCGGGGTTTCCCGTGATCGCCTCTCCCGAGGAGTCGGTCGGCGTATACAGGTTGCGGCCGAGCGCCTTGAGGCCGGCGGGATTCGTGAACCGGGCGAGGGTGATCTGGCCGACCTGGGTGGCCGCGTTGCTGCCGGGCTGGGTGACGGTGACCTTCCCGTCGGTCCCGACGGTGACGGCCGTCGCGTTGGAAGGGATCGTGAGGGTCGGCTCGATGGGGTAGCCGTCGGAGGTCACGACCCGTCCCTCGCTGTCGAGCTTGAAGGAGCCGGCGCGGGTGTAGGCGGTCTCGCCGTCCGGCTTCGGGACCTGGAAGAAGCCGTCGCCCTCGATGACGAGGTCCAGCTGGCCACCGGTCTTGGCGAAGTCTCCCTGGGAGAAGATCTTCTGGACCGACACGGGGCGCACGCCGAGCCCGACCTGGATCCCGGAGGGGATCTGGTACCCCTCGGCGGAAGAAGCCCCCGCCACCTTCGTCTCCTGGTAGAGGAGGTCCTGGAAGTCGGCCCGCCCGCGCTTGAACCCGGTGGTGTTCGAGTTGGCGAGGTTGTTCGCCACCACGTCGATGTTGAGCCGCTGCGCCTCCATCCCCGTCGCCGCCGTGTAGAGTGACCGGATCATCGCTTCTCCCCTCCCGTCGCTTCTCTTTCCGCTCAGACCTTCGCCATCTCGTTGTTGACCCGCGCCGCCGCCTCGTCGAACGCCTGGATCACCTTCTGGTACGTCTCGAACTCCCGCAGGTTCGTGATCATCTGGACCATCTCCTTCACCACTTCCACGTTGGACGCCTCGAGGTGCCCCGGGGACACGGAGGCGTTGGATGGAACGGGGGGGACGTCGGTCGTGTAGTACCCGTCCTCGAGGGCCACGAGGGTTTCGGTGTTCGGGATGTCGACGAGCTTCAGGGTGTCCACCGGCTTCCCGTCGACGCGCACCTCCCCCGAGGGGGAGATCTCCGCCTTGCCGGCGGGGAGCTTGATGGGCCCCTTCGCGCCGAGGACCCGGGTGCCTCCCTGCGTGACGAGGAATCCGTCCTTGCCGACCCGCAGCTCCCCCTTCCGGGTGAACCGGCGCCCCTCCAGGCTCAGGAACCCCTTCCCTTCGAGGGCGACGTCGAGCGGGTTTCCGGTCTTGAACGGGGTGCCCCCCGAAAAGTCGGTCCGGATCCCGGAAAGGTCGCTCATCGAGCGGCCGTCGTCGCTCTCGGGGGTCCCGCTGATCCGCGAGACGAGGAACTCCCGGAACGCCGAGCGATCCTTCTTGAAGCCCACGGTGTTCGCGTTGGCGATGTTGTGGGAGATGACGTCGAGCTGGCCCTGCTTGAGGACCGATCCGGACAGGGCGATATAGATTCCCTTGTACATGCCCCGGGAAACAGCAAGCTTGATGCCAAAACCGGAAGATCCCGGAAAACAGCCTATTCCGGGGGTTTCGGGCGGCGCGGAACGGGGAAAGGGGGTCCTTGGGGGGAAAACTTTTCCGGCGCCGGAAAAGTTTTGCCGGGGGGATGCGACTATCGGGCGCCGAGGCCCAGGATGAGCTCCACTTCCCCCCGGGTCATGTCAAAAACACCGGCGATCTCGTCGGCTTTCAGACCCTTCTGCGCCAACGCGATGACTTCCCTGCGGCGCGCCTCGACCGCGTCGGCGTGCGCGTCCGCGAGGCTCGCGGCCCGCGCGACGAGGGCCTCGACCGCCCGCGCCTTCTCGTCGAGGCGCGCCTCGATCGCCCGGAGCGCCTCGACGCGCTCCTCCATCCTACGGAAGAGCTTCCCGGCGATCTCCTCGATCTCGGCGAGCTCGAGGGTGAGGCGGTCCCGGGCCTCGTCGGCCTCCGCGCGCCTCTTTCTCCGGAACAGATCCATCATCGTCGGGGCGGCCTTATACCTTGATGTCGACCTTCCGCCGTTCGGGGTCCGGCTCCTCGTCCTTCTCCTTCGGCGGGGGCGGGCGCTTGTTCCCGCGGCGGGAGGTGTCGGCGTCCTTGTCCCGCCGGATCGCGAGGGGCCGGAAGATGCCCTTCAGTTCCTCGATCGCCATCGCCCCGCCCTCACTTTTCCCCGAAGAACGCCCGTATATCATACTCGAGGCCGTACAGCTTGTGGCGGATCGCCTTCAGGGACTCCTCCCCGATGCCCAGCTCGAGCACGATGGCGTCGTGCTCGGGCGTCCACACGCCGTCGTCGATGAGCCGCGGGCGAAAGCGCCGCGAGAACGCCTCGGCGACCGCCACGATGGAGACTCCGAGCAGGTTCCCCTTCGCCGCCGACGGCCGGTGGTGGTGCCGGATCGCCAGCACCACGTCCTCCGGGAGTCCCGCGTTCTCGGCGTACCAGCCCCCCGCCTCCGCGTGGGTGCACCCGAACAGCGCGGCCTCCCGCTCGAGGAAGTCGTCTGCCGCCCCGACCCGGTAATACCGCGCGCGGTCCACCTCGAAGAATATGACCCTCCCGATGTCGTGGAGGAGGCCGCACAGGAAGCTCTCGGACGGCGCTGCCATCGAGATCGTGTCCGATACGATCGAGGACAGGTAGGCGACCTCGTAGCCGTGGATCCAGAGGTCACGGACATCCAGCGAGTTCCGGCCGGGGAACACGTCCATGACGCCCATCCCCAGCGCGATGCCGCGGATCCGCTCGTAGCCGAGGAACATCACGGCGTGCCGAAGGTCCCGCACCTCGCCGGAATGGCCGAACATCGTGGAGTTCGCGACCCGGAGGACCCGGCCCGCGAGGGCCTGGTCGTGGGCGATGAGGTCGAACAGTTCCTGGGGAGAGGATTTCTCGTTCCGGGTGACGGCCAGGATCTTCCCGAGCATCGAGGGGATCGTTCGGGTCCTGTAGATCCTTTCCACGAAATCCCGGATCTCGTGCCTGTCTTCCCCCGCCATGGCGTTCCTTTCAGGGCCTTGCGCGGAGGGGGCCCTGCCCCCCGGTCCTGCACGTCCTTATCGGAACGATTCCCGAAACCTTCAGGGGAAAGCCCCGCATCACGCGGACCGGCCCCCGAGCCGGGCCTTGCAACGGAGCAGCGCCTGGCCGTGGAGCTGGCAAACCCTGCCCTCGCTCACGTCGAGCACCTTCCCGATCTCCTTCATCGTCAGCTCGTCCCAGTAATAAAGCGACAGGACCAGCCGTTCCTTCTCCGGAAGCCCGGCGATCGCCTCCGCGAGGAGGTCCTTCAGGTTCGACACCTCGGCAAGGGACAGGGGATCCCTCCCCTCCGCGTCCGGAAGGTTCTCCAGGAGACCTCCGGCCCCGTCGGCGATCCCCGCGCCATCGAAGTCCTCGAACCGCAGCTGGAACCCTGCCCCGCACTCCCGGAGGGTCTTGTGGTACGCATCGAGGGTGACGCCGAGGACCCGGGCCACCTCGGCCTCCTCCGGAGGGCGGCCGAGTTCCCGCTCGAGCCGGCCGCAGGCGGCTTTCATGGCGTTCACCCGTTCCCGCACGGTCCGCGGCAGGGTGTCGGCCGCCCGGAGCTCGTCGAGCATCGCGCCCCGGATCCTGTGCTCCGCATACGTCTTCAGCTTCACCGTCCCCTCCCGGAATCTGCCGAGCGCGTCGAGGAGACCGACCACGCCCGCGCTTACGAGGTCCTCCTCGGACCACCCGGGCGGAAGCCTCCACCGAAGCCGGCTTGCCGTGTACCGGATGAACGGGAGGAACTCGCGGACGATCTGCTCCTTCGCCGCCTCCCCCGCTCTCTCCGCATGGGGCTCCACCCTCATCGCCCCCCGGCCGCCGTCGCGAAGAGGTTTCCGAGGAAGAACTGCAGCGTCCCCTTTGCGCTCTCCGCCGGGGGGTCGGCGAACCGGGAGGCGAGCTCGTTGAGGGCGCGGGATGCCGCGCCGCCGGGGTGCATCTCGAGGAACGGCTTCTGCGCCCGGACCGCGTCGTGGACGGTTTCGTCGAAGGGCAGGTAGCCCAGGTAATCGAGGGAGACGTTCAGGAACCTGTCGGCGGCGACCGACAGCTTCCGGTACACCTCCATCGCGTCCGCCGCGCTCCGCGCGGAGTTGACGAGAACCCGGAACTCCTTCTCCTGGTACCGCGTGAAGAGCACCTTGATGAGGGCGTAGGCGTCGGTCAGGGCGGTGGGCTCCGGGGAGGTCACGACGACGATCTCCTGGGAGGCGATGCAGAAGAAGGCGACGTTTTCCGAGATGCCGGCGGAGGTGTCGATGAGGAGTACGTCGACGTCGTCCTCGTACCCCTCGAACTCCTCCAGAAGCCGCATCCTCTGGAACGCGTCCAGGTGCGTCAGCTCCTGCACGCCCGACGACGCGGGGAGCACCTTGATGCCGCAGGGCCCCTCCACGATGACTTCCCGCAGGCGCCTCTCGCCCCGAAGGACGTGCTGGATGTTGTAGCGGGGGGCGAGGTGGAGCAGGATGTCCACGTTGCTCAGCCCCAGATCGGCGTCCAGGATCAGGACCTCCTTCCCCATCCTGCGGAGGGCGATCGCGAGGTTCGCCACGACGTTCGTCTTTCCGACGCCCCCCTTGCCGCTCGCGATGGTGATGGTCCTGACCGGTTTCCTCTTCCGCATGTCGCCTCCCGGGCGTCGAATTTATCCTTGCGCGGCGGCGGCCGGCATCCCCTGCCGTTCGCCGAAGATCATCTGCAGCACGTCTTCCCGCCCCGGAAACGCGATGTCCCCTGGCACCGTCTGGCCGGTCGTCAGGTAGGCGATCGGCCTCCCGCACAGGGCGGATACGTTGTAGAGCGGCCCGCAGCGGGTGGCCTCGTCCACCTTGGTCACGCCGACGCAGTCCACCGGGATCCGGGAGTAGCTCTTCCAGGCCTCCACGAGGAAGCCGTAGTCGCTCGTGGCGCTCAGGAGGAGGTGGGTCTCGACGGGGACATCCGATTCGTACAGGGGCGCGAGCTCGGACAGGCACTCCCCTCCCCTCGGGTTTCGCCCCGCCGTGTCGATGTACACCGCGTCCTTGTCGGCGTGCCGCTCGACGCACACCTTGACCTGCCGCGCGTCCTTCGCGACCTCGAGGGGGACGCCCATGATCCTGGAGTAGATCCGGATCTGCTCGATCGCCCCGATCCGGTAGCCGTCGAGGCTGACGATGGCGACCCGCTTCCCCGCCCGGATTCCCGAGGCCGCCAGCTTCGCGACCGTGGTCGTCTTCCCGACGCCGGTGGGACCGACGAGCACCACGGCCCTCCCCGTCTTCGCGCCCTCCCCCCGAACCGTCACCGCCTCGAGCATCGCCCGGCGGACTTCCCTGAAGGTTCCAGCCGTTCCGCAAAGCGCGCGGGCGTGCTCCTCCCGGACACCGAGCTCCCCGAGGTATCGCACGATTTCCCGTTTCCCGGCGGGAGCCGACGCCTCTCCCGGACCGGGCCCAGACGCCTCGAGAAGCCGCCGGATGGACCCGACCTCGCCCCGCACCGCCGACAGGGTGTCCCGGAGCTGCCGGACCTCGGACAGGCCGCGCGCGCGCGGGGGCGTCTCGAGGGAACGGGAGGCGGCAATAGCCTGTGGAGGCGACGGGTCCGACGGGAACGCCGGCTCGCCGATCTCGTAGTCCACCGCGGCGGAAACCTCGACGGACGGGCGGTCGCCCTTCCGCTCCCCCGTGGACAGGATGACGGCGTCCTCGCCCATCTCCTTCTTCACCAGTGCGAGGGCCTCGCGGAACGAACCGGCGCGGAACGTCTTAATTTTCATATTTCACCACTCCCACGGTGGAGATTCTCGCCGAGGGGGACACCTCGGCGCTCGAGAGGACCGGGATGGACGGCGCGAACTTCTCGAGGAGACGCCTCAGGAACCGTCGAACCTGGAGGGAGCAAAGGATCACGGGCTGCCCCCCCCTGGCCTTGACCCCCTCGAGGTTCGCCTCGATGCCGCGCACGAGGCGGCTTACGACGTCGGGGCTCATCGGCTCTCCGCCCATCGCTCGGGAGAGGGCGCTTTCGAACCGGGGGTCCAGGGAAATGACCCGGATGACGCCGTCGGACGCGGTGAACTGCCGGGTGATGTAGCGGGACAGCGCCTGCCGCACGTGCTCCGAAAGCAGGTCGATGTCCTTGGTCGCCGGCGCGGTGTCGAGGAGCGTCTCCAGGATGGTCACGAGGTCGTTCACCGGGACGCGCTCCCGGAGGAGGTTCTGGAGCACCCGCTGGACGCCGCCCAGCGTCATGTGGGTCGGGATGAGCTCGTCGACGATCCGCGGGTACACCTTCGCGACGCCGTCGAGCAGGTTCTGGACCTCGGTCCGCGTGAGGATCTCCCAGCT
>Ga0209253_10001234_pt1 | contig 22423 bp, 19 predicted proteins | sample FrelakmetBRP12BR_FD_187145 | JGI IMG/M metagenome (GOLD analysis project Ga0209253, IMG submission 187145) | Freshwater lake sediment microbial communities from the University of Notre Dame, USA, for methane emissions studies - BRP12 BR (SPAdes)... | ecosystem: Environmental > Aquatic >...
GCTTGGTCTTCGACTTTTCCTTTTTCCTGGTCCTTGCTGCGCTGGTCACCGGGCTGGTCTGGCTGGTCGACGCCCGCATGTTCCGCCCACGACGCCAGCGGCGGACAGGCAGCGCCGCCGACGGCCCGCCCGAACCGATCCTGGTCGAGTATGCGCGGTCGTTCTTCCCGATCATCCTGCTCGTGCTGGTGATCCGTTCATTCCTCTACGAGCCGTTCCGCATCCCTTCCGATTCGATGATGCCGACGCTGCTCGACGGCGACTTCATTTTCGTCAATAAATTCACGTATGGCCTGCGCCTGCCGGTGCTCAACACCGAGATCGTGCCGCTGGGAGAGCCGGCCCGTGGCGACGTCGTGGTGTTCCGCCTGCCGTCGGATCCGGCAACCAACTACATCAAGCGGCTGGTCGGCCTGCCGGGCGATCACGTGGTCGTGCGCGACAAGCGGGTGTGGATCAACGACACGTTGCAGGACGTGACGCTCGACGGCTACTCCGAGCCGTACGGCAGCACGCCCCGGGCGCAGATCGGCATCGAACGCCTGGGTACCGCCGAGCACCGTACGCTCTACATCGGCGACCGGCCCTCGGTCGATTTCGACGACGTGGTGCCGGCGGGTCATTTTTTCTTCATGGGCGACAACCGGGACAACAGCCGCGACAGCCGGTTCCCGGAAGTCGGCTATGTGCCGGCCGGCAACGTGGTCGGCAGGGCCGTCCGCATCTGGCTGAACTGGAAGTTGCCGAACGCACCCCTGTGGGAGCGTATCGGCAAGGCCATTCATTGAACTCGAAAGGGAGACCTGTGATGAGACCACGTGAGCGCGGCGCGACGTTTCTCGGCATCGTCATCATCCTGCTGATCCTCGGCACGGCGCTGTACGGCGGCATCCGGCTCGTGCCGGTGTACCTCGAGTACACCAAGGTCGCGCGCTCGCTCGAGCAGGTGCGTGACGAACACGCCGCCATCGACACCAACCCGGCGCTGATCCGCCGCTCGCTGGAGCGCCGCTGGGACGTCGAGGACATCAGCAGCATCGGCTGGAAGGAGATCGAGATCGACAAGACCGCCGAAGGCTACGACATGATCGCGTCGTACGAGGCCGAGCAGCCGTTCGTCGCGAACGTGTACCTGCTGGTCAAGTTCGACAAGACGGTCTCCATCCCACAGTGACGGCGGGCTTTGCTGCACGCCGATGAATGGTCCGCACGGCGGCTCGGGTATCGCTTTCGTGATCCCGGGCTGCTCGCGGCAGCGCTGACCCATCGCAGCGCCAGTCGCACGAACTACGAGCGTCTGGAATTCCTCGGCGACTCGGTCCTCAACTTCGCGATCGCGCTGCTCGCGTTCCGCACGTTCCCGGACGCCCCCGAAGGCGACCTCAGCCGGTTCCGCGCCGCGCTCGTGAGCAGCACGACGCTCGCGGCCATCGGCAGCGAACTCGACCTCGGCGACCAGTTGCGACTCGGCAGCGGCGAACTGAAGTCGGGCGGCTTCCGTCGCGATTCCATCCTGGCGGACAGCCTCGAGGCGATTTTCGGCGCGATCTACCTCGACGGCGGCATCGAGGCCGCCCGTGAAGTGGTGCACCGGCTGCTTGGCGAGCGCCTGCGTGAACTGCCCTCGGCCGAGACTCTCAAGGATCCCAAGACGCGATTGCAGGAGGAACTGCAGTCGCACGGTTTCGCGCTGCCGAAATACACGCTGGAAGAGGTCGGGGGCGAACCACACGAACAGTGGTTCGTCGTGAGTTGCGCGGCTGTCGATCTTGCGTTGCGGGCGACGGGCAAGGGTTCGAGCCGGCGCCGCGCCGAACAGGAAGCTGCACAAGGCGTGCTGGAGGCCATGAGCCGCGCGCAGGAGAAATCATGACGGACGATTCGCTCATTCCTCCCCCGAGCGCGGAGCCGGCGGTTCGCTGCGGCTTTGCCGCGCTCGCCGGCCGGCCGAACGTCGGCAAGTCCACGTTGCTGAACGCCCTGGTCGGGCAGAAGGTCAGCATCGTCAGCCCGAAGCCGCAGACGACGCGCACGCGTATTCACGGTGTGCTGAACAAGCCCGGGATGCAGATCGCGTTCGTCGACCTGCCCGGTATCCACACGAAGCAGACGCGCGCGATGAACCGGTACATGAACCGCACCGCGATCTCGTCGCTGTCGGACGTCGACGTGAACCTGTTCGTGGTCGAGGCGCTGCGCTGGACCGACGAAGACGAACGGGTGCTCGACGAACTGAAGCAGGTGGGCCTGCCGATCGTGCTGCTGATCAACAAGGTCGATCGCGCGCACCCGAAGGAAAGGCTGCTGCCCTTCATCCAGGACCTCACGCAGAAAGCCGATTTTGCCGAAGTGGTGCCGATCTCGGCCACGCGCAAGACGACGCTGGAGAAACTGCCCGAGGTGATCGCGAAATACCTGCCCGAGCAGCCGCGCATCTTCCCGGAAGAGCAGGTCACGGATTCGCCGGATCACTTCATGGCCGCGGAACTCATCCGCGAGAAGCTGATGCTGCGTCTGCAGGAAGAGCTGCCGTACGGGCTCGTCGTGGAGATCGAGGGCATCGGCCCGTCCGAGGACGAACCCGGCAAGCTCGTGGTGCAGGCCGTGATCTGGGTCGAGCGTGCGGGTCAGAAGGCCATCGTGATCGGCAAGGGCGGTTCACTGCTGAAGGAAGTCGGGCGCCAGTCGCGGCTCGACCTCAACCGACACTTCAACCAGCCCGTGCACCTCGAGCTCTGGGTCAAGGTCAAGGAAGGCTGGTCGGACGACGAGAACGCGATGCGCAAGTTCGGATACGAATCATGACTGGCGTCCGGCGGGTCAACCTCGAACCCGCCTTCCTGCTGCACCATTATCCGTGGCGCGACACCAGCCGTATCCTCGAGCTCATGACGCGCACGCACGGCCGGGTCTCGGTGTTCTCCCGGGCCTCGCGACAGTCGGGCTCGACGGCTACGGGCGGTGCGCTGCAGCCGTTCACGGAATCGCTGGTGTCCTGGAGCGGCCGCGGTGAAGCAGGGCACCTGACGTCGGCCGAACGCGTGCGGCCACCGGCGACGCTGGCGGGCGATCGCCTGATGAGCGGTTTCTACGCGAACGAGCTGCTGCTGAAGCTGCTGCAACGGAACGACCCGCATCCCGCCCTGTTCGACGCCTACGCGATCCTGATTGAGCGCCTCTACGCGCCCGATCACGATCCCGGGCGGGCACTGCGCCTGTTCGAGAAGCGGCTGCTCGACGAACTCGGCTGGGGTCTCAACCTCGAGCATGAAGCCACGAGCGGCGAGCCGCTCGCGCCGGCGCGCAGCTATCGGTACGGCATCGAGGGCGGCGCGGAGCCGGTCGATGGAGTGGCGGAGGGAACCCTGATATTTTGCGGCGCGTCGCTGCTCTCGCTTGCGCGCGAGGAGCTCGACGACACGCGCAGCCTCGCGGATGCCCGCCGGTTGTTGCGGGCGGCGCTCGACCGGCTGCTCGACGGCCGGCCATTGCGGACACGCGACGTGGCCCGCGAAATGCGCGCGCATGCAGGCAAGGCGGACGGAGGTTGATCCTTTGCAGCTGACCCACCCGATCAAGCTCGGCGTCAATATCGACCACGTCGCGACGCTGCGGCAGGCGCGTCGTGCGCCGTATCCCGATCCGCTGCTCGCGGCGCTCGTCGCCGAGCAGTCCGGCGCGGACAGCATCACGCTGCACTTGCGCGAGGATCGTCGCCATATCCAGGACCACGACGTGCACCGTTTCCGGTCCACGTTGCAGACGCGCATGAACCTCGAAATGGCGGCCACCGACGAGATGATCGCCCTCGCGCGCCAGGTGCGGCCGCAGGACGTGTGCCTGGTGCCGGAGAAACGTACCGAGGTCACCACCGAGGGCGGTCTCGACGTGGCCGGGCAGAAGGCACGACTCAAGGAATGCTGTGCCGCCCTGCGTGAATGCGGCATCCGCGTCTCGATGTTCATTGACCCGGATCCGCAGCAGATCGAGGCTGCGCGCGAGATCGGCGCGCCGGTCGTCGAACTGCACACGGGCGCGTATGCCGACGCGATCGGCGAACGCCAGGCGAAGGAATTGATGCGACTGGTCCACGGCGCGCGCCATGGGTCGCAGGTCGGCCTGACGGTGCACGCCGGCCACGGCCTGCATTATCACAACGTGCAGCCCGTCGCGGCGATCGCGGAGATCGTCGAGCTGAACATCGGCCACGCGATCATCGCGCGCGCCTTGTTCGACGGCCTGGCACCCGCCGTGTGCGAAATGCGGCGCCTCATGGTCGAGGCCCGCCGCGGCCTGCCGACGAGCGCACCCTGAGTACCCGCCCATGATCTTCGGCATCGGCACCGACGTCGTGCAGCTCGCGCGCGTCGAGGACGTCTACGCCAGGCACGGTGAACACTTCGTGCGCCGGTTGCTGCTGCCCGAGGAAGAGGCGGGGTTCCGCGGTTACAAGCGTCCGGTGCGTTTCCTGGCGATGCGGTTCGCCGCCAAGGAAGCTATCGTCAAGGCGCTGGGCACGGGCTTCGCGCACGGCATCTGGATCCGCGACGTCGGTATCGCGCCGAATGCCTGGGGCCGGCCCGAAGTCATCTGGTCCGAGCGCGGGCGCGCACTGCGCGACAGGCTCGGCGCCGGCGAGGGGCACGTCACGCTCACGGACGAGGCAGGTCTCGTGGTGGCCGTGGCGGTGCTGATGAGGCGCGTGGAGCAAGCACAATGAGCATCATCAATAACGTCCTGGCGTTCGACATCGAGACGGTCCCCGACGTCGAATTCGGCCGCCGGCTGCACGGGCTCGAGACCCTGACCGACAAGCAGGTCGGTTACGTCATGCACACGCGGCAGCGCGAGCAGACCGGCAACGAGTTCCTGTCACTCGAACAGCAGCGAATCGTCGCGATTTCGATCGCGATGCGTTCGCGGGATGGCTTCAAGGTCTGGAGCCTCGGCGAGCCGGACTCGCCTGAGGAAGAGCTGGTGCGCCGCTTTTTCGATGGCATCGAGCGCCTGGCGCCGACGCTGGTCAGCTGGAACGGCGCCGGGTTCGACTTGCCGGTGCTGCATTACCGCGCGCTGCGTCACAAGGTCCAGGCCCATCGCTACTGGGAGATGGGCGACATGGACCAGTCCTACAAGTGGAACAACTACATCAGCCGCTTCCACTGGCGGCACGTCGACCTCATGGACGTGCTCGCGGGTTTCCAGGGCCGCGGCCGCGTCGGCCTCGACCAGATGTCGCAGCTGCTCGGCTTCCCCGGCAAGCTGGGCTTGTCGGGCGAGGGCGTCTGGGACGCGCACCTCCAGGGCCGCAGCGAGGACATCCGCCATTACTGCGAGACCGACGTCGTCAACACTTACCTGATCTATCTGCGCTTCGAGCTGATGCGCGGCCGCCTGACGCACGAGGAACACGAACGCGAGGCCGAGCTCGTCCGCGCGGGGCTGCTGCACGCGGCAAAGCCGCACTTGCAGGAATACCTGGAGGCGTGGGCGAAGTGCGGGAACTGACCTGCTCATGAAGCGGCTGCAGCTGGCGCCCGAGGAGGCGGATATCGTCGACCTCACGCATGCGGCGGAAGGCGTCGCGCGCATCGACGGCAAGACGGTCTTCGTCGCCGATGCGCTGCCGGGCGAGCGCGTGGTGCTGCGGCGGACGCATCGCCAGCGCAAGCTCGACTATGCGGTCACGGAACAGGTGCTGCGCGCCAGCCCGGACCGCGTGCAGCCGCAGTGTCCTCACTTCGGTCTCTGCGGGGGGTGCGCCTTGCAGCACCTCGCGCCCGACGCGCAGCTCGCTTTCAAGCAATCGCAACTGATCGAGAACCTGTCACGGCTCGGCGCGGTTCACGCCGAGCGCCTGCTCGAGCCGCTCCGTGGTCCGGTGTGGAATTACCGCAGGCGTGCGCGCCTCGGCATCAAGCTCGTGCCAAAGAAGGGCAAGGTGCTGGTCGGCTTTCGCGAGCGTTCGTCCCCGTACGTGACCGACCTCCGCGATTGCCACGTGCTCGTCGAGCCGGTCGGCGCATTGATCACTCCTCTTGGGCTGCTGGTCGAGAGCCTGACCATCGCCAGCCGTGTGCCCCAGGCCGAGGTCGCGGTATCGGACGACGTCGTGGCACTGGTGCTGCGGGTACTCGACCCGCCGGTACCGGCCGACCTCGAACGGATGGCAGCATTCGAACGCGAGTTCGCTGTCCGGATTTACCTGCAACCCGGCGGCCCGGATACGATCGTGCCGCTGGATCCATCGCGCCCACCGGCACCGCTCAGCTATCGCCTGCCGGAGCACGACATCACTATCGACTTCGCGCCGACCGACTTCCTGCAGATCAACGGCATGCTGAATCGGACAATGATTTCCCGTGCGCTCGACCTGCTGGAACCGCAGGCGGGCGATACGGTGCTCGACTTGTTCTGCGGTCTAGGTAATTTCTCGCTGCCACTCGCCCGGCGCAGCGGTCATGTCGTGGCGGTCGAGGGTGATGCAGGCCTGGTGCAGCGGGCGCGGGGTAATGCCGGGCGCAATGGCGTCCCGAACGTGGAGTTCCACGTGGCCGACCTGTTCAAGGACGTGTCGGGCCTGCCGTGGACGCAACGGCGTTATGACAGCGTGCTGCTCGATCCGCCACGAGCCGGGGCCAGGGAGATCCTGCCGGTCGTCGCGGGCAGCGGCGCCAGGCGCGTCGTGTATATTTCCTGCCATTCGGGCAGTCTCGCGCGCGATGCCGGCCTGCTCGTCCGGGAGCATGGCTTCCGGCTGACGGCGACGGGTGTCATGGACATGTTCCCGCACACGACGCACGTCGAGGCGATGGCGGTGTTCGACCGATGAGGGACGCATGACGCACGGCAGTGCACCTGGAGTGACGCGATGACGCTCGGTCCGCTGATGGTCGACGTCGCCGGCTGCGAACTGACCGCCGAGGACCGGCGCGTCCTGTCGCACCCGCTGGTGGGCGCCGTCATCCTGTTCACGCGCAACTTCGACAGCTACGAGCAACTGGAAGCGCTGGTCCGGGAGATCCGGGCTGTGCGGGTTCCACCCTTGCTGGTCACCGTGGATCACGAAGGCGGACGCGTGCAACGTTTTCGGCAGGAATTCACGGTCCTGCCAGCGCAGCGGGCGATCGGCCACGCGTACGACCTGGACCCCGAGGCTGGCCGTCGTCTCGCATGGCAGTGCGGCTGGCTGCTCGCAGCCGAGTTGCGTTCGATCGGGATCGACCTGAGTTTCGCGCCCTGCATCGACCTCGATTACGGTGTCAGCGAAGTCATCGGCGACCGTGCGTATCATCGCGATCCCGAGGTGGTGTCGCGCCTGGCCGTCGCCTGCATGCAGGGAATGCGCACGGCCGGCATGGCTGCCACCGCCAAGCATTTCCCGGGCCACGGCGCCGTCGTCGCCGACTCGCACAAGGCGCTGCCGATCGACCGCCGGCCGTTGCACGAACTCACCGACGAATTGTTGCCCTACCGCCGCATGATCGCGAACGGCCTGACGTCCGTGATGGTCGCGCACGTGCTTTTCCCCGAGGTCGATGCAGCACCTGCGGGCTTCTCGGCGCGCTGGATCCAGCAGGAACTGCGCTGGGGTCTCGGCTTTACCGGTGCGGTTTTCTCGGACGATCTCAGCATGGGGGGCGCCGCATATGCGGGCACCGTCCCGGAGCGTGCTCGCCGCGCGATCGAGGCGGGCTGTGACCTGCTGCCGATCTGCAACGACCGTCCTGCCGTGCTTGCCACGCTCACCGAACTCGAAGGTGCGGCTGATCCGCTGAGCCAGGTGCGCCTCGTCCGGCTGCACGGCCGGCCGATGCCGGCCCGCGAGCAACTGCGCAGGACGGCGCAATGGACCGAATGCCAGCGGGCGATCGACCATTGCCGAGACACGCCAAGCCTGCAACTGAACGCCTGACGACGAACCGGGGGCGCGGGGGAGTTCCAGAACGATGAATGACGCAGCGACCGTGACGACGACCAGCGACGCGCAACTGCTCGGCGAGGTGCTGCGGCACGCGCTCGACGGCATTGCCGTCGTCGAAACCAGCGATGGCATCACGAAGGTTACCTACGGCAACGCGACGCTCGCCGCGTTGTTGCGTCGCTCGGAAGAATGGGTGGCCGGGCACCGGCTCGAGGACGTGGAAGTCGAGGCTCCCGCCGATCCCAACCTCACCACGACGGGCGTGGGTTCCCGCGTCCGGCTGAAGCGCGTCGATGGCACGCTGATCGACTGCGAGCGCTGGGCCGTGATGCTGTCGGGTGGACGGATGGCGCTCTATTACCGCCCCGTGCCGCGCACCTCGCCGGGCGCGCTCGCGGCGGCGCTCGAGCGCTCCAGCGGCGTCAGCACCGAAGAGCAGTTGCTCGAGATGCTCGTGCGCGACTGGTCGATCGGGCAGCGTGACGGGCGCAGCGTCACACTGATGCACTTCGAGATCGATTCCTGGGCCGATTACCTGGAGATATTCGGCCGCGGCGCCAGTGACAATGTGCTGCGGCAGGTCGGGCGCACCATCGCCTCCGTGATGAAGCGCGCCAGCGACGTGGTCGCACGCGCAGGCCAGGGCGGGTTCCTCGTGCTCGGCGTCGCGATGGAGGCCGATGCAGCGCTGCGCTTTGCCGACCAGATCGTCTCGCGGATACGCTCGCTTTCGGTCCATCACCCGCGCTCCGTGACGGGCAAGTTCCTCACGGTGAGTGCGGGCGTGGTCACTGTACAGCCGCCGCGCGGGGCGAGTCACACGACGATGCTGGCGGCGACCCAGGCTGCCGTGGACGAGGCGAAGTCGGGCGGCGGCAATCGTGCCATCCGCGGGGAAGTCTGAGTCCTAGTGTCGCGGCACGCAGCGGGTGAGTTCGTCGAGCAGCGTCTGCGCCGCCAGGAACCGCTCTTCGGGGTCGTCCCACTTGCCCGACACGCGGATCTTCTTCGGCCCGTCGAAGCGCATCGCCCGGTTGCTCTTCTGCAGCAGCAGGATGAGCGAGCCCGGGTCGAGCGGCGTCCCGTCGCCGAATGCGACCGAACCGCTGGCACTGCCGAGGTCCATGCGCTCGACGACCAGCGGAGTGGCTACCACGCGCAGTCGGGCGATCCGGAAGAGGTTTTTCGCCGGGTCGGGCAGCGACCCGAAGCGGTCCATCGTTTCTGCCTGCAGGTCGTCGAGCTCCGTGACCGATTGCACCGACGAGATCCTCTTGTAGAGCACTAGCCGCGCATGCACGTCGGGCAGGTAGCCCTCAGGCAGCAGCGACGGCACGTGCAGGTCGATCTCCGGCCCGTGGTGCAGCGGCTTCTCGAGTTCCGGTGTCTTGCCGGCCTGCATTGCCTTCACGGCGCGTTCGAGCAGTTCCAGGTAGAGCGCGAAGCCGATTTCCTGGATCTGGCCGCTCTGGCCTTCGCCCAGCAGTTCGCCGGCGCCGCGGATTTCGAGGTCGTGGGTGGCGAGCACGAAGCCTGCGCCCAGGTCCTCCAGCGACTCAATCGCCTCGAGCCTGCGTGCGGCATCGGCCGTCATGGCGTTCTTCGGCGGCGTGATCAGGTACGCGTAGGCCTGGTGATGCGAGCGTCCGACGCGACCGCGCAGCTGGTGCAGCTGTGCCAGGCCGAAGCGGTCGGCGCGGTCGATGATGATCGTGTTCGCGGTCGGCACGTCGATGCCGCTCTCGATGATCGTCGTGCAGAGCAGCAGGTTCGCGCGCTTGTGGTAGAAATCGAGCATCACCTGTTCGAGGTCGCGTTCGCGCATCTGGCCGTGACCGATCACGATGCGCGCCTCCGGCACCAGCTCGGCCAGCTGCTGTGCCGTCTTCTCGATCGTCTCGATGCTGTTGTGGACGAAATAGACCTGGCCGCCGCGGCGCAGCTCGCGCAGACACGCCTCGCGCACGGTGGGACCGCTCCATTCGGCCACGAACGTCTTGATCGAGAGCCGTGCTGCCGGCGGCGTGGTGATCAGCGAGAGATCGCGCAGGCCGCCCAGCGCCATGTTGAGCGTGCGCGGGATCGGCGTCGCCGTCAGTGTCAGCACGTCGACTTCGGCGCGGAGGGACTTGAGTCGTTCCTTGTCGCGCACGCCGAAGCGATGTTCCTCGTCGATGATGACCAGCCCGAGGTCCTTGAACTTGACGCCCGGCTGCAGCAGGCGGTGGGTGCCGACGACGATGTCCACCCTGCCGCTGGCCAGCCCGTCGAGCGCCACCTTCGACTGCGCGCCCGCGCGGAAGCGCGAAAGCAGCTCGATTTTCACCGGCCAGTCGGCGAAGCGGTCGGCGAACGTCTCGAAGTGCTGCTGCGCCAGGAGCGTCGTCGGCACGAGGACCGCGACCTGCTTGCCGCCCTGGACGGCGACGAACGCGGCGCGCAAGGCCACTTCGGTCTTGCCGAAGCCGACATCGCCGCAGACCACGCGGTCCATCGGCTTGCCCGAGCGCAGGTCGTCGATAACGGCCTGGATGGCGTGCAACTGATCGACGGTCTCTTCGAACGGGAACCCTGCCTCGAAGGCACGTACCTGCTGCTCGTCCACCGGGAAGGCGTGGCCCTCGCGTGCAGCGCGACGTGCGTAGACGTCGAGCAATTCCGCCGCCGCATCACGGATCTTCGCCGCCGCGCGCGCGCGCGCCTTCGTCCACTGCTCGCCACCGAGCTTGTGCAGCGGCGCGGACTCTGCGGGCGCGCCGGTATAGCGGCTGATTCGTTCGAGCGCCTGGACGGGTACGTAGAGCTTGTCGCCCTCGGCGTATTCCAGCACGAGGAACTCGGCCGTCATGCCACCCGCGTCCATCGTCGTCAGGCCGGTGTAGCGGCCGACGCCGTAATCTTCGTGCACGACCGGGGCGCCAGGACGCAGGTCAGCAAGCTGCTGGATGATCTTCGCGGGATCGCGGTCGGTGCGACGGCGCCGCCGCTCCTGGCGGGCTCGTTCGCCGAACAGCTGTTCCTCGGCGTAAATCGTGACCGCGGGCTCGCGCAGCGTGACGCCTGAGGCGAGCGGCGCGACAGCGAGGGCGATGCGCGCGTCCGACGCGAGGAACTCACGCCAGGTCCCGACGACCTTGGCGGTGACGTCGTAGGGCCGCAGCAGTTCGAGCAGCAGTTCGCGGCGACCTGCTGATTCGGCGGCCAGCAGCACGCGCCCCTCGGTGAAGCGCAACTGGTCCGCGAAGGCATGCAGCGTCTCTTCGCGGCGCTGGTCGATGCGGGCGGATGGTGCCGGTTCGGTCCGAAAGTCCACGACCGGCAGGGCCGTGACGGGCAGCGGTGAAATCGCCGTGGGCGCGTCGGCATGCGCAGGAAGCGCCGGTTCTTCCCCCAACAGGATGAGTGGCAGTGCAGTGGTGGCGGCAAGCCACTCGTCCACGGGAACGCAGATTTCGGCCGGATCGAGCACCGGATGCTCGATGTCGTACCGTCGCTCCTCAAAGCGTTCAACCACCGCGCGCCAGGCATCGCGCAGACCTGCGTCGTGCCCGGAGGGCAGGATCACCGTCGCGCGCGCGGGCAGGTAGTCGAGGAGCGTCGCGGTCCGCTCGAAGAACAGCGGCAGGTAGTACTCGATGCCAGCCGGCGCGAGACCCTCGCCGACGTCGCGATAGAGCGGCATGCGCGTCAGGTCGCCCTCGAAGCGCGTGCGGAAGCGGCGCCGGAAGTCCTTGATCGCCTCGGGTGACAGGCTGAATTCACGGGCCGGCAGCAGGTCGAGCCGTGGCAGCTTCTCGAGCGAGCGCTGCGATTCGGCGTCGAAGCTGCGGATGCTCTCGATGACGTCGTCGAACAGGTCGATCCGCAGCGGCGATTCGCTGCCCATCGGAAACACGTCGAACAGCGAGCCACGGATGGCGAAATCGCCGGGCTCACCCACCTGCGGCACGCTGGCGTAGCCGGCGCTCGTGAGACGCAGGCGGAACTGCTCGAGATCCAGCGCCTCGCCGGCCTTGAGACTGAGCGCATGGCCGTCAATGAACGTGCGTGGCGGCAGGCGCTGCAGGGCAGTCTGCACGTCGACGATCACGATGCCGCGCTTCAGTGCCGGCAGGCGCGCCATGGTGCGCAGGCGCTGCGAAATGATGTCGGGGTGCGGCGAGAACTGGTCGTACGGCAGCGTCTCGTAACCGGGGAAGCCGAAGACAGGGACGTCACCCGCACAGAAGAACGCCAGTTCCTCCTCCAGGCGTGCGGCCGTCGCCGCGTCGCTGGTCACCAGCAGGACCGGGCCAGCGGCCTGCGTGGCCGCACGCGCAACCTGCAGGGCCGTGGCGGCCCCGGTCAGGCCGATCCAGCGCAGGCTGGGATGTTCGTTCGTGGGCAGCAGGGCGGATGGGTCGACGGGCATTGGAATCCAGCGGGCAACAGGCGACGCTCTCCCGCGCCTGGACGCGGCAGAGATTCGCAAGGAACGTCGACGGGGTTGCGCCCCGCCTTTGGCCCGGCGCGCACGCCGGACGCCCCCGCGTCAGGCGGGGGAGGCGGTAATTCTAGCGGTTCGGCTCAGCGGCGGAGCGTGACGGCGTGTACGACGTGGTCGTACTCGAAGAAAACGACCTTGTCCGCGTACACCCAGCGGGTGATCGGCGGCTGACCGACCGCGGCAAATCGCTCGGATGGTGCGCCGAACTGGCGTTCCACCTGGGCCATCGTCTGGCCGCGGCCGGGCGTTGCCACCGCGGTCGTAGCAGCAGGCGGATTCGCCATGTCGAGGGTCTGGGCGGGCAGGGCCGGCGCTGTCGCAAGTCCGGCCAGGCAGAGGCTGATTGCCGTGAATTTTTGCGTGCGCATGCTTACGTGTCTCCGATGAGGCCCACCGAACTATAGCATTCGACGCGCGCGAGCCAGAGCGTCGCAGCCTAATACCTTGTTCCAGTTCACTATCTGGCCCGGCGGGAAACGTGCAAAGCCGGGCTGCGCCGGGTAGCCTTGCGGCCTCCCGTCCCACGCGAGCCTCGATTCACGGTGTTCCACCCGTTGCCCGTCTTCGTTGGCCTGCGTTACGTCCGCACCCGCAGGCAGGGCTTTTTCGTCTCGTTCATCTCCTGGATCTCGATGGCCGGGGTATGCCTCGGCGTCGCGGCGCTGATTACCATCATTTCGGTCATGAACGGCTTCGAGGGCGAACTGCGCAACCGCCTGGTTTCGCTCACGGCGCACGCCACCGTCTCTGGCCCGCCCGAGCGGCTGGCGGACTGGCAGTCGGTCACGGACAGGATTCGAACCGTGCCGGGCGTGGAGGGCGTCGCGCCGTTCGTGGACGTGCAGGCGATGCTCGGACGCGCCGGCTTGCTCGAACCGGTGCTGCTGCACGGTATCGATCCGGCAGCCGAAGCGAACGTGTCGTCGATCGAGCAGAACCTGCTGCAAGGGAAACTCAGCGACCTCGAGCCTGGCGCGCGCAGCATGGTCATCGGTCGCGTGCTCGCGTGGCAGATCGGCGCCGAAGTCGGTGATGAACTTACCGTGATGGTGCCCGGCCGCGACATGCTCGCGGCGGGCGGCCGGCCGCTGCTGCAGACCTTCACCGTCACCGGGATCTTCGAAGTCGGGCTGCAGGATCACGATGCCTCGCTGGCGCTGGTGTCGATCGCCGATGCGGCTGACTTGACCGGTGCTGCCAATGCGACTCCCGCCGGGCTGCGCATCCGTTTTGACGACGTGATGAACGCGCCCGCGCGCACCGCCGACCTGCGCCTGGCCGTCGGCGCGGGGCTGCAGGTCAAGGACTGGAGCGAGGAACACTCGGCGTACTTCCGGGCGATTCGCATCGAGAAGACGATGATGAGCCTGATCCTGCTGCTCGTCGTCGCGGTGGCAGCCTTCAATATCGTGGCGGCCCTGGTGATGGTGGTCAATGAAAAGCGTTCGGACATCGCGATCCTGCGCACGCTCGGCATGACCCCGCGCGGGATCGTCGGCGTCTTTCTCACCCAGGGCCTGGTGATCGGCACCGTCGGGACATTGTTCGGACTCGTGCTGGGCGTGCTGGTCGCTGCCAACGTGGGCACCATCGTGCCCGTGCTCGAACGTGTATTCCGCTTTCACGTGATGGACCCGTCGGTCTACTACATCACGCAGATTCCATCGGAACTCAGGCTCGGGCAGATCCTGACCATCACCCTGGTTGCGTTCACGCTTACGGTCGTAGCGACGATCTATCCGGCGATCCGCGGCGCCGCCACCCAGCCCGCCGAAGCGTTGCGGTACGAATGATCGTGGCAGGGAGTGGCACCCCGTTCGAACTCACGATCGGCCGGCGCTACCTGCGTTCGACCGGGAACCGCTTCCTGTCCTTCATCTCGCTGATCTCCATGGTGGGCGTGGCGATCGGCGTGGCCGTGCTGATCGTCGTGCTGTCCGTGATGAACGGATTCGAGCACGAACTGCGGTCACGCATCCTGAGCCTGACGTCGCACGCGACGATCACGGCCTTCGGCGAGGGACTCGCCGGCTGGGACGCGATGCGGGAAACGGCGCTGAAGAATCCCCGGGTGTCGGCAGCAGCGCCGTTCGTCGAAGCCGAAACGCTGCTGATCGCCGATCACGCTGCGGGTGCTGCGAGCGCCGCCACCCTGCGTGGCATCGATCCGGTGCTCGAGGCGCAGGTCTCTGCGCTTGGCGAGCGGCTCACGAGCGGATCGATGCAGTCGCTGCAGCCGGGTTCCTTCAGCATCCTGCTGGGCGACGAGCTGGCGCACAAGCTCGGTGTCGGCCTGGGCGGCTCCGTCGTCGTTGCCGTCGCCAAGGGCAACGTGACGCCGGCCGGTGTGCTGCCGCGGCTGCGTCGCTTCGAGGTCGCGGGCACCTTCCGCTCCGGCATGTACGAGATCGACTCGACGCTCGCAGTGGTGCACGTTGCCGATGCCGCGCGACTGCTGCGGCTGGGCGCCAACGTGACGGGACTGCGCCTGGCGGTACAGGATCCCTACGCGGCGCCTCTCGCGGTGCGCGAGGTGGCCAGCGAGCTTGGCGGCGGGCTCTACGTCGAGGACTGGACGCAGCGCAATGCCAACTTCTTCCGCTCGATCGAACTGACCAAGCGCATGATGTTCTTCATCCTGCTGCTGGTCGTGGCGGTCGCAGCGTTCAACATCGTGTCGACGCTGGTGATGGCGGTGAAGGACAAGCAGCCGGACATCGCCATCCTGCGCACGATCGGCGCGCGACCCTCGAGCATCCTCGCGATCTTCACGACCCAGGGCACCGTGATCGGCCTGCTCGGCACGCTTGGCGGCGTGGCTCTCGGCGTGCTGCTGGCGACGAACCTCGAGTCGATCGTGCACGGCCTGGAGCGCGTCTTCGGCGTGCATTTCATGGACGCGAGCGTTTACCTCATGAGCGACCTGCCGGCGCGAGTCGAACCCGGCGACGTGTTGCTCATCGCGGGCACGGCGTTCGCGCTCTGTTGTCTATCCACCCTGTATCCCGCGTGGCGCGCAGCGACCACCGATCCGGCGAGGGCCCTGCGCCATGACTGAACCTTCGATCCTCGCCTGCGACGGCGTGCACAAGCATTTCGAGGAAGCGGGGCAGCGCCTCGAAGTCCTGCGCGGCGTCGAGTTGCAGGTGCGGGCGGGCGAGACGCTCGCCATCATCGGCGCCTCGGGCTCCGGCAAGACGACACTGCTGCAGATCCTCGGCGGTCTCGACCTGCCGACGAGGGGCACCGTGCGGCTGATGGGCCAGGCCTTCGCCGAGCTGTCGGACGCCGCGCGCGGCGACCTGCGCAACCGCGCGCTGGGCTTCGTGTACCAGTTCCATCACCTGCTGCCGGAGTTCAGCGCTCTGGAGAACGTGGCGATGCCGCTGCTCGTCCGTCGCACGTCAGTGGCGGATGCACGACGCGACGCGCAATGGTTCCTCGAGCGCGTCGGTCTCGGTCAGCGGCTCACTCATCGGCCATCGCAGCTCTCGGGCGGTGAACGGCAGCGTGCGGCCGTTGCGCGTGCACTGGTGACGCGACCGAATCTGGTGCTGGCGGACGAACCGACCGGCAACCTCGACGGCCGCAACGCCGAGGGTGTGCTCGAACTCATGCTCGAGCTGAACCGTGAGCTCGGCACCAGCCTCGTGCTGGTCACGCATTCGAGCGAGATCGCCGCGCGCATGCAGCGCGTCCTCACCCTGCAGGATGGCCAGCTCGTCGAGGGCTGAATCGGGCTGAAGGCGCCGATTAGTCGCGTCGCCAACTGCCGCAGGTACCCGGCACGCTGCCGTCCTCGCGGTCGGGACGTGGAACCATGTGGCAATTGGCGGCAGGCCTCCTGGCGGGCTCCTGTGCGGTGCTCAGCCTGCCACAGGCGCCTCCTGTCGTGCTGGTGTGGACCTGTCTTTGCGCGAGTGTTGCTGGCGCCTGCACGTGGCGCAGAACCTGGCTGCTAGGCCCCGGGGTGGGATTCTGGCTGACCGCCGTGCAACTCGATGCAGGCCTGGCCGACCGGCTGGACCCTGCGCTGGAGGGGCGTGCAGTGCGCGTGCGTGGCGTGGTCACGAGCGTGCCGCAGGGCACGCTCGACGCACTCAAGTTCCGCTTCTCGCCGCTGCCGGACGGCGACTCACGCTCGCTTCCCCGGCTGATTGAGCTGACCTGGTACGACGCCCCCTCCCGAGTCGAAGCCGCGGAGACGCTCGAACTCGAGGTGAAACTGCGCCGTCCTCGTGGGTTTGCCAACCCGGGTGGGCGCGACAACGAGGCGCGGATGCTGCGCGATCACGTTGGCGCGAGCGGCTACGTGCGTTCCGGCGAACGGCTCGGCCGCGAGTCAAACGCGGCCTTCAAGTATCCTGTGTTGCTTGCACGCGCGCGGGTCGCCTCGCTCATCCGGGACGCGCTTGGCGAGCGACCCTCGGCCGGCATCGTCGCCGGACTTGCCGTGGGCCTCCAGGACGCGCTGAGCCGCGACCAGTGGCTGCAGCTCTCGCGCAGTGGCACGAGCCACCTGATGGCGATCTCGGGCCTGCATATCGCGATGGTGGCGGCGGCCTTTGGATGGCTGGGCGGGCGAGTGCAGCGATTCCGGCAGAGCCTTGGCGCGACAGATGCCACGCGCGATGCGTCAGTCGTGGCAGCGGCCATCGCAGCGTTGGGCTACAGCCTGCTGGCAGGCTGGTCCGTGCCGACACAGCGCACCATGGTCATGATCGCGTGCGGCGCCGCAGCGCTCCTGTTGCGGCGACGGATCGGCGTCGCCGATGGGCTGGGCATCTGTGTGGTCGGTGTGCTGCTGCTCGACCCGCTGGCACCGCTCGCGCCAGGGTTCTGGCTGTCGTTCGGCGCCGTGGCCGTCATTCTCTACGGCGCCACCGGGCACGTCCGGCCACCCGGTCTGATCCGCAGCTACCTGCTGGTTCAAATGGTCGTCACGCTGGGACTCGTGCCGGTGCTGGCGGGCAGCTTCGGTTCGGTTTCGCTCGTTTCTGCGCTGGTCAATCTGTACGCGATCCCGCTCTATACGTTGCTGATCGTGCCGGCGGTGCTGGTGTCGTGCGCCGTCGCGATAATTGCCAACGACGCGGGTGCGGTCATGCTCGACTGGACTGGCCGTCTGATCGAATCGACGTGGCCGCTGATCGAGGTGCCGGCATCGTGGACGCTCGCCACCTGGTCGCTCGCCGGACTCGACGGCACCGCCTGGATCGCCCTCGTGCTTGGCGCGCTCGCGGCGCTGTCGCCTTTGCCGGCCCTGGGTCGCATCGCCGGTGGCGTGCTCGTCGCGACGGCTTGCCTGTGGCGGCCTGCGCTCGTGCCTGATGGGGCGGCGCGGGTCACGATTCTCGACGTCGGGCAGGGCCTGTCGGTCGTAGTCGAAACGCGCGGACACACGCTCGTCTACGACGCAGGACCTTCGTTCCGCACGGGCAGCGACACCGGCCAGCTCGTGGTCGTTCCTTTCCTCAAGGCGCGCGGAATCCGCACGGTGGATCGGGTCGTCGTGAGTCACGACGACGACGATCACAAGGGCGGGGCGGGCAGCGTGCTCGCGCTCATGGATGCGCACGCACTCACTTTGGGGCCGAGCCTGCGGGCGAGCGAGTTCGACGACCGCCGTGCGCAGCTGACCCGGGACACCTGCCGGCGTGGCGAGGCATGGTCCTGGGATGGAGTCGGTTTTCGCTGGGTGCACCCCGGCGACGTCGGCTACCAGCGCGACAACGACAGTTCGTGCGTGCTGCTGGTGAGCGCAGGCGGGCATGCGGCGCTGGTCACCGGCGACATCGAGGCCGAGGCCGAGCGCGACATGCTGCGCGAAAGCGCATTGGCAGCCGTCGATGTCGTGGTGGTGCCGCACCACGGCAGCCGCACTTCCTCGACGCAGGACTTCGTGACGGCGGTGCGGCCGCGCTGGGCCGTCTATGCCGTGGGTCACCGCAATCGCTGGAATTTCCCGGTGCGGGGCGTCGTGGAGCGCTGGGAGCAGGCAGGAGCTCAGGGTATCCGAACGAGTGACGGCGGAGCCATCACGTTCGAGCTTGCGCCCGGACGAGCCCTGGCGCCGCCGCTGCAATGGCGGCGCGAACGCCCGCGCCCGTGGCGTGATCCATGAACCATGCCCGTCGCCGCGGGGGAGGGGTTCCAGTATCATCGGCGGGTCATTTCTGCGGGCACAGGGACTCGAGCGAGCCACATGTTCGAAATCGTGAAGGCCGGCGGCATCGTCATGGTGCCGCTCATCCTCTGCTCCATACTTGCCGCCGCCATCACGCTCGAGCGCCTCTGGACGCTGCGGAGCCAGCGCGTCGTGCCCGAGGAACTCGTCGACAAGGTCTGGCGCTGGGTCGAAAACCGCACCCTGTCCGACAAGCAGATCCTCGCGTTGCAGCAGCACTCGCCACTCGGGCGCGTGCTTGCGGCCGGGCTCGCCAATCGCCACCGCGACCGCTCGCTGATGATCGAGGCGATCGAGGACGCCGGACGTCACGTCGCCCACGAACTGGAGCGGTACCTGAACACTCTCGGCACGATCGCCGCCATCTCGCCGCTGCTCGGTCTGCTGGGCACCGTCACGGGCATGATCCGCACGTTCAAGGCGATCACGGTCGCTGGCGTGGGTAACCCTTCAGCCATGGCCTCAGGCATCGCCGAAGCCCTGATCACCACTGCGGCGGGCCTCATCATCGCGATCCCGGCGCTCGTGGCGTACCGCTACCTGCGCGGCCGCGTCGATGGGCACGTCATCGACATGGAGAAGGAATCGCTCAAGCTGGTGCAGGCCATCGATCGCGCGAGCACGTTGCGTCCGGCTGCGGCGGTCGAGATCGGTGTGGCACTGTCGTCGCCGGCGGACGCGCAGGAAGCCGTGGCTTGAGGTTCCAGCAGAAGCACCGTGAGGAGCTCGAGCTCAACATGACGTCGCTGATCGACGTCGTGCTGCTGCTGCTGATCTTCTTCATGATGTCCACCAAGTTCATCGACGAGAGCCGGCTGCAGGTGCGGTTGCCCGAAGCCGGCGTCCAGCCCGACGAGGCATCCGCCAACGAGTCGGTCGAGATCGAGGTGACGGCGGAGGGAAATTACCGCGTGGGCGGTCGCGATCTCGTCAACAACAGTCCCGACACGCTCGCCACGGCACTTGCCCGCGCCACCAACGGCAACCGTGCGCAACCCATCACGATCCGCGCCGACGCGCGGGCCGTGCACCAGTCGGTCGTCACGGCGATGGACGTCGCCGGACGCCTCGGCTACCGCCAGATCAACATCGCCACGGTTCACGATGGGTCGGAAAGCCGATAGGCGCATCGACCTGAAGATGCCGGAGGGCGCCCTGCAGACGTACAAGCGCCTGCTCGGCTACCTGCGGCCGCACAAGGCCATGTTCGCGGTCGGCGTGGTCGGCATGACGATCTTCGCCGCGACCGACGCCGGCTGGGCCGCGTTCGTGAAGTTCTTCCTCGACGGCACGTTCGTCGCCAAGGATCCGCGCATGGTCTGGCTGGTGCCGCTGGCGCTGGTCGGGCTCTTCATCCTGCGCGGCGTCGGCGACTTCATGCAGACGTACTGTCCGGGCTTCGTCGGCCGCCACATCGTGAAGACGCTGCGCGGACAGATCTTCGAGCGCTACGTGCACCTGCCGGTGTCGTATTTCGACACCAACACGTCGGGGGTGTTGCTGTCCAAGCTCACGTACAACACGGAGCAGGTGGCCACCGCGACCACCGATTCGGTCACCGTGTTCATCCGCGACTCGCTGACGATCGTCGGCCTGATCGGCTACCTGCTTTACCTCAACCCGAAGCTCACGCTGTTCAGCCTGATCGTCGGCCCGCTGATCGCGGTGCTGATCCGCAAGATCAACCTGCTGTTCCGTCGCTACAGCCGCCGCATCCAGAACTCCATGGGCGACGTGACGCGCGTCGCCAAGGAAGCGATCGAGGCGCCGCGGGTGATCCGCGTCTTCAGCGCGCAGGACTACGAGGCGCGGATGTTCGACGACGTGATCGAGCACAACCGTCGCTCGCACATGAAGCTCATGATGACCAAGGGCATGAGCAATCCCATCGTGCAGACGATCGCGGCCGTCGGCCTGGCGGGCGTGCTGTACCTGGCGACGGTCGACGCCATCAATGGCCTGATGTCGGTGGGCGAGTTCACCTCGTTCATTGCGGCGCTGATGCTGATCACGGCGCCGCTGCGCCGGCTGGTCAACGTCGCGGGACCACTGCAGCAGGGCATCGCAGCCGCGCAGAGCATTTTCGAAGTGCTCGACGCCCCGCTCGAGGACCAGGGCGGCAGCTTCCGGCTCGAACGTGCGCGCGGTGAAGTCGAATACCGCAACGTCGAGTTCAAGTACCCGACTGCGGCGGATCCCGTGCTGCGCGGCGTGAGTTTCCGGGCGCAACCCGGCGAGAAGATTGCCATCGTGGGTCGTTCCGGCAGCGGCAAGTCCACGCTCGTCGGATTGCTGCCGCGCTTCTATGATCCGACGGCGGGGCAGGTGCTGGTCGACGGCCACGACGCACGCGAGTTCGCCCTTGATTCCCTGCGCGCACAGGTCAGCCTCGTGAGCCAGGACGTCGTGCTGTTCAATGACACGATCAAGAGCAACATCGCTTTCGGCTTTCCGGCAACGGCTGCCGAGATCGAAGCCGCGGCGGCAAGCGCTCGCGTCAACGAGTTCAGCGCGCAGTTGCCGCTCGGGCTCGACACGGTCGTGGGCGATCGCGGCACGCTGCTGTCGGGCGGCCAGCGCCAGCGCATTGCGATCGCGCGCGCGCTGCTGCGCAACACGCCGATCCTGATCCTGGACGAAGCAACTTCGGCGCTCGACACCGAGATCGAACGCCAGATCCAGGACCAGCTCGAGGCGCTCATGGCCAACCGCACGACCCTGATCATTGCGCACCGCCTGTCGACGGTCGAGAAGGCCGACCGCATCCTCGTCATGGACTCGGGACGCGTCGTGGAATCGGGAACCCACCAGGAACTGCTGGCGCGCGACGGCCAGTACGCCGTGCTGCATCGGTTGCAGTTCAACGACTGAAGCATGTCGCTCGACGCGCGGCTGCAGAGCGTCTGGTACGGCCCCGCCTGGCGCAGCCTGCCGCTGTGGCCGCTGGCCCTGCTGTACCGCATGATTCTCGCATTGCGCGCGCTGGCGTATCGCATCGGCTTGCTTCGCGTCGAACACGTCGGCGTGCCTGTCATCGTCGTCGGCAACCTGACGGTCGGCGGCACCGGCAAGACACCGGTCGCCGCCTGGCTTGCTCGGCAGCTCGAGGCTCGCGGCCGGCGGGTCGGCGTGGTCCTGCGCGGCTATGGCGGATTGCATCGCGGTGCTCCCAGGGTCGTGACGCCAGCGGACGATCCGGGTGTCACCGGTGACGAGGCGTTGGTGCATGCGCGGCGTGGCGTGCACACCGTGGTGATCGGTGCGGATCGGGTCGCGGCGGCGCGTCTCGCGGCCGAGCACGGTGCGGAGGTCATCGTCTGCGATGACGGGCTGCAACACATGCGACTGGCGCGCGACTATGAAATTGCGGTCATCGACGGCGCGCGCGGACTCGGTAACCGCTGGCTGTTGCCGGCGGGTCCGTTGCGTGAGCCTGCACGCGAGCTGGAATCAGTCCATGCTGTTGTCGTGACCGAGCGCGGTGGGGACGGGCGCGCCGATTTTTCAGTTCGATCGCCCATGCTGCTGCGCGCGCGGTTCGATCTCGGCGACGCAGTGAACCTGCTCACGAACGAACGTCGGCCACTGGCCGGGTTTGCGCAGGCGTCCGACCTGCATGCGATAGCCGGCATCGGCCATCCTGATGCCTTTTTTCGCGGTCTCGCGCAGCGTGGACTGGTCGTCAAGATGCATGCATTGCCCGACCACGCGCCATTGGACGCCGGTGCGCTGCCGTTCCCCGCGGGCGCCATTGTCCTGATGACCGAGAAAGATGCCGTAAAATGCCGGCAGATCGCCCGTCCCGACTGGTGGTGGGTCGATCTCG
>Ga0209253_10001235_pt1 | contig 22412 bp, 23 predicted proteins | sample FrelakmetBRP12BR_FD_187145 | JGI IMG/M metagenome (GOLD analysis project Ga0209253, IMG submission 187145) | Freshwater lake sediment microbial communities from the University of Notre Dame, USA, for methane emissions studies - BRP12 BR (SPAdes)... | ecosystem: Environmental > Aquatic >...
GCAGGTCACGAAACTCGCCGAATCGCAGGGCCTGAGTTTCGCCGTCGATCCGACCTCGCAGGATGCCTGCACCATCGGCGGCAATATCGCCATGAATGCCGGCGGCAAGAAGGCGGTGCTGTGGGGCACGACGCTCGACAACCTGGTGTCGTGGCGCATGGTCACACCGGATGCCGAGTGGCTGGAAGTCGAGCGTCTGAATCACAACCTCGGAAAAATCCACGAGCAACGTGAGGTCACGTTCCGCCTCACACGTTATGCCGCCGATGGCCGGACGCGTCGCGGCGAGTCGGAACTACTGCGCATCCCCGGCCAGGTGTTTCGCAAACTCGGCCTCGGCAAGGATGTGACCGATAAATTCCTCGCCGGTCTGCCGGGCGTGCAGAAGGAAGGCTGTGACGGGCTGATTACCTCGGCAGTGTTCGTGCTGCACCGCATGCCAAAGCACACGCGCACCATATGCCTGGAGTTCTTCGGCCACGACCTTAGCAAGGCGGTGCCGGCGATCGTCGAGACCAAGAACTACCTGGACGGACGCCGCGACGTGCTGCTCGCCGGCCTCGAACACCTGGACGAGCGCTATGTGCGCGCGGTGAACTACAGCACCAAGGCGGCACGGCGCGAGCGCCCGAAGATGGTGCTGCTCGTGGACATCGCCAGTGACGATGAGCACGCTGTGGCCGAAGCCGCCTCGCAGGTCGTGCGGCTTGCCAATGCGCGTGATGCCGAGGGCTTCATTGCCGTCAGTCCCGAGGCACGCCGCCGCTTCTGGGCAGACCGGGCGCGCACCGCGGCGATCGCCGCGCACACCAACGCCTTCAAGATCAACGAAGACGTGGTGATCCCGCTCGAACGCCTGGCCGAATATGCCGAGGGCATCGAGCGCATCAATATCGAGCACAGCATCCAGAACAAGCTGCGCATCATCGACGCCGTGCGCGATTATGTCGCGACACTCGCCAGCTGTCCGGCCTATCGCCCCGACACCGAAAACACCGAGGAGGCGGACGCCATTCTTTCCGGCAAGGAACGCGCTGCGCTCGATCTCCTCGATCGTGCCCAGGCGCGCTGGCAGAAGCTGCTCGCCGTGCTCGACGAAACGGCCGAGCGCCACCGCGATCTTCTGGGCGATGCCGTGACCGCGCGCATCCTGCCCGGCGACAGCGTGCTCAATCTGCTGCTGCGCCAAGACCTGCGCATCTCCTATCGCGCCGAGATTGAGCGCCCGCTGAAGAGCATCTTCACGGGGCGCGAACTGGAACCGGTGCACGTCGAACTCGACCGCCTCCACAGCAGCGTGCGTTCCAGCCGCCTGTTCGTGGCCACGCACATGCATGCCGGCGACGGCAACGTGCACACCAATATCCCCGTGAACTCCAACGACTATGCCATGCTGCACGAGGCCGATCGCATCGTGGCCCGGGTGATGGCGCTTGCTGCCCGGCTGGATGGCGTGATCTCTGGTGAGCACGGCATCGGCATCACCAAGCTCCAGTATCTAGCAGCGGAAACCGTCACGGCATTTTCGGCCTACAAACAGAAGGTCGATCCGCACGGGCACTTCAACCGCGGCAAGCTCCTGCCGGGCGCGGACCTGACACGCGCCTGGACGCCGTCGCTACGGCTGGTACAGCAGGAAGCGATCATTCTCGAGGCCAGCGCGCTCGGCGAACTCAACGATGCCATCCGCCATTGCCTGCGCTGCGGCAAATGCAAACCGGTGTGCACCACGCACGTACCACGTGCGAACCTGCTGTACTCGCCGCGCAACAAGATTCTTGCCACCGGCCTGATCATCGAGGCGTTTCTGTACGAGGAACAGACGCGCCGCGGTATCTCGCTGCGCCACTTTGCGGAGCTGAACGACGTCGCCGACCACTGCACCGTCTGCCACAAGTGCCTCAGCCCGTGTCCGGTGAATATCGACTTCGGCGATGTCACGGTGCGCATGCGCCAGATACTGATTGATCGCGGCCAGAAGCGCCTGAGCCCCGCTACCTGGCTATCCATGGCCTACCTGAACGCCACCGATCCGGCGACGGTCCGCTTCCTCAAGAAGATCGTGATTGACTGGGGTTATTCCGCGCAACGCATCGGGCACGCATTCGCGAAACGCCTCGGGCTGCTTGCACTGCGGCGGCGGCCGGCGGCCACGACCGGCGCGCCCACGATAACCACGCAGGTGATCGAGTTCGTGAAGAAACCACTGCCCGCGAATGTCCCGTCCGGCACCATGCGTCAGTTACTGCGGCTTGAGGACAACAAGACCGTGCCGATCCTGCGCGATCCAGCACGCGCCAGCGACGAATCAGATGCCGTGTTCTACTTCCCGGGCTGCGGCTCGGAGCGCCTGTTCAGCCAGGTCGGGCTAGCCACCCTCGCCATGCTCTACAAGGTTGGCGCACAGACCGTGCTGCCGCCCGGCTATCTGTGCTGCGGCTATCCGCAAACATCCGCCGGTGAAACCGCCAAGGGTCTCAAGATCACCACGGATAATCGCGTGCTGTTCCATCGCGTCGCCAACACACTCAACTACCTCGACATCAAGACCGTGATCGTGTCCTGCGGCACCTGCATGGACCAGTTGCTGAAGTACCAGTTCGAGCTCATCTTCCCTGGTTGCCGCTTGCTCGACATCCACGAGTACCTGATGGAGAAAGGCATCCATCTCGACGGCGTGCCGGGCGTGCAATACCTCTACCACGAACCTTGCCACACCCCGATGAAGACCTACAGCTCCACTGGTGTGGCCGGCAAGCTGCTCGGCCAGGACGTGCTGCTCTCCGACCGCTGCTGCGGCGAGGCCGGCACCTTCGCGGTCGCGCGCCCGGACATCGCCACGCAGGTGCGCTCGCGCAAACAGGAAGAGCTGCATGCCGGCATCCAGCAACTCACCGGCAACGACAAGGTGCGCGCCGGCAATGTGAAGCTGCTCACCTCCTGCCCGGCCTGTCAGCAAGGCCTGTCACGCTACCGCCACGACACCGGCCTTGAGACCGACTACATCGTCGTGGAACTCGCTAATCGCCTGCTCGGTGCCAGCTGGCAGCAACAATTCATTCAAAACGTCACACACGGCGGTATCGAACAGGTATTGCTCTAACCATGCAGTGTTAGGCTCCCACCCTGCTTGACTGACGGAACCAGCAGTTCACGAGACAGTAGCCGGGCATCATGCCGCGCCTGCGGGCATGACAATCCATTCAGATATCAGAGAAAAACATGAGTAAATTAATCGACGAACCACTGATCTACGTAACCACCAGCAATATTCACGGCAAGGGGCTGTTTGCGCGCAAGCGCATCAAGGCCGGTACATTAATCGGCCAGATCGAAGCGCGACCAACGGACACCGATGGGCCGTATGTATTGTGGTTAACGCAGCGCAAAGCAGTCGAGGTTCAGTGCCAGCTCAAGTACATCAACCACAGTGACGAGCCAAACGCCATTTACTACGACACGCTCGAAGTGATTGCCTTGCGTGACATCAAGCGCGACGAGGAGATCACACACAACTACGATTCGGAATAGATTTGTATGGAGAACGGCAAATAGCGCGCACCGCCGCATCTATTGAGTCCCTTCTCCCTCCGGGAGAAGGGCAGGATGAGGGGAGTGTCACAGCTATTTTCCCCTCACCCTAACCCTCTCCCGAAGGGAGAGGAGAAAACAATGTGCACTTTGTGCGAAGCGGATCAGTAGCGCGAGCCGCTCAGGTTCCAGTCGTAGGCGCAGTCGAGATGGGTGCGCACCGCCAGCAGGCCGCCGATGCCGTCCTGGATCATGGCGTCGAGTGGCGTGCGGTTGTCGAAGCGGTAATTCACCGAATGCAGCCAGATCGACCCCGCCGAGGCGCTGCACGGGTTCGAGGTACGCAGGGCATCGGCAATGCCGAGCAGATGGTCGACGCGTTCATTGATTTCTGGCGAGTTCGGCAGCGCCGTGTTCTCGTAATAGCGACGCAGAACGCGCGGCTGGGTTTCAGGCGGCAGACCGAGCAGCGTCACTTTGTCTGCGCCGTCCACGCCCCAATTGTCGAGCAGTTCAACGATGACCCGGGAAAGCGCGACACGCTCCACCTCACCCAGCTCACGCAGATTCAGGTCCAGCATGCAGTAACTCCGGCCTCTGGCGCCAGAGCTGGCACCGATTTCATAAGACGCAGGATTTTAACACAGGCGCTCGGGCAAATGCCGCCGCCAGAATTCACCGACTGGCCTGCGGGTTATTCGAACTCTTCCTTTTTCACCGGCTTCTTGCCGGTCTTGCGTACTGAGTGCTCGACCGGTGGCAGCGATAATACGTATTCGGCGATCGCCGCTAGATCCTCCTTGCGCAGATATTTCAGGCCATTATCAATCACCTCGGCCATGAGATCACCGGCCGAGTCACCGTCCGGGGTCATGCCAGTTTCCAGGTACTCGGCGAGTTCGCTCGCGCGCCAGCGGCCGATGCCGGTCTTCTTGTCGGGCGTGATGTTCGGCACAACGCTGGCGTCCGGGCCTTCGCGCGTGCCGGCGTAGTGCATGCCGCTCTTGATGCCGCCGAGCGCAGTGCGTGGCGTGTGGCACTCGCCGCAGTGCGCCGCGGCCTCGGCCAGATAGGCGCCGCGGTTCCAGGCGGCTGATTTTGTCGCGTCCGGCCTGTACGCCCCAGGGGTGAAGTACAAGCCCTTCCACGATCCGACAAATGAACGGGCGCGCGCGAACCACTTCAGTTCATGCTTGCGGTTGGCCTGCTTCACCGGTGGCTGGACCTTGAGATAGGCCCAAAGCGCACGCAGATCCTCATCCGTGAGTTTTGTATACGACGGATAGGGAAACGACGGATAGTAATGATCGCCTGCCGGACTCAGACCATCGCGCAGAGCGCGCAGAAAATCCTGCTCGCTCCAACGTCCGATGCCGGTTTCGGGGTCGGGCGTGATATTGGGTGTATAGAAGGTGCCGAAAGGCGTCGCCAGCGCATGACCGCCGGCGAGTGCTTTGCCGCCATGCTTCTCGTCGGTATGGCAGCCAAAACAACCGGCTGCGCGATACACATATTCACCCTGCTTGAAGAGTGCGTCGTCCTTCGCGACCGCACCAGCCGGCGGGGCGAGAATCAGCCCCGCCAGCAACACGCGGCGCACTGTCACACCCAACATGGTGCGGCTTACTTCTCTTCCTTGCGGAAATCCTTGTGGCAGGCCTTGCAGGTGTCGGACAGTTCCTTGAAACGCGCTCCGTAATTCTTGCTGTCTCCGGCTGCCACCGTCTTGGCGAGCGCATCGGCCTTCTGCGCGGCATCCTTGGCGCGCTTCTGGAAATCGGCGTTATTCTTCCACACTGCATCGAGTGCCTTGGTCTCGCCAAAATCGGAATCCTTCGGGAACAGCGAATTGATATCCTTGTTGATCGCCTGCAGCGCCTTGGCGTGATCGCCTAGTTGTCCCTTGAAATCCACCTTGCCGTTGATGATCGCGCCGGCCGCGGCCATGTGTGCACCATTCGCCTTCATGACGCTCTGGCGGTACTTGATGATGTCCTCCGGTTCGGCGGCGAAAGCTGCGCCAGCCACGAGACAGACCGAGGCAAGAAGTATGCATTGATGGATACGAGCGTTTTTCATGGTACATCTCCTTGTTGTTAGAATATCTGCGCGATGGTGTCGCAACACGGTCATTTTGGTTCAATTGCCGTACAAGGTGCAAGCCATCAGCTGGAGCAAACACACGCCAGCAGTGTTTATTCCCGCGCTGGCCGTCATTTCATGCGCGCCGTACAATCACGGTCAGCAAAGGAACCGCCATGGTTAACCTGTTCAGTGTCACCGCCCCACTCCTCATCCGCCTGCCAACGGGCGACATGCACGTCATGGCCGAACGCTTCCCGCATCCGCGCGGGCTCGTGTACTTCGATCTGTTCTGGAATCTGGGGAATCCGCATCTGGGTGTGCATGTGCTGGAAGGCATCATCAAGGGCGACGGCCCGTGGAAAATCGGCGACGCCGTGGTGCGCGTGCTCGGCTGCCATGGCACCGACGGCGCGCTGGCGCGCCGCTTCGATGAGTGGCAGACCTACCTCACCGAGAATGCCGACAGCTATCCGCCGCGCACGGAGATCGAAGCCATCGCGCGCCGCCACGGCGCGCTTGTCTGACCGCCGGCCGCGTCACCCGACATGTTCGATGACCTCCCCTGACTATTGTTCTCGTGATTACGCCAATCCAGTCATTTGATCCCGGTCAATAGGCAATCTTATTGTCTCCGGTATACAGTGGGTGCGCTCACTCAACACGGAGAGAGATGCGGCATGGGTAACATCGTTCAGGGGCAAAGCCTCGAGAAAACCTACCGCGCCGGTGACATGGACGTGCCGGCCGTGCGTGGTGTGGACTTCATGATCGGAGCCGGGTCCTTTGTCGCCTTCACGGGCCCTTCGGGCAGCGGCAAGAGCACGCTACTCAACATGATCGGCGGGCTCGACAAGCCGAGCGCCGGCACGCTCACAGTGCTCGACACCGATATTGCCAGTCTCGACCGGCGCGCGGCGGCCGAATTTCGCGGCGCGAATCTGGGGTTCATCTTCCAGGACTTCAATCTGATCCCGGTGCTCTCGGCCTACGAGAACATCGAGTACCCGCTGCTCATGGTGCAGGACTGGCAGGAGACCAAACGCCGCGCGCGCGTCACCGAGTTGCTGGCGGCAGTCGGCATGGCGGATCAGGCCGACAAGCGCCCGGACCAGCTCTCCGGTGGCCAGAAACAGCGCGTCGCAGTGGCGCGCGCACTCGCCACCAACGCCAAGCTGGTGCTGGCCGACGAGCCGACCGCCAACCTCGATCACGACACCGCCTATCGCATCATCGCGCTCATGAGAAAAATGCGCGACGAATTCGGCACCACCTTCATCTTCTCCACCCACGACCCCAAGATCGTGGGCGAGGCCGAGGTGGTGTTTGCGCTCGAAGACGGGCGGCTGGTGAACAGCGAGGGCAAACATGCTTAAGATCCTCAAGCTCGCATCGCGCAACCTGGCGCGCTACTGGCGACGCACGCTGCTCACTGCCGGGCTCATTATTCTCGGCGTGGTCGCGGTGCTGCTGTTCATCGCGGTGTCCGGCTCGTTCAAGGGTCTGATTGTCGGCCAGATCACCGACTCCATGCTCGGTCACCTGCAGGTGCATCGCAAAGGCTACGTCGCCTCGATCGACAACCTGCCGCTGAACTTGAACATGAAGCCGGGGGCGGTCGAGAAAGTCGAGCAGGCGCTCGAGGGCATGGGCGATGTGGTTGCCTGGTCGCCGCGCCTCAAGTTCGGCGCCATGTTCAGCAACTTCACCGAGACCACCAGCATCCGCCTGAACGGTGTGATCCCGGAACGCGAGACAGCGGCCATGCCGATGCTGCCCGGGCGACTGGTGCAGGGCAGCATCGCGCAGGGACTGGTGGAGCGCGGGAAGTTGCTCATTCCCGAGATCCTGGCCAAGGGCATGAAGGTCAACATCGGCGATACCGTAGTGCTGGTCACGACCAACCTCGACGGCTCGGTGAACGGCAAGACCTTCACGGTGCAGGGTGTGCTCGGCGATGTGACCGGGCCGGGCGGACGCGACGGCTACCTGCACCTGGACGACGCGCGCGAGCTGCTGCGCATGACCGAACCTGAAGTGAGCGAGATCGCCGTGCACCTGAAAGACCTCGGCAAGCTCGCTGCGGCCAGGACACAGCTCACACAGGCGCTGTCCGGAATTCGCAATTCCCAGGACCAACCGGCGCTCGAGGTACACGGCTGGGATCAGTTGTCGCCGTTCGCCAACATCGCGCGCATGATCGACCTGCTGGACATTTTCATCCGTGTCATGCTGGTCGGCATCGTGCTGATCGCGGTGATGAACGTGATGATGATGGCGGTGTACGAGCGCATCCGCGAGATCGGGATGATCGCGGCGATCGGCACACCGCCATGTCGCATCCTTGGCTTGTTCCTCACCGAAGGCCTTCTGCTCGGACTGGTTGGCACTGCCATTGGCACGCTGCTGAGCCTGGTGATCATATACGCGCTGACCCTTTGGCCCGTGCACTTCACTTTCGGGCGCCAGCAGGAACTCGTGCTGGTACCGGCGATCGCCGCATTTGAAGTACTCCTGGTCGGTGCCATCGTGCTGCTGGTGGCGGTCGCCGCCAGTCTGCAACCGGCGTGGAAGGCGGCGCGCATGGATCCGATTACGGCGCTGCGCCATGTCTAGCCCGCGCACGTTGCTGCCCGCCCTGCTGCTCCTGGTCACATGCCTGCCGGCGCATGCGCTTGATGGCGACGAGATCCTGCGCCAGGTCGATCGCAAACTGAATCCCGAGTCGTACGAAATGTACCGCAAGCTCATCAACATCGAGCCGGACGGCCGCAAGAAAGAGTTCGTGCTGTTCACCGCCAAGAAGGGTCGCGACAAGATGATCGCCTTGTTCCTCAACCCGCCGAGTGAGAAGGGCCGCGCCACGCTGCGCCTCGGGGACAACATGTGGCTCTACATCCCCGGCGTCGGCAAACCGTTGCGCATCACTAGCCTGCAGTCGGTGGTGGGAGGGGTATTCAACAACGCTGATATCCTCGGCCTCGACTACAGCGTCGAGTACCGCGTCGAGAAACTCGAACAGAAGCCGGGCGAATACATGCTGCACCTCAAGGCGCGCACCGCGGCCGTGGCCTACGATCGCCTGAAGATGCGTGTGGACGCGCAAGCGCTGGTGCCGGTCGAGATCGAGGCCTACGCTGCGAGCGGGCTGCTCATCAAGACCCTGCGCTTCAAGGACATCAAGGATTTCGGCGACGGCCTGCGGCGCCCTGCCACGCTCGAGACCGACAGCCCGCTGTACAAGGGCTACAAGTCGGTGATGCTGTACGCCAAGATCAAGGCGCGCACCTTCCCGGACGAAGTGTTTACGCTCGACTACCTGCCGCGCTCCGGCGAACTGCGCTAAGGATATCGCCGTGCGCGCCCGCGTTCTGGCGTTGTGCACCGCTCTGCTCTCGGCACCGGCTGCAGAAGCAGATGATTTCAATTTCGACGCAGGACAATTCGAGAAGAAGCCGTTTGAGCTGAACGGCTACGCCGAACTGCGCGCCGATCGCTTTTGGCTCGACCACGAGCACGCGCTCTACCAGCTCAACTTCTTTGATTCCGAGCAGCGCTCGCAACTCAACCGTGTCACCGGTGCGCTCGAACTTTCCGGTCTGTATCGCGCCGGCATCGCCAGTGTGCAGGCGACCGTGCACGGCGAGGCCATGCGTGACGACTTGGGGCACGAGGGCGAAGCGAAGTTTTACGAGGGATTCCTGACGCTCGAACCCGCGACCGGCGTGCGCGTCGAGGCCGGCAAGCGCACGCTGCGCTGGGGCAAGGGTTATGCCTGGAGCCCGGTCGGGTTCGTCGAGCGCCTCAAGGACCCGAATGACCCGGAGCTGTCGCGCGAAGGGTTCGTGCTGCTCGCCGGCAGTGTCACGCGCAGCTTCGACGGCCCGCTCAAGACGGTCAGCTTCACGCCACTAGTTGTCCCGACAACGGATCGCATCAACGAGGACTTTGGTCCGGGCGACCACACCAATCCCGCCGCGCGCCTGTCGCTGCTGTATTACGACACTGATATCGATTTCCAGGTACTGGGCGAAGGCGCGCGCAGCGCGCGCTATGGCATCGACTTCGCGCGCAACATGACCACCAATCTCGAAATCCACGGCGAGTGGGCTCGAATTTCCGACGCCACCAAACCGGTATTGAACGCCAGCGGCGTTGTGACCACGCAGACCGCCGACGCCACGAGCTATCTGCTGGGGCTGCGTCATCTGAGCGAACGCGACACCACTACCATCCTCGAGTACTACTACAATGGCGCCGGTTACACCGAGTCCGAGATGCGCGACTATTTCACGTTCGTGCACAGTGGCTACGCGCAGTTCCTGGCCACGGGCGATAGCACGCTGCTGACACGGGCGCGCAGCGTGCAAAGCGCTTACCTGCGCCCCACCCCGATGCGCCGCTACCTCTACCTGCGAGTCAGCCAGAAGGAACCGTTCGACATCCTGTACTTCTCCTCGGCACTGACCGTGATTGCGAACTTGGACGACGGCAGCACCTCGGTCGCGCCTGAGCTCGCCTACGCCGGTGTCACCAACCTCGATCTGCGGCTGCGGCTCTTTTTCCTGTCCGGTGGCCAGCTCACCGACTTCGGCGAAAAACAGAACGACCGGCGGCTGGAACTGCGAATGCGGTATTATTTCTGACGGGTCGGGGCAATACGCACAATCCTGCTCTCTTTTAGCTTGCGGATGTGCGAATAAGGCCTTATGCAATTCAACATGAGCAGGCCATAATGGCCTTGGGTCGCCAAGTAGTCTGGATAGCGTACAGGCATGACCATGACAGCCAAACAATTTGCGCAGCTGGAGATCGAGACGGTTACGGTATCGGTGCCGCCAACTGTCAATGTGCGCTGTGCAGGGGTATGGACGGTGCAGGGAATCGCTCCGGTCGAACAGCGCCTGGCGGCCCTTGCGTCCTCCGATGCGGGAAAATGGGTGATCGACGGATCGGCGATATCCGCGCTGGATACCGCCGGGGCGTGGTTGCTGCACCGCACGATGCGCGCAGTGGAGCAGCGCGGCGCCAGGGTCCGGATCAGCGGATTACGCCCCGAGTTCAACACCTTGCTGCAATTGATTGCCGCACGCGCCGCAACGGCGGAACCTGCGGCACCGGTCAAAGTCGGCCTGTTGGCAAGCATCGGACAACAGGCCTGGAGCAGCCTGCTCGGCGTCTCTGGCATGCTCGCGTTTATCGGGGAAAGTGCGATTGCTTTTCTGCGTTCGCTCGCCCAGCCACACCGTATCCGGTGGCGGCCCATCCTCCACAATCTGCAAACCGCCGGGTTCGAGGCGTTGCCGATCACCGGCCTGCTGTCGTTCCTGATGGGGGTGGTAATCGCCTATCAGGGCGCCGATCAGTTGCAGCGTTTCGGCGCCAATATTTTCATCGCCGATCTGGTCGGGCTGTCAATGCTGCGCGAACTGTCTCCGCTGCTGACCGCCATTATTGTCGCGGGGCGGTCCGGCTCCGCCTACGCGGCGCAAATCGGCACCATGAAGATCAGCGAGGAGATCGATGCGTTGCGCACCATCGGCATCGGGCCGCAAGAACTGCTGGTGCAGCCCAAGATTCTGGCGTTGGTCATCGCGTTACCGCTGCTGACGGTGTATGCCGATGTGGCCGGCGTGCTGGGCGGCATGCTCATGGCGAACTCCATGCTGGATATCAGCTTCAGCGTTTTTCTCGATCGCCTCGAAGATGCGCTCAGCCTGTCCTCCTTCCTGACCGGGATTATTAAAGCGCCGGTGTTTGCCGTGATCATCGCGCTGGTTGGGTGTTTCCAGGGTTTTCAGGTGAGCGGCGGTGCGGACAGCGTCGGCCGACAGACGACAGTGAGCGTGGTGCAGTCGATCTTTTTGGTGATTGTGGCCGACGCGCTGTTTTCCGTGATCTTCAACTGGCTCGATCTGTGAGCGCTGCGATGAAAAAGTCGCAAGAACCCAGCGCCGTAATCGATATCCGCGCACTGCACACGCGCTACGGCAAGGCCGTGGTGCATGAGAATGTCAGTCTGGCGGTGCAACCGGGCGAGATTTTCTCACTGGTTGGCGGCAGCGGCTGCGGCAAATCCACGTTGCTGCGCGCCATTATCATGCTGCTGCAACCGGTATCGGGCTCGATCCGGGTGTTTGGCCAGGAAGTCATCGGCCTGAACGACGAGAAGGCATTGCCGTTGCGTCGTCGCTGGGGGGTGATGTTTGAGCGCGGCGCGTTGTTCAGTTCGCTGACGGTGGCGGAAAATGTCGCCATGGTATTGCATGAACATACGCAACTCAGTGCATCATTAATCGACGAGGTCGTGGCACTGAAAATTGCGCTCACCGGCCTGCCCGCCGACGCCGGCGCCAAGTACCCGAACGAACTGAGCGGCGGGATGCGCAAGCGCGCGGCACTGGCGCGTGCCATCGCGCTTGACCCGGAACTGCTGTTTCTCGACGAACCGACCGCAGGACTCGACCCGCTCAGTGCCAGCGGCATCGACGAGCTGGTGAAAAGTTTGCGTGACGTGCTTGGGCTGACCATAATGATGGTGACACACGACCTCGATCTGCTGTGGCGAACGGCAGACCGGGTCGCGGTGCTGGACAAGGGGCATATCTTGGGTATTGGCAGTATGACGGAACTTTCCCAACTGGATCATCCGCTGGTCCGGGAATATTTCTATGGGCCGCGCGGACGCGCCGCGCGCGAACAGGCATGGAAGAAAAAGTAAATTTTACCGTGGTCGGGATGTTTGTGCTGGTGCTAAGCGCCGCGCTTATCGGCGGCGTGCTGTGGCTGAGTAGCGGCAGGTCGTATGTCACATCCTATGACCTCTATCTGACTTACATGAAGGAATCGGTCGCGGGACTGAATCTGAATGCGTCGGTGCGCTACCGTGGTGTCGAGGTAGGCCATGTGCAACAAATCGCACTCGCGCCGGGCAATGTCGAACAGGTGCAGCTGACGCTTGCCATCGAGAGAGGCACGCCCATCAAGGTGGATACCGTGGCTGTACTCTCGACGCAGGGTCTGACCGGCATCGCCTTTGTCGATCTGACGGGTGGCAGCCGCGATTCGCCTGTGCTGCAAGCGCGGAATGGAGAGCCCTATCCGGTGATCCGCTCCGGGCCTTCGCTGATGGTGCGGCTCGACGCTAGTCTGGTCGATGCAGCGAGCACCTTGAAGAACGTCGCGCGCATGAGCGAAGAACTGCCACAACTCACCCAACGAATACAACGCAGTGCCGATATCTTCGACAACATGTCAAACGAACTCGCCCGCGCCGGCACGAACGCCAGTGTAAAATTTACCAGCGAGACACTGCCGGAGGTACACCAGCTGGTTATGGAATTGCGTGACGTGACCGCGTCGTTGCGGCGCATCGGCACTCAACTGGAAAGAAATCCCAGCATCCTGCTGTACGGCAAACCGGCAGAAAAGCGCGGGCCCGGAGAATGAACTCGTCCATGGGCACGATGACTGTGACAGGCGCACACTGGCGAACCCCCTGCCGGGCCCTCCAGGTTCTGACCTCCACCCTGCTACTTGCCGGTTGCGCCGGCATCACTACACCGCCAGTGGCCAGCGAGACTATCTATGTGCTGGAGGCGCTACGCGCAACAAAGCCGGTGCACATCAAACGCAACCTCGTATTGGCGATCAGCGAACCACAGACAAGACCTGGTTTTGACACGCCCCAGATAGCTTACGTGCAGCAGCCGTACGAATTGAATTACTTTGTAACCAGTCGCTGGGCAGACACGCCTGCGCGCATGCTGGAGCCGCTGCTGGTGCAGGCAATGGAACAGACGGGCAGTTTCCGGGCCGTCGTGCAGACTCCGGGTGCGGTTCCCGCCGATGTCCGGCTCGATACTGAACTGATCCGCCTGCAGCACGATTTCGTGACCCGACCGAGCCGGGTCCAGCTTACGCTGCGCGCGCAACTGATCGACGTGCGTGGCCAACGGGTACTGGCTGTGAAGCAATTCGATGAATCCGAGAATGCCGCCAAGGAAAACGCTTATGGCGGTGTCACCGCAGCAAATCGGGTACTACAACGTATGCTGGACCAGCTGGCGGAATTTTGCGTAAACGAGTCCGTTCTTCAATAAGCGCGGTTATCTCTAACCACCGAAAGACCGGGGCACGCTGACCCGTTCTTTCTATTTCCGCGGCACGCATCAAACCAGTAAATGCCGCGTCTCGGTAAAATAGCGGTAAATCTGCCGTTCGATACGCGGATCAATCATCACTTCAGGCCGCCTGCCATTCGGACAGGCGAGTCGTGGCGTCGTACCGAACAGGCGGCAGATCAGCGGACGTTCGGCGTAGACCTGGCATCCATGCTCGCCAAGGTGCGGGCAGGTGAGATCGGCAAGCGCTACTGCATGTTGCGCGTCGCTTTTGACCGGTAGCCTTGCCATCTCTTCGCTCGAGGTGGTGACCGGACCACAGCAGTCGTGACATCCGGGTTTGCACTCGAACGATGGAATATGCTCACGGAAGAACCGGACTTTCTGGCTGTTGCTTGTCATCGGATGTAATCCCCGTGCCGGTAGGCGACCGTTCGCCTATCGCCAGATACCGCAAACAACATGCCCAACCTGCCGGGCAGAACGGATATAGTAATGAAAGTTTAATCCTTCCATCCCTTTTAATCTCGCCCTTACTGGAATGAGCGGCCTGACACCGTCGCTCACGCAAACACTCAAAAATTCCGGCCGTTATTTCCCAATATCCATAAACGGTTTCGTGGAGAAATAGACCACGGCGGCAATCGCCGCCAAATAGACGACAAACCGGATCGGATTCTCCCGGATGAGGACAAGGATCGTTCGATGTTTACCTTCTTTGTGCAGTTGCGCATATTCTCCTCTTACCCGAATCAGTCGCTCGCGCTGGTACTCGTCAATGAGCAATCTGGCTTGCGGCCTCAGACTCTCATCGTTCAGCCATATCGCCGGTACTGACGCCGCCCAATTACCGGCCGGTGTTTCGTAATAATCAATGCCGTTGCTGTTCAGCACGGCGCGGATTTCCTCGGCCTCGTCATCGGGCACGCCCTTCAGATTGAACAATAGAATTGGCAAGAATGAAGCCCTACTTCGTTCGTCCTGTCGTCATTACGGTTCTGGCTCACAATAGTTGGAATCAGCACCAAACCAGATTGGATTGATTGCCGATTTCTCTATCGTCCGACTGGATAAGGCGCCAGCGTCTGTAACCGCTCATCGGTCAGTGCGGCGCCGACTGTGAAATGATACATGCTTTGCTGCGCATCGCCTTTGATACCGAACAAATCATGCACCGCATCGTCAAAGTAACAGCCGATGCCCGTGCCCTGCACACCCGCCGCTTCGGCCTCGAGGTAGAGCACTTGGCCGAGGATGCCGGCTTCCCAGAACAGCTGGCGGTAAACCCACGGGCCATGGGTCAGGCTCGGCGCATAGTCAGCCAGCATACCCAGGCTGAACGCGCCATCGGCGGCGATATCCTGGTGGCAAGACAAGGTGCGCGCGGCATTGCGGGCATCCGCCGCCGCCAGCCGGAACAGCAAGAAATGCTCGGGGCACCCTTCCACGCGCAGCCATTCGAACTCGGAGAATAACTCCGTGCGCAGTGGCGCCTCACTCTGAGGATTGCGCAGGAAAAGATAGAGCCCCGGCGCAAGACCGTCGACACGATGGACGAACAGCGCCAGATGCACGCGCGGCTCCCACCCTATCGCGTCCCAAGGCGGTACGCCGGGGCGCGGCAGGGTCATGTCCAGCATGCGGTAGAATGCGCTTGCGGAAATCGTGCCAACGCCATCGAACGCCTGGGCACTGCGCCGCTGCCGGATAATTGCGGCGGCCGTGCGCTCGCAGTCGCTGCGCACCGGCTCAGGCAGCACGGGTGCCTGCCAACAGATCTCCTGCGTCGCGGGCTTCTGGCATGCACCGGCCACGTCATCAATCACCGGCCAGTCGTCAAGCGGGTGTGCGGAAAGCAGATTGGCGCGCCCTTGCCATCGGCCACTCCTGGCAACGCGCACGGGCACGCCTGCGGCGAACTCATCGGCAACCGAGCCTGACTGCCGGGCCGTCACCAACAGCATCGCGTCCGGGTGTTCGCGTTCAACCGTGCCAAAATCTGCTTCACGATCAAGGCCGAGAATCGAGCCGATCTCTGCGTCACCCCACGACGTCAGCAGCTGCGCCTGCCAACCCAGGGTTGCCGCGGCATAGCGGACGGCGGCGATCGCATGGCCGGCATCGTGCTGGCAGTAGCGATAGGCGCGTTCGCCATATTTCCAGGCTTCGCGCCAATGGATCGAAGACAGTCCCACCAGAATGGAATCGGGCGGCACGACGCATTCGCTTCCGTTGCTTGCCCTGTCAAAGTGGCAGCGCTGCTCAAACACGTGATCGCGACTCACATAGTGGTGCACACCGTCCTCGATGCCATCGCAGCCTGCGGTTACCACGTACGCTTCGGTAGGATGCAGATTCCCGCTGGATGGATTGCAACGCAGCGCCCAGCGTGAGCTGCCGTACTGCTTCCATGCGGACAGACCGAAGGAGAGTTCAAACAGGGCGGCGATGCTGGGCAACGTCAGCGCTTGCGATGCGATCTTCCCCGGCTTGTAAAGATCGACATACAGCGACAGCAACGCATCGGCCTGCAAAGGCAGCTCCAGCTGCGGGCTGCCACTAAAACTGCGAAAAGGATCCGGTTGGCTTTTCCAGTCCAATCCAGCCGGTCCGGCTGCATAGCGCTGCAAATGGTGCTTGGTGCGCTGGTGGTAGGCCAAGACGGTAGCGAGAGCATTGTTCATCAGATATATGGCGCTGACTCCATATCACTCTTGGCGTCATTGTTGGCAGGTGAGATCTGACACCGTAGCAGATCATGCAGATCGAGTTTCGCTTCCAACACTCCCTGGCGGTGCGCCCTCTACGGCCGATCAGCGACCGCTGTCGGCTCCGGCACTGCCAAATAGTGTCTGAGCCAATCCAGCGTTGCCACCCAGGCTTCTCTTCCCGGTTCCGGCTGCTTGAAGTTGAACACATGACCCTGGCCGGGAAATACCAGTAGTTTGACGGTGCGACCCAGGGCCTGCAGGCGGTCGGCCAGGCGCTGGGATTCCTCCACGGACGCTGAAGTATCATTTTCGCCATGGATCAGCAGTACCGGTGCCTGCATGTCCTCCGCCTGTGGCAAGGGTGATGCCCGGCGCAGCATCTGGCGAAACTCTTCTTCGCTCGTTGCCTGCGATTCCTTCTTGAAGTACCAGCGGATAATGCGATACACCTGCCGACGCATGGGATTGCTGTAGTGGGTTGGATCCAGCCAGTACTCGAAATCGGTGACCGGATAATAGGCGATGACGGCTTTAACCTCACTGGGCGCGTGCTCGGCGATGAGCAGGCTGTAGACCCCGCCTTGTGAAAAGCCCAGGGTGGCCACGCGTGTGCCGTCCACCGCCGGGTTACGCAATACGTATTCCAGTGCGGTGGTGACATCGGTATCCGCCCGCCAGACAAACAGGTTGCCGCGGTATTCGCCATCGATCAACCTGCGGTAATCCGCCGCCACGGCGACATAACCCTGTCTGGCAAGATCCCAGACTACGCCCTGCATCTCGGCGGCCTGCTTGCCCGCCTCGGGGTGCACCAGCACCGCAGGAAAGCGGCCCGCCCCTTCTGGCCTGGCCCAGTGCAGACGTATCAATAGCTGGCCCTGATGGATTTCTTCGTTCCAGCTCACGACGCTGGGTGGCGCCTGCTCCGGGTGAATCAAGTAGTGGTTGGGTGGCTGACAGGCACCGAGCAGCGCCACACACAGGAACGCCAGGCCCGTGCGCACAAACTGCAGTAACAAGTCGTGCCGTGACTGCATGTGCATTATTCTAAACACGATGACGGCATTCTCCGTCAGTGGAATGCGCTACGCGCAAGGACTCCGCCGCGCGCGGTACCTCGCGAGGCACTACTGCGAAAGGCCGGGTGATGGATATATTTTCCCAGCCGCTGGCTTATTACCTATACGAAAACCAGTCAGTCACTTCGTTTGTTTCGGCCTTAATCAGCCAGCCCTGCATAGACATTCTGCACATCATCATCGGCATCGATGGCTTCCAGGAACGCCTCGACCTCGGCACGCTCCGTGCCGCCCAGTGTTACCGGATTCTTTGGGCGGTAACCCAATTGCGCGGACTGCACGGTAAATCCATGCGCTGGCAAGGCGCGTGCGACCGCGTCCAGTTCGGATGGATCGGTATAGAACAGCGTGGCGCCGTTTTCGGCCGGCTCCAGATCACGGGCGCCGGCTTCAATGGCGGCCGCCTCCGCGTCGGCGCCGGGGTTTTGCGGAGTCGCCTCAATCATGCCGAGGTAGTCGAAATCCCAGGACACCGAGCCCGAGGTGCCGAGCTGGCCCTTGCGAAACAACATGCGAATGCTGGTGACCGTGCGGTTAACGTTGTCCGTCAGGCACTCGACAATCACGGGAACCCGGTGCGGTGCAAAACCTTCGTAGGTGAGCTTCTCGTAATCAATCCCTTCGTCCAGCAGACCGGCGCCCTTCTTGATGGCGCGTTCGACGGTATCCTTGGGCACGGACGCCTTCTTCGCCTGCTCCATCGCCATCCGCAAGCGCGGATTCATATCCGGATCGGCGCCAGCGCGCGCGGCGACCATGATCTCCTTGGATAGCTTGGTGAAGATCCGGCCCTTGGCAGCAGCCGCCGTTTCCTTGATCTTTGTTTTCCACTGTGCACCCATGCCTGCGTCCTCTCGATTCAAGCGCTTACCGCATCTATCGTAAATAATACACACATTGATTGATCGTGAGAAACATGGCATTTACCGCGCTGCACGCTCCTGGCGTTGCAGCACTACCGGTGCAATCGTTCTCGGTTCCTCTATCCGACGTGATCTTCGTTGCGACTCTGCGCGCAATCGATGGTGATGCACGCGACGGAAATCAGATGGATCCGCGGACAGCTCGCGGCCTGCAATCTGGTGTAACATGGCTAACGCAGGCATGGTCAGTGTTCCTTCGCAGTTTGGTCGCTACAAAAGAGACTAAGAGCAGGCGATGCATGCACTGTTTTTTGAGCAGCGATATTGTCAATCAGCTTGAGTGGCAATAATTCTGAGGGGAGGCCCCATGGTCTATCCCTTTGCCGGGCTGTACTTGGCAATCGTGTAAAGAGGATTCTGGAATGATAAAACAGCGCTCACCCAGGAAATCTGGCGACCGTCGCAACAGAAAGGTCAGTACTCTGGAACCGGCTGCGTCGGCACTGCGCATGCCAGTGGATGTGTACAGTATTTCGCTCGCAGTGCTGGCGGTACTCGCGGTCATCTTCGCACTGCACTGGGCCAGGGCGGTGTTCATTCCGCTGATGCTGGGTGTGATGATCAGCTATGCACTTTCTGCCCCCGTCAACCTGATGCAAAAATGGCACATCCCGCGGGCGATCGGCGCCGCGGTGTTGCTACTCGCAATCGTGGGCGGGACAGGCTCGGCGATTTATTCGCTCAGCGATGATGCTGGCGAGCTGATCGAAACCCTGCCCGAAGCCGCACGCAAACTACGCCTCGCGCTGCTCAAAGAACGGGGAACGTCCGAAGGCACGATGGAGCAAGTGCAAAAAGCCGCCACCCTTCTCGAGCGGGCGGCGAGCGAGACTGGCACCCCGGCTCCCGCCGCACCGAGCGGCGTAACGCGGGTGCAAATCGAAACACCCAAACTCAATGTCAAAGACTACCTTTGGATGGGCACCAAAGGGGCGATCGGGTTTGCCGGTCAACTAACGATGGTTTTGTTTCTGGCGTACTTTATTATGGTTTCGGGCGACATGTTCCGGCGCAAAATGGTCAGAATTGCCGGTCCCACCCTGAGCAAGAAAAAAATCACCCTCCGGGTGTTGGATGAAATTACCGGGCAGATTCAACGTTATCTGCTAGTCCAGGTATTCACCAGCGTTCTGGTAGGCGTGACGACCTGGCTCGCGTTTCTGTGGATCGGCCTGGAACATGCGGCAATCTGGGGAATTGCCGCCGGGGTATTCAATACCATCCCCTATCTTGGTCCGATCATCATTACCGGCGGCACATCGCTCGTTGCCTTCCTCCAATTTGGAACATTCAGCATGGCGCTTCTGGTCGCCGGCGTCTCGCTGCTCATCACGAGTCTCGAAGGCAATTTGCTGACGCCGTGGCTTACTGGCCGGGCAAGCCGAATGAACCCGCTGGTCGTTTTCATCGCTGTGCTGTTCTGGGGATGGTTGTGGGGCGTGTGGGGTTTATTGCTGGGGGTGCCCATCATCATGATCATCAAAGCGATATGCGATCGGGTGGAAGACCTGAAACCGGTCGGAGAGCTGCTCGGCGATTAGCGCAGACCGGTGCCGCATGGTTCATCGGTGGATGCGCCCTTGACCACCGTACAGGTAGATGTGCGGTGGATAAGGTGCGCGACAGCGTAATCTACTGATCGACCAGGAATAGAAAACACCGGTCAGAAAGGAATTACTTCCTTCTCTAATTGTCCGTCTCGAATATTCGCGATATTTGCGCTTTGGCCCGGTTGCTGCTGCATTGAACCTTTCCAGGGTTGTTACAGGCGCCGGCCTTGAATGACACGAACCAGAATCACCACGATCGCGATGACCAAGAGGACATGAATGAGTCCGCCCATGGTGTACGAACTGACAAAACCAATAAGCCAGAGGATAATCAAGATGACGGCAATGGTCTCGAGCATTTTTCTTCTCCTTTTGTTTGAACTTGGTGAATCGTTAATCTAGTGAATGATATGGCCTCCCCTGCCCCTATAGCATCGCGTGTGCCTGATTGATTACGTTATCAATCTACGTCACAGGGGCACCAAAAATAACTCTGCCCCTGTTTCCGGTTAGGAACAATAATTAAAACCCGCGCCCCTACTTCCCCACGACCTTCTCGACTTGGCCGATCTTGTCTTGAAGCTTGCCGGTGATCTTTTCTACTTTGCCTTCAGCTTCCAGATCTGGATCATCGATTAGTTTCCCGGCGGTCTCCTTGACCTTACCCTTCGCTGCGTGAAACTTGCCTTCTGCCTGGTCCTTGGTGCTGCGTTTCATGGAATTCCTCCTCATAAAAAAAAGACAGGAATTTCAAACCCCTTTCGCCCTCACCGTGCCGTTCTGCGCGTCACGGGGCTCTCATCCTGTCAATTGGACATAACACCAATACAGAATCGGCACTGGGCTTGGAGTGTCCCTCATCCAAATCATCCTGCGGCGGGCAACAATAAAGCCGCCAAACAAGGAAGTTTATGGATTTTTGACTGATAAAAAATTACTCCAAGAAAAGCGGATAAGCTTTGATTCGAATCAAGGATTTGACGATTCCGCCGTATTTTCTGTCTGCCAGACGTGTTTTAGGTCAAACACGCGTACATCTCACGCAATCAGTCGCGCTGGTTCCGATTACACGACGGGCACGCCCGATAAAAGTCCGTCAGAAGGACAACGCAATGGCGAAAAGCGACTATGCGCTGCCGCGCATAGCCTGATAGGCGACACGGAACTGCGCCTTAAAAACCAGGGTCAGTAAAAACAAAACCCGGATCAGGGAGGAATTGTTTCTAATGTTGGCCATCAATATTAGCGATAATTACTCTCTCACCCGGTTTTTGCATTCTGGTCGCGCGATTCGCTGCATCGCCGGCTCGCTGGCCCTTTTCCGCAAGGATGCGTTCCAGCCTTTGACTCGTCTGCGCGTCCTGATCGCGGAGATAGTGAATGATGTCGCGGCAACCATCGATGGAAATTCGTCTCGCCATCAAGTCTTCCTGGACCATCTCCACGAGCGACTCACCTTCCACGTATTCTGCGTGGTTTCGCTCAGCCCATCTCCGGTTTTGGGATACTGGAATCTGGTTCGGCTCGGTTGTCATGTTTTGCCTCCTGCTCTGCCCCGGCATTTACTTGAGGCGCATGTCGTTCTTGACAGACTTCACACCTTTAAAGCCACCCAACAAGGAAGTTCATACACTTTCTTGTTGTTTAATAACTACTCCTGGAAGAACAAATAAACATTGATGCAAATCAAGAACTGGCCGATTCCGCCGTATTTTCCGTCTGCCGGACGCGTTTTAGGTCAAGCACGCACGCATCTCACGCAATCAGTCCGTCCAGGATCAGATTACACGACTGGCACGCAAAGCATATTCTTGGAGGTCTGCTATCAGTCGAAATACGTATTTTTGGTTGTTAGCGGCCATAAACGGCCGGTCGCATTATCCCGAAAGCGACCGCTCTATGGAGAGCATAGGTAGCCCCGCATGGAGCATGCTCCTGGCTCGCTCCATTCTTCGTGGATTCGCCTTGTAACGGCGCTCCTCGAGGCGTTTCAGGACATAGGCGTGCAGCCGGCAGTCATTCCTGTCGGTGGCCTCCCGGAGATCACCGAGATAACTTTGATACTTGCCGTCACCATAGAGGCATGACTCATGATTATTGCCACGCTGGATGACGTGTTGGGGAACACCAGGAAGATTGAAACGAGGCTTTCGTACCGAGCTTTACTTCCGTGTGGAAAGGCATGCCATGCCGATGCGGCGGCAGCGAAAAAACGATATGAGCAGAAACTGTGGTCTGAGATATCCCTGGTGTTGAGAACCGGCAACGTTATTGCATCATCGGTTTACCACCCGGCATGTCCATCCCGCTCGGCTTAGGTTTCGGCATGTCGTCAAGGTGTTTCAGGATTGCGCTGGTACGGTCGGCGATGACGTCCAGAGCCTGCTTTCCGTTCACTTCCTTCTCGAGGACA
>Ga0209253_10001236_pt1 | contig 22387 bp, 18 predicted proteins | sample FrelakmetBRP12BR_FD_187145 | JGI IMG/M metagenome (GOLD analysis project Ga0209253, IMG submission 187145) | Freshwater lake sediment microbial communities from the University of Notre Dame, USA, for methane emissions studies - BRP12 BR (SPAdes)... | ecosystem: Environmental > Aquatic >...
GGGATTGTCACTCCTTCCCGTCGAAGGGATCGTTGTTGGCGCAGTTGCATCTGCCTACCAGAATGACCGGATAACCGGCATCGCAGACCTGTTATCGCTCAAGGTATTTGCGCCGCTCTGGCAGATGGACACCGAGAAGCTGTTGTGTGAAGTGGCAGACCGACTGGAAGCAATGATCATCGTTATTGCAGCAGACGGCCTCGACACCAGTTTCCTTGGTGCCCGCATCGATGATGCCCTGATTGGGCGGCTTAAGAAGGTTGCGGCAACGACCAGGATCAACCTTGCCGGTGAGGGGGGTGAATATGAGAGCCTCACGCTCAATGCACCGTTCTATTCCCGCCGGATTACATATGCAAGGTCCGAGGTCCACATGAGGGGTAATCGCGGGGAACTCATCCTCGGGGGGTTTGCCTGATGGCACAGGGCAGTGATGTCAGACTGGGGCAGCTGACGCGATTTCTTTTTACTGCCCCGTCATGGCAACGCTCACTTGTCACTATCATCGTTCTGGGCGTAATCATCGATCTCGCGAGCGCACGGAACTGGGTCCGGCTTCCGTTCTCAGGAACGGTCGCGTTCACGATACCCGCACTTGTCGGATTTGTCCTGACCAAACCAATGATCGAATTCAGCGGGAAAGCCATGACGTGGAACCGTGCAGCGTTGCTCGCGTTGAGCTGTACGGTCTTTGCCGTGATCATCACACTCTCCTCCTTTGCCTCAAATGTCGCACTCGTCCCGTTCTTCTATGCAATCTCCCTTGGCTTTATCTTCGGTATCCGCCTGTTTGTGCTGGTTGCCATCGCGGACTACCGGGTAATAAGGATGTTCATGCCCGCATTTACCCAGAGCGGCATGGGGATCCTTGCCGGTATCCTGCTCTTCTCCGTATCCTTTGGTCTCTTTGCCATTGTACTCCATCTGGTGTTCGGGCTTGCGTTCATCATCCTGATCTGGCTGATCGAACGCCCGCTCTACCGGGCATTCCGGATCCGCGGACTTGCCTTTGTCAACGCGTTCATTGCCTACACCACTGACGGATCCAAGGGAATGGAGGATTTCTTCCGCGAGATCGGTGAGGAGATATCTGTCCCGCAGGTCTGCCTGTTCTTCCGGCAGGCGCAGGGGAAACAGGTGCTCTTCACCGTGCCCAACCTCCACCCCGGACCGATGGGAGAGATCGGCGGGGGTAACCTTCCCAAGATCCTCCATGATAATTTTGAGGAAGAGACGCTTGTCGCCCATGGGAGCGCAAGCCATGATTTCAACCTCGTCTCCGAGAGTGAGATCCTCAAGGTGATCAGCGCCATCCGTGACTCAAAGCGGGACCTGGCCTTCCTTGGCACCGCAACGAGATCTGAAAGACTCGACATGGGGTCCGTGCACCTGCTCTACCAGCGGTTCGGCGATGTACTGCTCATCGTCAGCTCGCGATCGCCGGAGAGAACCGAGGATCTCGATTACGGGATTGGTATGGCAATCATGGCGGAAGGGCACCGGTTCTACCCGCACATTGCGTTTGTTGATGCACACAACTGCATGACCGATCTGTCATCACCGGTGCACCTCGCAACATTCATAGCCAACGAGTACCACAAGGCAGCCCTTACGGCAATGGAACTGAGCCGCCCCATGGGGCTTTTTCCCTTTGCTCTTGGCGTTGCGCACCATACGCTCCCGTATTCGCGGGAACAGGGGTTCGGTGATCTCGGGATCCAGGCGCTTGTTGTTGAGGTTAACGGCCAGAAGACAGCATATGTGCTCATCGATGGCAACAACATGGCACAGGGAGTGCGGGAGGGCCTGCTCAGACAGATCCTGGCGCTCGTGGATCATGCAGAGGTGATGACCACAGATTCCCACGTGGTCAACACCATTTCCGGAAAAAACCCGGTCGGTCCCCGTGTTCCGGCCGCTGAGTTCAGTGCATTCGTCTGTAAAGCGGTGCAGGCAGCAATTGAGGATCTATCAGCAGCTGAAATCGCGGGCACCACTGCACAGTGCAGGAATATTGTCGTCTTTGGATCAGACCGCATTTCCCAGCTGGCGAGTACGGTCAATGCCATGCTCGTCTTTATCGCCCCGCTTTCGCTTGCACTCCTGCTGCTGGCATTTTTACTGTCACTGGTCGCGTTTATCGTTATTGTGTAACAGGTGAGGGCTAATATGGTTTTGCGGGAACGCTGAGCTGGTATTTTTTGATTTGGTTTAATTAATGAATCGATTTTATCGTTCATCGCCCCAATTGTGCCCGGTTTTCCAAAAAATATATATTGGCAGGAGCGTATTATCCAATAACAAGGAAAGGAGGAGATTGCTCTAAACGGCGCGTGTTTTGATTGTTTTGTATCGCGGTCGAACGTCCATGGTGTGAAAGGTGATCAAATTTCATTCGGACACATTCGTGACAACACGCTGGATCGGCATTGACCTCAACACAACGGGGCATGTTGCGGTTGCAGCAGATCTCTTCAGCGGTAAAGTGATGAAACTCGGAACAAATGCCCACTATGTTCACAGTCATTGTTCAAAAAACTGCACAAAACTCTACAAGTCGGGAAAATTCTGGAAATTAAAGAAATTCAAGAGCCGTGAACGCACTCTTTTCAGGAACGCAATCCACAAGATCAGCAAACAGATCGTTTCCTTTGCAGAATCTCTCGGGTCAGGTATAAAATTCGAAAAACTCTTCAACAGCCGGTATTACCTGCGAGAGGACGCGACAAATTACTCGGAATTTTCCTTTGATAACGGTTCATTCTTCTTCCTGCAGAAAATGGTGGAGAAGAAAGCGACCCGCCTTGGCATCCCCGTCATCTATGTCAACCCTGCCTACACCTCCAAGCGGTGCAGCAGGTGCGGGGAATTTGGCAGGAGGTACCGGAAACGATTCGCGTGCCCTCACTGCGGATATGTCGTGCATGCCGACATAAATGCAGCTTTTAATATCGCGTCCACGTCTTTTTGCACAGACCTTTATGATGGAGTGACGGTTGCAGATCGGCAACACCCGAAACTCAGGAAGAAACAAACTAAAAAATTAACAACAGATCAATCTTTGGATCTCATCCTTGAGCCTGGCGAACCTGCGCCTGTATCACGTGAGAATCTTCTATATGTCCTGGAGTACCAGCATCATATGCAGGTGCAATGTACTCCATCCTGATCTTTCTTTTGACCATCGCGCTGATCACGGCGGTTGCAATCAAATACAAGACTCCGCCGTTTCTTGTGCTGGTTGGCGGAGCGTTTTTCTTCGGGATTGCATCCGGCATACCGCTTGATACCCTTGTCAGAGAAGCGACTGCTGGCATGGGCAGGGTCTTTGCCCTCCTCGGGCTCGTGATTCTCTCCGGCGCCGTGATTGCAAAAGTGCTGCAGGAGCAGCACCAGGTGGAACAGCTGGTGGGCGATATCCAGACGGTGGTGAAAAAACCGTTCGAACTCGCCGGTATCGCTGGTTTTCTCCTTGCCATCCCGCTCATGTGCTGCATTACCGCGTTTGTGATTCTCACCCCAATTATCAACGCTCTCGGCGGCGCTTCGCAGAAGACCAGAGGCCTGCTCTACACCGCTGCTCTCGGCAGCCTGATCTCGTTTGCGCTCATCTACCCGACACCGGTGATCATCGCGCTCTTTTCTGCGATGCCGGGTGCAGCAATATCGCCATTCGTCTTCGACCTGTATATGCTGCCGGTTGCCCTCATCCTGCTTACCGGGACAATCCTTCTGATGCGGCATCGGTTCGAACAATCCGGTCCCCTGCATCAGGAAAATCCATCACGAGGAGTACAGCCTGTATACGGATCTCACGAGCGTGCGTGGTACCCGCTGATCGCGATGGGGATTGCGATGGCTTTCGGAACTGCGATCTTCCGCCTGTCGCCCGGCAGCCTGATCCAGATCGTGATGCTTGCCGGCGTTGTCACCGCGCTTGTACTTGCCCCGAAAGATATCCGGAAGACTGCGTTCACATCAGGAGCAAAACACGCAGGGGTTATCATTTTCGATCTCTGTGGTGCCGGCGCGCTTGGCGCAGTAATAGGCGCAAGCAGTCTCGGGACGGAGGCATACGGCCTTTTCACCCTCGCGCTTCCGGCACTTGTGGTGCCGTTTCTTCTCGCAGCTCTGGTCCAGACAGCTCAGGGTTCGCGTGTGGTAACCGCAGTGATCACCGGCCAAATCATCGCAGGAACCGGTATCGCCACATCAATCCATCCTATCCCGTTCATGCTGCTCATCAGCGGCGGCGCGTGCATTTTTTCCTACATCACCGACCCGTACTTCTGGCTGGTACAACGGGCCACGGGTGATGATGTTGCCGGCGTTGTGAAGAACTATACAATCCCGCTTGCTGCGTTCGGCGTAGTGATGTTTCTGGTGGCAGCGGGGATTGAGATGTTCCTGATCTGAAACGGAACGGTAAGCAAACTTTTTTAGTTCTTGGAATGGCTCACTACCGGCTCTTCCGGTCAAGCAAGAATCGGTGGTTGCCATCACTTCACAATCGGCGACGCATTCGCATCGAACGGGTTGGTGCGCATGGCAAGGGAGAAAAGGTAGGGATAGTTTGATTTTAAGTACTTCATGTAGAGGAGCCATTCCCGTACAAGCAGCCCGTAGACCCGGTTGATGTCAGTTGAGAGGTGATCGTAATCGGTGCCGGGGAGATCGATAAGCCGCTCCCGAACTCTTAGCTCCTCCGTCAGGTGGAAGAGGGACTGCATCAGTTCAGTAAATGTGTCATGCTCGAACAGGTACGGGTTTTCCAGCATCGAAACCATCAGGGGTTTATTAGTTGATAAGAACAGGTTGAGTGCGGGCAGGTCGAGGCCCCGGCTGTCAATCCGGACATGGTGGCCGGCAAGCGCGGATCCCGCCCTGCTAAAATCATCCGGTGACCAGTTATTGGAAACGATCAGCGCATTTTTGATTGTCTCAATGCTGACATCGACTGTAGAGAAACGCCGGAGCAGGGCAGTGCCGACCTCAGAGAAGAAAACCCCCACCAGCATGTTCATCTTGCGCAGGCGCTCAGTGCGCTCCCGTTCCTCTATGAAGTACTCAACAGCATTTGCGGCGACGGCAAGAAAACACCCGACACCGGTCAGGATGATTGCAAGGGTTATGATCTTGCCTGGCACAGTGTGAGGTGAGATATCGCCAAACCCCACCGTTGCGATGGTCACGATCACGAAATACAAGGCATCAAACGGGTGCAGCCCTTCGACAATAATCAGGCCTATCGTGCCACAGATGATGACAGCGGCAAGCAATGCAATGTAAATCCGGAGCCTGAACCTGACCCGTTCCTGCATGCACACTTCTCATACGCACTTCTATAAAAGTACTGCGAAAAAGGAGATGATACCCCCGACCAGATTCGAACTGGTGTCGCCGGATCCAAAGTCCTGCATGATTGACCGCTACACTACGGGGGTGCTTGGTAAGACAGCCCGATCACCAGGAATGAATATCACGGGATTGCTGTCCCGGTGTCATTGGACTTTTAAAATAATGAACGTATCTTGAACGCTTGGGGATGTAAGGAGTAATCTCCATGCGGGCATTCTGGAAAAAAAACATGAAGAGGGCGAAAAGCAGATTCGTCTCGTATATACAAGGATTGGAAAAATACCTGTTTTGTATATAGCATCAGGTGGTTTATAAAAGAAGATTCACGTCGGACCAGGTGTATCCGGTCCGTTGGATAACGGGAAATACTGCTGGTATACCTGCCGGCGTTCTTCGATATCCGTGTGCAGGTAAATTTCCGTTGTCTTGATTGAGGTATGGCCGAGATTTTCCTGGACGACGCGAAGGTTTTTTGATCTTCGGTACAGCTCGCTTGCATAGCTGTGACGGATCTTATGCGGGGTTATGCCGGCAGGAGCATAGTGGCGGAAGAGGTGCTGGATTGCACGCGGGGAGATATGTTTGCCCTGCTGACCTACAAACAGGGGACCATCGACGGCGGCCCCGATAAATGTGCGTATCCCCTCGAGTGTTTCATCATCTAAAAATACGATGCGGATCTTTTCCCCCTTGCCCCTGATCCTGATCGTGTGCTCTTCAAAATCGATATCCTGGATATTAATATTGCAGAGTTCCGATACCCTGACCCCCGTTGCATAGATGGTGCGGACGATCAGCTTATCCCGTGGGTCTTCGATGGCATCGATGAGCCGAAGCACCTGGCTGTGTTTGAGGTACCTGATCTCCTGCTGTTTTACCCTCGGGCGTTCGATTCCCATCATAGGATTTGCCGCCACCGCTCCCTGGGCAGAGAGAAACCGGTAAAAGGAACTGAGTGTCGAGATCATGCGGTGGAACGTCTTTGCCTTATAGGTCCGCATTGAGGACATGAACGAGAGAAAATCCGTGATCATGACAGGAGGTACTTCAACCCCGGTATCGAGCCTCGCATTCTCAAAGTCTTTCCAGTATATGACAAGTTTTGTCACTTCGGTGTGCCGGCGCAGCCAGACATAATAGGCAAAGTGCTTGATGACCTGTTCGTAACTTTCAATGGTCCGGGCAGAGTAATTCCGCATGCGGAGATAGTTGCGGTAGCTTTTGAGCCACTCCGAAAAAAACCCGTTATTCATGGTCTATTTTATCAAATCTCAAATAAATAAACTTTTGCGCAGAATACCTATTCTGCGACAAGTGAAAAAGGCCAGGCCTCTATTGCCCCAAACGATACCGGCATATGATCGTTGATACCGGATATCATAAAGAACCGAGCGTTTTCATACAGTGCCCTCTTGTCACATTTTGTTGATCACAAGATTCATGAACGTATCGTTTGGTGCATTGGCCTGTTCACTATAGACGGAAATTTCCCCCAATGGGATTACGCATTCCGTCAATCTATACGATTTTCTTTATCAATGAGGGAGCTAATTTACGTCAGAAAATGGATCGCACGCCCGATTCTGCCAGTTTTTTATGTGAAATTCCTGATGATATGAGAGTTGTGCTGTAAAATAAAGGATGTGTAAAATCATTGTTTTTTCTTAAGCGGGCATACAATCACCCATGGGCCATTAAGAACAACCGGAAAACAGGCACTGGAACGATCTTTTTATTACCGATATTTTCGTTATTAAATGTACCAAACAATCAAAGCAATAAAAAAACATTCACGAATACCTTTGGAATTGAGAGGGAACTGATTATAGTCAGGGGAGTGATGAATCAACCCATCCTGGTTTTTAACAGGCAGAGGATATCATTGCGTGGATCTCTTTGGATATTCCCGTTTACATCTCAAGTACGTGAATACTGACATCTCTTCACTGTGTTTGAGAGTAGGCATCAGGAGATACATGGAATTTTTCATAAAAAAATTGAGTGAAAACCTGATAGTACTCAAATCCCTTGTGCCACTGAAACGAGAAGGGTCTGCCGTCATTTAAAAATGGGGGCAGGTTAAAGAAACTTTTTTATTTAATAAAAAGGTTCGGCCTGACTAAATCCTAAACCCCCTCCGATACAATAGGCAAGCATCATGAAGTCCGGATTTTTACAGAAGCCCCCACGCCCTATACTTCATTTTTGGATTAAACATGATAATGATTAAACGAGAAATTTCCATTTTTTTACTCATCCGGTCATTTTCTATGGGATCCTGTTCAAATTTTTTTGTAATTACTGAAATTTGGTAAATCCGACCGTTTTCCGAGACCCATTTACACATATAAACCATATGATGCTATACACTAAAGGGATGTTATTGCCCCTTTTCTGACGCGATAAAAAAAATTATTCAGGAGAAGTTGGCAAAAAAGCCAGCAGAAAAGATGAGAGGGGGGCAGGTTAGCCAATAAGAAAGATCCAGTATATTGAACCCCACCCCTGCAAATAGATTTCACGACCTGACAAAAAACTACAGGAGAAGATCTTTTTTTCCTTCACCATCGCCCTGACGGGCAGATGGCGATTATATTTCCTAAAAAACTCCTTTTTCTAAAGTAAACAGGTTAAAACCATGTGAGAACGGAGGGTATGGTACGGTTGTGTGCCGAAAATATCACAGGCAACATAATTAATTATACCAGGCCGATACGTCGTTGTTTTTTTTTTGCCTTGCCGGGACCTGTTGTTTTATTAAAAGATTCACGCAATGAAGTTTTGATTACTCCTTGCATGAGTAAAAGAGTCAGGCACCGGCCTTCCATATCCGAGCGAGATACACAATTTTTTTTTTTGATTTTTCTGATTTTTTTTACATTTTTACATATTTCACATGATATCTAAAAAGTCCGGCAATTGATGAGAACCATAATTGAGGATCACAATAGGTGGATCATCACCGTGTACAGGTGATGCGGATGTACCATGAATAATAATAGTCAGGTAAGGTATTTTCCGGTATTTTTATTCTTGTCGACAGCCTGACGCTATCACACAGGTTCTCCCTTTGTTTGATCGACTCAAAACGTCAGGATCAACATACGAGGGGTAAGGATCGTGCAGTATACCCGGTTCGGCATTTTCGAGGCTCCTATGGTTCAGTCCCCAGACGGTAATTTTTTAAACATAAACCAAATAATGCTATATAAAAAGAGCAATTTTGTTACCCTCTGTCACATTCCCACTAATTACCAAATTCCGCCTGTAATGGAGCACGAGTGAATGGATGAAGCACGGATTCAGGATGAGATCAATAAGTATAAAAAATTCAAAAAAGTTGACGGCGCGACTTACCGGAAGGTAAACCAGTTCCTCCGGAAACGAACCTACATCACCGCACGTGAATGGGCGCTTGCCCGACTATGCACGGATTTCCGGACAACGGGTGGGGCAGAGATGACATTCATCGGGCAGCACCTGCCCGAGCTTGTCCCCTTCATGGAAGATACATATACCCCGCAGGCCGTGAACCAGGCACGCAATTCATTTAAAAAGAAAGTGCGCAAGGCAAGTGCCACATTTTTCTATGGTGCGATGTGCGGTTTTTTCACCACCGACGAGCTGGATGACCTGCTCTTTGAGGCAAGCGAGGTGGCACGGTTCCTCCTTGAAGTCGAGGGGACCACCCTCGATATCGATGAGGAGATCGAGGTCGAGGATCGTATTACAAAGGTCATGAGAAGTGTTGGTGAAGCGGCAAAAACAATCCTTAAAACCCGGAACATGGAATCAGAACAGAAAATAAAAGACTCCACCCCGTCAGATGGAATCCCTGACAGCAGATCAGCGACCGATAGTAATTCGCCTGGTAAGACCAAAAGAGCCAGAAACCGGAAAACAAGGCAGCCGCAAACGGCTATTCCTCCACAAGAGAAAATCGAACCGTCGGGTACTGATGTACCAGAACCGCAATTACCACCCTTTGAAATATCGGTTGATCAATCGCCTGATGTTTTGGGGAGTGCACCTGAAGAAATGAACGGTGCTGAGACAGGCACTCGAAAGGACCGGTTATCCAAACCCAATAGACCCAATGGTGCGGTCGAAAATGCCGGAACCAGCAAAGGAGCCGATCAGTAATGAAAATCATCCACATTGTAGGGCGGTCAAATACCGGCAAGACCACATTTATCAAACAGTTAATTCCCGAACTTACCCGAAGAGGACGCGTGGCAGTTGTGAAACATTTAGGGGACCACAGGTACACTATGGAGAAAGGAAAGGATACGACCGGATTTTTCGATGGCGGGGCGATGATCTCAATTGGCATTGATGATGAAAAATCAGTTGCTGCGATCCGGACCACTGAACTGGATGAGATGCTCCAACTCCTCGTTTATGAGGGGGTTGACTACACGATCATCGAGGGGTTCAAGACCCGGCAGTATCCAAAAATTGTCATTGGAGATCTTCCTGTAGAAAATCCTGTCCTGTCAAACCCGACGGTAAACGACGTGCTCTTATCCCTTCACCGGTTCGAAGACTATCCAGAGAAGAGCAGAACAGGGAATCATCCAAAAAAAAGGGGCACGGCACGATGAAACGAAAAAAATTTACAAAAAGGCTTTTTGGAACCAACGGGGTCCGCGGAATTGTCGGAGAAGAGATTACGCCAGAACTCGTCCTTCATATCGGAGAGGCATTCGGTTCGATGCGCCCGGGACGTATCGCGGTTGGCCGGGATACACGAACCTCGGGAGAAATGCTGATCCATGCATTAAAATCAGGACTTTTGGCAACGGGCTGTGATGTCGTGGATTGTGGTATCCTTCCGACACCTGCGCTTCAGTTCCTTGTAAAAGAGGAGTTTGACGGGGGAGCGATGATCACCGCGTCCCATAATCCTCCTGAATACAATGGTGTCAAGATCATCGAACCAGACGGCACCGAAATGAGCGATGAAGAGACCATAATCCTCGAACAACGGTTATTTGATCAGTCGTTTTCCTTACAACCCTGGAACAAGGCGGGACGGGAAGTCAATGCTCCTGACCTCATCGATCATTATATCAACGCAGTTGCCGGGCATTTTCCTCATGATACAGGGAAGGGTATGCTTGTGGCTGTTGACCCAGGTTCCGGCCCTGCCTGCGTGACAACACCTGAAATTCTAAAAAAAATCGGGTGCAGGGTGATGACCGTGAATGGTGTGATGGACGGGACATTTCCCGGAAGGCTGCCGGAACCATCCGTAGAAGGACTCAAAGCCCTGTCATCACTGGTCGTTAGTTCCGGGGCATCGTTCGGTATCGCCCACGATGGTGATGCCGACCGTGCGGTCTTTGTCGATGAAAACGGCACCTATATTGAGGAAAACCAGGAATTTGCTCTTGTGGCACAGTACCTCTGTCGCCAGCAGAAAGGAATCGTTGTTACACCTGTGAGCACGTCGCAGATTGTCGAAGCAGTTGCAGTCGCAAACAATTGCAGCATTACGTACACAAAAGTCGGCAGTATCTCTGTGGCGCGGACCATGCATTCGCTGATCAATAAAGGCAAAAAGGTGGTATTCGGCGGTGAAGGGAACGGGGGGCTCATCTTTCCTGATCACCAGTTCTGCCGGGACGGTGGCATGACAGCAGCTCTGATGGTGGCGATTCTTTCAAAAACCGGAGAACCATTATCTGATCTCGTTACCCGCCTTCCGAAACGGTTTATGATCAAGGACAAGATTGCATCATTGGATGCCCGGAAGGTTGTTGCACGATTGAAACAGCAGTTTTCTCATGACAGGATCGACTGCACTGACGGTCTAAAAATTACCCGTAATTCAACATCTGCACTGGTGCGGGCGTCGGGAACAGAACCTGTTCTTCGGATAATTGTTGAATCTGATAAAAAAGGGCATGCTGAATTGTTGCATCGGGAACTAAAAAAACAGATCTCAGAATACATGGACACAAAAAGAGAACAGAAAAAACGATGATCCAAGAACCATGTGGTTGGGTTAGAACAAAGACTGAAAAAATGATAATATCGTGAAAATTGACTGTTATACTGACAAAATTAAAAATAAAAGAATAATATATGTTTATTTTAGAAATAAATGAAAATTCTTTAGAATAATTTATTCAATTCTGTCGGGTAAATAGAAATATTTATTAATAGTTTTGTCAAAATGAGTGTATTGCATAAAAAATGTTGTGAACATATGATGATCTCCCAATCGCAGACGCTCAAAAGAATCGAGAGCGCTGCATCACAAAATGACAGGTCTGGCCTTCAGCACATCATTAATTCTGCGATTCATGATTCTGTACGGCGGGATCGCAGGGACCTGCTCAGGGAAATCAACCGTGTGCTTATTGAAACAGCAATAAAAAAGAATAATCCGGATATTATCATCGGGCTGGAAGGGATTTTGGATGAAACCATCGTGGAGTTTTTTTCAAAAATAATCAAACACTATATCAGGACGCAGGATGAGACGTGGCTTCAAACACTCTTAAAGATCACAGACAGATTGGAAAGAAAGAGCAACCAATCCAGAATGTTTGCCACCCTGACCAGGATGCTGATTGAAACAGGAGTGGCAGAATCAAATCCGGCCTTTATTATGCAGGGCCTGCAAATCCTCGGGCGCATCACATTTAAAAAATATCGCTCGGAGATCATGGGTGATATTATTCCACCGCTGATGAGCTGGGCGATCAAAACAAGGGATATGGACCTTTTACACACCCTCTATTCGCTCATCGATGATATCGGAGACATCTCCAAACGCTCTGTATTGCAGGATATCTGTGCACAATCTGTTGCAACAGTGGCACTCGCGGAAAAAAAACCATCGCTCCTTGTTGATTCCATCCGTTTTGCATGTGCCATTAAACAAAAAACACGACGCGAGACCTGCATTTCATCGATCATTGATAAGGCAGTAACTACATCACCACGTGCTATTCCCTTTGATATTGTAGAATGCATTCATCTCTTCGATGATTTTTCAGAAGAAATACGGCTTGAAATCATCGACCCCCTCCTCAAGCATCTCATCAATGAAGAAAAAAATCATAAAACACTCCTTGCTATCCTCGGTACTATTGCTGAACATCTGCCCTTTTCGCAAAAGACAATTATTATAAACCTGCTGAAAAAAGCAGACCGCGACGGAGATATCTGGCATTTTTCCACAGCCCTTGAGAACCAGAACCGCCTGCTGGAGCCCGGATCATATCCCATTCGTGAGATTGTAAAGGCTGGTATTTCTATTGTTAAGCATTCCCGCACGATGAAGGCATTCACTCTTGTTGTGCCCATGATTGAAAAAACCGGGGATTCTGCACTCTCATCACGTATTTTCATCCAGATGACACAGGTGATGCTGTCCCAGGACAAATTTCAGGACGCCCTTGAGTTGTATGCAAAAATTAACGAGGGACTCGAAAACCTGCCTCATTTTGATGACTGTTCCATTGCACTGTTTAAACAAAGTATCATGAATGATAATGTCCCACTGTTACAGGAATTGCTTGAAAAAAAACCGGATAAAAAAATATATCTCAGTTCAATATCGAGAGCAATCACGGATATCTGTAAAAATTATTCATTCCAGGAAATTTCCCGGCACATTGATTCGATGACAGCATTTATTTTCCTCCACCCCCATTTCAACCAGATTATTTTTGAGAGCATTTCAATTCTGACAAATCGCGGGTTCCTTGAGGAAACTGACCCGACCGTTTTAATAAAATTTACCGTTCCTATCAGCGACCAGTCCATCAAAGAGCGGGCCCTCTCCATGATTGTCATCAAGCTCGCGAAGATGGGGGTGAAGACAAAAAACCGTGACCATCTCCAGAGAGCTGTTGGTCTCACCTGCCTGATCGAAGAAGAGCAGACCAGGTCGGCGACGCTGACCAGCATCATAGATGAAGCAACTGTGCTTGCTGTGCTCGATGGAGATCTCGATCTCCTCATGAGAATGCGGGAATGGAGCTCCTCCCTCCTCTCGCCGGATGTGGAAATTTTTGCCATAGCAAAGATCATTGACGGTATGATAACCTATGCCATCGACATGAGGTATCCAAACGCTCTTGAAGAGGCATACCGCATCACGCAGGATCTCCATGACCCGTCGTTGAACAAGGAACTGCTTGAACGCATCTGTGAATGCTTTGTAACAATCGGGTGTCTTATCGTTGAAGAACAGACTCCATTCATACAACATGACCAGGGGGACCCTGCTCTTATTATATTTAAACGAGGTCTGGAACTGTTAATCCAGCATGGCAAAAAGGAAGAGCGATCTTTAAAGGTCGCAAATTTAATTGATATTATTATTGGGTTTGTTCAAAAGCATTATCACCCCTATTATCTCATTCCCCTTGCCCTCTATTCCCTGGAGATTGAAAATCCCCTTGAGCGGCATGCAATGGTCTCAAGGATTGTGTCGAATATCAAGATGGCTGTTGAATCTGTCAACTCAACAGATCCCTATGAAATCATTGTCAACCATCTTGATCGCATTGAATATATCCACGATGACCCCGTTTTACTCGGCCTTATAGTGCGTGCAGCCAGCCAGATCAGGGATCCGTTTACCAGACTCTCATATTTATCGTCGCTCGCCGGTTCGTATATAGATCTGGATAATGCCTCAAGGGCAGATGAGATTCTCACCACAATCCATTCGTCTCTTGATCAAATTACAGAACCCTATCAAAAAGTGCTCATCCTTTCCGATCTCACCCGTCATTATACGCGGGTATCCGAAGATAATGCACGAAAAACCTTACATGAAGCACTGCATCTTGTCTCGATGATTGGCTATGATCGCGAATCGGTGGCCCGTAAACTGGTTGTAATTGCCATTGCCAGGCTGCATGAGAGAACACAGGACCAATCCCTGGTAGAACTGGCTGCCGATGTTATATCCAGGATCCGCGATCCGATTGAATACACCGATGCGATGATGTATGTTTATGGCATGGTCCGGGGGGATCAAATGCACCGCAACGATATCATCATAAAAATTACAGAGAAATGCGATACCATAACCTCTGCTGCACAAAAAGCATCGGTACTTCTGGATATTGTGCCATTTGTCATCCATGAGGATGACTATGAAATGGCATTTATCCTGCTCAAGCATGTCGCCCTTGTGGCACGGTCTATCAGAATTCCTTCCATTGCAGATAGTATCAGAGCCGGGATGTCAAATGCGTATTTTATCATATTTCAGCGGAACCATGATGAGAAAGCAAGAAAAACAGCAGTTGAATGTGCCCACGAAATCATTAATGAAGAAAACCGCACCATTGTTTTAAACCAGATAGGGCATGAGGAAATCGACAGATCTTCCCACTATACAAAAATCAAGACATATATCGAGAAGATCAGTACAGAAGGCTCTAGTTCAGGACAGGTCGATACACTTGAAAGAATGATCCGGACAGATCCGCATCGGGGTAAAGTCGTTCAGCATTTCTGCAATGCGGCAGTACTGCTTAAAAATTATGGCAAAAACAAGATGGCAAAAAGGATGGTGGATGCAGCAATCCGAGAGACGAGTATTATCAGACCACTCTCAAGGCGTGCCTATGTGTTTTGTGATGTTGCCTTGATTCTCCATGCAGCAGGTTGCGAGGTGGAGGAACATGCCATCATTGATATGGCAGTGAACACCGCTGCAAATATCCGGCAATTCCATCTCCGGGACGAGGTTTTTGATAATCTCGCATATGCGATGAGATATATGCAGGTGGCATGAACGAGAAAACAATCCAGGTAAATATTTCCGGAAGGGTCCAAAGGGTAGGATTCAGGGCCTGTGTCCGGCGCATTGCATTCGATCTGCATATTTTGGGAACGGTCATGAACATGCCGGAGGGGAGAGTCCAGATCTATGCGACCGGGGATCCGATTATTCTGGAAAAATTCGTATCCATGCTTTACGGGTGCCCCCGTGCACAAATCCGGGATATCAGGACAATTGATGTCAATTTCCAGCAGTTCGGGAATTTTACAATAATCAAAGGCGATGGAAGGGTCAGTACAGGACTTTGAATGTATCACGCCCGTTGAGCGCTTCAGTGAGCAGAGACACCTGTTCATTAATCCTGTCGATATTGATGGTGTTTTGCAGCTCATTGATCAGGAGGTGAACACAATCATCTGACAGGAGACAACGGCCGGAACTCAACTCATAATCATCCGGACGGATGGAGTCTGTGACAACCCTGAACACGGGTTCATCGATCATGACGGCTTTGAATGGATCGATGAGATCAAGGACAAGGCTCCCCTTTCCGGTGTGCATAAACCCATTATCAGGATCAAGGTAAGCCCCCAGAACAGAGACGTAACAATTCCCGTAGAGCATTGCATACCCGAGTGAGAGCAGGGAGTTGACAACATCCCGCTGGGGGGGAACCGTTCTTCGTTTAAATCCCAGTTCAGGCGAAAGGGTTCTGGACAAAATTTCATAATACATGTCGCTTGTCAGACGATTCAGGCGACGGATTTCGTCCAGTTTTATCAGATATTCCAGTTCATCATAGGCTTTATGGATGAACTCAGATTCACCTTCATAGAGCAGTGGTTCGCTACGGGTTTCCTCAATTTTTTCGAGAAATACCAGCCTCGATTTCAATGATCCCTGGGCAATTTCGATTGCATACCTGTGCCTCTGCGCACCCTCCTGTAATTTTCTCATTGCAGTTTCTTCAGGGGCCCCATATGGTCGGATAATCCCGACGGGTGTTCCATCTGCTTCAAAAAATGAAACAAATGCCCCGTGTCTGACCAGATTCGACACGGTTGACGTATGGATGGTATGCCCACCGACGAGAAGTAAATGGCGTACATTCTCAATCGGATATTCTTCAGAATTATTTTTCTTCTGGATGATCAGCTTTTTCGGGGTTGATTTGATGTGAGCCCCAAAACCACTGACCAGTAGCCATGGGATGTGTGGCGCCATTGTTTGAGGAGAACGGTCTGGTACGATAGCTAATTACTACCGTCTTCCCTCCAGATTAACCCATCGTTTTTTTGGTAATAATGTTGAACATAACCGTAATGATGGAGCAGGTATTCCCCGTCTTAATAAAAGTTTGATAACGTAATTTTCTAAAAAAAAAAAGGACTGATAAATTCGTTATATTTTATTGAAGTTGAAGATCAGACTGGTGGGTCGTATTGGTCGAAAATATAGTAGTAAGCCCAGAAATTTTCATTGAGAAACCATGACACTTTTTAAGGGGAATACTGCGCAGGATATAAACGATAAAAAACCTCACCTATACAAGATCATGGGTTAGCATATCACGGGTGACGGATGTTCTGGGATGAAAAAAATGAGACGTTGAAACGAGATGAACTCGAATCACTTCAGCTTAAGCGGTTAAGAAAAACAGTCCGGCAGACGCTGAAGGTTGATTTTTACCGCAAACGTCTGTCAAAAGCCCATATACGGATAGAGGACATCAGGACGCTTCATGATATTGAAAAGATCCCGTTTACAAAAAAACAGGACCTCAGGGGCGGATATCCTTTCGGTTTTCTCGCTGTGCCGCTGAATAAAGTCGTGCGGATCCATACAACGTCCGGCACGACCGGCAATCCAACCGTGGTCGGATACACGAAAAACGATCTCGGCGCATGGGCGGACCTGATCGCACGGAATATGACAATGATCGGTGTCACGAAGGATGATGTCTTCCAGAACATGGTCAACTATGGCATGTTTACGGGCGGGCTCGGGTTCCACTACGGAGCGGAGAAGATCGGCATGACCGTCATCCCGAGCGCTACGGGCAATACCAGACGCCAGATCGAGATGATCAAGGATTTTGGTGTCACTACGATTCACTGCACCCCCAGCTATGCGATGCACCTCTCCGAGGTCGCAGAGGAGATGCACGAATCGCTGCCCAGTTTAAAAACCGGCATCTTTGGCGCCGAACCCTGGTCTGAGACGATGCGTCATTCCCTTGAAGAGCGTCTTGGGGTTACCGCATTTGACTCGTACGGTCTCTCCGAGCTGTTCGGGCCGGGAGTGGCGTTTGAATGTCCCGAGCGCAACGGGTTGCATATCTGGCACGATGCCTATCTTGTCGAGATCATCAACCCAACGACCGGGGAACAGCTATCAGAGGGGGAACGCGGCGAGCTCGTCGTCACCCCGCTTATAAAAGAAGCCATGCCGCTTTTGAGGTACCGCACGGGGGATATCACCATGAAAATGGAAGACGGGTGCCTCTGCACACGCGGCCAGAAGATCGCCCGGATTACCGGAAGAAGCGATGATATGCTGGTCATCCGCGGGATCAATGTCTTCCCGTCCCAGATCGAGCACGTGCTCCTCAGGATCCCCGAAGTCGGCAATCAGTTTATGGTCTATGTGGACAGAATCAATCATCTGGATGAGATGACCGTGGACGTTGAGATCAACAGGGACTATTTCAGCGGGGAGCTCTTTGACCTCGCACGTATCCAGAAAAAAGTCGTAAAAGAGCTCAGGGACGCGCTTGAACTCCGGACAACAGTCAGGCTCGTTGAACCAGGATCGCTCCCCCGCTTCGAAGGAAAAGCAAAGAAGGTTATCGACCGGAGGGGAGATGCGATATGAGATGCTGGGACCCGCGTATCGAGGAGATGCCCGTCGCAGAACTCAAGGAATTGCAGTACAAGTTGTTAAAAAGCCTTGTATACCGGTTGTACAGTTTTTCACCGTTTTATCATAACCGGATGAAGGAACAGAACGTCCATCCGGATGACATACGGGAGCTTTCTGATATCAGAAAAGTGCCGTTCATGTTCAAACGCGACCTCAGGGACAGTTACCCTGACAAAATATTCACCGCGACGCAGGAAGATCTGGTCCGTTACCATGTCTCGTCAGGGACGACCGGAAAACCGACTGTCGTGGGATATACCCAGAATGATCTGAACAGCTGGACCACCTCACTTGCGCGTGCCCTGACTTCGATCGGGCTCGGCAGGGGGGATGTGATCCAGGTCAGTTACGGGTACGGCCTTTTTACAGGAGGACTGGGACTGCATTATGGTGCCGAGCGGATTGGGGCAACGGTGCTCCCGACCAGTGTCGGCAATACCGAGCGTCAGATCGAGCTGATGCAGGACCTTGGCTCAACCGCGATCGCCTGCACACCGTCATACCTGCTCCACATGGGCGAAGTTGCCGAGAAGATTGGTGTTTCGATAAAAAAGGACACCAAGCTGCGGGCAGGAATACTCGGCGCTGAGCCGTGGACCGAGAAGATGCGCGAACGGATGGAGGACTGGCTCGGGATTAAGGCATACGACATCTATGGGACAAGCGAACTCTCGGGCCCGATGTTTACGGAGTGCACCGAACAGAACGGGTTCCACATCTGGGGCGATATCGCGCTCACCGAGATTATCGATCCAAAGACCGGCGAACCAGTTGCGCCCGGAGAGAGGGGGGAACTGACCATTACCATCCTCCAGAAAGAGGCTCTCCCGATGATCCGGTACCGGATCGGTGACATCACCAGCATGGACGAGGACGTCTGCCCGTGTGGCAGGACACACCCAAGGGTCCAGCGGATCCAGGGGCGCGTTGATGATATGCTCATTATCCGGGGTATCAACGTCTTCCCGTCCCAGGTTGAGTACGCGCTGATGGCTATTCCTGAGGTCGGACAGCACTTCCAGATCGTGGTAGACCGAAAGGGAGCACTTGATGATATGCTCGTCAGGGTCGAACTGACCAAAGACTCGTTCTCAGACAAGATAACCGACCTGATGATTATCAGGGAGAGGATTGAACACAAGTTACGCAATGCACTGAACGTGAACGCTGACGTGGAGCTCGTGGAGCCAGGTTCATTGCCGAGATATGAAGGAAAGTCTAAGAAAGTCCTTGACAGGAGGTCAATGTAATGGATGTGAAAAAATATGTCATCAAACAGATATCGGTCTTTTCCGAGAACCGGCCCGGACGCCTTGCCGCGATTGCCCATGCGCTGGGGGAGGAGAATGTCAATATCCTCGCATTTTCCATTGCCGAAGCAAACGGGTTTGGCGTAGTCCGGGCGCTGGTTGATCAACCTGAAAAGGCATACAGGAAACTGTCAGCAATCGGGTTCAATGTGGCATTTACCGATGTGATCGCTGTCCATATGCAGGACAGACCTGGCGGGCTCTATGAGATCGCGAAGATGCTCGGTGACGCCAATATCAATATTGAATACTCGTATGCTTATTCGGGAAAAGAGGGGGCTGTCCTTATCCTGCGTGTCGACCAGGTCGTCGATGCCATTGAGAAGATTTCAAGATCCGGCGCCACATTGATCGAGAGTTCGGTATTCCATTAAAAAAACCCTCACTTCTTTTCCCACTTTATCAGCTCTGCCACCCGTGAGAGCGTGCTCCCGCGCCGGATCTCTTCCCGGATCCTCTCTTCATTTTTCCGGACTTCCAGCGCCCTGCGGGCAATTTCATAGGCACGCTCTTTCGGGACGACAACAACTCCGCTACCATCCCCGATAATCCAGTCCCCGGCTTTTACTACCTGCCCTGCACACTGTATCTCTGCATTAATCTCGCCAAAGCCCTTGGGTTCACCGGCATTTGGAACGACCGCCTTTGCAAAGACCGGGAATTTTGTTTTTCTTATCTCATCTGCATCACGCACCGCACCATCGATGACCACTCCCGCGATTCCCTTCTTTATACAGCTCAGGGTTGCCAGTTCACCCCAAGGAGCAATATGGGTTGCACCGTCATTGTTGATCACAATAACATCGCCAAAGGAGGCACAATCGATCGCCTCGACCGGCTTTGCCCAGTCTCCTGCAAACGTCTGGACAGTAACCGCTTTTCCCACCATCCTGACGTTCCCGCAGATCGAGATAACCCCTACCATGGCCCCTTTCCGGTGCATCGCATCAGTAACATTGGGGGAAGAGACCTTTGCAAAAAGGCCCCTGATCCGTTCATCCGGCGAGACTTTCTGCGCCGGCTGGATCGAGGGGGTGTCGATTGCTGCCCGGATCGCGGACGTGGATGCAGTAACATCCGCCGAGCGGATAATCGCCCCGCCAACAATGACTATTGCAGCACCATGCTGGACCGCCTGAGCTGCAGTCACCGCGTCAAGCCCGCCTGCCACGGCAACCGGTATTGTCACTTCCCCGGTGATCGAGGTGAGGAGGTCAATCGAGCTCTTCCCCATCATCTGCTGGTCAATACCGACATGGGCTACGATGATGTCAATACCCATCGCTTCCAGTTGTTTCGCCCGGGGCACGGGATCTGGTGTGTTCATCAGGTCTGCCATCAGCCGGACACCATACAGGCGTGCAGCCCGCACCGCCTCGGCAACGACCGAATCATCGGCGTCGGCAAGAATGCAGACCATACCGGCGCCGGCTTTTGCCGCCATCTCGACCTCGAGAGTGCCGGTATCTGCGATCTTCATGTCGGCAACGATCACGTGGTCAGGAAACTGTGCTTTGAGTGCGCGGACTGCCTGCATCCCCTCGCTCTTGATCAACGGGGTCCCTGCCTCGATCCAGTCAGCCCCTCCACGCACAGATTCTGCAGCGATCTGCAGGGCGCGGTTCAGTTCGGTGAGATCGAGCGCTACCTGCAGGATCAGTCGTTTCATACCCAGTGATTATGGAATCCCGGTGCATAATGGTTGCTTTCCAGAGGCTCCCAAAAACAAGGAACGGCAACGTTGACCACGGGCCCGGGACCATGCATACTAACGGATGTCTCCTCCTGACGGTTTAATTTCGTCTGAAATGCGTGAATTTTCCAATCTTTTAAGTGAGAATAAAACAGACATACGATCCACACGACATGGATATCATCGCTATCGTCCTCATCATTGCAGGGCTCTGTCTCTTTGAGACGATCAGCAGCATTGACAACGCGATCATCAATGCCGAAGTGCTCTCCACTATGGGGGAGCGGGCCCGACGTTGGTTCCTTGTCTGGGGGATCTTTTTTGCCGTCTTTGTGATCCGCGGGGTACTGCCCTGGATCATTGTCTGGATAGCAACACCGTCTCTTGGCCCGGCGGGCTCCTTCTTTGCCACGTTTTCAAGCGATCCTGTGGTGATTGCAGCGATCGAACAGTCTGCACCGGTCCTCCTGATGGGCGGGGGTACATTCCTGCTCTTTCTGTTCTTTCACTGGCTCTTTTTGGAGGAGAAGCACTACGGGCTGCGCGGGGAGCGGTATATTGCATCAAAAGGCATCTGGTTTTTTGCGGTTGTATCGATCCTCCTGGCGTTCATTGTCTGGTTTGCGCTGCACAAAACCCCTATGATGGCGTTCGGGGCGGTCATAGGGTCAACGGCATTCTTCATCGTCCACGGGTTCCGGCAGAATGCGGAGCTCCACGAGAAGATGATGATGGGGGGCGGCCTCTCCGACATGAGCAAACTATTTTATCTCGAAGTGATTGATGCAACATTCTCGGTCGATGGCGTGCTCGGCGCGTTTGCCTTCACCCTCTCAGTCCCCCTCATCCTGATCGGGAACGGGCTGGGCGCTTTTGTAGTCCGTGAACTCACGATGAAGAACATCAATACAATCAAACGGTATATTTTCCTAAAAAACGGTGCGATGTATTCGATCCTGTTCCTTGGGATGATTATGGTGCTTGACAGCTTTGGGTATCATATCCCGCCATATCTTTCACCTGCAGTTACGTTCGGCGTTGTCGGCTTCTTCCTTTTCAAATCCTTAAGAAACATGCCGAAACCTGATCCGGCATAATATTTTTGGACATGGCACCTGCCAAATCCTTGTTTTTTATATATTAAAGGAAAAAAGTTCTTGTTCAGTCCGGTCTCATACCATTCGTGATTCGTGCATATATGCAGCACAGAATATCTTTTATGATCAGGTAAGGATAGTATACAGCGTGAATACTTATGAAAAAGGAGCCCGGTAATTCACAGGCAGTATCAGAAATTACTGCTGAATTCATGATTATTTTTCTTATTATTCTTCTTGCATCAGT
>Ga0209253_10001238_pt1 | contig 22371 bp, 17 predicted proteins | sample FrelakmetBRP12BR_FD_187145 | JGI IMG/M metagenome (GOLD analysis project Ga0209253, IMG submission 187145) | Freshwater lake sediment microbial communities from the University of Notre Dame, USA, for methane emissions studies - BRP12 BR (SPAdes)... | ecosystem: Environmental > Aquatic >...
CGACGCCGGCGCGCCGATCCTCGTCGGCTCGACCGCTCCCGCGGAGATCGCCCGGGCGACCCAGGCGATCGCCGACGCCCTCGAGCCGATCATCCGGGCCGTGCCCGAGCAGTGGTGCGTCTTCAAGCCGATGTGGCCGGACGACCCGGCCGAGGAGGCCGCCCTGGCAGCCCGGGCGGGCGCCGTCTCGGCGGCACCCGGATGACCATCCCGGACGGCGCCGGCCGCCGGGACGAGCGCGGCACGGTCGTGCAGCGCGCCCGGGCCGCCCTGGTGGTGGGCCTCGCCGCGATCCTCGGGCGCCTCCCGACGGCGTTCGTCGGCGGCGTGTCGGACGCGATCGGCGAGCTCTGGTACCGCCTGGCGCCCGACCGGGCGGCGATCGCGCGCGGGAACCTTGCCCACGTGGCGGCGTGGCTCGCGGCCGAGGGCCGCGGGAGCGCGCGCGCCCGGGCCGCGGCATCCGACCCGGCGGCCCTGGAGCGGCTGGTCCGGGCCGCGTTCCGCCACGGCGTCCGGACCTACGCGGAGACGCTCCGGGCCGGGGCCACGGCACGCGACGTCCGGCGCGGTCTCGTGATCGAATCGCCGGAGGCGGTCGACGCGGCGTTTGCCGCCGGCGGGCCGATCATCTTCGCGACCCTCCACTTCGGCTCGATGATGGGCGTGAGCACCGTTCTCAGCGACCGGATCCGCGTCCCCATCACGGCGCCGATGGAGACGCTCGGCGACCCGGAGCTGCAGCGCGTCCTGCGCCGGGTGCGCGAGGGCGGCGGGGCCCGGATCGTCGACCTGCGCGAGGCGCGCCGCGAGCTCCGGGCGGCACTCGGCCGAGGCGAGGGCGTGGGACTCGTCGCCGACCGCGACATCGCCGGCGGCGGCGTCCCGGTGACCCTCTTCGGGCAGCCGGCATCGCTCCCCATCGGGCCCGCGTATCTCGCGATCGACACCGGCGCGCCGCTCCACGTGGCGGCCACCCGCCGCGTGGCGCGCGATCGGTTCCGGGGCTGGCTGGTGACCCTGCCGCATCCGCCCGCCGACCTGCCCCGCCGGGCCCGGATCGAGGCGCTGCTGCAGGCCGAGGCCCGCGCCTTCGAGGATCTCGTGGCCTCCGCGCCGGAGCAGTGGTGGTCCGTCTTCTACCCGATCTGGGAGGCCGTGGGCCCGCGGCCATGAGTCGACCCCTCCTGCGCTCCACCCACGGCCCCGACCCGGACGAGCCCCACGGTCGCGCCGACCTCCACGTCCACACGCTCGCCTCCGACGGCGTGAGCGGGGTGGAGGAGATCCTGGCCTTCGTCATGGAGCAGACGCAGCTCGACGTGATCGCGATCGCCGACCACGAGCGCGTCGATGCCGCCCACGCCGCGCGGGCCATCGCCCGGGCCCGGGATCTGCCCGTCGAGGTGGTCATCGGCGAGGAGGTGTCCACGCGGGGCGGGCACCTCCTGGCCCTCTTCATCGAGGAGCCGATCCCGCCCCTGCGGTCCCTCCGGGAGTCGATCGGGTTGGTCCACGAGCAGGGCGGCCTCGCGATCCCGGCCCACCCGCTCTTCCCGTACCCGATGTGCGCCCAGGCCTGGGTCCTCCGGGCGCTCCTGGGGTCCGACGACCCGCGGGTCCGGCCCGACGGCATCGAGGCGTTCAACCCGACGACCTTCGGGCGGCCGTTCCACCGCCGGGTCGTCGCCTTCGCCGCGGAGCACGGGCTGGCCGTGGTGGGGAACAGCGACGCCCACGAGGCCGCCAGCGTGGGGATCGGCTGGACCACGTTCCCCGGGCGGACCGCCGAGGACGTGCGAGCCGCGATCCTCGAGCACCGCACGGGCTGGCACGGCAGCTTTCACGGGACGACCTCGCAGCTGCCGACCTTCGGCAGGCAGCTCCGGAAGTACGGGCGTGACGCCCGGGCCGAGGTCCTGGGCCGGGTCCGCCGCGACGGGTCCGGGCGCGACCTCGGCTACCCCGGGGGGACGCGGCGCCCGCCGGTCCTCGACACGGCGGCCATCTCGCCGCCCCCCGCCGGGGAACGGCCGTGAAGATCGGCCTCGTCACGCCGTACGTGTACCCGCTCCCCGGCGGCGTCAACGACCACGTCGGCCACCTGTACGAGAGCCTGCGGGCGCGGGGCCACGACGTCCGCATCCTGACCGCCAGCCACGGCCTCCAGCGCAGCTCCGAGGGCGACGTGATCCGCATCGGCAAGGGCTTCTCGGTGCCGGCCAACGGGTCGGTCGGGACGCTCACGATCTCGCCGCGCTACCAATCCCAGATCAGGGACGTCCTGGCGCGGGAGCGCTTCGACCTGCTCCACTTCCACGAGCCGTTCGTGCCGTTCCTGACCCTCATGACCCTCCGCGAATCGCACAGCGTCAACGTCGCCACCTTCCACGCCTTCGCGGGGTACGCGCCCGGCTACCAGCTCGGTGGCCGGATGCTGGGCCCGGTGGCGGCCAGTCGCCTCCACGGCCGGATCGCCGTCAGCGCGGCCGCGCGCCACTTCGCCGACCGCTACCTGCCCGGTGACTACAAGGTGATCCCCAATGGCGTCGACCTGCAGCGCTTCGCCAACGCCGTGCCGCTCGCCCGCTGGCAGGACGGCCACCCGAACATCCTCTTCGTCGGCCGCCTGGAGCCCCGCAAGGGCCTGATCCCTCTCCTCAAGGCGTTCCGGATCGTCCGCAAGGCCGGCTGCGACTGCCGCCTCCTGGTCGTCGGCTCGGGGCCCCTGGAGCGCGAGGCGCGCCGCTACGTCATGACCCGCCGCCTGCTCGGCGTCGAGTTCCTCGGCCGGGTCTCGGACCAGGAGAAGGTCCAGCTCTTCAAGACGGCCGACGTCTACGTCTCGCCCGCCACCGGCCGGGAGAGCTTCGGCATCGTCCTCCTCGAGGCGATGGCGTCCGGCACGGCCGTCGTCTGCAGCGACATCCACGGGTACAAGGGGGTCGTGCGGCGCGACGAGCAGGCGCTCCTGGTGCCGCCCGGCGACCAGCGGGCCCTGGCGGAGGCGATCCTCCGGCTCATCGTCGACCCGGCCCTGCGGGCGCGGCTCGGGTCGAGCGGGCTGGAGCGCGCCCGGGAGTTCGGCTGGGACCGGATCGCAGCCCGGGTCGAGGCCTACTACGGCTTCGTCATCCGGCGCCTCGCGGCCCAGGGCTCGCTCCCGCCCCATTTCACGGCGGAGGTGCCACCCGATCCCCGCACGGGGACGCCTGCGGGCTGACGGCCGGTCAGGGCTCCGCGGACGCCGTGGCGGCGCGCTCGGCGAGGGCGAGCCGCCAGGCCCAGGCGCTGTACCCCACGAGGATCGCCGCGAGGAGCACCGCGGCGAAGAGGGTGAGCGGCCACGGCCCGAGGAGGGAGACCGTGACGGCCGGGTCGGTGTTGACCGGGAACTGGAACGGGTAGAGCCACGTGGGCAGGAGGCCCTGGTACCAGTTGAAGATCGCATTGGGGAGCGGCAGCCCGGAGATGTTGGGGTAGAAGAGGACGAAGGTGAACGCGGCGACCAGCACCAGCCCGACCGTGAAGCGGCGCGGCGAGGTGGCGCTCCAGGCGAGGTAGGCGAGCGGCCCCAGGACCACCAGGAGGGCGAGGGCCAGGACCTCGCCCGGCACGTTCGGGAAGACGACGAGCGGGGTCGAGGGGAGGACCGCCCAGGCCGCGAGGAGCGCGACGAGTCCCGCGGCGGCGGTCACGGCGAGGCGCACGAGGCGCGATCCGGTGGCGGCCCGGCCCTCGTCCGTGCGGGCCCCGCGGTCGAGGGCGAGCAGCTGCCAGACCAGGAGCGCGCCGGCCACCCCGACGACCGCGAGGAGCCCCAGGAGCTGGGCAGAGAGCGAGACCGACAGCGAGGCCGCGCTGGAGCACGCCTGCGACCCGGGGTTCGCCCGTTCCACGTCGAGCAGGGCGCAGAGGGGGCCCCGGAAGAGCCACATGACAACCGGGGCCACGAGCGCGCCGGCGGCCGCCCCCCGGGCCAGGAGCCAGGTCCGCCGCGAGGGCCCGTTCCAGAGCTCGGCGCCGAAGTAGGCGAGGGCCAGGAGGACGAAGGGGAGCGCCGTGTAGTAGTGGTACTGGAACGTGGCGCGGTCGATCCTGGCCCAGGGAAGCCACAGCGCGGCGAACATGACGGCAACGAACGCCAGGGCCAGGCTGCGGCGACGGAAGGCCTGCCAGGCGACGAAGGCGAACGCGGGGATCGAGAGCCACCAGGTGACGAGGTTGCCGCTGTCGTAGATCGCGCCCACGGTCGGCCCGGCGAAGCTGTCCTGGTAGAACCAGACGGGCTTGAGGTTGGCCGGCCAGGCCCACCACGGCGAGGACGCCGCGTGCGTGGCCCGCAGGTTGTTGTGGTACTCGTACATCGAGCGGGTCAGGTCGGCCAGCGTCTGGCCCTCGTGCCCGGGCGGCCAGCCGGTCACGACCTGGTTGCCGAGGGCGACCCACGGCAGGTAGGTGACGACGTAGACCGCGACCGGGATCGCGAGGAGCGAGACCGCGGCCCACGCGATGGGGATGCCTCCCAGCCAGCCGGGCCGGAGCCAGCCCGCGGGAGCAGGGGCGGCGGGCTCGAGGAGGGCCGCCGGGTCGTCGGCCGCCGGCGGCGGCGCCAGCGGCCCGAAGCCCAGCCGCGCCGCCAGCCAGAACGCCCCGGCGGCCACCCCGCCGAGGGCCATCAGCCCGACCGCTGCCGCGATCGCCGCGGACCCCAGGCCGAGCGGGATCGCGGCCAGCCCGACCAGGATCCCGGCAACGGCCGGCCCGGCGACGGCGATCCGCACCTCCTCGACGGTCCAGGCAACCGGGTGGAGGACGGCGACGGCCGCCGCGACGAGGGTGAGGGCCACCATGAGGAGGAGGAAGACGACGTTGCCGCCCGACGTCGCCTCCGGTCCCGTCGCGATCGCGATGTACCCGAGCCCGCCCGCGATCGCGGCCAGCCCGATGACGATGAGGGTCCGCCCCAGCGCGGACCTCAGGAGGACGAGAAGGCCGATGCCCCCGATCGCATAGAGGGCGACCCACTTGGACGCCAGGGCAAGGCCGAGCAGGACGCCGACGAGCGGCAGGCCGGCCCAGAAGGCGCCGCGCCACCTCCACGCGCCGCTCCAGATGGCGGCGAAGAGCGTCACCGCGGCGAGGATGAAGAAGGCCACGTAGGCGTCGTTCATGGCGATGCGGGACTGGGCGAACAGCATCCCGTCGGCGAGGACGAAGAGCCCGGCGAGGACGGCGATCGAGCGGCGCCGGAAGAGGATCCGGGCAAGGAGGAAGACCAGCCCCGCCATCAAGGCGCCCAGGAACATGCCGGGAGCTCGCCAGGCGAAGGCATGCTGGCCGATGTCGACTGCCGCGCCCGCCCCGTCGGACGCGAACGCCAGCAGCTCCTGGCGGTCGGAGGAGGGGTGGGCGGCGGCCGTGTCGGTCGCCCAGGCGACCGGGGTGAACGGGAGGACGGCGTCGGCGAAGACGGCGTTGCCGCGCGGCTCGACGACGTAGATCGTGGCGGCCATCCCGTCCGGCGTGCGCCCGAGGGCGTGGACGAGCTGGCTAGCCGGGTTGTACGCGATGCGCTCTTGCGGGCCGGGCATCCAGACGGTCCGGTCGAGGGACGCTGCGGTGTCCTCGTCCGGGATCTTGACGACCGCCAGGGCGCTGCCGCTCGCAGCGTAGAGCGTCGGGTCGTCGATGCCGGTCACCTCGACGAGTCCCGTGGCCGGGGCGTCGAGCGGGACGCTGCCCGTCTGGCGGGCCGTCGCCGGCTCGACGAAGGTGATGCCGGCCGCGGCCGCCGCCGCGACCCGCGGGACCTCGCGGACCCGGAGTCCCGGCAGCTTCCCCTCGCCCACGGCCTGGTCGACGGCCTCCCGGCCGCCCGCCAGGTCGCTCGTCAGGACGACCTCCGGCGCGTCCCGCACCAGCAGCTCGCGGTACGACGCCTCGTCGCCGCCCACGAGGCGAGCCACCTCGGCGGCCGTCGCCGCGGGATCGACGACCTCCGCCGGCCTCGCGACGAGGGCGCTCACCCTCCCGGCGTCGACGACCTCCGCGAGCCCGGGGAGGGTCAGCCGTGAGAGCTCCCCCGCCGTGGCCGCGTCGAAGGTCGCCAGCCCGCCGCCGGGAAGCCCGGCGAGGACGTAGTCGCCGGATCCCGCGGTCCACAGCCGCTCGACGGGCTCACCGGCGGTGCTGCCGGCATCGGCGAAGGGGGCCGGCGCGAGCGCCTCGAGGTCCGCGCCAGAGGCCTCCCGCAGCTCGTCGGCCGGGACGGCCGTGTCCAGGGCGAGGATCGCGCCCGTCGCCGTCCCGACGTAGGCCTGGCGAGCGTCTGCGTCCACCGCGACGGCCTGCGCCCCCGGGACCGGGAAGCTCGCCAGCCGCCCCCGGGTCCGCAGGTCGTAGACGTCCAGCCGGTCTCCGGTCGCCACGTAGAGCCGCTCGCCGCCGCGCGTCATCGCGCCGGGCACCTCGGCCGCGGGCTCGTCCCAGCGGGGCTCGATCACCGCGTCCCGGACGGGGGTGCCGAGGTCGCTTTCCGCGACCACCCGGTCGTTGCCGAACAGCACGAGGCCGGCGGCCATCCCGTACTTCGCGAGGTGCGGGTGGGTGAACTCGTAGACCCCGTGCGGCTCGCCGTAGCGCCAGTGCTGCAGGAACTCCGTCGCCGTCCGGGCGTGGTAGACCTCGTCGAAGTGCATCCGCGCGGGCTCGCCGAGACGGAACGTCCGCAGGCAGAGGGTCGCGACGACGAGCACGACGAGGAGCCACAGGTCCAGCCGGTCGAACCGACCGCCCCCCTCGCGGGCCAGCGCGGGCGACCGGTCGAAGGGCGCGCGCTCCTCGTCCGCCGGCTGAGGCGTCGCCGCGAGGAGCACCGGGCCGGGCTGGAGGCCGGGGGGTGCGGCGGCTGCGGGGGGCGCCGGAACCTCCCCCGGCAGATCCGGCGCAAGGTCCTCCTCGGGCTCCCGGTCCCTCTCGCCGCCGACAGGCCGGGCCAGGAAGGCGGCGGCGGCGAGGAAGCCCGCGGCGTGGGCGGCGGCGGCCGCCGTCACGCCGGCCTGGGACCGCGCCGCCTCGCCGAGCCGGGCGCCCAGGCCACCGAGCGCGTCGAGCATCGGGCCCAGGCCGGGGCTCTCGTAGAAGGGCTGGGTCAGGACGCCGTAGAGGTTGGCGAAGTTGGCCGCCGCCAGCACGGCGTAGACGGCGGCCCAGCGGGGTCGCAGGGCGAGCAGGATCGCCCCGAGGGCGAAGAACGGGTAGAGATACCGCTCGTGGACGCGGGTGGGGAGGACGAAGAACGCGATCGCCATCACGGCGAGGGCCACGAGCAGGGCGCGGCGGTCATCGTGGCGACGCCACAGGACGACCATGAGCGCGGCGATCGCGGCGCCGATGAGGAGCGAGCCGGCGATCACGGCCGGCGCTCCGAGGACCGTGTAGTACGGGTCCCCGGGGATCTCGGGGTTCGGGGCGTCGCGGATCCACGTCCCGCTCGAGGCGAGCCCCGACCCGTCGAGGGAGACGAGGGCCCACGGGTTGTAGGCGTTGACCGTGACGTAGGGGTAGCCGCCGGCGGTCTGGATGATCTGGCCGAGGAGGCTGTCCTCGAAGCCGACGAGCCCCGGGATCGGGACGATCGCGAGGCCGAAGGGCAGGCAGACGAGCGTGGCCGTGACGAGACCGGCAAGCGTCGTGGTGAGGATCCGGATCGGGCCGCCACCCAGGCGGCTGCCGTCGTCCGGCCGCTCGACCCAGTGGCGACGGATGATGACCACCGCGGCGAGCGGGATCAGGATCCCGAACTGCGGCTTGATGATGGCCGCGATCGTGGTGAGGACCGCGGCCCGCTCCGAGTTGCCCCGCCAGAGCTCGCGGACGGCGAGCACGAGGACCAGCGTCCCGACCGAATCGACCTGGGCCCAGACGGCGCTGTCGAACCAGGAGATCGGCACGAAGAGGAAGACGGCGGCCGCGAGGAGCGCCCGGTTGCGGCTCGCTCCGAGCTCGGCGGCCAGGGCGAAGATGGCGAGGGCCAGGCCGAGGTCGGCGACGATGGCCGGCAGCTTGAGGAGGCTCTCGATCGGGACGGCGAATGCCTGGGAGACCAGCCCGAGCCCCCACAGGACGTACAGGTAGCCGGGGGTGTAGTCGACGAAGAGCGGCCGGTCGTAGAGGCCCCACGGCCCGTTCCGGGCGAGCTCCATCGCCCAGCCGCTGAAGCTCGCGAGGTCGACCTTGAACCCGGAGCCGGGCAGCAGGACGTATGCGATGATGAGCCGGAGGGCGAGGCCGAGCGCAAGAAGGATGGCGAGCGGGACGATCGCGTCCCGCACCCCTACCCGGGCCTGCTCGCCGGCCCGCGCGCTCTCGCCCGCAGCGGGGCCTGGCACGGGTTGTTCGTTCGGCCTCCTGGAACGAGCGCTGAGGTGGACCGGAGTATAGCCCAGGGCCCGCCCCCCGATCCCGGGGGAGCCCTTCTCGCCGCGGCGGCCCCGCGGGCCCGGACGGCGGTCGTCGTCGGCCTGGGCCTCGTGCTCGCGTGCCTCGTCCTCTACCAGCTGACCCGGCCCGGCTACCAGACGATCTACAACCACTTCGCCTGGCAGGCGCAGGCCTGGCTGGAGGGCCACGCCTCGATCCTCTACCCCGTCGCCGGGCCGGGAGGCAACGACTACTTCAACGACGTGATCCCCGTGGTCGACGCGACGGGCGAGGCCACCGGCCGGGGGCTGATCCCCTTCCCCCCGCTGCCCGCGCTCGTGCTGCTCCCGTTCGTCGCCCTCTGGGGCCTTGCCGTGGACCAGGTGTTCCTGGCCATCGTCATCGGGGCGCTCGACGTCGGCCTCGCCTTCTGGCTCCTGGGGCGCCTCCCGGTCCGGTCGGCCGTCCGCAACCTGCTCACCGTCTTCGTGGGGACCGGGGCGGCCCTGTGGTACGCGGCGTCGCTGGGGTCGACCTGGTACTTCGCCCACGTCGTCGCGGTCGGCCTGGCGCTCGGCGCGGTCGGCCTCGCCCTCGATGCCGAGGCCCGGGAGGCTGCGCGCGACCCGGACGAGCCGCGCCCGTGGCTGGACGGGCGCCAGGTGGCGGCCGGGCTCCTCCTGGGGCTCGCCGCGACCAGTCGCCTCACGGTCATCTTCGGCCTCCCGTTCCTGGTCCTCGTGGGGGGCGGAGGGACATGGTGGAGGCGCGGCGCCTCGGCGGGGATCGGGGCCGCGATCCCGGTCCTCGGGCTGGTGGCCTACACGCTGGCCGCCACCGGCGCGCCCTTCAACCCGGTCTACGAGGCGCTCTACCACTATGAGGTCCTGGCGTACCCTGACCTTGGCTACAACGGCGCCTGGTCGCTCCAGGACCTGCGCTACATCCCCCAGAGCCTGGGGATCATGCTGTTCGGCCTGCCCGAGGCGATGCCGCCCTGCGAGCCGGGCGCCGTCCGCGAAGCGTGGAACGCGTCCGGCTGCTCCTGGCTCGTGCCCGGGCAGCGGGGGATGAGCTTCCTCCTGGCGAGCCCGGCGTACCTGCTGGCGCTGCCTGCCCTGGCCCTGCTCCGCGACCGGCGGGTGGCCGGGTCGCTCCTGGCGACCCTCGCGATCGCCACCGTCAACCTGGCGCACTTCAGCCAGGGCTGGGTCCAGTTCGGGTACCGCTTCAGCCTCGACTTCGCGCCGTTCCTCCTGGTGGCCGTGGCACTGGGAGCGGAGCGCTTCCTCGGCCCCCGCGACGCCCCGCGCCCGGCCCGGCTCGCCGTCGTGGCCGGCCTCGTGGCCGTCTCGGTGGCGATCCAGGCCTGGGGCATCGCCTGGGCCCGGACGCTCGGCTGGTGAGCGGGGCGCCGACCACCGGGCGGGGCCCGGCGGGACGGGATCCCAGCGTGCTCCTCCTCGCCGGCGCGCCCGTCCTGGTCGGGATCGTCGCCTTCGCCCTGGCCCGCAGCGCCATGCTCCCGGGCCAGGGCTTCTGGGACACCGGCGAGTTCCAGGTGGTCCCGCCGCTCTTCGGCACCGCCCACGCGACTGGCTACCCGAGCTACGTCACCCTCGGCTGGCTGGCGTCGCTGGCGCTCACCCCCGCGGGCGAGCCGGCGCTCCGGATGAACCTCCTGTCGGCCATCCTGCTCGCGGCCGCCGCGGGCCTGACCGTGATCCTCGTCCGGCAGCTGACCGGCCGCACGAGCGTCGCCGCCGCGGCGGGCCTCCTCCTGGCCCTCACCCCGATCCCCTGGCGGATGGGCGCCTTCGCCGACCCGCACACGCTCCACCTGGCGCTGACCGCGGCGCTGCTCGTCGTCCTCGTGGGCTGGGAGACCCGGCGCCTGGCGGACCAGGTGACCGCCGACCGCTGGCTCGTCGCGGCGGCGGCCGTCTACGGCGTGATGCTCGGGAACCACACCCTGACGGTCCTCCTCGCGCCGGGGATCGCCCTCTTCGTCCTGGCGGTCGAGCCCGGGATCCTCCGGCGGCGGCCGTTCGTCGGCCTCTGCGCGGGCGTCCTGCTGGCCACGACCGTCGCCCTCTACCTGCAGCTCCCGATCCGCGCCGCGATGGGGGCGCCGCTCGTCTACGGGACGCCGAACACGTGGGAGGGCTTCTGGTACGTCGTCCTCGGTCGGCAGTTCCTGGGCGACCTGGAGCCCGTCGGTGACCTCGTCGGCAAGCTCGGCGACCTCGTCGCGCTGGCGGGGCAGCAGCTCGGGGTCGTCGCGGCAGCCGTGCCGGCCGCCTTCGTCGTCGTCGCGGTGCGCCTGCCGCGATTCGCCCTCCTCACGGGGACCTGGCTGGCCGTCACCTGCTGGTTCGCGGCCTCCTACACGAACGCCGACATCGAGCGCTACTACCTCGTGCCGGCCCTCATCGTGATCGCCTGGCTCGGTGTCGCCGCGGGGCTCGTCGCCGATGCGGCGGCAGCCGCCCTCGGCAGAGCCGGGGGGCGCCCCGCGGCCCTGCCGGCGGGTGCCCTGGTCGCGTCCGTCCTCGCCGCGACACTCGTCCTGCCGGCGGCCGCCGCCGCCCCCGCCACCCATTCCCGCATCGACCTCGGCGACGACACCGCCGCGAGCGACTGGAGTCGCTGGGTGCTGGAGACCGTCGAGGAGGACGCCGTGATGGTCTCGTGGTGGAGCTACTCCACGCCGCTCTGGTACCGGACGCTCCTCCTCGGCGAGCGGCCCGACGTGTGGGTCGTCGACGACCGCGACCGTCTCGACGAGGATCTCGGAAGCGTCGATGACGTCATCCGCGCGAACCTGGCCACGCGGCCCGTCTACCTCGTGCGGTACCCGTCGGAGATCGCGGACCTCGAGGCCGCCTGGCAGCTCGAGGTCCTCCTCGACCCGTTCGGCCTGCAGCCGCTCTACCGCGTCGTGGGCCCCCGCCCGGCCGGAGCCTCGGCACCCCGGGCTCCGGGCATCGCCCGCCCCCGGGCCGCTACGATGGGGCCATGAGCCCCGACCGCGCGGCGCGCGTCCCCGCCCTCTCCTACTTCTTCCCGGCCCACAACGAGGAGGCCAACCTCGAGGCCCTCGTCGAGGAGGCGCTCGAGGCCCTGCCGGCGCTTGCCGACCGCTTCGAGGTCATCGCCGTCGACGACGGCTCGAGGGACGCGACGCCGGCGATCGCGGACCGCCTGGCGGCGGCCCACCCCGGCATCGTCCGGGCCGTCCACCACCCGACGAACCTGGGCTACGGGGCCGCCCTGCGCTCCGGCTTCCGGGCGGCCCGCTACGAGCTCGTCTGCTTCACCGACGGCGATCGCCAGTTCCGGGTGGCCGACCTCGGCCGCCTCACCGCGCGCCTGCTCGCGCCCGACGCCCCCGACGTCGTGGCGGGCTACCGGATCCGGCGCGCCGACCCGCCGATCCGGACCATCTACGCGCGACTCTACAAGCTGGCGAACCGCATCTGGTTCGGGCTCCGGGTTCGTGACGTCGACTGCGCCTGCAAGCTCTTCCGGCGCCCCGCGCTGGAGGGGATCAGGGTCGAGTCGGGGGGCGCCTTCTTCTCCGCCGAGCTCCTGGTCAAGCTGCGGGCCGCCGGGCGCTCGATCGCGGAGACCGGCGTGCCGCACTACCCGCGGACGGCGGGCTCGCCGACCGGGGCGAAGCCGTCCGTGATCTGGCGGGCGGTGAAGGACTTCTGGAGCCTGCGCCTCCGCATGTGGGCCAACCGGGCTCGGGCGCTGCGCCGGGGCGATGCGATCGTCGAGGCCCAGCCCGGCGCCTGATGGCGGCCGGCCACCCTGGCCGTCGCGCTACTCCCGCGGCGGCCCCTCGCGGGCCTCGTCGGTGCCGGGCTCGACGTCGAGGGAGTTGACGAAGTCCCGGAACACGGAGAGCCGCTCCTCGTCCGGAGGCGTCTCGTCGTCGCCATCGTGGTCCGCCTCGACGCCGGCCCGTTCCAGGACCGCCTCGGCGGCGTAGATCCTGACCCCCGCCCGGACGGCAAGGGCAAGCGCGTCGGAGGGGCGGGAATCCACCTCGTGGATCCGGCCGCCGGCCTCGAGGAGGATCCGGGCATGGAAGGTCTCGTCGGCGAGGTCGGCGATCACCACCTCGCGGATGGAGGCGCCGAGCTCCTCGAGGACGCCGGCGAACAGGTCGTGGGTCAGGGGTCGCTCCGGGGTCAGCCCCTGCAGCTTCATCGCGATCGCGTTCGCCTCCCAGGGGCCGATCCAGATCGGCAGGAAGCGCTCTCGCTCGAGGTCCCGGAGGATGACGACGTGCTGCGTCGAGAGCATGTGCACCCGCACGCTCTCCACCGTCATCTCGATCAGGCGTCCGGCCATGGGCCGATTATCCCACGCAAGCCCGTCGGTCCGCGGGTGGCCGCCGGCGGGGCGAGGCGGCGGCCTCTAGGGCACCGGCTTCGGCGTCGTCTTCGGCTTGGCCGTCGGCTCCCCCGAGCCTGCCGGCGAGGCGCCCGGGCTGAGGGCCGGGGCGGCCGAGGGCGAGGGCGAGAGGGAAGCGTCCTCGAGAACGGCAGTCCCGATCCGTTCGCGCTCGATCCAGTAGAGGAGGGGGGCCTGGCCGGCGGCCCGGTTCACCACGTAGAAGGCGCGCACGTCGGCCCAGTCCGGCCCGCCGTCGACGATCCGGTACTGGGCCTGGTATCTCCCGCTCGCCTTGTCGAAGGCGATGAAGCGGTCGCCACCGGGGTCGTAGCCGTACATCATCCCCTCGCCGCGGGACCCGGGCGAGGCGATGTAGCGGTAGGCCGGGTCCGGCCGGAGCAGGCCGTCGGGCGGCTCCTCGGGGGCCCAGTCGCTGCCCCGTCCGGAGATGAAGCGTTCGACGACGTCGGCGTCGGCGAGGTACATCTCGCCGTCGATGTACATCGACGTCACCTTCGAGACGTCCTGTGGCGTCGTCAGGTAGCCAGACGCGGCACCGGGGTAGCCGCTCCCGTCCTGGGCCGGCGAGTAGCGCAGGATCTGCTGCTCGGACGGGTCGACGACGTACAGGTTGTAGAGGCCGTCTTCGGGGTTCCGCACGAAGGTGCCGATCCCGAGGACGTCGGCTCCCCAGGTGGACGATTCGGCGATCCGGATCCGGGCGAGCGTCCCCTTCCCCTTGGCGTCCGCCGGCCGCCAGCGCCACAGGACGTTCTTGGCGTCGAGGACGAGGACGTCGGGGCCGCCGACGGCGAGATAGCGCGGGTTGCCCACCTTCGTCCCCGACGACGAGGCCCCGGCCCGCACGACCGCGGCGGCCTTCTTGGCCGCCAGGTCCACCCGGTAGACGGTCTTGGTGGTCCGGTCCAGCACGTACGGGACCCCGTCGGGGCCGAGGACCATGGCCGCCAGGTCGAACGGCTTCTCCTGGCCCGCGAAGGAGAAGGCCGTCTGGGGCACGACGTCCACCACGCCGTAGAGGTCGTCGAGGCCGCCGAGCACCCGCACCCGGAGGGGCCGGAGCGTCGTCGCCGGGACGCCGTTGGCGGCCGCGACCGCGAGCAGCTCGTGGGCGTCGACGAGGAGCTCCTCGGCCTTTCCCGGGTCGTCGAGGACGAGGTTCGAACCGTTTGCGAAGACGAGCCGGAGGTCCTCCCTGGCCGCGGCGAGGGCCTTCTCGCCGGCCGTGACCTCGTCGATCGCTCCGCCGCCCGGGCCGCCCACCACCCAGAGGCCCACCCCGAGCGCCGCGGCGATCGCGACGAAGGCGAGGACGGCGACGGCGGCGCGCCGCTGCGACTCGCGGCGGGTCGCCGCGGGCGTGACCCGGCGGTAGCGCGGCCCGCGCCGCGGCAGGAGGTCCTGCAGCCGCGTGACGGCACCGCCCATCGCGCTGCCGGCAGCGGTTCGGGCCCGGCCGGCCCCGGCGCTCACGGCCGCCACGCCGCCGCCCACCGAGTCGGCCAGCGGGATCGGCGAGCGGTCGGGGGTGCCCGCACGGGGCTCGGGTGGCCGGGCGGGGACCAGCCTGCCGCGCTGGCTTGTCGCCGCGATCTCGGCTGCCTCGATGGCGAGGGCGCCGTCGCTTCCCGCCCCCCCCGCCTCGACGAATCGGCGGTGGACCTTCTCCATCGCGGCCTGCGGGTGGAGCGTGTTGATGGCGTCCTTGAGCTCGTCCGTGCCCAGGGCGGCGGTCATGTTCCTGGAGATCAGGACGAGCGTGTCGCCGGCGGCCAGCTCCCCGCGCCAGGTGTGCGGGACGAGATCCTCGACGGGAAGGCCGAGGTCGGCATTCGGGTCGGGCAGCGTCAGGAGGTGGGCCTGGTGGACGAGGTAGGCGTCGACGGGCCCGGCCGTCGCGACGTAGAGCTCGCTTCCGCGCACCACGGCGACGCCGAGTCCGACGTGGCCGGCCCCGCCGCCGAGGCCGAGGCGCTCACGCTGGGCGGCGAGCCTGCGGTTCGCCGCGCGCACCGCCTTCTCGAGGCAGACCACGAGGCCGGCCGACTCGTCGTAGTAGTACTCGCCCTGGACCGTGTCGGCGACGAGGCGCGTCGCCTCCTGGAGCCGCCGGGCGCGCCCGCTCCCGGCCGCGACGACGTAGAGGCTTCCCTTGGTCCGGGACGTCGCCCCGATCGTCGGCTCGACGACGGCGACGGTGTCCGGGGAGTCCTCGATGTGGTCGGCCTCGGCGACAACGCCGAGCTTCATCTGCAGTCGGACGGCCATCGGCTCACTGGACGGTGGAGGGCAGGCCGGCGTGACGCCGACCGCCCGTACGCTCGAGGGCGGTCGCCCGCTGGCCTCAGGGCGAGCGGATCATACCCCGGGCCACCACCACTCGCAGCCGATCGGCCCGGATCCCGCCCGGGGCGGCGGCGAACCCCTCGAGGAGCCCGTCGGCCCGGATCCGCAGCTCCTGGCCGACGATGGGGGTCGTGACCTCGACCACCAGCGTGCCCTCGCCCTCGACCCGGACGGCCCGCGAGCCACCGATCGCCGCGGGCACCAGCTCCGCCACCACGGCGTCCCAGGCGGCCGCCGCGCGGACCCACCGGAGCTGCGTCTCGAGCCCCAGCTCGCGCGCCGCTCGGGGGAGGAGGTCGCCGACGCGGCTGACGGGGCGCCGGGCGGGGACGCGAGGGTCGTCGAAGCGGCGGGCCGGGCTCATGTACCCTCCCTCGCCAGGTGCGCACCGCCGTCCGCGTCGTCGCCGGGCCCGGCGACGACGCGCCACGCGGTTCCGGCGGCCCGCAGGGCCGGGTCCAGGTCGCGGAGCGTCGTGGTGGTGACGAACGCCTGCGGCAGCGTGGCGATCCGGCGGACGAGATGCGACCGCCGCGCCGGATCCAGCTCCGAGAAGACGTCGTCGAGCAGCAGGAGCGGCGGGGCTCCATCCAGCGCCGCCAGGAGGTCGAGCTCGGCGAGCTTGAGGGCGAGGATCGCCGTGCGCTGCTGGCCGCGGGAGGCGAACGATGAGAGGGCGCGCCCCTCGAGCTCGAAGGCGAGGTCGTCGCGGTGAGGGCCCACGAGCGTCGTCCCGTTCCACAGCTCCTTCTCGGCCGTCTCCCGGAGGCGGCGGGCGAGGGCGTCGCCGGCTGTCTCGCCGGGCTGGGTCGGGGCGTTCGTGACGTAGGCAAGGCGGAGCGTCCCTTCCCCCGGCGCGATCTCCGCGTGGGCGTCGGCGAGCGGTGCCGCCAGCTCGCCGAGCAGCTCGACGCGAGCGTCGAGGAGCGCCGAGCCCGTCTCCAGGAGCTTCGCGTCCCAGTACACCAGCTGGTCGCGCGTCGCCTGCTCCTCGCGGATCGCCCGCAGGAGGTGGTTCCGCTGGGTCAGGGTCCGGCCGTAGGCGGCCAGGTCCGCGGCATACGCCGGGAAGCGCTGCGAGGCCAGGGCGTCGAGGGCGCTCCGCCGCAGCGACGGCGCCCCGACGACGAGGAGCATCTCCTCGGGGGCGAAGACGACGACCCGCAGCACCCCGGCCAGCGCTGCCGCCCGCCGCGGCACCCCGTTGACCCGGATCCGCTTGCGGCCGCCGGCCGGGCCCTCCCGGACGAGCGTGACATCGAGGTCCGCGGGGCCGCGGTCACCGTCGCGGCGGCCCTCGACGCGGGACAGCGGCGCCGACCAGCGGATCATCTCGGCGTCGCTGGCGGTGCGATGCGATGAGCCGCGGGCAAGCAGGACGATGGCCTCCAGGAGGCTCGTCTTGCCGGCGGCGTTGGGCCCCCACACGAGCTGGGGGCCCGGCCCGAACGACGCCTCGAGCGCGTCGTAGGCGCGAAAGCCGGCCAGGCGGAGCGAGGTGAGCAGGGCGCCGGCGGGCCGAGGGCCCGGCCTCCGGGAGGCCGCCTAGGAGGTCGTCCGGACCGGCATCACGACGTGCGTGTAGTCCCGCCCGTCGGCCGGCCGGAAGACGCCCGGCGAGAGCGGCCCGTTCAGCTCGATCGCGAACCGGTCGGCGTCGACGTTCTGGAGCACGTCGCCGAGGTACCGGGCGTTGAAGGCGATGGTCGTCCCGTCGCCCTCGATCGTCGCGTCCACGATGCCCAGGTGGTCGCCGACGTCGGCCGCGGCCCCCACCGTCACCTGGGGGGCGCCGTCGGGTGCCACCTGGAGCTTGACGATGTTGGCCGAGGCGCTGGCGATGTACGCGGCGAGGCGCACCGCCTTGAGGAGGTCGTCGCGGTCGAGCTCGACGCGCGTCGCGTGGGTCGCCGGCAGGACCTGCTGGTAGTTGGGGAACTGTCCGTCGATGAGGCGGCTGATGAGGTCGACTCCCTCCACGTGGAAGAGGACCTGGTTCTTCTGGGCGGACAGGATGATCTCGACTGGGTCGTCGGTGTCCGCGAGGACACGGGTCAGCTCGGCATACGAGCGGGCCGGGACCACGATGCTCGTCTCCTCGACGGCATCGAGGCCGGCGATCGTGGTGATCGCGATCCGGTAGTTGTCGGCGGCGGCCAGGGTGATGCGATCGCCCTCGAAGCGGGTGAGGACGCCGGTCAGGATCGGGCGGGCCTCGTCGCTGGCGGCGGCGAACGTGACCTCGGCAAGGGCACGCCGCAGGACCTTCTGGCTGACGCGGGTCGTGGGCCGCTCGCCGGCCGCAGGGATCGCCGGGAACTCGTCGGCGTCGATCCCCCGGAGGTGGGTCTCGAAGCGGCCGCAGCGGAGGTGGAGCCGGTCGCCGTCGCGGAGCTCGAGATCGATCCGCTCGTTGGGGAGCGAGTTGACCACGTCGGTCAGGAGGCGGGCCGGGACGGTGATGGCCCCGTCGGCCTCGATCTTGCCGGGCACCCAGTACGTGATCCCGATCTCGAGGTTCGTCGCGGTGAGCTTCAGGCCGGCGTCCTCGGTGCGCAGCAGGACGTTGGCCAGGACCGGCAGGGTGCTCCGACCCGAGACCGCGTGGCTGACGACCGAGAGGCCGCGGGCGAGGTTCTCCTGGATGACCGACAGGTTCACGGACGTGTCACTCCGGGTGCACGGGCGGAGGGGGCCGACGGGGGGCCGGGCCGGGGTTCACCGGTGGGCTCGTGGTGGAACGCATCTTCGCATGAGAATGTCATCACCGTAGTCATCATGGTGTGGATGCGGGGGACGGCCGTGCGTGGCCGTGCGTGCCGCCGCCGTGGAGCACCGCCGGGCGAGCCGTGGAGGACGAGGAGTCGGCGGTGGGGAGCTCCGTGGATGCCCGGTGGAACACCGCCTGCCCGCCGGGGAGAGCGGCGAGGGGTCTCCCCGTGAGCGGAGGGACACGTCGACAGCGCCAGGCGCCCGGAGCCGAGGGCTGTCCACAGCGCCCCGCGGTTATCCACGGAATCGCACAGCTTGTCCACAGCCGGGGGGTCTGCGCCGCTGGCCGCGGGCCCGGGGAGCGCCCTCAGTCGGCGTAGATCAGCTCGCGGACGGCGGCGATGTCGCGGCGGAGCTCGTCGTTCACGCTGGCCTCGCGCCCGATCTTGTCGCAGGCGTGCAGGACCGTGGAGTGATCCCGGCCGCCGAGCTCGGCACCGATCCGCAGGAGCGACACGTCCGTCTCCTCCCGCATCAGGAACATCGCGATCTGGCGCGGCGTGACGATCGCGCGGTCGCGCTTCTGGCCGCGCAGGGCGTCCATGCCCACGCCGTAGTACTCGGAGACGGCCTTGGCGATCTTCTCCGGCGTGACCTGGCGCTTCTTCGGGTTGTAGAGGACGTTGGAGAGGACCGCCTGGGCGAGCTCGATCGTGATGGGCATCGCCCCCATGCTGGCGTAGGCGACCACGCGGTTGAGGGCCCCCTCGAGCTCCCGGATGTTGCTGACGACCTTGCGGGCGATGAACTCGACGACGTCGGAGCCGATCGGGACGGACGACTCCTCGGCCTTGGCCCGCAGGATCGCGATCCGGGTCTCCAGGTCGGGGGCGGTCAGGTCGGCGATGAGCCCCCACTCGAACCTGCTGCGGAGACGCTCCTCGAGCGTCGTGATCTGCTTCGGCGGGCGGTCGGAGGAAAGGACGATCTGCTTGCCGTCCTCGTGGATCGTGTTGAAGGTGTGGAAGAACTCCTCCTGGGTCCGCTCCTTGTCGGCGATGAACTGGATGTCGTCGATCAGGAGGAGGTCGATGCGGCGATAGCGGGCCCGGAAGTCGTCGATGCGGCCCTGCTGGATGCTCGTGATGAACTCGTTGGTGAACTTCTCGCTGGTCGCGTAGACGACCTTCTTGCGCGGGAAGCGGGTGATGACGGCGTTGCCGATCGCGTGCATCAGGTGCGTCTTGCCGAGGCCCACCCCGCCATACAGGAAGAGCGGGTTGTAGGCGTGGCCCGGGCGCTCGGCAACGGAGAGGGCCGCCGCGTGGGCCAGGCGGTTTGCCGAGCCCACGATGAAGTTCGCGAAGGTGTACCGCGCGTTGAGGCTGGCGCCGCCGCCCTCTCCTCCGACCCGGGTCGGCTCGACGCGCACCTGCCGGGCCGCCGCGTCCGCCGCCGCCGGCTCGGCCTCGCCGGCGTCCGCCTGTACGACGAACTCGACCTGGACGCTGTAGCCGACGATCCGGGCCAGCGTCTGGGAGATGAGCGGGCGATAGCGGGTCTCGAGCCAGTCCTTGGCGAAGCCGTTGGGCACCGCGATCCGGAACCGCGTGTCGTCGACGTCGACGAGCACGGTGTGACGCAGCCACGTCTCGAAGTTGGCGGGAGACAGCGCAACCTGGAGCTCCCCGAGCGCCGCGCGCCAGATGTGCTTTGCGTCCATGAGGACCCTGTCTGCCCGGTGCCGCCGGCACCGGAGGAAGAGGACGTAGAGTGCCGACCAGAGAGGCGGAGGCGATCGGGAGCAAGCGCGGTTGACGGCCGCCGAGCGCCGCTGGAGGTCGTTAACCGGGCCGCCCCGAGGGACTCTCCCCGGGGTTGCCCGCGGGCGTCCCGGCGCCGTGGGCCGCCGCATGGTAGCACCGCCCCGGATGGGCCCGCAAGGCGATTCGGCCCGGATTCCCTCATACCCCCCGGGGGTATCGTGCGGGCGGGTGCGGGCGCCGGGCGCGCCGGGTCTCGCGGCGCCGTCGCGCGGGCGTGGCACCGGCCCCTCCGGAGCTTCCCCGCGCGCTGCTTTGACACCCCGGAAGCCCGGTTCCTATAATCGTGCAGCGTTGACGCGCCCGGTGCCGTGTGCGCCAGGCGCGTTCGCGTGCCTCTCGGAGTCGCGCAGCGACTCGATCCCGGGGCCCGACCGACAAGAGGAAGACACGACGCCAGATGAAGCAGACCTACCAGCCCAAGAAGCGCCACCGCGCCAAGGAGCACGGCTTCCGCGCCCGGATGAAGACCACCGGGGGCCGGCGCATCCTGGCGGCCCGCCGCGCTCGGGGTCGCAAGCGGCTGGCGGTCTGACACCGGCACCGGGCCGCCCCCGCGGGCGGCTCGCGATGCTCACCCGGCCCGCGGACTTCGCGGCGCTCCAGGCCCATGGGACTTCGCGGTCCCACCCGCTGATGACCGCCCGATTCCTGCGGACCGGCTCCGATGGCGTCCGTATCGGCCTCGCCACCGGGCGGGCCCTCGGGGGCGCGGTCGTCCGAAACCGGGTGCGACGACGACTTCGAGAGACGCTCAGGGTGATGGCGCCCTCGTTCCAGCCGGGCTGGGACGTTCTGATCATCGCCCGGCCGGCGCTCGTGGACGCGGACCACGTGATCCTGGCCGAGGCGCTGGAGCGGCTCCTCCGGCGGGGAGGGGTGCTCGGAGGACCGGCGAACTCGTGAAGCGGATCGGGATCGGGCTCATCCACCTGTACCGGGCCGTCTTCGCGTGGCTCCCGTCGAGCTGTCGCTACTACCCGACCTGCTCGCACTACACCGAGCAGGCCATTGCCAAGTACGGTCTCCTGCGGGGAAGCTGGATGGGAGCCAAGCGGATCGCCCGCTGCCACCCATGGCACCCCGGCGGCTACGATCCCGTTCGCTGAACCCGAGGACCCCGTGACCCTCCCCCGCCTCCGGCGCGACCAGCTGCTCCTGCTCGGCCTGCTCGCGCTCGTCGTCCTCGTCGCGGCGGCGTGCTCCCCGGCCCCCGACATCGTCCCCGGCGCCTCCGGCTCGCCGGCGACCACGGCATCGCCCCATCCGCCCCTGACGCCGGCCTCGCCGGGCGCCGACCCGATGAGCCTCCTCGCCTGGATCTTCACCCCGATCTTCCAGGCGCTGTTCATCCTCCTCGTGGGGATCGAGAACCTGACGGGCGACATCGGCATCGCGATCATCGTGATGACCTTGGTGGTCCGGGCGGCTCTCATCCCGCTCTTCCGGCGGCAGATCGTCTCCATGAAGCGGACGCAGCTCCTCCAGCCCGAGCTGAGGGAGCTCCAGAAGCGCTACAAGGGCGACCGGGCCCGCTTCAGCCAGGCCCAGATGGAGCTCTACAAGGAGCGCGGCGTCAACCCGGCCTCCGGGTGCCTCCCGATCCTTCTCCAGCTGCCCCTCCTGCTGATCGTCTACCAGGTCATCAGCCAGGGCCTGACGAATCCCGACCCGACGGCCATGCTCACGGTCTTCGGCGTCCAGGTCGTCGACGTGCAGTGCGTCAACGGCCTCGGCACCCCCGCCTACGACCCGTACGTGCCGTGCATCGACACCACCGTCGCCTGGCTCGGCAACATGGACGTCTCGAAGCCGCAGGTCCTCTTCGCGCTCCCGCTGATCGGCGGCTTCAGCATCCTCGCCTTCGCCTCGGCCGTCCTCCAGCTCGTCCAGAGCCGGATGACGATGCCCCCCTCCGACCCCGCCTTCCAGGACCAGAACAGCCGGATGCAGCGGCAGCTGGTCCTTTTCCTGCCCTTGATCTCCATCCTGTACGGCGGCTTCCTGCCCGCCGGGCTCTTCATCTACTGGATCGTCACGACGGTCTTCGGGATCGTCCAGCAGTACCTCATTGTCGGCTGGGGCTCCATGTTCCCGATCCTCGGCTGGACACCGGGCTTCGCTGCGGACCATCGCCCGCGATTCCCCGTCGAGCCACCGAAGCTGAAAGCTGCCGAGCCTGGCGAGGCCAAGCCGGGCAAGGCCACCCCACCACGCCCCACCGCCCGCACCGAGGCCGACCGCACCAAATCCGCGGCTGCCACCGTGCGCCCGCGCGAACGAGGCCGCCAGGGCCGCCGAGGGAGAAAGCGCTGACACCATGAGCGAGTACCGAGAGTTCACCGGCAAGTCCGTCGAGGAGGCCCTCCGAGACGCCCGCGAGGCGTTCGGGGTCGGCCTCGACGAGCTCGACTTCGAGATCCTGACGCCCGGCAGCCGCGGCGTCCTGGGAATGGGCGCGGAGCCGGCCCGGATCGTCGCGGCGCCGCGCAGCGCCCTGGGAGGGGCCGCGCCCAAGCGAGCTGCGGCCGAGGCCGCCCCGCTGCCGGTCCGCCCGCCGCACGAGGACCGCGGGCCGCGCGACGACCGCGGCCCGCGGCGTGATCGCGACGAGCGCCCGCCCCGCCGCGACGAGCGG
>Ga0209253_10001239_pt1 | contig 22363 bp, 22 predicted proteins | sample FrelakmetBRP12BR_FD_187145 | JGI IMG/M metagenome (GOLD analysis project Ga0209253, IMG submission 187145) | Freshwater lake sediment microbial communities from the University of Notre Dame, USA, for methane emissions studies - BRP12 BR (SPAdes)... | ecosystem: Environmental > Aquatic >...
AGGACCGCGGTGGCGGCAGCGTGGAGCGTGGGGAGGCCGGGCGGCGCCTCGAGCAGGTTGCAGACCACGGCGCCCGTGAGCTCCCCCGCGTGCTCCCAGACGCGCCCCTCCCGCACCGCGACTCTGGTGTGCGGGATGTCCAGCGCTTCGAGCCCCTTCTCGAACACCCGTGCCTGGTCGAGGACGTCGGCGGTGGACGCGTCGGCGGCAGGATCCACCGCGCTGTGCGCGATCACCGCCCGCGCGAACTTCACAGGCCGTACCTCGCGCGGGCCGACTCCACGATCGCGCCGATCAGCTCCCGGTAGTGGACACCGGCGAGTCGCGCCATGATCGGGAGGTCCGAGCGCACGTGGTTGAGCCCCGGCAAGGGGTTCACCTCGACAAAGTGCAGGATTCCGGCGGCGTCGCAGCGCAGGTCTACGCGTGCGCCGTCGCGGCAGCCCAAGGCGGCAAACACCGCGAGGGCCAGCTCCCGCGCCTGCTCCGCCAGCGGGTCGTCCGCGAGCAAGCGGTAGGCGACGCGCTCCAGGTACTCCTCCTTGTTGAGGGCGGTGTAGGCCGCGGCCTCGGCCTTCCCCGTGAACGAGACCTCCATCACGCCCAGCACTCGGGCCGTCGCACCGTGGCCCAGGACACCCACCGTCACCTCACGGCCCGAAAGGAACGCCTCCACGAGCACCGCCTGACGGTACTGCTCGAGCATGGCCCGGCACGCGGCGATCAGCTCGTCGTGTCTCCTCACCAGCGAGCGCTGGTTCACGCCCTTCGAGCTCCCCTCGGCCAGTGGCTTGAGGAACAGCGGGACCGGCAGGTCCACCGCACGGGCCTCCTCCGGGGAGCCGACGACCGCGAACGGCGCGGTGGGAAGGCCATGGTCACGCACGATCCGCTTGGCCACCGCCTTGTCGAGGGTCACGGCACAGGTGAGCGGGTCGGCAAACGTGTAGGGTTGGTCGAAAAGCTCGCAGAGCGCGGGCACCTGCGCCTCCCTCGAGCGCCCCGAGACCCCCTCGCAGATGTTGAAGACGAGGTCCCAGCGCTCGCCGCCCACCAGACGCCGGGCGAGTTCCCTTCCGCGGCCGATGCGCTCGACGCCGTGGCCCAGTTCGACCAACGCGCTCTCGAGTCCCGCGACGGTGTCCTCGCTGTCGAACTCCAGCACATCGTCGGGAGCAAAGCCTGCCTCGAGATAGTCCTCCTTCAGGTCGTAGCAGAGCCCGACGGAGAGTCCCATCGTCTCAGGCGTGCTCGGCCGGGTCGACGTAGGAGTAGGCCTGGCCGGCCCAGTTGCGCAGGCTCACGTGGCCGTTCTGGTAGTCGAGGATGGTCTCGGCCTGGATCGGCACCTTGCCGCCGCCGCCCGGGGCGTCGATCACGTAGGTCGGCACCGCGTAGCCCGTTGTGTGGCCGCGCAGGCCGTTCATCAGCTCCATACCCCTGTGCACGCTGGTCCGCAGGTGGCCGGTGCCGACGACCGGATCGCACTGGTACAGGTAGTAGGGCCTCACCCGGACGCGAAGCAGTGCGTGAAAGAGGTTCTTGAGCGTCTGCACGTCGTCGTTCACGCCCCTCAGCAACACGGTCTGCGAGCCGAGCGGGATGCCGCCGTCGGCCAGCAGGTCGCAGGCGCGCGCCACCTCCGGGGTGATCTCGCGCGCATGGCAGAAGTGCAGCGACAGCCAGACGCGGTGCTTGCGCAGCACGGCCACCAGCTCAGGGGTGACGCGCTGCGGGAGGAACGAAGGCACGCGCGAGCCGATGCGCAGGAACTCGATGTGCGGGATCGCCGAGAGGCGGCCCAGCAGATCGTCCAGGCGGTCGTCGGACATCAGCAGCGGGTCGCCGCCCGAGAGCAGCACGTCGCGCACCTCGGTGTGCTGCTCGAGGTAGGCGACGATGGCGTCCACCCTTCGGGGGAGCGGATCCAGCCCGCCCTGGCTCACCAAGCGCGAGCGTGTGCAGTAGCGGCAGTACGCCGCGCAGGTGTCGAGAGCGAGGAGCAGGACGCGGTCCGGGTAGCGATGCACGAGGCCCGGCATCGGCGAGTCGTGATCCTCACCACAGGGGTCGGTCATGTCACCGGGCCCGACGAGCAGTTCTTCCTCCCGCGGCACGACCTGCAGGCGGATCGGGCAGGAGGGGTCGTTGGGGTCGATGAGCTCCGCGAAGTGCGGGGTCACCGCCACTGCGAACTTCTCCTGCGACATGGCGAGGCCACGCCGCTCGGCACCGGTCAGCCGCAGCAACTGCTTGAATTGCTCTGGCTTGATGAAGCGGTGGTGCATCTGCCAGCGCCAGTCGTTCCAGCGCGCGCGGTCGTAGGACTCGCCGAAGATCCGGCAAATCTTTTCGCGCCGCGCGCTACGTATCAGGGGATCGGCAGGTACTGTGTTTTCCTTCATGGTCTCCTACCTCCAACAAAGGAGGTGTTGTGCTCGTGTGCCGGTTTTTCGGGCAGAGAGAGAGGGACCCAGACTCTCTATAGCTTGGTGCTCTGTGGGCCACCCGGTTCGGGCCCGGCAAGATCGCCCCGAGGGCGGCGGGAGCATGGCTCTCGTCCCCTTAGGCCGGTGTCCCGCCAGAGCCTCGCCGCGGGGCGGGGGGTACGCCGCAGGCTCCCGTGGCGAGCGATTCCGTGGTGGGAAAAGCAACCGCGGCCGCGCTCGGCGATACTTCAGGCGGGGCCGCGGAGAGAAGACTCACGCGGTGGGTACTACTTGGAGGCTGGTCGGATGAGACGTCCGTGTCCATCTCGATTCAAAGATAAAGCACAAATCATAGTTGTCAAGGGGGGGCCTCCAGGATGGCAACTCAAGCGCCCACACCTCCCGCGACGTCTCCCCCCGTATGGCATGCTGCGCCGGTGCCCGGCATTATCGTGTACGCGGACGAGCGCCTCGTCGCGCTCAACAAGCCCGCCGGCGTGAGCCTCGCGACCAGGCGGGCGGAGCCGCACGCGGCAGTCGCGCGTTTGCTCGCCGCGCTGCCGCACGACGAGCGCCTGCAACACGGTCTTGCAGCCGAAGACCTGCTCCTCGTGCATCGCCTCGACATCGGCACCTCGGGGTTGGTGCTGCTGGCGAGAGACGCCGAGGTCCACCGCGACCTCGCGCGCGCCTTCGGCGAGCGCCGCGTCGGCAAGCTCTACCTCGCGCTGGTCTGGGGGTGTCCCAGGCCGCGCGCGGGCCGCTGGGAGTGGCCGCTCGGCCCCGACCGCTGCGACCGACGCCGCATGCGCGTCGACCCCGGGGGCCGCCGCTCCGTGACCGACTACGAGGTGCTCGCCCGCGCGTCCCACGTCGCGCTCGTGCGCCTGCAGCCCGCGACCGGCCGCACACACCAGTTGCGCGTGCACCTCGCTCACGCCGACCACCCGATCGTCGGCGACGACCTCTACGGAGGCCCGCGCCACCGCGCCGTCCGCGACAAGGATCTGCGCGCGGTGCTGGCGCCGGCGCACCCCTTCCTGCACGCGTGGGGCCTTCACCTCCCCGCGACGGCGTCCACCCCGGAGCTGGTGCTTGTCGCTCCGCTCCCTGACGACCTCGCCGCCGCCCTCGAGACCCTGGGCATACCGCCCGCGGCGCTCGGGCAGGAGCCATCCCGAAGCGGTGATCGGAGCTAGAATGCCGGAGCTGGAGGAGACCGTCATGATCGAGGCCATCCGCAGGCACCTCTCTGACAAGGCGGCCCTGCTCGACTACACGTGCCAGGGCATCCCGAAGTCGATGCTTCACCTGCCCGGACCCGACTTCGTGGACCGGGTGCTGGCGCCTTCGGACCGGCCGATCAACGTGCTGCGCAGTCTTTCGTGGCTGTTCGGCACCGGCCGGCTGGCCGGCACCGGCTACCTCTCGATCCTGCCAGTGGACCAGGGGATCGAGCACTCGGGCGCCGCCTCGTTCGCGCCCAACCCGGCGTACTTCGACCCCGAGAACATCGTCAAGCTCGCCGTCGAAGGCGGCTGCAACGCGGTCGCGTCAACGCTGGGGGTCCTCGGCGCTGTGGCCCGGCGGTACGCCCACAGGATCCCGTTCATCCTCAAAATCAACCACAACGAGACGCTCACCTACCCGCTCACCCACGACCAGACGCCCTACGCCAACGTGGATCAGGCGTTCGACATGGGCGCGGCCGGGATCGGAGCCACCGTCTACTTCGGCTCCGCCGAGTCGCGCCGGCAGATCCAGGAAGTCTCGGAGGCGTTCGCCCACGCCCACGAGCTCGGCATGTTCACCGTCCTTTGGTGCTACCTGCGCAACTCGGCGTTCAAGAAGGACGGGGTCGACTACAGCGTCGCCGCCGATCTCACCGGGCAGGCCAACCACATCGGAGTCACCATCCAGACCGACATCATCAAGCAGAAGCAGCCCGAGAACAACAACGGGTACAACGCGGTCAAGTTCGGCCACACCAGCCCGCTCGTGTACGAGAAGCTCGCGTCCGAGAACCCCATCGAGTGGACGCGCTGGCAGGTCGCCAACTGCTACATGGGGCGCTCGGGAATGATCAACTCCGGAGGGGCCTCGGGCAAGAACGACCTTGCCCAGGCGGTCGTCACGGCGGTCATCAACAAGCGCGCCGGCGGCATGGGGCTGATCTCGGGCCGCAAGGCTTTCCAGAAGCCGATGGGGCAGGGCGTCGAGCTCCTGCACGCGATCCAGGACGTCTACCTCTGCAAGGAGGTCACGGTCGCCTGAGCCAGCGGGGGTGCGATGAGCGACGCCGTCCCGCTGCTCTCGGTCATCGTCGTGGTCGGCGCCCTGCGGGAGCGCGCTGGGGACTGCCTGCGCTCCATTCTCGCGCAGGACATCGCCGACCGCATCGAGGTGCTGCTCGTCGACTGCGCCCCCGAAGGCCTGCCACCTGTGCCGGGGAGCGAGCACACCGCCGTCAGGCACCTGAGGATTCCCCGGGAGACTAGCTTCGCCCGCGCCAGGGCCGCCGGCGTGCGCCTTGCCCACGCGCCGGTCGTGGCTTTCCTCGAGGAGCACTGCCGCGTCTACGCCGGCTGGGCCGGCGCGCTGGTCGAGGCCCACCGTGGCCCGTGGGCGGCAGTCGGAGGCGAGGTGCACAACGGCAACCCCGGGGTCGGCCGGAGCGACCTCATCGGTCTCCTGAGCTACGGCTTGTTCTACCCGCCGCTCCCAAGGGGCGAGGCACCACTGGTGGCGGGGCATAACTCGTCGTACAAGCGCGAGGTCCTGCTTAGGTACGACCGCGAGCTCGAGGAGTTGCTGGGCACCGACATGGTGCTCCTAGCCAGGCTGCACGCCGACGGCTTCCGCTTCGCCACCGAGCCGGATGCGAAGCTCGCCCACCTCAACGAGACACGGTTTGCGAGCATCGCGCGCGGTTACTTCCTGTTCAACCGCTGCTACGGGCACAACCGCGCCGGCAAGCTCGGCTGGTCACGTGCCCGCCGGGCCGCCTACGCCGTGCTGACGCCCGTGATCCCGCTCTACTTCATGGCCCACTTCTCGCTCTTCCTGGCGCGTGAACGACGCGCGTTTCTCGGTGTCTTCGTGCGCAACGCGGCTCTCGTCTACGCTGCCCAGTTGTGTGCCGCGGCCGGGCAGGCGGTGGGGCTCCTGCTGGGGCCGGGCGATGCCGAGAGGCGCTTCACCGCGTACGAGCTCACCGAGACACGTGAGATGTCCAAGGCGGTGGGTGCCCCATGAGCATCCCGGAAGTCTCTGTCATCATCCCCGCCTACAGATCGCACCGGACGATCGCGGGATGCCTGCGGGCGCTCGGGGCTCAGACGTTTGCGGACTTCGAAGCGGTGGTCATCGACTCGAGCCCCGACACCGAGAGCGAGCGGATCGTGCGCGAGGGGTTCCCGGAGGTGCGCTTCGAGCGCAGCCAGCGGCGGTTGCTGCCCCACGCCGCGCGCAACCGGGGCGTGGAAATCGCCCGCGGCGAACTGCTCGTGTTCAGCGATCCGGATGTCTATGCGGACCCGGAGTGGCTCGAGACGTTGGTCGCGAGCCATCGAACAACGGGTGGCATCGCGGTGGGCGCCATCGCCTGTCACGGTCAGGGTTGGGTGGATCTCGGGAGCCACCTGTGCAAGTTCTCCAAGTGGCTCCCCGGAGGGTGCCCGAGGGAGGTGGACAACGCCCCCACAGCCAACCTCCTGTCCCCCCGGCGGCTCTTCGTGGAGATTGGCGGCTTTCCGGGAGATCTGCTGCTTGGCGATGCGAGCTTCTCGTGGAAGGCACGCAGCCTGGGCCACGTGCTCTGGTTCGAGCCGCGCGCCGTGGTGGTCCACGATCACGGCCAGACGCTCCGCGAGATGCTCGAGGAGCGCTACCGGCGCGGCGTGCTGTTCGGGCAGTTGCGCGCCGATTTCTACGGGCACCGTCGCGCCCAGCACCTGTTCTACCTCCTGGTCACCGTCCTGCCGGTCCGCCTCCCGCGCATCCTGACCCTGATCGCCGCCCACTGCTGGCGGGCCGGACGTCTGCCTGACTTCGTCTCCACGCTGCCCGTGGTCGCTCTCGGGCAGTCCGCCTGGCTGGCCGGCGAGTGCCGCTCCTACGCTCGCCTCCTTCTCCGCTCGGCCGATGCCGCCGCAGAGTGAGCCGTGGACCCCGAGCGCCTCCGAGTGCTGGTTGTCGCGACCAAGCCCCCATTCTCGTCGACAGGTGGGGGTAGCGTGTCCCTGCACGGCCTCCTGCACGCCCTGCCAGACCACGGGGTTGACATCCGGGTGGTCGCGCCGGGCACACCGCCGACTTCGACCTCCGCCCCCTACCCGCAGGTCTGCGTCGCGACCCACCCCAGGCGGTGGGTCCGGGTGCTCCCAGGCCTCCTGACCGGTTGGCCGCTCATGGTCGCCCGCTACCGGCTCCCGGCTCTTGCACGGGCCGTAGAGGAAGAGATCGCTCACTTCCCGCCCGATGTGGTGCACCTCGAGCAACTTCACCTCGCGTGGCTGATCCAACGCATCGGCAGAAGAGCAGCCGTCGTCCTGCGCCAGCAGAACGTCGAGTCGCTTCTGCTTGCGCGGCTCGCCGAGCTCCTGCCCGCCCCGCTGCGCTGGGCAGCCCAGCTCGAAAGCCGCCGAACGGCTCGGTTCGAGGCCGGCGCCTGCGCCGCCGCGGACATCGTGGCAGCGATCTCGAACGTGGACGCAGCCAGATTGCGCACCCTCGCGCCTCGAGCACGGGTCGAGGTGCTGCCGGCGCCACTCGTGTTCGAGGCCGCCGCGGCACCGCTGCCCCTTCGGGGCTCGCCGCCGTTCCTCTGCCTGGGCTCGTTCGATTGGCTCCCAAACCGCGACGGCGCACGCTGGCTCATCGACGAGGTCTGGCCGAGGTTGCGGCATCTGTCGCCCGGGGGCGTCCTTCACATCGCGGGCCCCGGCTCCACCACCTTGGGCCCTGCCGGGGAGCGATCCGTTGAACGCCATGGCCGGGTCGAGGCTGCGGCCTCTCTCTACGATCCACGCGCCGTAGTTCTCATACCCCTGCGCGCCGGCTCGGGGGTGCGGATGCGCCTGCTTGAGGCGTGGGCCGCCGGCCTGCCGGCCGTTACCTCGCCGCTTGCCGGAGAGGGCATGGTGACCGGGGACGGTGACGGGGCGCTGGTGGCGTCCTCCGCACAGGAGTTTGCCGCCGCTGCCGCGCGCCTTGCCGAGGACCCGGAGCTACGCCAGCGGATCATCGAGAGCGGCCGAGCGAAGCTGACCGACCACGACTGCGACCGGGTTGCCGCCCGGGCACGCCAGCTCTACGTTCAGGCCACTGAGGTGCATCGTTCGCGGGACGTGGCCCGGTGACCTAGCGGCGGGCCGGGTAGAGGGAGACCAGAACCGACACCGAGCCCACGAGCGCCGTGCCCAACACGAACGCCGCCGTGACGGCGGAGGTTGCGTCCGCGAGCAGGGCGAGCACCCAGCCCGCGACCGTGACGCCCACAGCCCACATGACCCTCGGAGGCAGGTCCTCGACCCAGGGGCGGATGCCTGCCGCGCGCCAAAGCAGGCGAGCCAGCGCCGCACCCCTGACGGCGGCCATCACGAGGACCGCCGTCGCCGCCCCCACCCCTCCGAAGGGAGGGATCAGAACGACCATCGCGAGCAGCCCCGCGCCGAACGAGTACACGCTCACGCGCGCGGTGGGCGGGGCGCTCCCGAGCGCGATGAGCGCGAGGTCCTTGTAGCCGAAGACCGCTTGCACCAGGAGTGCGGCCGCCAGCAGCCGCAGCACCGGGGCCGCTGGCAGGTACGGCGCGCCAAACAGCGGCCCGATCACCGCGGCGGGTGCCGCGATGCACAGGGTCAGGAACGGCCACAGCAAGGCGAAGATGAAGGTTCTGGTCCGCACGTAGACGCGGATCATCTCCTCGCGGCCGCCGCGATGGAGCGCGCTTGTGGCCGAAGGGAGGAAGTTGTGACCGGCCGAGATGTGCACGATCTCGAGGGCCCGCGAGAAGCTGCGCCCGACGCCGTAGAAGCCGACGGCTGCGGGCGATCCCAGCGCGCCGAGCACGAGCATGTCCACCCACTGGGTGAGCTGGCTGAGCAGCTCCATCACGGAGTAGGGGCGCAGCCCCTGCCAGAGCTCCCGGTCCCAGACTTTCCCGTCCCCACGCCGAAGCCACCCGCGCAGCACGCCGTAGGCGATGAAGCCAAACTCGCCGGCCAGCGAGCCAACCATGAACCCGAAGGCGATCCACCGGGCCCCGCCCTCGGTCATGACCGCGACCCCGATCGCAGCCAGACGCAGCAGCCCGCCACCAGCGTCTCTGATCAGCGGCCGGCCCACGAAGTCGCCGAACCCCCGCGCCACGCCCACCATAGCGAACCCCGGCGCGAGGCCAAGGGCGACCGGGGCGAGGATCGCGAGCATCCCGCCAAAGGGACCCGCCTTCGGGAGGAATGCCAGGACTACCGCGGCCACGAGCAGCGCCGCAGCCGCGGTGACCCCGCTTGCAACACTGATGGCGAGGGCGCTCCGCCCGCTGGCCCGCGCGTGCGCCGCTCTCCCGCTCGCCAGCAGGTCCGCCACTCGGCGACCGGCCGCAGACGAGAGACCGAGGCTGGCGACCCCGCCCACGCCAGACACCACCGCCACTCCGAGCAGGACGAATCCCAGCTCCGCCGGCGTGAGCGCCCGCGCCATGATGATGCGGGCCGCCAGCGTGGTGAGCAGCGCAGCGCCGCTGCCGGTCAGGATCACAAGCGTGGGGAGCGTGACGGCGTCGCCGCGATCGGGAGCGCCTGTGCCTTGCATCGCCCGTATTGTGGCACCACAACACGCCGGGCGCCGCCCTTGCCAGCAAACGAGCTGGGCACAGCGGCTTTGTGCTACCTTTCACGCCGTGCGCCCGCACGCCGCGGGCGAACGTCAAACTCGGATCGTTGAGGGAGGCCTCCCATGCTGCGCAAGCCTGTCGTGTTCATCACCGGCGCCGGCGGTGAGATCGGCCACGGCCTGATCACGCGCCTCGCCGAGGACGGCACCCACTCCGTCATTACCCTCGATGTGCGGCCGCTGGAGCCGGGCATCGCCAGGTTGGTGCAGCGCGAGTTCGTCGGTTCGATCCTCGATACCGACGTGCTCGAGCGCATCCTCTCCGAGTACGAGGTCGACCACGTCTTCCACCTCGCCGCTCTGCTCTCGACCCGCTCCGAGTTCACCCCGATGACGGCGCACCACGTCAACGTCGAGGGAACCATGAACCTGCTGGAGTTCGCCCAGAAACAGGGGGAGTCCCACGGACGTCCGGTGGTTTTCATGTACCCCTCCTCGATCGCCGCCTACGGTCTGCCCGACGTGGAAACCAAAATGCGCGTCGGCAGGGTCGCCGAGAACGAGTGGACCAAACCGACCACGATGTACGGCTGCAACAAGCTCTACTGCGAGCACATGGGTCGCTACTACGCCAAGCGCTACAAGCAGCTCGCCGCCGAGACGCTCTCCGGCAAGGTGGACTTCCGTTCCCTTCGCTTCCCCGGTCTCATCTCGGCGGTCACCGTACCCTCGGGCGGAACCTCGGACTACGCCCCCGAGATGATCCACGCCGTCGCCCAGGGCAAGCCCTATGCCTGCTTCGTGCGTCCCGAAACGCGCATCCCGTTCATGGTGATGCCGGACGGGGTCGAGGCCTTGCTCAAGCTCGCCACCGCACCCAAGGGGAACCTCAATCACACCGTCTACAACGTCGGTGCCTTCAACCCCTCCGCCGAGGAGATCCGCCAGGTCGTCCTCGAGGCGTTCCCGGGCTCCGAGATCACGTACGGCGTGGACGTGAAGCGCCAGGGGATCGTTGACGCCTGGCCCGCCGACGTGGATGACACCGCAGCCCGCCGGGACTGGGGGTTCGCACCCCAGTACGATTTCAAGCGCGCCTTCTCGGAGTACCTGATCCCCACCATCCGGCGGCGCTACCAGAAGTAATCCCTGCCGCTGTTCTACAAGCGCGCTTTCTCTTGTCCCTCGTGCTCGCTGCCGATTCCCCCCTTCTTCACCGCGTGGAGGCTTTGTTTTGCCGGTCCCACGGGTGGGTGCTTTAGCGCACTCCGTGCCGGGTTCTTCTTTGCCCCGCGGGCTATGAGCGGTCGCTCAGGCTGCGCATGGAGCGCAGCGCTCCGGCGCCATGACTCCTGCCGCCCGCGGGGCAACAAGAAGCCTCACGCAGTGACAAAGAAAAGGCTGGCCGCGCACCCGCTTGGCAAAACAAGGCCGTCAGGGAGTGAAATGAACCACCGCAACTGTTCGCCCGGCCGACAACAAAACCGAGAAAAGCGGTGTGGGGCAAAGTTCCGACGAGACTGACAGCGGAAGGCTCTTTTCAACCGGCCGGCGGCACAGGTTGGAGGTTCCAGATCTCTCGGGCGTACTCGTGGATCGCCCGGTCGGAGGAGAAGTACCCCATACAGGCCACGTTGCGGATCGCCTTCGCGGCCCACGCCCGCCTGTCCCGGAACAGCGCGCCGGCCCGCACCTGGGCGTCCGCGTAGGAGCGGAAGTCCGCGAGGTGCATGAAGCGGTCCCCGTCCTGCATCAGCGCCGTCCAGATCTCCCGAAGAGCGGCCGCGTCTCCACCGGCGAACGTGCCATCGCGCAGGGCGTCGATCACACCGGCGAGTTCCGGATCGGCGTGATAGCGCTCCAATGGGCTGTAGCGACCGGGCTGGCGGAGCTGGGCCACCTCCTCGGCGGTGTGCCCGAAGATGAAGATGTTTCCCTCGCCCACCGCGTCCCGGATCTCGATGTTCGCGCCGTCCAGCGTGCCGATGGTGAGGGCCCCGTTGAGGGCCAGCTTCATGTTGCCGGTCCCCGAGGCCTCCATGCCCGCGGTCGAGATCTGCTCCGAGAGGTCGGCGGCCGGGATCACGACGCTCGCGATGGTGACCCGGTAGTCGGGAAGGAACACCACTCTCAGCTTGTCTGCCACAGTTCTGTCCGCGTTGACAACATCAGCGACGCCGTTGATCAGCCTGATCGCCAGCTTGGCCATGCGATAGCCGGGGGCCGCCTTGGCGCCGAAGATGAAAGTCCGCGGAGTGACGTCGGCAGCCGGGTCGGCCTTCAGACGCCGATACAGCGCAATAATGTGCATTGCGTTGAGCAGCTGCCGCTTGTACTCGTGCATGCGCTTGACCTGGACGTCGAACAGCGACTCCGGGTCGATGGCGATGCCGCACAGCTCCTCGACCAGCCTCGCCAGGTCGACCTTGTTGGCGCGCTTGTGCGCCAGAAACTCGTCCTGGAACGCCGCGTCGTCCGCGTAGGGCAGCAGCTCGCGCAGGCGCTCCAGGTCACGCGTCCAGCCGTCGCCGATCCTGTCGCTGATCGCGGACGCGAGGCGGGGGTTGCAGACCAGCAGCCAGCGGCGCGGCGTGATGCCGTTCGTGATCGAGACGAAGCGCTCCGGCCACATCTGAGCGAAGTCCCTGAACACCTCTCCCCGGAGGAGGTCGGTGTGGAGGCGCGCCACGCCGTTGACACGGTGGCTGCCGACGATCGCGAGGTGCGCCATGCGGAAGCGCCGTTCGCCGTCCTCGTGCACCAGGGACACGCGACCCAGGCGGTCGGGCTCCCCGGGATGGAGCGCTCCGACCTGTTCGAGGAAGCGCGTGTTGATGTCGTAGATGATCTGCACGTGGCGCGGGATCAGCCGCTGCATCAGGGCAACCGGCCAGGTCTCCAGCGACTCGGAAAGCACCGTGTGCTGGGTGTAGGCGCAGGAGGCACGGGTGAGCGCCCAGGCCTGCTCCCACGGAAGGCCGACATCGTCCACGAACACCCGCATCAGCTCGGCGATCGTCAGGGCGGGGTGCGTGTCGTTGAGCTGGAACGCGACCTTGTCCGGGAAGACCTCCCAGCACTCGCCGTGCCGCTCCCGGAACCGCCGCACCACGTCGGCCACCGAACAGGCGACCAGAAAGTACTCCTGGGTGAGGCGCAGCTCGCGCCCCGCCTCCGCCTCGTCGGAGGGGTAGAGCACCTTGGTGACCGCCTCGGCCCTCTCGCGCCCCTCCACTGCGCTCAGAAAGTCGCCCTTCGAGAACACCTCGAAGTCGAACTCATCCGGCGCCTCCGCCTTCCACAGGCGCAGGACCGAAACCGTGCGGGTGCCGTAGCCGGCGACCAGCACGTCGTACGGCACGCCGTAGACCACGCGCGAGCCGGTCCAGGAGGCACGTGTCTTTCCGTTGTCGTCTGAAACGCTCACCGAGCCGCCTACGTGCACCGCCACGGTGAGATCGGGCCGCGCGATCTCCCAGGCGTACCCACCCTTGAGCCAGGTGTCGGGGCGCTCTCGCTGCCACCCGCCGGAGAACTCCTGCCTGAAGATCCCGAAATCGTAGCGCAACCCGTACCCGAACGCCGGGTAGTCCAGGGTGGCGAGCGATTCCAGGAAGCAGGCGGCCAGTCGGCCGAGACCGCCGTTGCCCAGTCCGGGGTCGGGCTCCTCGTCCACGATGCGGTCCAGATCGAGGCCCAGCCCGGCCATCGCCTCGGCCGCGACCTCACGGAGCCCCGTCGCGATCAGGTTGTTGTCGACGAGCCGACCCAGCATGTACTCCAGCGAGAGGTAGTGAACGGTCTTGGGATCGTGTTCCGCCTGCACGCGGTGAGTCGCTACCGCCCTGTCGATGAGGGTCTCGCGAATCGCGAGCTGCAACGCCGCGAGCTGATCGGCGGGCGTGGCTTCGCCCACCTCGAGCCCCCGCACGTACCGCAGGTAGTAGACGAAGCGGTCGCGGAACGCCTGCGGTGAAACGGCACGTTGTGCCAAGCCGATTGCCAAATGCATCCTCCTCGGGTGCTGGGCGCTCCGGCCGGGGGTCGCCGGGGCAAGACCACCGAATTGTAGCTCAGGGTAGGACGCCTGCCGCACCTGGGCCGCGCAGGTCGGCAGCAGCCTCGAGCGCGCCATCGGCTCTGCGCCGAACCGCGTGCACCTCGCCCAGGCGTTGGACGAGGCGGAGTGTGTGCCCACGTTCCGTGAGCTCTTTGAGCGTCGCTGGCGTCAGCGCCCCATCCTCGAAGGCAAGCTCGTCGGGAAGCCACTGATGGTGAACCCGTGGCCGGTCCACCGCAGCCTGGAGGCCGTCCCCGTCCACCACCAGGTTGAGCAAAACCTGGCCGGTGGCGGTCGGGATGCGCGAGCCTCCCGGCGAGCCCAACACCAGCAACTCCGAACCGCGCCAGGCGATCGTGGGGGTCATCGACGACAACATGCGTTTGCCGGGACCCACCGCGTTGGCTTCGCCCTGCACCAGGCCGTAGAGGTTGGGCTTTCCGGGTGCCGCCGCGAAGTCGTCCATCTCGTTGTTGAGCAGGATCTCGAACTCCGGGACCAGAAGCCCACACCCGAAGCTTCCGTTGAGAGTCGTTGTAAGGCCCACCGCGTTCCCCTCGCCGTCCACCACCGAAAGGTGGGTCGTTTCAAGCTTCTCGATGGGGGTCGGCCGTGCCCACCGCTGGACCCTCCCCGACGGGGTCGACCGGGAGCCGTCGATCTCCGAGGCCCTCTTCGCCAGCCACCCCGGGTCCAGGAGCTGCGCAGGGCCGGCCAGCGTGGTGGCTGGGTCGCCGAGCAGAAAACGGTCGGCGAACGCCCTCCGCCACGTTTCGGCGATCAGGTGAATGCGCTCCACCGACCCGGGCGGCAGCTTCACCCAGCCGAGGCGCTCGAGGATGCCAAACGTCTCTCCCAGGATGATCCCGCCCGAGGACGGGAGAGGCATCGAAGCCACCTCCCAGCCGAAAGCGGTGAAGACGACCGGCTCCCGCCACAGCGGCCGGTAGGAGGCGAGGTCCCCCGTCGTGAGGATGCCGCCGTACCTGCGCGATGCGGCCACGATCGCCGCCGCCGCACTGCCGGTGGTGAGCGCCTCGGGACCGCGCTCGGCATAGGCCGAGAGCGCAGCCGCCAGCCTCGTCAGCTTCACCACGCCGCCAGCCACAGGCGCCTCGCCCGCGGGCAGCCAGACCGCAGCGGTATCGGGGAAGCGTGCCAGCAGCGCCCGTTCCTCGCTGATGCTCCTGTGAAGCCGGGGGGTGACAACGAAGCCCCCGCGCGCCAGGCGGACCGCCGGTGCCACAACTTGCGGCCACGGCAGCCGCCCGAAGCGGCGATGAAGCTCGAACAGCCCCGCCGGGGAGCCGGGCACGCCGGATGCCAGTGGCCCGACGAGGGACTTCTCCGCCACCGGTCTGCCGTCGTTCCCGAGGAACATGCCGGCGGTGGCGGCCGCTGGGGCCGTCTCGCGGAAGTCCAGGGCGCTCACCTGACCGCCGAACCGCACCACCGCGAAGCCGCCGCCCCCAAGGTTCCCGGCGGCAGGGTGGACGACGGCGAGGGCGAGCGCCGTGGCCACCGCCGCGTCCACAGCGTTGCCGCCCGCCCGCAGGATCGTGAGTCCGGCCTCGGTGGCCGCCGGTGCGGCCGAGGCCACCGCACCCCGACCTGGCCCGGCCGCCGCTCCGTGGACGAGCAGGCCGACGGCCAGGACAGCTGCGGCTGCCAGGCACAGTAGGCGCGGCGGTCGCACGCCCGGGAGCGTAGCGGGGCGGGTGCGCTGATGGCACGGCGGCGGAGGGGCTATGATGCGGCCCACCCGGGAGGGAGCGAGGTCTCGAGGCCGCGGGCTACGGCCACCAACTCCTTCGCCGCCGCGAGGTGCGGGAACAGCGATGCCACGCTGCCCTTCGTCAGGTCGAGCGCACCGCCCATCACTGCGCTCATCGGGTCGAGGGCGCCAGAAAGCAGCCCGGCCCATGTACTCGCGTCGGCGGTGAGCGCGTAGCGCGCCGCGTCCAGGTCGCCCGGACGCGCCGCCCGCGCCTCCCGGCAGTTGCCGTGCCAGAGGTCGAGGAACACCGCACGCTCCTCGATGCTACGCCCCGGGTCACCCCGGACCGTGACTAGGACCGCCCCTTCCCACGAGGCCGCAACGCCCCGGTAGCTCGCGCTCGCGTTGAGGGCCTCGGCCCACGCCTTCGCCCACGCGTCGGTCAGGATCTCGGTCATCTCGGTCGCCCCCTTGCTGCGGATCCCATCCTACCCGGTCACGCCCGCGGAGGTGCCGCGGGGCGCAAGCGCAAGCCGCATACAGGTGGCGGTGCCGCAACAGTCGGCCCTGAACTCCCAGGAGCCCCGCACCGCTGGCGGCACCGACTCCCGCGGGACCGCTTCGAAGCCCATGCTGGCCGCCAGCGCCCGGACCGTTGTGGTGAGAAGAACAGCCTCGCGCGCGCCGAGCCGCCGCGCGCGCTCGAGGATCTCCCCGGCCAGGCGGGCCCCCAGACCCTGTCCGCGCAGCTCCGGCAGCACGGCGAGGGAGCGAAGCAGCACCGTCTCGCCGTAGAGCTCGAGGCCGGCACACGCGACCACCCTGCCGCCGGCACGCGCTACGAGGAAGTTGCCGATGTGCTCGCGAACGCCGAGCCCGGGCAGGCCCACCGTGGCGAGGATGCCCTCGATTGCCGACGCGTCGTCTTCCCGCGCCTCCTCGACGGTCACCGGTTCGGGCAAGCGCGCCGGTCCGCCCGGCTTGCGACCGACGATCCGGGCGCTCCACACCCTGCCGACCACGGCCCCTTTCAGCTCGGCCAGAAAGCTCTCCAGACGCTCGCCACCCTCAAGCCGTTCGAGCGTCTCGTGGAAGAACCCCTGCAGTGCGGCCTCGCCGTAGGTCATGCGCGCCGTCACCGCAACATCGACGAGGCCCGCCTCCCGCATCGCGGCGAGGTACTCGGACTCGCGGACCGCGCCGGCAACGCAGGCGACGTAGAGCTCCGGGTCGTTCCTCAGCGAGGCTGGGAGCTCGGGCGCATCGTCGGCAAAGACGATGTCGGAGATCGCGACCCGCCCACCGGGTTTGAGCACCCGCGCCACCTCGCGAAAGACGTCTTTCTTGTCGGGGGCCAGGTTGATCACGCAGTTGGAGATCACCCAGTCGGCGGTCCCGTCCGCGACCGGCATCGCCTCCGCCTCCCCGAGGCGGAACTCGACGTTGGTGACCCCGGCCTGGCGCGCGTTCTCCCGCGCCTTCTCGATCATGGCCTCCGTCATGTCGAGCCCGATCACCCGCCCGGTCGGGCCCACCCTGCGCGCGGCGACCAGACAGTCGATGCCCGCCCCCGCGCCCACGTCGAGGACAACCTCGCCTTCCCTCACGTCGCTGAAGGCGGCCGGGTTGCCGCAGCCGAACGAGTTCACCACCGCCCCCTCGGGCAGACCCGCGAGCTCCGCCTTCGAGTACCCGAGGGCGGTCGGGCTCCCGCAGCCGCACTCGCCCATTGCCGCGGCCGTCGTGGGCCCGCAACACGAGCCACCCTTGACCCTCGCGGTGTACCCCCGCCTGACAGCGTCCTTGATCTGCTCATCCGTCAGATTATTCGGCACAGCAGCTCCCTTCTTGCCGTGGCTCCACGCCGCGCCACTCGTCCACCGCCCGTGACAGCTCCTCGAGCGCGTGGATCACCGACTCCCGGTGCTCCACCGGAACCTTGTCCAGGATTGCCGTCTCGCTCCCGAGAAGCTCGGCGGAGATCCTTGCCAGCAACTTTCGGCCCTTGAGAGTGGGCTCTACGCAGCACACCCGACGATCCTCCGCATCCTCCCCCCGTTGTGCGAGGCCGCGCGCCACCAGTTGGTCCACCACGCGGGTCATCGTGCTGACCGAGAGCTGCATGCGGGAGGCCAGCGCGCCCATCGTGAGCTCGCCTGCCTGGCCGAGCGCCTCCAGCGCGTGGCACTGCGAGACCGAGATCCCGAAGCAGCAGATCTCGTTGCGGTCCCGGAACTGGTACCTGCGCACCAGCTGGGTCACCGCCCCGTGCAGACGGCGGGCCTGGTCGGAATCGGCGGTGTGCGAACGCGCCGGGGAATATACTTGCATGTTACAAATATATGCCCCACGGCGACGGCTGTCAAGGGGCGTGCCGACGCTCGCGCCTCGAGCGGCGTGGTCCTCAGCCCCGCATCGCGATCTCGGGCACCAGACGGGCACGGATGTCGTCCCGCACGTCCCGGTACACGGCCAGGCGCTCCTCCTCGGTCCCTGTGGCGAAGACAGGGTCTGGAAAAGAAACGTGGATTTGCTCCGCCGCGCCCGGAAAGAGCGGGCAGCTCTCCCGTGCGGAGTCGCACACCGTCACCACGAGGTCCCAGGCCTGGTCCAGGAATGGTCCCCAGTGCTTGGGTCGTCCGTTCGAGATGTCCACCCCCACCTCGGCCATGGCCCGCACGGTGAGGGGTGCCACCTCGCCGGCCGGGTGAGTGCCCGCCGACCCGGCCTCCCAGCGGTCGCCGAGGTCGTGCCGCACCCACCCCTCCGCCATCTGCGAGCGGCAGGAGTTGCCGGTGCACAGGATCAGCACGCGCTTCTTGGCCGTTGACGGGGTCATGTCGAACCTCCCCTCCTTGACAACCCGAGGTTGAAAAACTATATTTCGCGATGTGACGAAATGAGTGTCTCGCCCCTCCTCGAGCTCGTCGAAGTCTACAAGGCCCTCGCCCACCCGGCGCGGTTGCGGATCCTCGCCATGCTGCGGGGCGGTGAGCTGTGCGTCTGCCAGATCACCGCGGTTCTGGGCCTAGCGACCTCCACGGTCTCCGCGCACCTTTCGGAGTTGCGCCGCGCCGGCCTCGTGGCCGAGCGCAAGGACGGTCGCTGGGTCGCCTACCGCCTTGCCGAGGGCGAGGCGCAAAAGCCGCTGCTCAAACAGCTCGGCAAGTTCCTCGAGAATGACGCCAAGGCGCGCGCCGACGCGGAGTTGCTGCGCGCGCTTCGCAAGGTTCCCCTGGAGCGGCTCTGCCGGGCCGACCGCGACCTCGCGAGGGTCGGCATCCAGGTGCCGGGGGGGCGCTCGCCGGCGGGCAAGGGAAGGGTCCGCACCTGATGGGTTCCCCGACGAAGCAGATAAACGTCTTCGAGCGCTACCTGACGCTGTGGGTCGCCCTGTGCATGGTGGTGGGCGTCGTGCTGGGCAAGGCCTTCCCGGGGCTCATAGGGGCGCTCCGTGGGATGGAGTTCGGCTCCGGAAGCCAGATCAACATCCCGATCGCGGTGCTCATCTGGCTGATGATCTACCCGATGATGCTCAAGATCGACTTTGCGTCGATCGCCCGGGTCGGTCAGAGGCCTCGCGGCCTCGTCGTCACCCTCGTCGTCAACTGGCTGGTCAAGCCGTTCTCGATGGCGTTTTTCGGCTGGCTGTTCTTCAGGCATCTGTTCCTGCCGCTGATCGGCGCGGAGCTGGCCAGCCAGTACATCGCCGGGGTGATCATCCTCGCCGCCGCACCGTGCACCGCCATGGTGTTCGTCTGGTCGTACCTTGCCGACGGTGACCCCGCCTACACGCTGGTCCAGGTCTCGGTCAACGACCTAGTGATGCTGGTCGCGTTTGCACCGGTCGTGAAGTTCCTTGTCACGGGCACCTCGGGACTCGAGGTGCCGTTCAAGGTGCTGCTTTACTCGGTGGCGATTTTCGTGGTGATCCCGCTCGCCGCGGGGATGATCTCGCGCTCGTGGCTGACCCACTCCCGCGGGATCGAGTGGTTCAACGACCGGTTCGTCGCGTTCTTCCATCCGGTGACCGTGCTGGCCCTGCTCGCCACGCTCGTGTTCATTTTCGCGTTCCAGGCGGAGAACATCACCACCCGGTGGTTCCACGTGCTCTTGATCGCCGTGCCGATCCTGATCCAGGTCTATTTCAACGCTTCGCTGACCTACGGCTTGATGAAGCTGTTCAAGGTCGAGTACGCGGTGGCCGCGCCCGGCGCGCTGATCGGCGCGTCAAACTTCTTTGAGCTGGCGGTCGCGACGGCGATCGCGCTGTACGGCGCCGGCTCCGGCGCTGCGCTGGCGACCGTGGTCGGGGTGCTCGTGGAGGTTCCGGTGATGCTCTCGGTGTGCCGCGTGTGCCTGGCGACCCGGGGGTGGTTCGCCGCCGCGGAGGCCCGCTCGTGAGCGCGCCGGAGGTGCGCGCGGCCGCGCTCGCGTTCGTGATCGCCGTCATCGGCCTGACTCTTCCCGAGACGGTCACCCTGCGCAGGGTCCTCCATCCTCGGTTCATCGCCGCGTTCATCGGCGTGGGCGCGTTTGGCATCCTGCTGGTCGGGTATGCCTTCAACGCCCGGCTCTGATCAAGGGAGAGCTCAATGCGCGCAATCCTCATCTGCTCGAGCCTCATGCTCGTTCTGGCCGTCGCGATGCAGGCCGCCCCGGCGACCTCTGGCGCCAAACCCCGTCCTGAGGTTGTGGCGCTCGAGCCGCAGCAGCTCGACGTCGCCCTCGCATCCGGCACTTGGCTCATCGTCGAGTTCGGGGGCGAGCACTGCATCCCGTGCATGCACATGCAACCGGTCCTTCAGGACTTGCAGGCGACGTTAGGCAAGAAGGCAAGCGTCCATAACTTCTGGATCCAGCAGCACCCTGAGGTCGCGCGCCAACACAGGATCATGGTGATGCCCACGCAGGTGGTCTTCAACCCGAAAGGCGAGGAGGTGTTCCGTCACATGGGGTACTTCCCGCCCGATGAGTTCCAGGCCACACTGAAAAAGCTCGGCATCCTCTGATGGAGTCGCTCCTCCAGTCTCTGGCGGCAAGCGCGGCGGCGGCGCCACCGGTTGTGATGCTGCTGCTCGTCTTCCTCGGCGGTGTGGTCTCGTCGGCGAGCCCCTGCGTGCTGGCCGCGGTGCCGCTGGTGATCGCGACGGTAGGCGGCGGCGCGACGACGCGAGGTCGGGCCCTCACCCTCTCCCTTGCCTTCGTCGCCGGCCTGGCACTTTGCTTCACCGCGCTCGGGGCGTTCGCGGCCCTCACCGGCTCGCTCATCGGCGACGTGGGCTGGCTCTGGAAGGCACTCCTTGCGGTCGTCCTGATCGCGATGGGGTTGCACCTTGCCGGTCTCGTGCAGTTCCCGCTCCCGCAGCTCGACGGGAAGCGCTTCCGCGGCGCGGGGCTCGCGGGAGCGTTCGGCCTGGGGGCCCTCACCGGCACGCTTTCGTCTCCGTGCGCCACGCCCATCCTGGTGGTGGTGCTGTCGCTCGTGGCCTTCGAGCGCAAGGTGCTGTGGGGAACGACCCTGCTCGCCGCCTACTCCCTGGGACACGTCGTGCTGCTCCTTGCGGCGGGCACCGCCTCGGGCTTCGCCGCTGCGTACCTGGGCAGCCGTGCGGCGGCGTGGGCCAAGCGGGTGCATCAAGTGTTTGGCGTGATCCTGGCGGCCGTGGGCGCGGCCATTCTTGTCTGGCTCGTGCGCCTCGCCCTGGCCTGAAGACACGAGCTCTGAAAGGAGAGCACGAGCATGAGTGATACCCCGAAAACCATCGAAATCCTCGGACCCGGATGCCCGCGCTGCAAGGAGACGTACCGGGTCGTGCAGCACGTCGTCGAGAGCGCCGGGCTGTCCTGCCAGGTGATCAAGAACGAGTCGATCAATCGCATGGTCGAGTTGGGGCTGATGGCCTCGCCCGGCGTTGTCTTCGACGGCAGGGTAGTGATCTCCGGCCACATCCCCAAGACCGAGGAGGTCAAACAGCTGCTCGGGATCGCATGAGCGAACGTGCTGTAGACGGGCGCCCCGACCCCGCCCGATTCGGAGAGACCGTGAAAGAACGTACCAAACTACTGATCTTGGTCGGCGTCTTCCTAGCCGCCTACTTCCTCCCCATCCAGCACCCGCGCGTGCAGGGGGCGTTCCTCGAGGGGTTGTACCTCCTCAAGGATTACGCCCGGCAGCACGTGCTGCTCTGCCTCGTGCCGGCGTTCTTCATCGCCGGCGCGATCAGCCACTTCGTCCGCCAGGGCGCGGTGATGCGCTACCTTGGCGCCTCCGCACCGCGGCCTGTGGCCTACGGTGTCTCCTCGGTCTCCGGGGCGGTGTTGGCGGTGTGCTCCTGCACCGTCCTGCCGCTGTTCGCAGGGATCTACCGGCGCGGCGCTGGGCTCGGGCCGGCGATCGCGTTTCTCTACTCCGGGCCGGCGATCAACGTGCTGGCCATGATCCTGACCGCCAGGGTGCTGGGGATGCGGATCGGCATCGCCCGTGCCGTCGGCGCGGTGGCGTTCGCCGCCATCATCGGGCTGATCATGGCTGCGCTGTTCCGCAAGGAGGACGCCGAGCGCCTCTCCAACGGTCCCGACCCATTTGCCCTGGCGGCCGAGGGCGAGACCCCGCGCCGGACCGGCTTGCAGGACGCGGCCTTCCTGGCGACGATGATCGCGATCCTGGTCTTTACCAACTGGGGCGCGTCGAACCGCGCCGTCGGGGTGTTTGCCGCAATCTACCAGGTGCACTGGTACCTGACCATGGCGCTCCTCGCGGCCCTCGCCTGGATGATCGTGCGCTGGTTCGACCGCGAGGAGTTGTCGGGCTGGATGCAGGCGACGTGGAGCTTCGCCAAGCAGATCACCCCGCTCCTGCTCGGCGGCATCCTGGTGTCGGGCTGGCTGATGGGCCGGCCTGGCCTCGACGCCGGGCTCATCCCGTCCTCGTGGATCGCCTCCTCTGTCGGCGGAAACTCACTGCTCGCCAACTTCGCGTCCAGCGTGGTCGGCGCGTTCATGTACTTCGCCACGCTGACCGAGGTGCCGATCCTGCAGACCCTGCTCGGCTCCGGCATGGGCCAGGGGCCGGCGCTCGCGCTGCTCCTCGCCGGCCCGGCACTGTCACTGCCCAGCATGCTGGTGATCAACTCGTATCTCGGGCCGAAGAAGACCATCACGTATGTCGCCCTTGTCATCGTGATGGCGACGGCCACGGGTGTTGTTTTCGGAGCACTCGTTCGCTGAGGAGGGGGCAATGAAGATCCAGATCGCCGGTCCCGGCTGTCCGCGCTGCGAGGTCACCGAGCGCAACGTGTTCAACGCGTGCGCCGAGCT
>Ga0209253_10001240_pt1 | contig 22362 bp, 18 predicted proteins | sample FrelakmetBRP12BR_FD_187145 | JGI IMG/M metagenome (GOLD analysis project Ga0209253, IMG submission 187145) | Freshwater lake sediment microbial communities from the University of Notre Dame, USA, for methane emissions studies - BRP12 BR (SPAdes)... | ecosystem: Environmental > Aquatic >...
CGGTCCGGCAAAGGGCCTGCTACGTGTTGGACTTCGTCTCCTGGGGAAAGCCGGGTGGTCGCGCGTAGGAAAATACAGCTCTCTTGTCGATCCTTCTCTCCGGGAGTACTACCTGAGTCGAACGGAATCGCCCTTCACCGCCTTCAATCAATTGAGACGTTCCCTCTACACAAAAGAGTTCGCGGATTCTCTTGACGGTCACGCTTCGGATCAACCGACGCGTTATTTGTTCGAACAAGTCAAAGGACAGTCCGTCCTGAATCGAATGCTTTACGTGGACACGAAGTCCTGGCTTCCCGACGACCTGCTGGTCAAGGCCGATAAAATGACGATGGCGACCTCCGTGGAACTGCGCGTTCCTCTACTGGATTCCAGGGTCCTGGAATTCGCCGCATCGCTCCCCTCGCACTATAAGGTTCGGGGGTGGGAAACCAAGCGGATTCTCAAGTCGGCACTGGAAGAATCCGTTCCTCGGGAAATTCTCAATAGGAAGAAGACGGGGTTTCCCGTTCCATACAAGAAATGGCTGCGCAGCAAGGAGATGATCGATTTCATCTTTGATACGATCCTGGCTCGAAATTCCGGTCTCAGCTCCTGTTTCCGCATGGATAAGGTCCGGGAGTTGCTCGAAGCACACAAGCGGAATGAGGGGCATTCGAAGGAAATCTTCTGTTTGCTGGTGCTCGGGCTTTGGCATCCATTGTTTGTCCCCGTTCCGTCCGAGGGGGTGTTCCGCCACTCTCCGGATGGGAACATGCGATTCGTCCAGATAAACGGATAAGCATGCAAATCGGGAAAAAGAGAATTCGAGTCCTTTACAGCTTCCCGCACAAGATCGGGGCGCAGAGGATTTGCACGACGGCCTGGCACCAGGTCGAGGGAGTTGCTGCCGCAGGCGCCGAGGTCACGGTTTACGCCGGTTCCATCGCGCGCCCCTTGTCAAAAGATGTCAAATTGCACACAACGCTTGCGTGGAATTCGTGGAGAAAGCTCCGCATCCCGTATCGCCTGCTGGGCATCCTGCGGGCGTGCGCGATGCACGATTGGCTTGTCGCGAGGGCTCTCAATACAGGAACTGTAGAAGCCGACATCGTCCATGTCTGGCCACTTGCGGCACTGCGTACCATTCAGGCAGCCAAGAATCTGGGCATTCCAACGGTGCTGGAACGCCCCAACGCGCATACCCGGTTCGCGTATGAGGTTGTCGAGAAAGAGTGCCGGCGGTTGGGAATCTCCATGCCGCCCGGACACGAGCATGCGTACAAGCCCGATTGGTTGGAACTGGAAGAGGCCGAGTATAAACTTACGGACCGCATTTTATGCCCTTCGGATTTTGTTGCGCGCACCTTCATCGATCAGGGGTTCTCAGCTGATGTAATCGCGCGCCATCAGTATGGCTATGATGAGAAGACGTACTTTCCAGCGAACGGAACCAGGCCGGAGAGACAGGGGTTGACCATGTTGTTTGTCGGCGGGTGCGCCCCCCGAAAAGGCCTGCACTACGCCCTCGACGCCTGGCTGCAATCCACAGCGTGCAAGGACGGTACGTTCCTCATCGCAGGGGAGTTTATTCCCGGGTATGCCGAGCTTCTTTCCCGCCAACTAGCGGATCCGAGTGTAAAGGTGCTGGGCCACCGGAATGACGTTCCCGACCTCATGCGCCAGAGCGACGTGCTCGTCCTCCCGACGATCGAGGAAGGCAGCGCGTTGGTTACTTCCGAGGCCCGCGGAAGCGGCTGTGTCCTGCTTGTATCCGAAGCTGCCGGTGCAATCTGCAAAGACGGAGAGAATGCTCTCGTTCACCACGTGGGGGACATTTCCGGACTATCAAAGCATATAAGTACGCTCCATGAAGATCGGGCGTTTTTGCAGAGACTGCGTGCTTTATCTCTGGCAACAGTGAGCGAGGCCACATGGACAGCTGCCGGAAAGAAGTTGGTAGATGTGTATAAAGAAACCTGTTTAACGGATTTTAAGGGGAATTAAGCGGAAAAGTGGAACCGTTAAAAGTAAGTAAAAGTGCATGGGAAATCGCGCAGGTTTGGGAGCGTAATCATTGGATAAATGAACAAAAAGCTTTGGCCAAGTATGGGAAAAATTATATTTGGCGATTGCTATCGAAGTTTGGGTTTTTCGATAAGTACCGCGGTGATGACAGGAACCACTGGTGGGCTGCGGCATTCAACGACTATAAATTCCTGCCTGAAAAAGTTGAAAACGCGCTGGAAGTGGGGTGTGGTCCCTACACCAATTGGCGCCTTATACAGAATGTTTGCCGGCCCATGCACCTATGCCTTTCAGATCCTCTAATACGCACATATGTAAAGTTTAAGAGGACATTCCTGAGGCAAATGTATGATGAGGCAGCATGCTGTCTTGATGATCACCCTTTGGAGCAACTGCCGTTTGCTGATGATTACTTCGACGTGGTGGTTATGATCAATGTACTGGATCATGTGATGGATCCGGGTGCTTGCATTAGAAATCTCATCCGGGTTGCCCGACCAGGCGGATATATACTAATTGGTCAGGATTTGACAAATGCGGAAGACATAATGCGGCAACCCGATGGTCTCAAAATAGGGCATCCGATTCAATTAGATGAAACATGGTTCCTGCCGTATTTTACCGATCAATTTGAAATAATTATAAGAAAAATTCTTCCAAGAGAAATGGGTTGGGCCCCGCAGTGGCATTTCGGTACGTTGGTTCTCGCGGCAAGAAAAAGGTGATGAATTAAAACTATAAGGAAATGGATGGCAATGAACTCATCGAGTATGAGTTCGGTAGATGTTTTTACAGATATGATAGGTTTATAAGCTTGGTTTATTCACGGAAATAATAAATGTTGGCATTCTATAAACCTGAAAATATATACATTGAAGACAATAGCATAACGTCATGACAGCCACGGGCGTAATCCTTCTGTTGGTAATGGCTATCATGATGGTTGCATTGCCACGACGTTGGGCTGTAGCGCCGCTGATTGTTACTGTTGTGCTGATGACAATTGGCCAACAGGTTGTATTTGCAGGTGCTCATTTTACAATGATCCGGATAATGCTTCTTGTGGGGTGGATACGCATTATCGCAAGGGGTGAAATAAGAGACCTTGAAAAAAATCCAATTGATGTGGTTTTTCTGGTTTGGGTTGGTGCAGCCTTCATCATTGGATTGATTCCAAAGCCACCGCATCCTGATGCTGTCATGGTTCATAACCTTGGTACGGAGTTTATGAATAGGGGTGGTTTTGCCTACGATGCACTTGGAGCGTATTTTCTTTGTCGTTGCTTTGTAAAGGACCCGGAAGATGCCACGTATGCCATTCGTTTTCTGATTGGAGTTAGCGTAGTGCTCTCCTGTTTCATGACACTCGAAATGGTAACAGGAAGAAATGTTTTTTCTGTTTTTGGGGTTGTTCCGGAATTCACCGGAATTCGCGATGGGCGGTTACGGTGCCAGGGGCCGTTTACCCATCCGATCCATGCAGGCAATTTCGGAGCTACATTGGTGCCGATATGCGTTGGCCTTTGGTTCTTTGGAATGAAGAATTTCGCCATTGTTGGGGTTATTGCCGGTTCGCTCATCGTTTATGAATCGGCATCGAGTGGTCCGTTAATGGCCTATGTTTATGGCATCATCGCATTACTATTCTGGAGATTCCGGGAAAATATGAGAGAAGTTCGCTGGGGATTGGTGACTTTACTGATTGCGCTTGAACTTTTCATGAAAGCTCATGTCTGGTGGGGGATCGCACGTGTTGCTGATTTTGTGGGAGGAGGAGGGTATTGGAGGGCGAAACTCATTGATCAATTCGTGATGCATTTCAGGGAATGGTGGCTGATTGGAACGAACTACACCGCACACTGGTCACCAACAGGGAGTGGGTTGCCGCTCTATCCGGACATGATGGATTTAACCAATAGATTCGTGGCAGAGGGAGTAAGTGGCGGCTTGCTGGTGTTGATTCTGTTTATCGCCATCATTGTGATGTGTTATAAGCGAATTGGTTTTGTTGTATTGAATACACAGAATTATTGTCTTGAAGAGAGGTTTTTGTTTTGGGCGATGGGATGCTCGATGTTCTCTTACATATTCGCCTTTATGTCTGTTTCAAGCTCATCCCAGACAGGAGTTCTTTACTATTTCTTGCTGGCATTTATTGGCTGTAAGCCGAAAGAAGCGTTTTATTCAGTTCCAGGACCTTTGCAACAAGAGGGGGCTTGGTATTCTCCCATTGATGTATCTGCCTAAACAAAACGTAACATAAATGATATTCTGTCTTGTCGGCGGGGGTTATTCTACGGGAAACATCGGGTTATACGCGATGACATACGGGAATATTCGAAGTATTTTGCATTCTTGCTCTGTAAATGAAATATACAATGTCGATTATGGAGTTGGCCCGGAGGTAGGTTCAATAGGAATAGAAATTGATGGGAAGGAATACACCATTGATAGACTCCTTTTCCGGTTTTCAAAAAATCTCTCATTACCCAATAACATTTTTCGACTTTTAATCCTCACTCTGGTTTCGCGTGCGATTCCATTGCAAGTAGTGAAGAAGGCTCTCCTCCGGTCCTCCAAATCTCTGGATAAAATGGCGAGTGCAAACCTGATCTGCTCGATTGCCGGTGGTGACAGCTTCAGCGATATTTACGGATTCAGACAGTTGCTTTATGTAAGCATGCCCATGCTTCTCGGTCTTGCATTGGATAAACCGGTTGTGCTCTTACCCCAAACGTATGGCCCTTTCAGTGGGATATTTTCCAGGATCCTTGCAAAATTCATCATGCGAAAAGCCAGACTGATGTATTCCCGCGACCATGACGGATTGCAGGTTATTCAACAACTGATCGGCTCCCCATGCGGACGCGCTCATTTTGCCTATGACATGGGGTTTGCGCTTAATCCGATTCCACCAGAGCCGAACTTGTTGAATCAGATCGATGAAATCAAGCGAGGTGGTCCTGTTGTCGGGCTGAATGTCAGCGGGCTCCTTTGCAAGTCCGAATATCGCCGAAAGAATATGTTCGGGCTTAAGGTGGATTATATCCACCTTGTAAATTCGATCCTTCAGAATCTGATCGAGAAGCAACGGCACCAGGTGATCTTGATTCCACACGTGTTAGGTGGTGGGGGACCAGAGGAAGAAAGCGACGATTCCGCATGCGAACGGATATTTACTGGTGCGAGAGAACGGTTCGGAGACCGGATCCACTATTTTCCAGCGCCCTTTACTCCGCACACGATGAAATATCTCATCGGCCAGTGTGATTTCTTTTTGGGATCACGCATGCATGCGTGCATCGGAGCACTCTCGCAGTGCGTACCGACAATCGGGCTGGCATACAGCCATAAGTTCGTCGGAGTGCTTAATTCGATCGGCGTTGGAGATATCGTCGTTGATCTGCGATCAACAGATGAAACCGGCGTCTTGGTAAAATTGGATGCTCTCTTTGCGCAGCGCGAAGCGATCCGGCAGGAATTGCATGGGCGGATGTTGCCGATCCACGACTCCGTGTTGAACTTTTATTCCAGGGAAGAGTTCCGCCGATTATGCAGTTGATCCATACGTTTTCCAGGATAGCTGCGCCCGGTATAACGTTTCTCCAGGCGGTCACATCGTGGTGAAGTTGGAGTGCATCATAAAAATATGCCGGGGGGCGTTGACAAGCCCGGTAACCGGGAGGAAGAGGATGATTGCAAAGCATAAATCCATTTTTCATTTTGCCTGCTTGATTATTTTTGGTTTCTTAGTCGTTTTGAATGCTGATGCGACAGCGGCAACGTATTATGTGGACTTTGAAAGCGGTTCGGACGCCAACAACGGCACGGCAAGCGGGAGCCCTTTCAAGCATTGCCCCGGTGATAGCGCGGCGCAGGGTGTTGCAGCCTCCACAACGCTAAGTCCAGGCGATACAGTTCTCTTCCGTGGTGGTGTCAAGTATCGCGGGCAAATAAGCTTGACGAGCAGTGGCTCCGTTGGTTTTCCTATCACTTACAAAGGAAACGGATGGGGAACAGAGAAGGCGATCATAACGGGGGCTGACGTTTACCCGAATGCATGGACGGCCTGTGAAAGTCAGGCGGCGTGTCGCAATAATTCGAACTGGCAAAATATTTTCTATAGTGCGCTGCCTGCCGGCAAGACGTTTTTCAATCGCTTGTTACAAAACAACGAATTCCTATGGTTTTCGCAATCCCCCAACCCCTCTCGAAGAATATTCTGGAATACATTGGGTGATTGGTATGTCATCCCTTATGGAAGTTCGATAAAAAGAATTACATCAATATCTATAACTGACCCAGATGTATTTACCCAGCCTAATGGATTTTATTATAATGATGCGTATGTGGTGTATTGGGGGGTTGGCAATACAACGAGTTGGGGGACAATAAATAGTTATAATACGTCTACCAGTACAATTAATATTACTACTACTGGGCAAGCTCCGTACCCTGATAGAAATAATTATTATACTCTTTTGAATATCCCAGCATCCATAGATCAGGCTGGTGAATATGCGTTTAGTCCAACAGACAATAAAGTATATCTTTGGTCATTTGGTAATGCCAATCCAAATAATGAAATCATGGAAATTGCAAATCGTTATACGGGTTTTTCCGGGAACATAGGTAATGTGACGATTGACGGTTTTAAAATCACCGGAATCTACGGAGATTTAGGGGTGTGGTGGTCCGGTGGAGGAATAAGTTTAACGGGAGGACCAAATATTAAGATAATAAATTGTGAGCTATCGTACTTAAGTTCCCCTGCAGGAATGAATTCAATACGAATTTCAAGTAATAACTCAATTATATCTAACAATATAATACAAGATAATTTTGTTGGGCGTGGCATTATTGCATTTGGGGATAATGTTCTTGTTGATAATAATATAGTTAGACGAATTGGAGGAACCGGAATATGGTTTTCTGGAACTACTAATAGCAAAATATCAAGAAATATAGTCAGTGACATGCAAGGCATTCACGCCAATGGGATCAGTGTATACAGTGCAAGCAACAACGCAATCGTAGAGAAGAATTTAGTTGAAAATATGGTAAGTCTATTTACGTTTGAACAAAGTGAAAATATTACAGTTAAAAACAACATATTTGATGGGTATGGAATCGGTACGATTAACGAATGGGGAGGAATGACAGGATTTATCCGCTTTATCAACAATACAATGGTGAATGGGGAGGGGAACAATATGCTGAAATTCAGCGGCAGTAACCCCTCTCCAACAAGAGTCGTGATCAACAATGTGATAGATGGAGGCAGTGGGACTATTCATTCTAACAATATATATACTGATTATAATAACTGGCAATATCCGAATTATGGATGGAGTTTAGGTGTAGGCGAATCGAAAGAAACTGAACTAAAAAAGTTATTTGTTGATCCTACAGCAAGAAATTATCATCCCCTGATTGGCGGCCCATTAATTGGTCGAGGAACAAATGTTTCGGTTTACGGAGTGGGCGATGATATCGAAGGAAATAGTCGTCTTGATAGATCATGGGATATTGGTGCGTATATTGGGCCAATGATGCCAAAGACAAAACCTTCAGGTAATCTTAGAATAAGCAATTAATAATGAATTCATCAGACAATAATTATCCATTTGGTTGATAAATAATATATGTATTCCTATGCTTTGGTTACGCCAGCCCGAAACGAGGCAAAATATCTCCCGAAGCTATTAGAGTCTATACAGGGGCAAACAGTAAAACCCGCTAGGTGGGTAATTGTGAGCGACTGCTCAACGGACGATACAGACGATATTGCTGCAAGGGCATCGAAATCCAACCCTCTGATGAAATTCATACGTTTTTCCGGAGGGGCAAACCGTAGCTTTGGATCAAAGGCGGTGGCGTTTAAAGCAGGATACGATGCCCTTCAGGGTGTTGGGTTCGAATATATCGGGAATCTCGATGCGGATGTCACGATGGAGCCGCACTACTACGAACGGATGCTGGAAGAAATGTCGAGAAATGCACGCCTGGGGGTGGCGAGCGGTGTCCTCTGGGATAAGACGAATTCTGGATTCAAAAGGACGACATCCAATCTCAATCACGCCGTCGGTGGGGTTCAATTCTGGCGGAGGGAATGCTTTGAGGCTGTTGGAGGGTATCGCCCGGTAACCGTTGGAGGGGTTGATTCACTTGCCGAGCTGACTGCCCGGATGAAAGGATGGGAGACGAGGTCCTTTCCCGATCTGCCGATCTATCACCACAAGCCGGTTGATTCCGCAAATGGTCGAACAGGAATACGGATCGCATATAGAGCCGGGTTAACAGAATATCACATAGGGACTCATCCGCTTTTTGCTGTACTGAAGGCGGTCAGGCGTTGGAAAGGATCCCCTCTGATATTGAGCTCATTTGCCAGAATATTTGCCTACGGGAAACTCTATCTTACTAGAGCACCGAGAGATGCATCAAACGAGTTGGTTGCCTATTTGAAAAACGAGCAGATGATGTTGATAAGACAGACAGTGATGAATATGTGGCAGCGCTGAGGCCTGGTACACACCTGAACGAAGGATGCAAAAAATGAGGGGTTTCAGTCAGCGCAGCTTTGAGGCGGCTGTTTCCCTTTTTTACAAGACCGCAGGGCTCGACATATTCGGCAGGCGGAAATGGCTACAGCAGACTTTGTCCTGGTCGCCACAACAGCGCGAAGACTGGCGATTGCAACGACTTGGCGACATCCTTGAATTTGCCTGGAACCATGTGCCCTTTTATCGCGAATATTGGGGTGATCAAGGTGTGGAATTTCAGCGACCCAAATTGATGGAAGATTTGACAAGATACCCGGTGCTTACAAAGGATATCTTCCGGGCGAACAGTGATCGGATTTGTCCGGACAATATACGCTCAATCCGACATCGTCAATGGCATACGGGGGGGACGACAGGACAACCGACTCACTATTTTCGTGACATGGAGCAATGGACTTTGTGTGAGGCATTTCACCTCTGGGGGTGGTCTCAATTTGGGTACGTTTTTGGGGATCCTGTTGGTGTGATAGCAGGGGGGTCACTATTACCTGAGCGAAGGAAACTCGAAGGACGCTTGCGGGGGTGGATGCATCGGCGCATGTTTCTCTACGGAATTGCCATGGACCAATCGGTTGCCAAGGAATACCACAAAGTGCTTTGTAAACAGAAAGCAAAATTTCTCTATGGTTACCCTTCGGTGTTATATCTTTTTGGCAAGCACCTTGCCGCACTGAATCTCTTACTTCCAGAACTCAAAGCGGTTGTTACAACCGCTGAAATGCTCCAGCCCAGGTACCGTGAAGGGATTGAAAGCAATCTGGGTTGTCCTGTATTCGACAATCTGGGTTGTAATGATGGTGGTATAGAGGCTTACGAATGCGTCCAACATAAGGGTTTCCACTATAATGATCTCCAATCGATCCTTGAGGTTGACTCACCACTTCCAGGGGGCGAAGGTCGCCTTCTCATTACGAATTTGTGGAACAAGTCTACGCCATTTATCCGGTATGAAAACGGAGATTTGGTGACATTGGGTACGGAACCGTGCCCTTGTGGTTGCACGTTCCCATTAATTGGATCGATACAGGGGCGGACAGCCGATATTCTAACCTTTGCCAATGGTCGATCCATTACCGGGCCTGGACTGACATTGATATTTGGGCCTATGAAAATTGACGGGTGGCAGGTGGTTCAGACTAGCCCTGTTCGACTGGAAGTCCGAATGTGCTCCCCTTGTGAGATTCAATCAGAAGATATCAATTACATCCATAAGGTCCTGCGGCGCTATCTGGACGATAAGGTTGAAATCATCATAAGGCGGGTCGATCGGCTGGAAACGACAAAGGGTGGCAAGTGGAAGCCTATTTGGACTGAGGTGTGAGTGAGGCTGGGGAGCTCTACCCGGCATGTCACCCGAATTTGCAAAGATGTACCCCTGTTCACCGGAATCGCAGGAAGGATTGAAATAAGCCTTTTCTAATGGATACACCGAAGAAAACTGCCGGTATTCGCACCCCGATGGTTTCTGTTGTAATTCCAACATATAACCGGGCACATTGTTTGAGAGACGCCATGGACAGTGTCTTCGCTCAGTCTTTTCAGGACTTCGAGCTAATTGTTGTGGACGATGGTTCGACGGATGAAACATGTGAGGTGGTAATAGCCTACGGGGACCGGGTCACATTGATCCGCCAAGAAAATAGCGGGGTAAGCTCTGCACGAAACGCAGGCATAAGGATCTCCAAGGGGGAGTGGATTGCCTTTCTTGACTCGGATGATACATGGGAATCGGACAAATTGAAGGTGCAGGTGGATGACTTGCAGGCAAGTCCAGATGCGGTAGCCCACATGGTGGATGCACGAATTGTTGTTTCCAACAATGAACATATTTCACTTTTTGAATTGCGTGGATTGCACGAAGATTTCTTGCGGCAACCCTTCAGGGAGCGTCCGCTCTGTGATGTGCTGAAGGCTCAATATTTTACTCCAACGTGGATGCTGCATCGGAAAATGATAGAATCAGTTGGTTATTTCGATCCGGCGTTAAATATTTACGAGGATTATGACCTTCTTACGCGAGTGGCGATGGAGGGTCCTTTTATCATGAACTGTTACATTGGTACTAATGTAAGGAGACTTTGCGGCGATAAAGCCCTCTCTGACATACATCGAGAGGATAGGCTTCAATCTCTCCATAATCTACTGCATACGTACGGTAATTTAAAAAAAGATCCACGTCTTACTGCACCGGAGCGCCAAAGCGTAAGCCGTTTGGTTGGTGGGTTGCAGTGTGAAATTGCTTCTCACCACCGGAGTAAACGAAATTATTATGTTGCCTTGGTGGCTCTCCTTCGATCCGTTGCTGAAGAACCCGGCTTGCGGTCGGTGGCCCGCGCGATCTTGAATGCAGTTGGGAGCCGTGAATTCATCGATCGCTTGGCGCCGTGGCGCAAAAAACCTGGATTACGCCGTTCAGAACTGAGTCGCGAATAAGGTCGAATCGATCGTTAGCTATTCACAGAAACCCCTCTCAGCCTTCATTATCTAGGTTAAGCCATCAAGCATCCATGCCATCGGTAACTCATGATATGACTTGGTCCCTCGTTGTGGCAGCGAATTCGGACGATCTGTTGCACAATAACCTGCTGCGGTCAGGGGAATCAAATTCTGCAAAAGATATCGTTGTTCGACGCGATGCCGTCAACATCGGGATAGCATACAATGAAGCGATGGCCGAATGCACAGCCGATATCGTGGTTTTTGCCCATCAAGACGTGTTCTTGCCGGATGGGTGGGCCAGGAAATTGCTGCATGCGATCCGCCGTTTGACGTTGGAAGACCCTAATTGGGGGGTAGCAGGCGTTTTTGGAATGACTGCTTCCGGGGACGGTGTTGGCCACGTCTATTCAACAGGCCTTCGACGGTTCGTCGGGTGTGCGTTTGAAAATCCATTTCAAGTTCGCTCACTGGACGAAATGCTTCTAATTCTTCGTCGGTCCTCCGGATTGTCCTTCGACGAACGATTGCCAGGATTTCATCTTTATGGGACCGATATCTGCCTTGAAGCCGAAGCTCGTGGGATGCGCAACTATGCTGTCCCCTGCTTTACCTTTCACAATAGTTGCGGAATCAAGCGGCTCCCTTTAAGTTTCTGGCAAGCGTATTTGTATTTACGATGGAAGTGGAGAGATAGGCTCCCGATACAAACGCCATGCACAGCGATAACCGCAGGGTGTACGCCAATCATCAATCATGTGCTATGGACATCCTGGTCATCGATTCGAGAGAAAAATAAACCTGGATCGCGGGTGACGGATCCCCAGCATTTCTACATGGAGCATATTTTCCCATACTTGAAACAGAGTGGCTCGGTTCAGCATGCAGAAAAACCGCAACTTGACGTTATGACGGTTTCCAACATTCCGTTATCCGAAGGAAGGCACTGAGTTTCTAAAGATCCTGTTAAGGGTATGACGCATCCTCCGCTAGGGAGGCGCGGTCCTTCGTAACACCAGCTTGAAAGTGTACCCACCCACCGGCATAAGATCACGTATTGATGGAACTTTTTAAATGAAGGACGTCGTAATCAACATCGGCCACTCAGCAGTTGCCAAGGTGTTGATGATAGGGGTACAGCTTTGTGCCGCCACCATTCTAGCGCGCAACCTGACGGCCGACGATTACGGAATCGTGGGGTTTGCGAACATCATTATGGCCCTTCTTCTCCGTCTGAATGGAATGGGGCTGACACAGGCCGTCATTCGTTCTCCTGCATTGACTCAACGCACACTGGGAACGGCAGCTACTTTGAATATGGTTTTTTCGGTTCTGGCGTTCCTTTGCGCGCAATTGCTTGCCCCGGTGGCTGGATGGTTCTTGAACAGCCCAGCTTCGGTTCCCGTGGTGCGAGTGCTTGCATTTGGTTTTCTCTTGAACCCTTTGGGCTTCCTGCCCACCTGCCTGCTAAACCGCGAGATGCGTTTCGGAGCGTTGCGCACCCCTTCGGTTATCGGAGCGGGGGTTCGTGGGGTTGTGGCTGTGGCAATGGCCTTGTCAGGTTGGAAATACTGGAGTCTGGTATACGGCAACTTAATGGGCACGTTAACCGCGAACAGTCTATTGCAGGTGTTTCGGAGGGTGCCATTTCACCGGGGCTTCAACTATACGGAAGCCCGGAAACTGTTGAATTTCGGCGTGCCGATCACGCTCGTAGGATTGGTTACTTTTGTTGTATTTAACGCAGACAGCTTTCTGATCGGCTTGTCTTTGGGTACTACCATACTGGGCTACTACACTGTGGCGCTGACGTGGGCAACCTTTAGCAGCACCGTATTGCAGGAGGTGGTCCATAGCGTATTATTTCCAAAGTTCTCACAAATGCAGACGGATGTGCAGCGCATGCGGGATGCGTATCTGCGGACTTTGAAGATTGTGGCCTTTAGCGCGGCACTGATGAACATAGGATTGTTCGTTGTTGCCGACGGGTTTCTCGTGAATGTACTTGGGAAAGGATCATCGCGTTGGCTGCCAGCTTATGATGTACTACGAATCTTGTGCGTGTACGGATTTGTGCGCGCGGTTGTGGAGACAGTTGGCAATCCGATCATGGCATTTGGTGAATCCAATCTGCTCCTCAAAGCCAGTACCATTGCTGCTGTGGTAGAGGTCACGCTCCTGCCATTGGCAGTGAGGTCCTTTGGTATTCTGGGCGCTAGCTTCTTAGTGACAGTTGCCTACTCGCTCCAATGCATTGTGTACGTCCCATTTCTTGCGAAGACGTTACGTATAAACTTCAGGCACATACTTGAAGTACTCCTGCCCTCAACGGTGGGCGCTGTCGGCGGAGTAGTGCTGGCATACGCGTGGCCGCATGCCAACTCCTTGAGTTGGGGGGACATGTTGTTGCGGGGGTCCCTCTTTGCCGCTGGCTTTGTTCTGATTCATGAGTTGCTTAGTGGAGCTGCTGCGTGTGTCGAGGTTCGAGCGATTTGGCGATCTGTGGTCAATCCGAGCGGGTAGCAATTCGGAGGGCCCGATCGGGGGATAACGAGGCGCAAATTGATAGCCTATTCGAGCGAAATCTTCACTAAAGTTAGGCGAACTTCGAGAAGCGGGCAACACGGATATCGGGAGTGTTTGTGACGAAAGGAAACAATTCGAAATCTTATCCGCGCAAGGAGGCGGAATTCGCTCAGGAGAATACACTGGCCATAGTGATCCCGGCATACAAGGAAACGTTCATCGAGAGGACACTATCCTCCATTGCCGCGCAGGAGAATCAGAACTTTCGTCTATATGTCGCTGACGATAATAGCCCCGATCTCCTCGGACGAATTGTAGAGAAATTCCGCTCTCAATTTGGCTCACGTCTGGTCTACCATCGCTTCGAGAATAATTTAGGCGAGACATCACTGGTGGGGCACTGGCACCGGGCAATCGCGCTTTCTCGCGAAAAATGGGTGTGGTTATTTTCTGACGATGACATGATGTCGCCGGACTGTGTTTCTGCTTTCCACGGCGCGCTTCGTGAAACCGGCGCGGGGTACGATCTGTATCGGTTTAATACTACGATGATTAATCAAAGGGACAAGGTCGTTGCTTTGAATCCTCCGCACCCAGAGTGGGAGTCATGGAGTCAATTCGCCTATTTCTTGCTGCGGCAGTTGCGCATGGCCAACCAGCAGGAGCTAGTTTTTCGACGGCAGGCGTACGAGCGCGTCGGAGGATTTCTTGATCTGCCTCTTGCTTGGGGTTCCGACCATTCTTTTACGATTACCTGCGGAACGCGCACAGGGATTAACACCATGCGAAAAGGCCGCATTCTATTTCGCCAAAGCGGCGTGAATTTCTCTTCGCTGCGGAGTCGTGAAACCGACAGGATGAAGATGCGGGCTGCCGTGGAATTTACAGTATGGTTTCTTGATTATATCAAGCAAAACGCCTGCGATGACTTTATCGATCATTCGACTCTCGAGTTCTTGGCTCGTGAGCGGTTTCTACGGAGCCTGCGCATTCACATCAGGTCTATCCCGTTACGAGATTGGGGGACGGTTCTGAATTTCATGCGTGATCGCCTCCGCATCCCGAAGAACGAGATCTACTTACGACTCTTTAATTATTGGATTCGCGATAATGTACAAAGAATGCGGCAAGTGATTTCGTTTTTTGGAGGGGTTGGTAACGGGAAGTCACAGATGACCGGGAAAAGTCCCACTCGGTTAGAGCGATGATCGCATCCCGGCCAACAGTACCAGTCGAAATCCCAACCTGCAATTGCGCCAGTTGTGTCGGGGGTGCCATACAGCGGGCAGCACGGATGCCGAAATGTTTGTGGCGAAAGTATTCAAAGTGAAATCTTACCTGCGTAAGGAGTCGAATTATTATGCATTCCAACGGCCGGAGATGCTTTCTTTTGTGCCAACGACTGTCCAGCGGGTCTTGGACGTTGGTTGCGGCAGTGGCATGTTCGGAGAAGCACTGAAGCGCCGAACTCCTTGTCGGGTAGATGGGGTGGAAATCTTGCCCGCGAAGGCGGAGGAAGCTCGGCTCCATTTGGATTCAGTTTGGACGGGCGACTTTGTTGACAATCTGTCGTTGCCTGTCGCATCGTACGATTGCGTCGTGTTTAATGATGTTCTTGAACATATGATTGATCCCGGAGCAGCACTCGCAAAAGCAAGGGGTCTTCTGACTCGTCAGGGATGTGTGGTTACCTCGGTTCCAAATGTCCGCCATTTTCCAATTGTCTGGAAACTTGCCATTCATGGGCGTTGGGATTACGCCGATTCAGGCATCTTGGATCGCACGCATCTCCGTTTCTTCACCCGCAGCACGCTGTTGGAGCTATTTATCGACGCTGGATACCGGATCGAAAATATCAAAGGCATCAACCGTTTTGCCGTTAATGGGCCCGACGAGAATAGACTGTGGCGATACCAGAAGATCTTAAAACTAATTTCGCCCAGGCATGTAAGTGACATGGCCTATCTGCAGTTCGCAGTGGTTGCTGTGCCAACCGAGGTTAAGTGAACAGAGGTGGTCATATTTCAGGGGAAGATGTCACTCTAACAATGCTTGGTGCTCAAGCCTACCTGCTTCCGGGACCCATCCCGAGCGGAATATCGAAAACCTGGAAGCAGGTCCTACGGTTTTTAAGAGGAATCTGCGGGGACGTTATCGTACGCGAGGCTGGTAGCGTCTGATGCCAAGGATAAAGAACGTAGCTGATGTCGCTAACTGGCGTATGTGCGTCGGCTGTGGGGCCTGCGCGTATGCCTGCCTCGAACGGAAAATCGTCCTCAAGGATATCGAAGAGGACGGCATTCGCCCCTTCCTGAAAGACTTCGACTGCGTAGGATGTCCAGACTGCCTGGAGGTTTGCCCGGGAATAGAAACATCCCATGTAGATATAAGATCCCGGAACGGTTTGGTGCAAGAGTTGATGGCCGATTGGGGTCCCGTACTGGAGGTATGGGAGGGGTATGCTTCCGACCCACGGTTCCGATTCGAAGGATCTTCAGGAGGTGCCGCCAGTGCCTTGGCCGCATTCTGCCTGGAGAAGGGTGTTGCGGAAGGAGTACTGCATATCGGGGCGAGTGGGACCGAGCCGTGGCGGAATCAAACCTTCTACAGTAGATCAACAGGGGAGTTGCTTGAAAGAACCGGCTCACGGTATTCACCGGCCTCTCCGTGTGATTCTCTTGAGTTGTTGGAAAAAGGGAAGGGTTCGGGAGTGTTCATCGGGAAGCCGTGCGATGTCGTAGGGCTCAGGAAATCCGAGTCATTGAGGCCTTCCTTGCAAGGGAAGGTAGCGCTGGCCATCGGGATATTCTGTGCCGGGACGCCATCGACAAGAGGGACCCTCGACCTGATCCGGAAGTTGGGCGTTGCTCCAGAAGCGGTGGAGGAACTCCGGTATCGGGGAAGGGGATGGCCCGGAATGGCGACCGTGAGACTCAAGGGTCGGGAGGAGGTCCATAACCGGCTCTCGTACATGGAGGCCTGGGGGTTCATCCAGAAGTATCGTCCCTATCGGTGCTACCTGTGCCCCGACGGGACCGGAGAGTTCGCAGATCTGTCGTGCGGCGATCCGTGGTACCGGGAGATTCGGGAGGGGGAGGCGGGGTATTCCCTGGTTCTGGTTCGTAACGAGAAGGGGAGACGGGTTCTCAACGAAGCGATGGAGGCGGGATACCTCTCGTTGAAGCCGGTGGAACCGGGAGTGCTGGTTCGTTCCCAGGAGAACCTCCTGGGGAAACGGCAAGCGATCTGGGGACGGTTGCTGGCGTTGAAGGCGCTCGGAATACCGACACCGCGACTGGAAGGGTTCTCCTTGTTCGAGAACTGGCGGGCTCTCCCATTCGCCGATAAGATCCGATCCGTGGCGGGGACCGCAACGCGGGCGATCCAGAGGAAATATTACCGCCCCCTCGAATTCAAGCCCGGGGAATCTCCTTCCCGCTGAAAAGTCGATCTCGACGATTATGAACAACTTGAACAGGTTGCCGAAAGACTCTCCACCACCCGTTGTTTTCCTCGCAGAATGAAACTGGAACTGCATGCATTGGAGATGAGTGATGAAGAGTATGTGAAATTAATTAAGGATGAGTATTTAAGAATAATTCGACATGATGGTGTGCTCTGGAGAGAGGTTGCTCCATTCTTCTGGAGGCCGGTGTTCCATTTTTTAGAATATGATGTTCAGGATATGCACGTCCCGATATCGTTTCGCCTGGGAGGATTCCAATTTCCGATTACTGAGAAGAGCAAAGCAAATTCAACGATAAATTACTATGTGTTTGAAAATGTAAAAGAATATGATGTCGGACTGTTGTCGAGAAACGAACGAAAAAGAATATTTAAATCAATGAAATGTCTTGAAGTAAAAAGAGAATATGATTTCTCGGGATTTGTCGAAAAATCATACCCTGTGTATCATTCTTTTTATACGAGATCAGGGTATAAATACAGGAGAGACAGGGACCACTATAATACTTATACAGAATGGGCGAAAAAATTATTCGAATCAGGAAAAACAATTATATTGGGAGTGTATAGTAACAATATCATGGCTGGTGTTTTAACGATGGTTTATGTAAGGGGTATTATTATTTTATTAAGTATGTTTACGCATACGAAGTATCTTGAAAGAAAACCTTCCGACCTTTTGTACCATGCGGCTCGAATGATTGCATCGAAAATTGAGGGCGTTCAATTCATTTATGCCGGCATGATGTCGGAAGAGAAAGGCGTAAATGATTTCAAGGAAATGAGGGGAGCATCCCTGATAAAAGCCCCGTCTTATGTATATATAAATCCCGTCGTCAATAAAGCGTTGAAATATTGTGGGAAGAAATATTACCGAAAAATATTGGGTTTGGTGTGAATTCTTTTGGTGATGAATTGAAAGGCCTGTCTCAGAACATTGGATTTTACATAGATCATCGCCTTTGGCAACAATTTCGGGAATCCGCCGAAGCGAAGGTTGAACGCATCCCGGCTTTTCTTCTGGGAATCGGATAATGGATTCCCTGAAATGAGCGAAAGGGCGATTTCCCGGTCCAGGCCTGCAAAATCGAAATTGGCATAGTTATTTCGATGGGCCTTGGAGATCACGTTTTCATGAAGGAAATCATTCGGCCGGAATTCCCCACCCGATTCGGACCAGCCTTTTTTCCATATGGTGACGCGGTTCCCGAAAAGGATGCAGAGAGCACCCGCCAGAATTTTTCCGTTGTGTACGGCAAATGTGATGTCGATATGACGGCTTGGCCGGAAAGCATCCCATAATGCCTGGAGGAGAAGGGGACTCGACGGATTCGGGACAACGGATTGCCGTCGGCACGTGGTCGCCATCAATTCGAAAAAGATCGGCAGATCTTCCTTTTCGCCTTCCCGGATCGATATGTTGTTTTTACGGGCCTGACGGATTTTCCTCCGCGTTTCCGGGTCCATTCGCCGAATCACGTCGTTGATTTCGTTGTCGAGGGGGACCACGAGGGTGGAATCGATGACATTCAGGAGATTGCTGGTGAGGAATCCCTTTCGATGCATCAGTTCAGTAGCTTCAACGCAATCATCCGGTGGCTGGGCGATCAGTGCCCTCAGGTCGTGATCGTGGGCGGCACGAACCATGAGGTCGATGGCCCGTTCGTATTCGATCGGTCCGCCATCCGGCAACACCGGGCCCTTGGGGATGTAGCCTAAGCGCCCGAACCGGGTTTCCTTGCAGAGGATCTGGAACCCTCCGAGGATCCGATGGTCGTTGGTGAAGAGATACCGCAGCGGTTGCCAGCCTTCGGACGCTTTGTATCGAGCCCACATGGTGGACTGCTGATACTGCCCGAGTCCGGTGCTTTGAAGAAAAGCGTCCCAATCCGGATCCGCAAGCGATCGGGAGAGCGTCACCGTCATTTCGTCCGTCGTGCATGGAGACATGGTGTGTTATATTATTCCGAAAGTGACGGCCCGACCCAACCTGAATAATTTCCAGGAAATTGCCGATACAACAGACAGGGGAATAGAATGCGCTTTGCTTTTGGGAAAATGCTCGTATCGATCCTGCTGGCGGCAGCGCTTTCCGCTTGCGGCGGCGGGGGAAGCGGTGGACCGGAGAGTAACCTGCCGAGTCGCACCTTCTCTTGGGATCCTCCTACCCAGTACACCGACGAATCGAATATTGGGGACCCGGCGCGGGAGTTGCTGGAGTATTGGATCTACGTCAAATCCGATAATACCGCATTCACACCGATGGACCACTACGTGATCGTGCCGGCGGTGGACCCAGTAACGAGTCAACTGGTGACCTCCTATGATCTCAGTTTGGCCGCCGCAGACTTTTCCTTGAAACAGGGAATCCAATACCATGTAACGATTCGGACGGTATGCATGTCCGGTGTCGCATCCGATTTTTCCGATCCAGGAGCGGATGTCACGTTCTGATAAGGGCCCCGAAGGACCTTGTCTGGCCAGGTATCACATACCGATCTCCAAGACCGCAGGATGGAAATCGAAACCGTGAGAGTGGCGAGGGGCAGGAACGTATTCTTCCTCCCTTTCGTTGTCGTAATGACGGCGATCTTCGCCGGCCCCCTGTGGTCCCTTTTCCGGTTTTCTTATGGGGATGAAACCTTCTCCTACATCCCTATCATTCCCCTCGTCAGCGCCTGGCTCCTGTTCCAGCGGAGAAAGGGGATTTTCTCCGGGGTGAGCGGGACGGTGGTGCCCGGCGCTGCACTGGTTCTGATCGGCATGGTCCTGTACGCAGTGGGCAGTCTGGGCGGATCGTCCTGGAATCCGGCCGACCGTCATTCCATCATGGCGGTCTCTGCCGTCGCCTGCTTCGCAGGCGGGATAGGGTTCCGCTTCGGTTCCGGCGCTTTGACGGCGGCCTCGTTCCCCTTGTTTTTTTTACTGTTCATGGCGCCGGTGCCGTCGGTGCTTCTTGGTGGAGTTGTAAGTTTCCTGCAATACGGATCCGCCGAGGTCTCCTTCGCTTTCCTGAAACTCACAGGCGTCCCCGTTTTCCGGGAAGGGAATGTCTTCCACATACCGGGGCTCAGCGTCGAGGTGGCGGCCCAGTGCAGCGGAATCCGCTCCAGTCTTTCCCTTTTCATCGTGAGTCTGCTGGCGGGGGATCTCTTCCTGGAGACGGGCTGGAGGAAAGTCGTCCTTTGCATCATGGTCGTTCCCATCACCATCCTTAAAAACGGAATCCGGATCGTCGCGTTGACCCTCCTTGGCGCTTACGTGGACCGCGCTTTTCTGAGCGGCTTCCTTCACCAGAGCGGGGGGATTCCATTTTTCCTCGCCGCGCTGGTTCTGCTCTCCGCCGTGCTCTGGCTTCTTCGCAGATCGGAAGTGAGGAAACGTGCCGGTACCGTTTAACTACCTCCCTCTCCTGAACGCCCTGCTCTGCGTGGGCATGGGGCTCTACGTCCTGTCCCGGAACTGGAGGAAATGGGCCAACGCCAGCTTCTTCGCCGGGATGGCGGTGCTGGGCACGACGGAACTGGCACTGTTCCTGGGCGGGTCCCCGTATCATGGGGTGTATATTTCCCTGTCCGACCGGATCGCCGGGGCGGGGGAGATCCTGCTTCCGGGGGTCTGGTTCCTGTTCAGCCTCTCCTTCGCGCGCGCCGACGCCTCGCTCTCCATCCGGAGATGGCGGTACCCGTTGATCGCGATCCTGGCATTTTCGGCGCTGCTACTTTTCCTTGCAGGCACGGGCAGCGCGGTCGTCTTGCGGGTCACGTTGAAGGGGATCGGGTACTGGGTCTCCGTTTTCCTGATTCTCTCGCAGACGATCACCCTGGCCAACTTCGAGTCCACCCTGCGGTCCGCGGACCCGGCGCAACGCTGGAAGATCAAGTACCTCCTCCTCGGGATCGGCTCCGTCCTGGCGTTCCAGATCTACGCGCACGCCCAGCACCTCCTGTTCCCCCTGCTGGAACAGGACTTCACCGCGGTCCGGTCCACCGTCCTCTTCTTTGCCTGCCTTCTCGTCGTGTTCTCGCTGGCTCGTTACCAGCTGATGGACGTGGATGTGTTCGTCTCCCGGCACTTCATCTTCAACTCGTTCACCGTGGCGGTCGTCGGGATCTACCTCCTCCTCGTCGGCGTGGCGGCCCAGGCGATCCGGAGCCTCGGCGGGGTCCCCGCGTTCTACCTGCGGTCCCTGTTCGTGCTCCTCACCGTCCTCTTCCTGCTGACGGTCCTCCTCTCCCACACCGTCCAGAAGCGAGTAAAGATCTTCATCGAGCGGCATTTCTACCGGCACCGGTACGACTACCACAAGGAGTGGCTGGAACTGACCGACCGGTTGAGTTCCAAGATGGAGGTCCAGGAGCTGCTGCCCGCCATCGCCACCACGTTCCTGCAGACCTTGTGGATCGAGCAGACGCGGTTGTGGCTGTACGACGATCGGAAAAGGAATTTCGAGGCGGTGCAGGCGGGGCGGGATGAGGAAAAGACCGTCCCGGTCCGGTGGGACGCGGACTTCGTCCGGGCGCTGCAGGAGCGGGATTACCCGATTCCCCTGGATGCGTTGAACGAGCTTCCGGACGGGGTCGGCCCCGGCGCGGAGGAGGAGGAATCGCTGCGGAAGATGGGGGTCCGCATCCTTTCCCCGCTGATCGTGGGAAGTCGGTTCGTCGGGATCCTCGGACTGTCGGGGACGATGTCGAAGTATACGCTCGACCGGGAGGACTATGACCTGATAAAAACCGTGTCGAAGCAGGCGGCGAGCAGCTTCCTGAACGCCGGGCTGTCGAGGAACCTGGTGCTCGCGAAAGAGATGGAAACGTTCCACGCCTTCTCCGCCTTCGTGATCCACGACCTGAAGAACTTCGTGTCGATGCTGTCGTTGGTGGTTCAGAACGCGGAGCGGAACTCCGGGGACCCGGAGTTCCGGGCGGACGCGCTGCAGAGCATCTCCCAGACGGTCGACAAGATGAAGAAGATGATGGACCGCCTGGCGGTGCTCTCCCGGAAGCTGGAGCTGGATCGCGCGAGCACCGACCTCAACGAGGTCGCCCGGGGCGCCCTGTCGGAACTGAACGGCGTGCTGCGGTCCCGGGTCGTGGGGGAGTTCGGGAAGATCCCGGCGGTGCGGATCGACCCCGCGCAGATGAAGAAGGTGGTCGTGAACCTGGTCCTGAACGCGGAGGAGGCGATGGCGGTCCGGGGCGAGATCCGCGTCTCCACGTCGGAAGCGGACGGCAAGGTCGTCCTCACGGTGTCGGACACCGGGTGCGGGATGTCCCCGGAGTTCCTCGAGGGGCGGCTGTTCAAGCCGTTCTCCACGACGAAGAGCGGCGGCTTCGGGATAGGGCTGTACCAGGTGAAGGGG
>Ga0209253_10001241_pt1 | contig 22360 bp, 19 predicted proteins | sample FrelakmetBRP12BR_FD_187145 | JGI IMG/M metagenome (GOLD analysis project Ga0209253, IMG submission 187145) | Freshwater lake sediment microbial communities from the University of Notre Dame, USA, for methane emissions studies - BRP12 BR (SPAdes)... | ecosystem: Environmental > Aquatic >...
TTCCCTGCATTGTCTGAAGGAAAACCATCATCCGGGTCCATTCGGTTGAGTATGGCGCCCGGCACGCCCCACCAAACTTTATACTCAAATGCGTCCTCTTGGAGGCCCATTCCCTAGCCAAGGCCCTAGTAACTCGTGCCTGAACACCCGTGATGCGCTCAGCCCACTCCGGGGTCTTTGGTATACCGTCCTCGGCTCCAAGAACGTACTCCTTCCACTTATCGAAGCCTACTCCGTGAGTATACACATATTCCTTATAATAGGTGCCCTTGGTGATCCACACATAGGCTATAGCGCTCGCCAGTGCCGCATCCGTTCCAGGTCGAATGGGTATCCACTTATCGGCTTTCGTGGCCGCGGTGAAGTTGAGGTCTGGCGTAATGAATATCATCTTCTTGCCAAGTTCCTTCAGCCAGAGAAGCCATTGTGAACTGTCCTGACTGCTCATCCAGCTCGATGTCTCAGGGTCGTGAGACCAAAACACCGAAAGCTCGGAATGTTGCATGGTATCCTCAAGCAAGTCGTATAAGGAACCTGTTCCGCAAGTCTCGTCAAAACCCCAAGCGTGCTCGGCACCCCAGAACCAACCCTCCCAGCTATCTGGGTTTCGAATCATGGGGGTGTTGCCTCCCCAGAGATTGAGAACCCGCCGCATGAGACCATGGGAACTCAGATGAGCCATGTTGCCATGTCCGCTGGCTATGGTGAAGATCGCGCTGTTACCGTATGTTTCTTTAATTCTTTTCAGCTCACTGATCAGGATGTCGAGGGCTTCATCCCAGCTTATACGGACAAACTCACCCTTCCCTCGGTTCTCGATGCTACTTTTTCCACCCAGCTCAAAGCCAACCCGCTTGAGCGGGTGTAGCACGCGTTTTGGGTTATAAACGCGTCTTCGTTGCGCAAGGTCAAAAGGAGGCGGGGTTGTCTTTTTAGCGGGGATGAAGACCCTACTCCCCACTTTGATGGTCCATGGCTTCGCCTCACCCTCCTGGAATACCATGGGTCTGATTCTGATTATCCGACCATCTTTGACATGGACAAATGCCGGCACCCCACCCGACCAATCGCCAAGTATAGTGGTTAGCACTTTTTCTTGGCTAGAATACATTTCTGTTCCCTCCCTTGTTCATCTTCTTAATAACACTTTCCATCTCTGTCATTCTCATGTCATCTACCTGCATGTGACTAATCCTGCAATTGAATAGGCTCATCTAGAGAGAACCATAAAGATAATCCGGCTGACAAAGAGAAAAAAGGGCAACCCTTTACCAACAAGTCATTTTTTTCTATATCACCTCCTAGTTGACAAAAGCCCTCGAAAAGGGAGGTGGGTACGCTGCTCTGTTCCAAGACACATTACGAAGTTTACTCAAAGTCAGGTCACCTGTTACCCATAAAACACCCAGAAAAACTGGTGGAAAGTTTTGGAAGCACATCCACCTGCCGGCTTTCTGCAGCGTGAAGGCTTGTTTTGCTCTTACCAGCCTTTTAGCTTCGCGGAATCGAAGTATTTCTCTCCTGTGTATAGCTTCACGATTTCCTGCGTATCAAATTTATCCTTCATCTCCTTTGGGCCTTTGCCGCGAGCCACGACGACCGGCTGGATGGCTGTATGGTCCCCGGTCGTTCGAATCTCGATAGGCCCTTTAGCTGTCTCCCCTTTGTAACCAAGAAAGCCGGCGGCGACCTTTTTCGGTTCTGCCGTCCCCACTTTGTTCACCACATCCGCCCACATATGGAGGGCAGTCCACTGGTAATAATGACGCATGGACGGACGTCTATCATTGCCATATTTTTTCATAAATTTTTCTACGAATATTCTATTTTTTTCGTTCGGCAGATTCCAGAAATAGTCGGTGACGAAAATCACGTCTTTGACTACCTCCGGGCCACAGGCGTTAATTTCCTCGATGTTTGCATGAGTAGAGAGAAATTTCATTTTACCTTTCATGCCCATAGCGTAGGCCTGTTTCATGCAATTGATAAACATCATTCCATTGACCTGAAGAACGACGTAGTCCGGATTTTTGGCCAGAATCTGCGTAAGAAAGGGCGAAAAATCTGTTGTCGTCGTTGGAACGGCTATCATCCCAATGATTTCACCACCATTGGCCGGGATACTTTTCAGGAATCCGTCCCTGATATCCCAACCATGGACATAGTCCGGGTACAAAAGGAATCCCTTCTTCCCAAGGTGCGTAGTTGCATACTCACCTCCCGCGAGTCCGAACGCCTCCAGGGTGCACCCGGTGATGAACCAGGTTGGCAGCATCTGCTTTGGTCCTTGGGTTGTATTGGAACCCGAGTGGGTAATGAACAGGATTCCGTATTTTCTGTTTGCCTGCGCTACCGCAGCGGCAACCGCACCGGTCACAATTCCAGCCTCCATGACGATCTTCTGATTTTCCACAAGCTCCTCGAACCTTCTTGCACCGACATTAGGCTTCATCTCGTCATCTCGAAGAAAAGATTTCAGCGGTCTTCCCAGAACCCCACCTTTAGAATTGATCTCCTCTACGGCCAAATCCTGCGCTTCCACCAGGTTTTGAGCCTGGTCTGAGAGATACCCTGTCAAGGATGCAATGATTCCAATGGGTATCGGCTCTTTTTCTGCCGCAAAAGTTACCCCGCACCAGACCCACAAAAGAGACACAAATGCCATGAACAAAATTATTCCTTTCACTTTCATCGTTTTTCCTCCTTTCTTGAAGTTTCCTCCTTCTTTATGTGAGCCACCCTCTCTGATCCTTATCAAAATTCCTGCATCTCAAAGCCCGATGATCATGATTTCCTCATAGGGCCACTGGGTCAAAAACTCGCATCCCGTTTCTGTGATGCGAAAGGTATTCTCAATGGCCACACCACCTGCTTCCCCCTCCACCTGGAAAATGGCATGGTAGGCGATTGTCATATTCCTCTCCAATGTGAATTCGGGATCATCCGGCGTGTAGAAATAGGGCGAGGAATCCCAGGCAATTCCCATGCCGCCGAAATGATTCCTCCATGTCCCACGCCACTTTCTGATCTGCTCCGAGGTCCTCATGTTCTCGCCCGGTTTGGGTCTCGATTTGGAGATCTTACGGGTGGAGAGGCCCGGCTTGAGCAGGCTCTTCACGCGCGCAACCATCTCAACAACGGTCTGATAGACTTCTTTTTGAAGCTCTGACGGTTTTGCTCCCACTAAGAAAGTCCGATCGTAACAGACCTTGTACCCGCAATAGGTAATGTGACAGAACTCCGCTGACAGAAATTCACGGGGCCGAATAGGCTTGTCCGCCCAGTTAAAGCTTCTGGGGTTTCCTCTATCTCCCGAATTGAGCACCCACCCCTCCTGATATTCAGCACCTGCACCGTAAATGACTCCCGCCACGACATTTTGAACATCATTCTCTCTCATCCCAACCCTAAAATCTTTAACAAGGGCGCCATAGGCCCTCTCGTGGATTGCCGCAGCCATCTTCATGAGGATAATCTCTTCATCAAACTTCACCATTCCACATTCATCGATCCAACCATTACCATCGACCACTTTCAACCCCGCCTCTTCAAGGGCATGAAACATGTAGGGGTTACAGTAGTCTACAGAGATAGGCAGGTCAGCGACCCTGTGCTTCTTGAGCAGACCTTTGATCTGCTTTGCCGTGATGGCCCACTGTCTCTTCGCTTCTGCAGGCGGCATGAATCGGTAGGGTTTCGGCTGAAGAAGTTCGTGCTCCGTCACGAAGCGTCCTTCGAGCCAGGGGCAGTCCTCTTTTACCCGTGGGGCATCAATTTTCTCCTCAACAGGCACATAAGGGAACCCCGCATCCTTGATCAGCAGAACGAAGTTGTAAGGCAAGTGTTTTCCATAGGGATGTGTCCATACGCTGGAAAGGTACCTCCGGCGATCGTGGTTGAAAACAATTGCCGACCCGATTCCCCATTTGCCCATGAATTTCTGCGCTCGATCCACTCGCTTCCTCCTAAGCTCTTCCCAGTTGATTCTCTGTTGCCAGTCTACGCTTCCCTGTCCAAACCTTAAAGGGATTCTGTCTTCCGGTTTCATCTTCTTCTCCTTTCCATGATCGTTTTTGTCAATGTCTTTTCTTCAGATTCCTTTCAAATCTTTCCGGGGACAAGCACCAATCGGCCAACAAGATCTCCCCGCTCCAATTTGTCCAGTGCCACATTCGCTTCAGACAGAGGATAAGCCTCTCCTACAAAGGGCTTGACCTTTGCGTTGGAAACTAGATCGATCGTCTCTTTGAGATCGCTCCGCCCGCACGCCCGCGATCCATAAATCTCAAGCTCTCTGGAGACCAAAATTTGAGAATTGACGTGAAAGGGATCAACGGGGTTGTAGCCGACGGCAACGAACCTCCCGGTCACCTCATGACCCAGGACATGAGGTAGTTTTTTTATGGCAGGATGTGTTCCGGTCCAGATTTTAAGATCCGTTCTACAAACTCCACAGGCGCCAACCCTAATGACCGCTTCATCAGCACCGGGTGTAGGGATCGGACGTTCTCGTGAGACCAATGGAGCCCTAAACTCTTCTAAGACCATGCACTTCATGATCTATCTCTTCCCCCCCTTTAGAGAAGAAAAGACCTCCGGATTCACCACATTCTTGGGCCTTTCCCCTTTCAACGCCCGGACAACCTCCTCCGCACTCTTCGTCTGCAAGTCATCCCGTGAATCCCATGTCCAACTGGCCATATGAGGGGTAACAATCACATTATCCCTGTTGACGAGGGGATGGTTCTTATCCGGCGGTTCCTTTGTCAACACATCGAGTGCTGCCCCTGCGATCAGGTTTTGATCCAATGCAGAAATCAGGTCACTCTCGCGGATGACAGGACCCCTGGACGTATTGATGATCCAGGCGGTCCGTTTCATGGCCCGGAATTCTTCGATACCAAAAGCATTCTCTGTCTCTTTCGTAAGTGGCGAATGGAGGGAAATATAATCGGATCGGGCCAACAGCTCTTTCATCTCGACCTTTTTCACACCGCTCATCGCCATTCCCTCTCTTGTTACAAAAGGATCGAAGGCAATGCAGTTCATTTTGAACCCCTTTGCCTTTTCTGCCGCGCCGCGGGCAATCCGGCCCAGCCCGTAAAGCCCGAGAGTCTGTTCGCTCATTCGTTTAAAGGAGGTGAAATCGATAGCCATGGGACCCCATTTACCCTCTCGGACTGCTTTTTGCCCCTGGATCACTCTCCGGGCAATCATGAGAATCAATGCCATGGCATGGTCTGAAACCTCTTCGGTGCAGAAATCAGGAATATTGACAACCATAATCCCACGCGCGGTTGCCGCCGACACATCGATGGTATCAAAGCCAACACCCAAACGTACAGCGATCTTACATTGCTCAAGGTTGTCAATGACTTTTTGATCGATTCTTGCCATCCCTGAAATAATCCCATCCGCCTTCCTGGTATGCTTCATGATGACTTCAGGATCTCTTGTCTGGAGTGCCTCCATTTCGATTCCATTCTTATCAAATATATCTTTGGCAAGGTCCAACGATGGAAAAGGGTGATCCGTTATGATAACCTTCATATGGTTCTCCTTTCTCTTTTTGGTTTTTCAAATCAGTTGGTCTATGTCCACCATGAGGATAAGGCTCAAAAAATGGTTGTCACCCCTTTAGCCTGCCGCCATGCCGCCATCAATGAATATCGTCTCTCCAGTCATGTAGTCTGAAGCATCTGACGCAAGGTATATTAACAAAAACCCTACCTCATCCAATCTGCCAAGACGGCCGAGGGGAATTCTTTTCTTTCTTTCCTCGTTCAATTTCAAATACTTTTCGTCCATGGAACCCGGATAAAGATCTAATGAGCCGGGGGCAATGCAGTTCACCGTTATCCCTCGAGGAGCCCACTCCACAGCCAAAGTTCTAGTCATCTGGATGACCGCTGCCTTGCTCACGCTGTAACATATCCGTTCTGGAGTAGGCCTTACTCCGATCGATGAAGCAATATTGATGATCTTTCCTGACCCCTGTGCCAGCATCGTTCTGCCAACGATCTGAGTAACGAGAAATACCCCGGTCACATTTGTTTGGATCATACTGATCCATTCCGTTTCCGGGATATCCTCAAATTTGTGATGGACGTAAGAAGCATTCTGCCCGGCATTATTAATGAGGACGTCGATCTTTCCAAATTCGGACATCGCCTTTTCAACCATCCTGGAAATATCGTCTGATTTGGTGACATCAGTCTTTATAGCAAGAGCTTTCTTCCAGGGACTTTGGATCTCTTTAGCGGTTCGATCGATCTCTTCCTCATGGCGGGCTATCAGAATGAGAGCACTCCCGGCGTGAGCGAGGGCCTGAGCCATCGCTTTCCCAAGCCCTCGGCCTGCACCGGTGACGAGGCTAACTTTACCTTCAAGGATGGTAGGTGAGAAAAAATCCTTCGTTTCCATTTTTCTGGAAGAGATTTATGAAACAGGGTTTTTCAAAATCCCTATCCCTTCAACTTCTACCTCAACAACATCCCCACTTTTCATGGGACCAATCCCCGAAGGTGTTCCCGTTGCTATCAAATCCCCAGGCAAAAGGGTCATGTATCTCGAAACGAAACTTATCAGATGCTCGGTCTTGAATAAAAGATCGCTCATGTTGGAGGACTGAACTGTCTTTCCGTTCAGTCGGGTCTCGATCTTCAGGTTGCCCGGACTAAGACCCGTGACAATGACCGGGCCGAAAGGACAGAACGTATCGGTCCCTTTCGATCTTGCGAAGGAGTTGTCTTGCTTGTGGAAATCCCTGGCGGAAACATCATTGACAATCGTACAACCAAGAATGTAATTCATCGCCTCGGCCTCCTTCACATTCCTCGCCTTCTTCCCAATCACCACTCCGACTTCTCCCTCATAATCGACCCTTTTGGAATCCTCGGGAAGGACGATATGATCAAGGTGACCAATGACGGAACTGGGGGCTTTTAAAAAAAACATTGGTACCTCCGGAGGGTCAAACGGCGACTCTTCAATGTGCTTCCGATAGTTGAGACCTATCCCAATAATCTTCGACGGTAATACCGGCGGAAGAACTTTCACCTCTCCAAGGGCAACTTTCTCCTTCGTTTCTTTTGCCCCTGCAAAGATGTCTCCGCTTAAAAGGTAGATCGTCTCCTCATGAAGAGATCCCCAGTAGACTTTGCCTCTCTCCTCGAATCGTATTATCTTCATAGACCCTCCTTCACGTAAGATTTTTTCAATAAATCCGCCCTTGGAGACCGCCCTTCATGATGGAATTCAGAATCATAAATTATTCTTCATCTTTAGGTTCCCATCATGTAGAGCAAGCGCTCGATTTGGACTTTTATCAAATCTCTAAAGCCTTGTCAAGCATTTTCTTTTGCCTTTTTTGCTAAGAAAACATTTAAAAAAAGCTTGACAAGATTTTAGGAATTTGTTACGGATGAATCGAGCGCTTGTTCTACAATCTAATCTCGATATTGGCCTTAAACTGTTGTTCTTTTCTAAAAATAATGATTCAACTCCGTGGTAGAACTGTGAAGGTAAACCTCGGATCCTATTTAAAATCTTTCGCAGAGAGGTGTTTATGGTTTTAAGGTATTTGCCCGAGTTCGAGTATTTTGCACCGAAGGATATAAGAGAGGCTTGCCGGTTGTTACAGGAACATGGTGGCCGAGCCAAAGTGATGGCAGGGGGGACCGATTTGCTTGTGCATATGAAGCATCGGACCCTCATTCCCCAATACGTGATCGGGCTCAAGCACCTGTCTGACTTGGGATTCGTAGAATACAGTGAAGACCGGGGCTTACGGATTGGAGCCCTTGCCACCCACCAATCGGTCGCTGAAAGCCCTATTATAAAGGAAAGATTTGGAGCCCTTGGAGGCGCCTGTTCAAAGGTCGGTACACCGCAAATCAGAAGCATGGGCACAGTCGGAGGTAATTTATGCAACGGCTCTCCTTCATCCGACTCGGCACCACCTCTCATTGCCCTCAATGCGGCCGTGAGGCTCCTTGGTGTCGGGGGAGAAAGAGTCATACCGCTCGAAGCTTTTTTTGTTGGTCCTGGGGAAACCGCACTAAGGGCCGGGGAGATCCTTACAGAAATTCAGGTGCCCTCCCCTCCCCTGCGGACCAAATTGACGTATGTAAAGCTTCCAGCAAGAACAAGAGTAGATATGGCGGCCGTGAGTGCAGCCGTCTTAGTGACTCTGGATTCGAAGAATGAGATTTGCCAGGATATCAGAATCGTGCTAGGAGCGGTCGCTCCCATCCCCCTCCGGGCGAGAAGGGCTGAGGAGGTGTTGAGAGGAAAGAAGATCGAAGATCAGCTCATCCAGCAGACAGCTCAACGGGCGTCTGAAGAGGCTCAACCCATTTCCGATATCCGGAGCTCCGCCGACTACAGGAGAGAGATGGTAACGGTGCTGACGAAGCAAGCCATCGGGCAGGCTCTGGGACAGGCTCCATCGGCTTAACAGCATGCTTAATCCTGCAGGCAGCTTGGGAATGGCCTATCGTAAGCCCCTCAATTCGAGTTTTCTTTTGGGGATGAGGTGGGGGTGAAGAAAGCAGGAAGGAGGACTTGATTGAGTTCAAAACAATTAATAGAGTTGAGAGTCAACGGGGAACCCCGTGAAGTACTTGTTGAGCCGAGAACGACCTTATTGCAGGTTTTAAGAGAAGACCTGGGTTTGACTGGAACGAAGCAGGGTTGTAATGCAGGGGATTGTGGTGCCTGCACCGTTCTGATCGACAACTATCCTGTCGTCTCTTGTTTAACGTTGGCCATCGAGGCCCAGGGAAAAGAGATCCTTACGATCGAGGGTCTAGATCGGGAAGGTCAGCTCCATCCTCTGCAACAAGCCTTCATAGACCATTACGCGGTTCAGTGCGGTTTTTGCACGCCAGGGATGATCCTTTCGGCGAAGGCCCTGCTGGATAGGAATTCCCATCCGACAGAGCAAGAAGTGAGGGAGGCCATCTCCGGCAATCTATGCCGCTGCACGGGCTATGTGAAAATTGTTGAAGCGATCTTAGCTGTGGTTAATGACCAACAAAAAGTTTCGATTTGAGAGGACAAAATGAGCGAGTTCTCGGTAATAGGAAAGAGTGTTCCTCGTGTAGACGCTTTGGAGAAGGTCACGGGGAAAGCAAAATACAGTGTGGATTTAACGCTGCCTGGGATGCTCTATGCGAAGGTCCTTCGAAGCCCTTATCCTCATGCCAGAATTGTCCACATCGACACCTCCGGGGCTGAAAAGGCGGCCAAGGTCAGAGGGGTAGTGACCGGGAAGGATGCGCCGGAGGAAGGGGTCGGGTGGATCAGAGATCGTCACATTCTGGCGCGCGGCACGGTCCGGTTTGTAGGAGAGGCGGTTGCAGCCGTTGCGGCAGACAGCATTGAAGCCGCGGAAGAGGCGCTGGAGTTGATCAAGGTGGACTATGAGGAGTTGCCAGCTGTCTTTGATGCCGAAGAGGCGATGAAGCTTCACGCACCTGTTGTGGTCCATCCGGACCTATTCCAATACACCCGGACCCCTCTTCCCTATCCGCTCTATCGATTCGAGCCTGAGCGACCCAATGTTTACATCCATCGGCCGATTCGGAAAGGGGATACGCAGAAAGGATTTGAGGAATCCGACCTGATCTTTGAAAATCGATTCTCTGCACCCATGATGCAGCACTCGTGTCTTGAGCTTCACAATGCACTGGCCGTGCCTGAGCCGAATGGAGGCCTGACGGTTTATGATTCCACCCACGTCATGCATGCGCATAAGGCAGACCTTTGCCGCCTCTTTCGTCTGCCACCTTCCAAGGTGAGAGTTGTTTCACTCTATATCGGTGGGTGCTTTGGAGGAAAGGCAGGCATGATTGTGCCGGCAATTGCCTCTCTTCTGGCATTGAAAACGAGAAGGCCCGTTAAGCTCGTTCTCAACCGGGATGAGGTTTTTGTGGATGGGACCTCGAGAGAATCGATGACGATCTACATCAAAGATGGGGTCAAGAAGGATGGCACCCTGGTGGCTAGAGAGATACGGATGATTCTCAATGCGGGGGCCTACAGTGGGACCACAACGCTTGTGGCTAAAAATGCCACGTTTGGGGCCGTGGGGACTTACCGGGTGCCCAACTTCAAATTAGATTCCTATGCCGTTGCGACCAATGCTCCTGCGACCGGTGCCTTCCGTGGCTTCGGATCGACAGAAGTTATCTGGGCGATCGAGTCACAGATGGACATGATCTCCGAGGAATTGGAGATCGACCCTCTGGAGATCAGGAAGAGAAACATACTGAAGGAGGGAGAGGAAGATGTCTGCGGGATGAAGACCCACAGCATCGGAGCCAGGGAGTGTCTGGAGAAAGTTGCCGAGTGGATCGAATGGGACAAGGAGCCCCTCAAAGAGGAAGGCCCGTGGAAGAGGGGAAAGGGGATTGCGGTAGGGAACAAATACACGATGCCAGGCACCCGATCGGTGGTCAATGTGAAGGTACACCCCGATGGGGCCATTGAAGTGCGCCACAGTGCCCATGAGGTTGGACAGGGAGGTAATACCGCCCTTGCCCAGATTGCTGCTGAGGAATTCGGGACCTCGGTTGATAAAGTGAGGATGGTCTTTACCGACACCGCCATCACGCCATTTGATGCGGGTACGGTATCGAGCCGGAGTACTTTTCACACCGGCAATGCCCTTCGGCTGGCCTGCCAGGATGTGAAACGTCGGATCTTTGAGATCGCCTCAGAGAGGTTAAAGGTCCCGCCTGAAGACTTAGGTCTTCGGGAGGGAGTGATCTACGCTAAGGGAGGCGACAAGACAATGAAGCTGGCCGACCTCTTTTCGCCGATCGGATTTCTTCTGAAGGGGGGAGAGCTATTCGGGAGCGGCACTTACACGGGACCCCTTGAGAGCGAGGATGCCGACACAGGTCAGGGGAAGAGGGTTGTGACATCTTATGCCCACGGTGCGAACGCGGTGGAGGTTAGGGTCAATGTAGAGACCGGAGAGGTGAGGGTGGTCAGGAATGGGACAAGTTTCGATATGGGCCAGCCCATTAATCCGAAGCTATGCGAGGGCCAGATGGAGGGGGGACTGGGGATGGGCATTGGCGGTGCACTCTATGAGGAGATGGTTTTATCCAACGGAGAGGTGGTAAATCCCAACTTTATGGACTATAAGTGTCCTTCCAGCTTGGATCTTCCTGCCTGCGTGGATGTGAAATCGATGATTGCAGCAGTCCCCCATCAGGAGGGGCCCTACGGAGCGAAGGGGTTTTCAGAGGGAGGGCTGGTTGCTGTCGCACCGGCCATTGCCAACGCTATTTTCAAGGCGACAGGGGTGAGGATCAGGGATTTACCAATTACCAAAGAAAAAGTGCTAAAGATGCTCAGATCAATTACTGGCAAAGAAGGGGATCGAAGGTCGAAGGGTTGATCATAAGTTTTGAACAATTTCTTGATGCAGCTTTGTTCTTTTGTTTAAAGGCTGGACTGGTGACGGCAGAAACCGGAAACACTGGAGGTCATCACGCATGAAAAAGGTGAGGGAGAAAAAATCGTTCTCCGGAAGTAACCACGGAGGAGCATCTACGGACAACTTGATTTCTTCTTCAACAAAAAACATTCATCTCATGGAAATGAAGCATCAAAAGATTGTGGATGGCGCATCCAAAGTACTATTCAAGAAAGGATATCATCTCACAACCATCCGAGAAATCGCTAAAGCATGCGATATGTCAATGGGTCAACTCTATCATTATATTTCATCAAAGGATGATATTCTGTTTCTTGTGCATAAGCATATGCAAAAGATCTGGTACGACCACCTGGAAAGCTTCGGGGTGGAAAAGATCGAAGATCCCCGCCAGAAGCTGCTCAGTGTTCTTCGGCATACACTCGAATTCATGGTTGAGAACAAAAATCTCATCCAATTCGTCTATTCAGAAAGCAAACATCTGGATAAGAAGCATCTTCGGGTTATCTTGGAAATGGACGATCAGAACGTTGTCGGCTATTACCGGCGATTGTTGAAGGACATCAACAAGCATAAATCGCTTAAAGAGGATCTGAATCTTTGCGCCAATCTGATTGCTTATCTTAACGTCTTCCTCGCCTTGAGAGGATGGAATCTTAAGAAAATACCCACAAAAACGACCATCAAATTTCTCATTGATTTTTTGCTGAGAGGAATCGGTCTTACTTCGTAAGGACAAGGCGGAAAAGGAGGAGCGATACTGATGAGAGAGAGCCCGTAATTGTTTCTGCAGTGAGAACCCCGATTGGCTCATTTGGAGGTTCGCTCAAGGACGTTGTGCACGAAAGGCTGGCAGCGACAGTCATGGATGAGGTTTGTAAGAGGGTGAATTTCCCGAAAGAGAAACTTGATGACGTCTATTGGGGCGTTGTCATGGTTCGAAGCGACGAAAATGGGCTGGCGCGATCTGCGGCACTCATCGCAGGAATACCGGACAATGTTTCTGCTGTACAGGTAAACCGGGCTTGCTGCTCATCCATGGAGGCCATCCGGATGGCGTCAATGGCGATCCGGTTAGGAGAGGCAAATGCTGTTCTGGGCGGAGGTGGCGAGAGCATGAGCAATGTCTCTTATTCCATCAAGAATGCCCGGTGGGGGTTGAGACTTCGGCATCAGGAGCTTTCCGATGGCTTATGGGACGGTCTGACCGATCATCATACAGGACTGATCATGGGGATGACGGCCGAAAATGTTGCAGAAAAATACGGGGTTTCTAGGGAAAACCAAGATAAATTTGCTTTTCAAAGTCAGATGCGGGCCAAGAAGGCAATGGACGAGGGGAGGTTTAGGGATGAAATCGTGCCCGTTACGGTCCATGGAGAAAAGAAAGGAGAACAGAAGGTAGTAGAAAAGGATGAATATCCACGGCCAGGAACGACCTTGGAGGGACTGACAAAACTCTCTCCCGCGTTCAAAAAAGAGGGTACCGTGACAGCTGGTAATTCATCGGGAATAAACGATGGGGCCTCTGCTGTCTTGGTCTTGTCAACAGGACTTGCAGATAGGCTGAATATGAAGTCGAAATGGAGAAGCGGGGACTGAAACTTGGGCTTGCTGCCTTATGCGGTGGCGGCGGACATGGCGAGACAATGATTATAGAAGAAATCGGCTGAAAGATGAAAAACGGTCTCTCCACATTCTTGGTCTGGGTGAAAATCAAGAAGCAATACGCAAAGAGGAGTTGCAGTCTCCCGAACCAGATATCTAAAACAACCTCAATGGTAGCCACCCGATAAGTAATATAGCCAAACAATATTTTTTGCCATCTTTTCAAAAACTTTAGAACCATTGTAAATGGACAAACTTCTCTTCATCATTCCATCATAGCGGAGGCGGGTTTATGAACTCTGACCTGACCGATGAACAGAGAGATATCGTCAAGGCAGCCCGGGAATTTGACGAAGGGGAACTGGTGCCGATCGCTGTAATAAGGGGGGTGGAGGGTTTTAAAAAGATAAGCAAGGGAATCCTATTGGAAGTAAAAAGAAACTATGCGACTCATTCTTGGAATCTCAGGGGCCACCGGAGCGATCTATGGAATCCGGCTGTTAGAAGTTTTCAAAGAAAAGAGAATCGAGACCCATCTCATCATCACTCCCACTGCGGAGAAGATCATTCCTCAGGAGACCTCTTATTCTGTCAAAGAGGTGAAGCATCTGGCTGCCTCCGTCTACGAGGACAAAGACCTCAATGCCCCCATCTCCAGCGGCTCCTTTAAGACGGACGGGATGGTGATCATCCCTTGTTCTATCAAAAGCCTCTCCGGCATTGCCCACTCTTACAATGAAAATCTCCTGATAAGGGCAGCAGATGTCACCCTTAAGGAGAGGGGGAAGCTTGTGTTGGTCGTCCGTGAAACCCCGCTTCACCAGGGGCATCTCGATCTGATGCTTCGGGCGTGCCGGACGGGGGCCATCCTGCTCCCTCCCACGCCTGCCTTCTATTTTCATCCGAAAACGATCGACGACCTCGTCAATCACACAGTGGGAAAGGTTCTCGATCTCTTCGGGATAGACCACCATCTTTTCAAGCGCTGGGGCAGTGCCGTCACAAAAAAACATATAAAACCACGGTAATGTAGCATTTTATCGTATGCGGGATTCAATGGATAAGCGGCTGACAGGGTTCTTTGACAAGATTCTGTTGACTTCATTAAATCTTTTTTGACATTATAAATCAATTTGTTGTCGAAATTTTAAAGGGAGGGCTCAAGATTCATGCCCTGATTCAGGAGGTAGGCCAGGATCTCCTCGTCTCCCTATGGGGAGGAAGCCGACCCCATATCGGTGCTGTCGGGATAGCGGTTCCGAGACATAGTCTCAAGGACCCGAAGAAATGGAGCGCCACCTCCTCCAACTTTACCTTCCTAGGCCATAAAGAGGATACTTTGGTCAAGAAGATCTCGGAAAGGTTGGCCACCCAGTTGAGAAAAAATGTTGTGGTGACTGCCGGCTTTCACCGGGACAGCATCACCCCCCAAGAGATCAAAATCGTAGAAAACCTTACCAAAAAATTGTCAGACCGAATTCTCAAAAAACTTCTGCCTGCCGGTAAGGGAAGGAGACGATAAAATGAAGACGACGTTAAAAAAGACCAATGCCTACTGGACCCCCGTAATGGAGACCCTTCCTCTTGAGCGATTAAGGGAGCTTCAAATCAGGGTGAGGCTAGACCCTAACAGGGCAAGAAATAAAGAGGATTATGGAGATCCTTCATTGAAAGCTACGAACGGCTTAAAGGCCCTGTAAACTCATCCAGATTCTTAGTTGTTGTCCTCCTTTTAGAAACCCTTAAACCACCAAGTAAACTACTAAATAATTCCTCCTTGAATAATCACTTTCGAGGGAGAGCAGCTACCACACGAACCGGGGAAGCGCTGGAATCTTTCAGCGGCAGCGGCGCACAAATAAGGGTAAAGATCCTGTCTTGAGGGAGCTTATCGAGATTGGCCAAATTTTCGATGTGGTAACAGACCTTTTTTCGCATGAACATATGGGTTGACCGGTCCGGATCGCGATCCACTGTAGAGGCATCTACTCCAAAGACCAGGATTCCCTGGTTGACCATCCATTCGACCGCTTCGACACGGATCTCCAGAAAATAGCTCATATATTTATCTGTGTGGTATAGCTCGGCTGCACCCGTTCGAAACAGGATGTACTTCGGGTCTTTCGGGTTCACTCCGATGCCCTCCAACTTATCCTTAACCTCTTGAAGAGTGACAACATCACCCGATTTTTTAAATGAGAAGTCCTGCATGACGGCAGGGCCGAAAGCTAGATCAACGGGGAATTGATCAATTCCGGTTCCGTCCGGATTGAAATGGATCGGCGCGTCGATATGCGTCCCCGCATGATCGCTCATCATGAGAATGTTGGTCTGGACAGTGAAATTGGCGGAGCTGAAAGCTTCCTTATGTCCCCGATAAACCCCTAAAAAGGTTTTCGTAATGGCTGGAAACACAGGCATACCCGTATGGATCGGACGAGAAAGATCAATAAAATCATATTTGCCTTGCATGGTACGACTCCTTTCTGTGGCTTTAAAGGTGCTGGCCGCAGTGGCTGACAATGGTTTGACCGGTAATCCCACTGGACTCATCAGAGGCCAGAAAGACGGCAACGTTGGCCAGTTCGTATTCCTCAACAGGTCTTCCAAGCGAGTAGTTAGCCATGGACTTAGTAATATACTCATCTACGGACATTCCTAAAGCCTGGCACTTAGCCCTGACCACGTTCATCCAGCGTTCTCCTCGGACCGCAGCCGCGCTGATCGCGTTCACCCGAATGTTATCTCGTCCCACCTCCTGGGCGAGTGTCTCCGTCATCCCAATCACACCCATTTTCGCGCAACAGTAGGGCATTCTCATCGGTTGGCCCGATCTTCCATCCCCTGTTCGACCTCCTTCAGCACCAATGTTGATGATAATTCCGGCCTTTCGCGGAATCATACTTTGCTTCAGTACTTCCCTGGCACAAAGAATATAGCCCGTCAGGTCAATCGCCAGAACCTTATTCCAATCCTCTAACTTCAAATCCACCAACTTGCATGTAGGACCTGCGATCCCACTATTGTTGACGAGGATGTCGATCTTGCCAAAAGTTTTAACAGCTTCCGATACCATATGGATAACCTGGCTCTCATTGCTGACATCGGTCTGTATGGCCTTGGCCTGACAGCCCATCGCTTCAAAATCCTTTACCGCCTCCTCCAACTTCGAAAGGGTCGTTGCCGCGATGACAACTTTGGCCCCTTCTGAGGCGAAGGCTGTTGCAATAGCCTTCCCGATCCCTTTTCCTCCACCGGTAACGATTGCCACTTTATCCTTTAGCCTTGTACCCATTTTCCTAACCCCCTTTATTTAGTCTGGAATGCGTAGGTTAACTTTCAAAACCTCATTGAACATTTGTTAAATGACAATAATTTCTTTCGGAAATTTATGACAAGGCTCGACCCCGTCCTTGCCAATGATGTAATTGTCACAAACAATGGCCCAGACATTCAGGTTCTTCCGGACCCCTGAGGGATGAACTGTAATGTTCATCCCCGCTTTCAGTTTCCATGTCTCATTGTATCGAATAGTTGGTCTTTCGACGAGAGGCAATCCTTGACCGTGAGCATAAAGTCGATTGGGCGGGGCGTAGCCGTTTTTCTTCAGGAAGTCGCAATGCATATCCCATATCTCCTTCGGGTCAGCGCCCGGCTTTAATCGATCTGCCGTCAGTTTTTGGGCCTCAACGGCGATCCCAAAGGCATCCTGCAATTCCTGTGTGGGCTTTTTTCCTATGATAAAGATTCTCATAAGTTCCGTATAGTATCCGCCCGGTCCATTGACTTCGATCAGCACCGAAACCTGATCCCCTTCCTTGATCACACGATTCTGGAAATGGTAGACGTCGAAGGGAACCATGGTTCCTAAGGGTCCCGAATTGACTTGAACCAGCCCCCGCTCGCTGCCGTTTTTGGAGGCGAAACAATGGGCTTCTGCGTAGACCTCATAATCTTTCATGCCGGGCTTGATCGTCTTTTTCAAGTGCTCGAAAGTTGCATCCTGAACAGCCGCCGTCCCTTTGATGAGTTCAATCTCTTCCGGGCTCTTGATAACCTTGATTTCGTCGACCCATTCTGTGGCGTCCACGAACTTCGCGTCGGCAAGGTTTTTGACAAGATGTTCGTAGAAGGTAATGGGAATAAAGGTCTTTTCCACGAGACCGACGGTCGGCTTTTTCTTCTCTTTAAGGATGCTGGCTGCGAGTTCCGCATCGTATGCAGCGGTATACTGGAGCGTTGGAAAGTAGGGGGCTCCTAATCTTCTTTTAATCCCGCGGGCAGCCCATGCAGGCGGAAATTGCTCCGCCGGAGGGTCCCCACCGCAGCTGATCGTGGTCATTTCGTCATCCACGGGGAAAATAACCGTCATAGGAAACTGGTGCCGTGCAGTAAAGTCGGTGAACCAACGTATCGTTCCGCCCAGAAACTCCTCCGAGTTCTGCATCACCAGATAATCGATCTTTTTTCCCCGCATCATCTCGCGGGTGGCCTTCCACCTGCGTTCCAGCTCGGCGTTAGAAATGCACTTCGTTAGTCTCTGGCTTGGATCTTCCATTCTCTTATCCTCCTTCTCAGAAAAAAAATAGGGTAAATATTAAAGATAAAGAAATTATTTTGCCAGAGCCCGGTTCCTCACCCAGGTCTGGTCAAGCATAATGCCAAAATTTTTCATGCTTGTAATAAGCGCATCATAATTCTGCTGCCCGGGAAGCCCCTTTTTCTTCATATCGGCGATCCAGTCGTCTTTCACTCGTATCGTGGCCGCTTTCATTTTTTCGATCTCCCCCGGCGAAATTTCAGCAACTACCACCCCATACTCCTTGATGATATCTTTCTTATACCTGTTCTCCAATAGGTCATATGTTTCACCCCAATGGATTTCTATATAACGGAGAGATCGTCTAAAACCGTCTGAGTCTCTTTGGGGAGTGAATCCCAGATCTTTTTGTTCATGATGAACATGCCCACTGCGTACCCCGCCGGCACGTCCATCACATATTTGGCAGCTTCCGCATACCTGAAGATCGCCGTACTTTCAAACGAGTATAAGCCGCCATCCAGCACACCTTTTTCCAGCGCAGGAAATACTTCGGGTAACGGCATCGAGACAGGGGCTGCTCCTAAAGCATCTGCTGTCTTGATGTCCAGACCCCCAGCAACCCGCAGCCGCAGTCCCTTCAGACCCTCCAGGCTGGAAACCGGTTTCTTCGTCCAGATCTTAAGGGGAACCGTTATGTTCATCGCCATCATCTTGACATCCTTCCGTAGGGTTTCATCGAGAAAACCTTTCCGGAAGAGGTCATTCGCAACAAGGCTGCCTTCCAGAGCGGTATTCCACGTGAAGGGAAGCTGCAAGACAGAGCTGACCGGGAAGACCCCGGGTGCAAAACCGGTAATCATTTGACCCATCTCAACCCTCCCGCTAACCACCATGTTGTAATGCTCTGCCGCCTTACCCAAAGCCTCTCCTATGAAGAGCTTGGTTTAAATCCTCCCCTCTGTCCTCTTTTCAATTTCATCAAGGAACCAACTGATACACCATTGGGAGAAGTGATGGGGAGGCAGGAAATTTGAACACCTCCATACCTGTTCCTTGACCAGGGTCTTTGAGGATGAAGGTTGTGCAGCTCCTTGCAATGTCAATCCGAAGAGAAAGAATGCCACAATTAATGCCGACGAAAAGATCCATTGCCGCTTCATTGTCGTCTCCTTTCTTATTCCTGTCTGAAGGCAGGGTTGATCAATGCTCTTAATGCCAGGCCGGTCCCGTTACGCGTCTCGAACTCTCTGGACCAGACTCCCAGTAGAGGCGAATAGCTGAAATGTTCTCTCTACCGTTTGCTTCGAAATGCATCTTCAATTGCACCGGTTATTGAAAAAGCTTTTCACGGTCATGGAATTGGTCGGTAACCCCGGAAGCGGCTTCCAACCTCCAGAATATGTTTCTCTAATAACGCGGTAGCCTCCTCAAGGTCTCTTTTCTTGATCGCATCGAGAATACTTTCATGTTCTCTGATGGTTCTTTTCGACCCATCGAAGTCTGGTGTGAGCCGGCTCAGGAAATCGATAACAACCGTCATAATAGTGGCTTCAACGATGACAAAAATTGGATTTCTTGAGGACTTGGCCAAAATATTATGAAACTCCGAATTGGTTGTAAAAGGATGGGTTCCCGCTTCTATTTCTCTTCTGGCTTGAAGGATGTTGTCTTGAAGACTTTTGATTTCGTCATCTCCAGCGTTTCTGATGACATGGTTCAGAAGTACCCGCTCAACATCAAGCCGAGCAGTTGTGAGTTCATCAATGGTAATTTTCTTCATCTGGAAAGCATCCAATAATAAGTCACTAATCTTACTCAGAACCGTATCGATAATGATGGGCCCGCCGGCACTTCCCCTTTGTATGGTAATGAACCCAGATAACTCAAGAAGACGTAGTCCCTCACGAATGGTCTGCCGACCTACACCGAATTGGCGCGCGAGCTCCGATTCGGAAGGTAATTTGTTACCCGGTCTCAGAATCCCTTTAATAATCAATTTCTTGATTTCACTACACACTTCTTCAAATGTTCTTCTACTTCTAATACGAGCAAAAATAATCTTGGCACTTGCGTCTTCCGCATGACTCATATGAATGATCTCCTCTTTAATCGAATCAATCTTTATGTCAGACAGATCCCTTTGTCAAGAAAATTCCTGAGATTTTATAACCCGGCAAAAGAGTTCTTCTAAGGTTCAGGGAATCAACGCCTAATCTGAAACCAGTCCCATGTTGGGGTACCAAGGCCGGAATGAATGGTATCGCCTTCATTCTTTTCGTTTGAAAGGTTGTTACGATCAAAACTCTGCAAAAACGAGAGGAAAGAAACAAATAAGGTGCTTATAAAAAATCTTACACCGTAAGTCTTGTTTAGGACAATTCATAGCCTTTCAGGGGCGGTTGTATTATAATTTGGTTCAAACTCAAGACGATCTTTGAAAGAGAATTGCCATGCCCAAAAACATGCGTACGGTACGTTCTGCATGCCGCGGTTGCCACGGGGTTTGCCAGGTGCTAGTTCACCTGGAGGGGGACCGGGTGGTTAAGGTCACGGGGGACCCTGACAGCCCTACCAGCCGCGGTTATCTGTGCCCCAAAGGGAAAGCTGCCCCTGAACTGCTTTATCATCCCGATCGTCTGACTCACCCCTTGCGGCGAGTGGGCGCACGGGGGGAAAACAGGTGGAAGCAGGTTTCCTGGGAAGAAGCATTGAGCGAGATGGTCGATAACTTCACTCGGATCAAGCAAGAGAGCGGCGCGGAGTTTGTGGCAATGGGGCAGGGAACAGGCAAACCCTGTACTGAATGGACCTCACGTTTTGCCAATGCATTCGGGACCCCTAATTTTGTTGGTCCGGCTCATATCTGCTTTCTTCCGCGTGTCATTGCCAGCACATTAACCTTAGGCCGACTTCCTATTTGTGATGTTTATGGATTCGGAGGGGAAAAACCTGCCTGCATTTTGATCTGGGGATGCAATATCACTCACTCCGGAGCCGCTGACGGAATGTGCGGCGGCATGTTGCAAAGGGCTCTCAGAGAGGCACATAAGGTTATTGTCGTTGACCCCCGGCGTATTGCTCCGGCTGAAACAGCCGACCACTGGCTTCAACTAAAGCCCGGCACTGACGGCGCTCTAGCTCTCGCCATGATCAATACCATCCTTGCCGAGGACTTAGTCGATCACCATTTCGTAGACCATCACACGACTGGTTTTGACAAACTCGTGGAGCACGTTCGCAGTTTCACTCCTGAATGGGCCGAGCCCATTACGCGTGTCAAGGCCTTAGACATTCGTGCTGCAGCTCGAACTTACGCCACCCATTCACCCGCCTGCGTACAATGGGGCAACGGCATCGATATGAGCGTCTGTAGTTTCCACACGGGGCGTTCGCTATTAATCCTTATGGGCATCACCGGCAATATTGACCGACCAGGTGGGAACGTACTCTGGGTGCCTCCGGCCAAGGTTAAGCCAAAATCGATTTTGATTAACCGTGAACAGAGGGGTGAGCAATTTCTACCTCCGGAACAGAAGAAGCGTATGATCGCGGCCGGCAAGTTCCCGTTTTGCCCTAATACCCATACCCCCACTTTTTGGGAGTCAGTGATCAGCGGGCAGCCTTATCGGGTTCGAGGCATCTGGATCATTGGATCCAATCCTTTGGTCACCGCCACCCAGGGCATGAAAATCGAGCGCGCACTGAAAGAATGTCTGGAATTCGTAGTGGTCTCTGACCTTTTTATGACGCCGACGGCCCAATTGGCAGATCTGGTGTTGCCCGCCGCCACCTGGCTCGAGCAGGATGACGTGGTGTTCTTCCACAAGATTTGGTGTGTGATTGCAAGAAAGAAACTAACTCAAGTTGGGGAAGCGCGGGACGACCGTGACGTTATCTTCGAGATGGCCCACCGCCTGGGACTCCATGAAGCCTTTCCATGGAAAGACAGTGCTGAGTATTTGGATTGGGTATTAGAAGACACTGGACTTCGTTTCGATCAGTTCTGTGAAAGGGGCATCCTCTTGGGTGAGATGCGCTATCGCAAATACGAGGCAGAAGGTTTTCGAACACCCACAGGTAAATTTGAGATATCGAGCAGCGTGATGGAGGCGATGGGGCTATCTCCAATGCCGCTGTTTCGGGAGCCTCCCTTATCCCCTGTCTCTACACCCGCATTGGCAAAAGAATTCCCCCTGATATTGATATCTGGCACCAAGACCAGGAACTTCTTCCACTCGGAGTTTCGCCAAATCGAATCATTGAGACGCGGGAATCCAGATCCATTGATGGAGATCCACCCTGACACTGCATCCTCTCTTGGCATACGCGACGGCGATTGGGTTTGGGTCGAAAGTCCTGTGGCCCGAGTGAAAATGAGAGCGAAGCTCTTTGAGGGAATTATGCCGGATGTGGTAAACGCCCAACACGCCTGGTGGTTCCCTGAGGAGAGTCCCCCTGAATACGGCTGGAAAAGGTCCAACGTGAATCTACTCTACGGTGATACCCATTTTGACCCAGAAAACGGCTCTGAACCACTGAAATCCTATCTGTGTAGAGTTTCTAAAGCGTGAATAGAGGCGAAGGTCAAATTCTGACTTTCTCAACTTCCTTGCTCACACGAATATAATTCATAATGGGAGGAAGGAGTCAACTTTATGTTAATCAGATGAAGGCAGCGGTTTTGGTTCCTGAATCTCCATTTCCTTCTCACAACAGATTGGTTTGCCTTCACCTGCTTTCGTACAGAGGATCTCCGT
>Ga0209253_10001242_pt1 | contig 22343 bp, 21 predicted proteins | sample FrelakmetBRP12BR_FD_187145 | JGI IMG/M metagenome (GOLD analysis project Ga0209253, IMG submission 187145) | Freshwater lake sediment microbial communities from the University of Notre Dame, USA, for methane emissions studies - BRP12 BR (SPAdes)... | ecosystem: Environmental > Aquatic >...
ACAAAGGAGGAGCTAACAAGTTTATGGCAAGCTGGAGTGGATGGGGTAGTTGCTCCGTCAACGCAGTCGGCTGAGGCGTTGATGGAGTTGAAGAAGATGATTGGCGATTTGCCCAGAGGAGCCAGAGGTAGGCGCGCTAGGGCGGGTGTGGTGCTTCCTCATTATGGTGGAGGTGTGGTTGGCGAAGAGGATGAGCAGGACGAAGAAATCCAGCCTTAACCCGGTCTTGCCCCAAGCTAACTATGGAGACGAGCCTAAGCCTCAGCCAATTCTTACTAATGGCAGCGGGGATTTCTCTTACTGGCGCTATGTTACCCGGCCCGATGACTGCGGCTACCATAGCCAAGGGCTATAGTGACAAACATGCTGGTGCCTGGATTGCAGCTGGACATGCTGTTGTCGAGATACCCCTCATAGCTGTAATGGCTGTAGTTTGTTTTGGGTCTGGGCGTTTGGTGAGCTCTCCACAGGTGGAAAGAGTCATATATCTTGTGGGTGGTTTGATGCTGCTCTATCTGGGTTTCCGAATGTTTCGAGGCACTCGTGAGACACCTGGTGCAGCGGGTGGTCTACCAGCCAGCTCTTTGGTGACAGGCATCGTAATTACCGGGACAAACCCGTCTTTTTACATATGGTGGGTGACTGCGGGTGCAGTTTTGATAGCCGGCGCTGCTAAGTTCGGGCCTATCGGTGTCATTTTGCTTGCTCTGGTGCATCTGCCTAGTGATTTCGTGTGGAGTGAATTCCTCTCCGTAGGTACATTTGAGTCGAGGCGGTGGTGGACACAGAAGGTGCAAAGGATTGTGTTTAGCGTCTGTGCTTTGATTCTAGCTGGCTTTGGTGTCTGGTTTTGCGTTAAGGCATTTCCATAAACTCAAGGGACATTCTGAGTTGCCTGGAAATATTTCCCTTCAGTCTTTATGGCCGGGGCAATAAGCATCTTGACCTTGTGCATTTCTTTGATGGTTCGGGCACTACATACTCCCATTCCGGTGCGCAGAGCGCCAACGAGGTTTTGAGTGCCGTTGGTGACGGAAGTGGGACCGAAGAGAATTTGCTCTAATGAACCGGTAGTGCCAACTCTAACGCGTGTTCCTCTAGGCAAAGCTGGATGTGAATGAGACATGCCCCAGTGACAGCCTTTGCCTGGCGCTTCTGTCGCTTGAGCCAAAGGCGAGCCAATCATTACAGCATCGGCACCGGCGGCAAATGCTTTACATAAATCACCACCTGTGCGAATACCGCCATCTGTTATCACTGCTACATATTTGCCACTCTCTTTGAGATAGGCGTCTCTACCAGCGGCACAATGCAGAGTAGCAGTTATCTGAGGAACTCCAACGCCAATGACCTCACGTGTGGTGCAAGCGGCCCCGGGTCCCACTCCAACCAGGACGGCATCAACTCCTGTTCTCATTAGCTCTAATGCTGCGCTGTAGGTACAACAATTACCCACTATGATAGGCAAGCCCACTTGTTGGCATAGCTCAGGCAAGATAAGTCCCCGATAGCTTTTGGAGATGTGCCGGGCTGTGGTGACGGTAGATTGGACGACCAGTATGTCCATTCCAGCATCCTTGGCAATGGGAGCCAGGCGTTTCGTGTTGGCGGGAGTTACCGATACGGCACAGATAGCGCCAGCCTGTTTTATTGTTCCAATGCGTTGACTAATGAGCTTATCCTTGATAGGCTCGGAGTAGATTCTTTGAAGAAGGGAGGTGACGTCTTTTTCAGGGGTTCGGGCGATTTGGTTCAGGACCTCCTCGGGGTTTTCGTACCTTGTTTGTACACCTTCCAGATTAAGGACAGCTAGGCCGCCAAGTTTGCCAAATCTAACAGCAAAGGCGGTGTCAACGATAGCATCCATGGCTGAGGCCAGGATGGGGATGGACAAGGTGAAGTCTCTTACGGTAAAGTCTATATTGGTTTGGTCAGGATTAACGGTCACGTCTCCGGGAACAAGCGCGACTTCATCAAATCCGTAAGCGCGCTCGATTTCTTTGAATTTGAGGTGAGGCATTTTCCTTTACCTTGATGGAGATTGGCACAAACTATACAAGCATGGCGAGCTAAAGTCAAGCAAGCCTGTAGATAAAATCATAGCTATTGAGTATAATTTTGGGTCATGGCTATTCTTTACGTCGTCGCTACTCCTATTGGCAATCTAGAGGATATTTCCCTGCGTGCGTTACGTGTTTTGAGGGAGGTAAAACTTGTTGCCGCTGAGGATACGCGTAAGACGCGCCGCTTGCTTAATGCGTATAATATAGAAACCCCGTTGACCAGTTATCATGAACATAGTAGAAGAGCTAGACTTGACTATCTATTGGGTTATCTGGAGAAGGCAGACTTGGCTCTAGTTTCGGAAGCTGGTATGCCCGGCCTAAGCGATCCTGGTTACGACCTTATCGTCGCTGCTATTGAGCGAGGGATTTCTGTGGTATCGGTTCCTGGTCCTTCAGCGGTGATCACTGCTTTAGTGGTGTCCGGGTTGCCGACCGACCAATTTGTTTACGTTGGATTCTTGCCCCGCCGCAAGGGACAAAGGCAACGTCTTCTCAGCTCAATATCTGATGAGGCCAGAACCATAGTGGCTTTTGAGGCACCCCATCGCGTCAGGGAGGCGTTGACTGATATTGAGGAGATTCTGGGAGATAGAAGAGTATCCGTATGCCGTGAGCTTACTAAAGTTCACGAAGAGGTTTTCCGAGGTAGAGTGGGCCAGGCCAGGGAGCATTTCGCCGAACCGAGAGGGGAGTTTAGTCTTGTTATTGAAGGTAAGACTCGAGCCTGGTTGAAATTTCAGGAAAGGAGCTAAAATGCGCCGTGGTTGTATCGCTATAGAAAAGGTGGAATGTGATGGTTGTCACCGCCCTATTAAACATGGAGAGCGCTATCTTCTAATCGACGGAGTGGGAGATGAACGGCAGCGTCTTTGTACTGATTGTTGTGACAGCCATGGTTATGTCTCATATAGAACAGAGAAAGGAAAGCAGATAATCACATTTCTTCCCAAGGAATGAATTTGGGAATACTCATCCGGGAGCTCCAGTTTTGGGCGATGACATATGTGAAGCAATTATTTACAGTGGAGTAACCTGTTGGAGATAGTTTGAGCGAGCACATTTTCATTGGTGTTGCCTGGCCTTATGCCAATGGTCCTCTGCAATTAGGACACATCGCTGGTGCTTATCTGCCAGCCGATATTTTTGCCCGTTATCATCGTCTTAAGGGTAATGACGTCTTGATGGTCTCAGGCAGCGACCAACACGGGACGCCAGTTACGATTCGTGCCGAGCAGGAATGCGTCACGCCACAGGAAGTGGCGGACAAGTACCACCATCAATTCGTCGAGTGTTGGCAACGACTGGGCATATCATTCGATTTGTTCACTACTACCGGCACTCCCAATCATACCGAGGTTGCCCACGACATATTCCTCACTCTGCTCCGAGAGGGCTACATCTACAAGGACACGATGCTGCAGGCTTATTGCCCTAAATGCCAGCGTTTCCTCCCTGACCGCTATCTGGAGGGTACTTGTTCCTACTGTGGCTTCCCTAGAGCCAGGGGTGACGAATGTGATGAGTGTGGCAAACCTTTGAGCCCGTCCGAGCTTAAGGACCTTCGCTGTCGCGTGTGTTCCACCCCACCCCGCTTCGAGTCCTCAGAGCACTTCTTTTTGCGTCTTTCTGCGTTTCAGGATAGACTGGCTGCCTGGATAAAGGAACAGACTCATTGGCGGCGCAATGTGCTCGGCGGCGCATGGGGATTCCTGAACGACGGACTGAGGGACAGGGCGATCACTCGCGATTTGGATTGGGGAGTGGCTGTGCCTCAACCGGGCTTTGAGCGCAAACGGCTTTATGTGTGGTTCGAGAACGTAATTGGTTACCTATCAGCAAGCAAGGAGTGGGCGAAGCTGCGAGGAGATGATACCGCGTGGCGAGGTTTCTGGCAAGGAGATGCCAAGAGCTTCTATTTCCTCGGTAAGGACAACATCTTCTTCCATTGCCTTAGCTGGCCGGCGATGCTGATGGGTTATGGTGGTCTGAATCTCCCTTATGATGTCCCGGCTAATGAATTCTTGACTATAGAAGGCAGGAAACTCTCCAAGAGTCGTGGTCGGGCAATCTGGCTCCACGATTACTTGGAACGATATGAACCGGATCCCCTGAGGTATACTTTGGCCGCGAATATGCCTGAGACCGGAGACAGCGATTTTTCCTGGCATGAATTCCTCCGCCGTAATAACAATGAATTGGTAGCCACCTATGGTAATTTAGTCCATCGTGCTCTCACCTTTGCCTACCGCAATTTTGACGGAACTGTCCCAGCACCTGGCGAACTGGATGAGCGCAGTCAGGACTTGCTTCATGAAGGTGAAATTACGTTAGACAGTGTGGATAAGCTGCTTTATCGTTGTGAGTTCAAAGAGGCGATTAAGCAAGCTATGTCTCTAGCCCAGGAATCTAACCGGTATCTTGATGAGCAAGCTCCGTGGAAAACAATCAAAACGGAGCGAAAAACTTCAGCGAAATCCGTCTATACAGTCCTCTCTGTGCTGGCAGCATTGAAGACTGTTTTCTATCCTTTCCTTCCCTTCAGTTCCGAAAGGCTCCATTCCTTTCTGGGATTTGATGGTAGTGTGAAAGAGGGAGGTTGGAAAATTCAGTTTTTACCTCCAGGGCAGAAACTTCGCCAACCCCAACCGTTATTTGTCAAGCTAGATGAAGATATTGTCGCCGAAGAAAGCAGTCGGCTTGACCCGCTGAATGAAAATCAAAAAATTGAATCTTGACCTGACCTTTGCCTTTTGATTTAGCTTGGGGTTGGCTGTGGTGCTAAGCCTTCAAATATTTTATCAAGCTCAGGTTCATCCAGAGTCTCATGGGCTATGAGCTCCTGGGCAAGTTGTCTCAGTTTCTCTTTATTGGCGGTCAGAATCTGCTTGGCGGTACTGTAGGCCCGCTGGATAATATTATGCACTTCTTCGTCTATTTCTTGAGCTATCTTATCGCTGTAATCTCTCTGTTCACTAATTTCACGACCCAGAAAGACGAGTTCCTGCCTTTGACCAAAGGTTCTCGGGCCTAGTTTCTGGCTCATACCGTATTCAGTCACCATTTTTCTCGCCAGCTTAGTTGCTTCCTCCAAGTCGTGTCGGGCACCTGTAGTCATTTCCCCGAAGGTAATTTCCTCGGCGACACGTCCGCCCAGGCTCACTGCCAAACTATCCTCAAACTGAGACTTAGTCTCTATATGACGGTCTTCGGATGGCAGGAGGCGTGTCCAGCCTCCGATTATCCCTCGGGAGACAATGGAAACCTTGTGCACAGGGTCAGCATTGGGCAACATCTTGGCGGTCAAGGCATGGCCACTTTCGTGGTAAGCAAATATTTCTTTCTCCTTGGGGCTTATTATACGGCTTTTCCTTTCCGGTCCAGCTATAGTGCGGTCAGTAGCATCCTCAAGCTCCTTTAATGTGATATCTTTGCGATTTCGCCGCGCAGCCAGGATGGCTGCTTCATTGATTATGTTAGCAAGGTCAGCGCCGCTGAACCCTGGCGTTTCCTTAGCTACAGTTTCAAGGTTGGTTTCTTTAGCCAGCGGCTTGCCCTTGGCGTGTACTTCCAGAATCGCCTTGCGACCTTTTATATCAGGTAGATCAATGACAATGTGGCGGTCAAAGCGACCTGGGCGAAGGAGCGCCGGGTCGAGGATATCGGGGCGGTTGGTAGCGGCCACGACGATGACGTTGGTGTTGGTATCGAAGCCATCCATCTCAGCCAGAATCTGGTTGAGGGTCTGTTCTCTTTCATCATGTCCTCCACCTAAACCAGCACCGCGATGTCGACCTACAGCATCAATTTCATCAATAAATATAAGGCAGGGTGCATTACGCTTGGCCTGCTCAAACAGGTCTCTGACCCTGGCAGCACCCACACCTACAAACATCTCCACAAACTCGCTCCCACTAATAGAATAGAATGGCACCCTGGCTTCTCCCGCGATGGCTTTGGCCAGCAGAGTCTTACCAGTTCCTGGTGGGCCTACAAGGAGCACTCCTCGTGGGATGCGTCCCCCCAGTGCCTGGAATTTCTGGGGAGACTTGAGGAATTCTACTACTTCCTGGACTTCCTCTTTAGCCTCGTCTGTTCCCGCGACATCGGCGAAAGTCACCTCAGGCCTTTTGTCGAGCGTCAATCGGGCACGGCTTTTGCTGAAGTTGAAAGCTTGTGTGCCAGCGCCACGGGCAGCGCGGAAGAACAAGAAGTAAAACAGCGCCCCCAGCAGCACGATGGGTAAGATGACTGTCAATCCTATCGTTCCCCAGTCAAGACCACTGGGTTCAACGACGAATTGGATTCCTTCTCCTCCCAGGACCACCCCTTCATCTTGGAGAAACTTGACCAGCTCGTAGGTGGTGCCATCAAAATTTGTTGTAATTGCGACTTTGTTATCTATCAAGCCCTCGACTATGTCACCAGTCTGCCTGATGGTGTCAATTTGCCCTTGCTTGGCTGACTCGGTGAATTCGGGTAGGGTTACCTCAGTGGGACCCACCCCCGACATAACACGGGCAAGTATCAAGGCACCCACTACTATCAAGAGCAGTAGATAGAAAAAACCACTGCGCCACCATTTCGTTTGCATGTCTTTACCGTCGTTTCAATTATATCAGATGTATTGCAATGCCAAAAATCTTGTTCTCAAATTCACAGAGAAGCTAGCCTTATAACAGGATGCTAAACCTCCAGAATATACACGGAAAAACAGCCTTAGTCAAATATTGCCGTAGGTGGTATAATCATGTAAGGAGGGTCGTGCCTTTCTGAAAGCAGAGAAAATAGCACGCTTAGCCACTGAACTTGCTTCTGAAAAGCAAGCGAAGGACATTGCTATGCTGGACGTTAGGGCTTTGTGCTCTTTTGCAGATTATTTCGTGATTTGTACAGGAGATACCAAGCGGCATATTGAGGCTATCTGGCAGGGCATTGATGAGGTATTGAGAGCTAGAGACGTTGTGCCCCATCATAATGAAGGGACGCCTGACTCAGGTTGGTTGCTTGCCGACTTTGGGTCGGTTATTGTGCATATTTTCGGCCCTCTAGAGCGGGATTACTATCAACTGGACAAATTATGGGATAAGGCGATTCCTGTAGTTAGAATTCAATAGATCCACGTATCTAGCTCTCTGGCGTAGTCGAAGATTTCCTCTGCTGAGAAGAACAGTTCGATTTCCTTGCAGGCATTTTCGACTGAATCGGAGCCGTGTACTAAATTATGTCCAACATCAATACCAAAATCCCCCCTAATGGTGCCACTGGGCGCTTTGGCAGGGTCGGTCTCTCCCATCATTTGTCGTATTATTTGTACGGCGTTTTCACCTTGGAAGACGATGGCGATGAGTGGGCTGGAGGTAATGAAACTCACCAAATCGTCAAAGAAAGCCTTCCCTTTATGGATGGCATAGTGGCGTCGAGCCAAATTTTTGTCCATGTGCAACATCTTCATAGCTATGATTTTCAATCCCTTCCTTTCCAAGCGAGAAATGATTTGGCCGGCCAATGCCCGCTGTATGGCATCAGGTTTGATAAGCACTAGACTTCTCTCCATGGTCTTAATCTCCTTTCTTTCTTCCTGGCTCCTTTCTAGATTCTCATGAGCAGCGTAATCAAATCCACGTTTTCTAGGGAATCAACTACCGTATCAGCCTCCTGGAGATTCTCTCGGCGATGTGTGTTGGTTACAGCCAGACACTTCATCCCGGCAGTTTTGGCAGCTTTCACTCCTAGGGGAGAATCTTCAACTACAACACAGTCGTTAGGTGTTGCCTGCAGCTTCTCGGCGGCGAACAGATATATTTGAGGGCTTGGTTTGCTTGCAGGCACTTCCTGCCCAGAAACAATACAATTGAAAATTCCTGCCAAATCAAGCTCACTGAGGGCCAAATCGATGTTCTCCTTGGGCGCTGAGGAGACCAAGCCTAGTCTAAAATTTCCCTTCTTAAGGGCATTAAGCAGCGTTACTGCCCCGGGAAACGGTTTGATGCGTCCTGTTGCCTTCCGTCGAAAAGCCTGTTCCTTTTCCTGTACCATGCTCTTGACATCTCTTTCAGGCAGCTCTTTGCCCATAATGCTGCCGATTATGAAGTCATTTCTGGTGCCGAAGAGATTAGTGAAATCTCCTTTGGTGAATTCTATACTCCTTTTAGCGAAGGTTTCCTGCCAGGCAGCAAAGTGGAAGGAATAGGAATCAGAAATCACTCCGTCCATATCCCAGAGAATTGTCTTCTTTGACTGCCGCAACACGTAGAATAGGAAATTGCCATCGACTATGACTGTATTGTCCTTAAGGCTGAGCACTCCTTTAGCTTCTACGAGCCGTTTTGTCAATTTAGTGACCCAGGCGGATGCTTGTATGGGCTGATTGATGGGTGCTGACTGTTTGAATCTTATCTCGCTCTTGGCAGTAACGCCAAGCTCAATTCCACGGCAAAGCATGGCGTAAGCGGTGACTTCATCGAGGAGGGTATAGAGAATGCCGCCGTGAATGATGTTGTCCCAGCCCTGATGAAACTTCCCGGCCGTGAACTCTGCAGTGACTTTATCGCCATCCTGAACAGGTTTCAGCTTGAGCCCTATTGGGTTCTCCTGGCTACAGGCAAAACAGAATTGTGCGGTATATTCAACATCTAATTTGGGAATTTCCATTCTTTTGTTTCTGTTGCTCCATTCGTGCTGACAAAAAAGGCGTTCTCTCTTTAGGCTTGGTTATGTGAGGAGGGCGAAGGTATATTGGCTGCAGAGTCAGCAGGTCGTCGTGTTGTCCTTTGCTCAATTTTTGCCAACCTAACGTAACCAAAGAACTGCATCGGGATAGACTATTATTTTGGCAAATTATAGCTCGCCTGCCTAAGTTTTGTTGTATTTGCCCTGCTATGTCGGCGGGAATTTCACCGCAAAACAGCGTCTTCTGCTTGGTGCGACGCCACAGAATTTCAAGTGAGGCCAGATTGTCTAGCTCTAGGCATTGCCATTCATCATCTTTTTGCCGATAAACGGCAGTGGCTATTTCCCGGCGACCAGCCTTCTGAAGGGCGCGCAGAGGCAGTTCAGTAAAAGCGAAGGGATAGGCTTCAGCTTCCAATGTGTTTACACCGAGCAAAGGAATATGTAGAGTGAAAGCCAGTCCTTTGGCAGTGCTTATGCCGACTCTAAGTCCGTTGAAGCTCCCTGGGCCTTTGGCTACAACGATTGCTTCTATGGAGTCTGGCCCCACCTTGGCTTGTTGTAGCAGGAAAACTAAATTCGGCAACAGTTCTATTGTATGGTTTTGTCTCGTTTGCCAGGTTAGCAGAGTCAGTATCTCACCTTTGTGAGATAAAGCAATGCTGACGATATTGGATGAAGTATCTATAGCTAATTCCATGTCAGAAATCTAGATATGAGCAGCAGAAATAACGGTGTGAAATGAGAAGGCAAAAGTGAAGAAGTCCTGCATTTTCAGTTGTCATTTTGACCTTCGATTCTCAAATTCTGCCCTGTTTAGCGCTTCCCATTCTTGGGCCAAAATTCCCTCTCTTTTTTTAGTTGTTTTATCAGTTCATTGTAGCGCTCGCCTTGAGATTTCAAGCGGATGGATCTTCCTGTCTCGGAGACAGGCACATAGTTTATGGAGATGACGAGATTATCCTGGGGCACTACCTGCAGCCCCTTGTCTGCCCATTCAATCACACAGACTCCATCACCATAAAAGTAATCCTCCAGCCCGAGGTCGGCAATTTCCTCAATGCAATCGAGACGATAAAAATCAATGTGGTACAGGGGAAGTCGGCCATGATATTGTCTAAGTATGACGAAAGAGGGGCTGAAGGCATATTCTTGGACATTCAGGCCGCGAGCGATGCCCTGGACTAGACAAGTCTTGCCTGTCCCCAACTGGCCTGTGAGGAGGAAGAGATCAGCTTTTCGAGCTAGTTTCCCCAAGTAGTTTCCCAGAAGCTGAGTTTGTTCGGGGCTATATGAATTCAACGTTAGAGACTGCATTCTTGAAGTGGTTCCACCCCCTTTTCTTGCAAGGGATAATAGTTCCCTCACTATTCACCACAAGTACTCGTGTCGGCAACTGTTCTTTTGCTATATCACCTATTACGGTCACCGGACAGTTAAGGGCTCGCTTAGCTCGGGTGATGGCAGCCTGATCGGCGGTAAAAAGAAGCTCATAATCCTCTCCACCAGATAAAGCCAGATCCTGACTGTTTGGGAAATGTGCTGTGACTACGGGGTGTACTGGGACTTGTTCTATGTTTATCTTAGCGTTGACTTTGCTAGATTCGCATATATGGTCGAGATCGGCAAGGAGTCCATCGCTTATGTCTATAGCAGTCCTGACTCCTTGTTCGATTAGGATTTGTCCTTCTTTTACTCTAGGCATCGGCTTGAAGTGGGCTTGTCTCAGGATATTTCTTGCCTCAGGATCCGGGATGGTCTTTCCCTTGAGCATTTCGAGGCCAGCTGCCGATAATCCAACATATCCTGTGACGGCTATTTGATCGCCGGGGGAAGCTGTTGACCGCTGAAGCATGGTTCTGCCTTTTGAGCAGCCTATGATTGTTACCGTAATGACTATATTGGGAGCTGTAGCGACATTGCCCCCAACTATAGCCACTCCAAATTCCATGGCCATATGCATGAAGCTGTCGATGAACTCGGAGACGTCTTTCACCTTCAGTTTGGCAGGCAGTGCCAGAGAAAGCAAGGCGTACTTGGGAATACCGCCCATGGCAGCTATGTCGCTTAGATTTACGGCCAGCGCTTTCCAGCCCAATTCCTCCCAGGTAATAACGCCCAGGTCGAAGTGAACACTCTGAACCAGAGTATCTGTAGTGGCTAACTGGATGTGATTACCACTTTGCCAGGCAGCGGCGTCATCGCCAATACCCAGCAACATTTCTCGCCACGGAGTACGCCCAGGGTTTTCGTATCTGGCACTGGCAGTGCGAATGAGGTTGATTAGACCAAACTCTCCTAACTCGGACAGTCTCATCGCTGGAATTATAGCATTGGCCTGATTTGACATTCTAGCACTCAGACATGGTATGTGGTTAGACTGCAAGCCTTGTTGCCATTTTGCGGCCTGTGGTATAAAATCTAGGGATGCATGATTACGAACTAGTAGCTATAATCAGTCCCGAGGTTGATGAAGACGCAGTGTCAAAGATTGTGGAGAAGGTGACTCAGTCGATCAATAGCCGCGGTGGGGCAGTGGACGAGATAAAGAATTGGGGAAAACGAAAACTCGCTTACCCTGTCAAGAAATTCATGGAAGCTGATTATGTTCTGGCTCGCTTTAAGTTGATGCCAAAATCAGTGAGAGAACTGGAAAGCGAAATTGGCACTATTGGTGATATTCTACGATATCTTGTGGTAAAGGTGGGTGATTGATATGGCAAGCTTGAGCAAAGTAATACTCGTTGGTAATCTGGGTTCTGATCCGGAGATGAGGTATACACCTAATGGGAAAGCAGTTACCTCCTTTCGTATGGCTACTAATCGTCGCTATACTACTTCTGCCGGAGAGAGCAGGGAAGAAACGGACTGGTTTAGAGTCAGCGTTTGGGGCAAGCAAGCTGAGCAGTGTAATCAATTTTTAAGCAAGGGGAAGCAAGCTTACGTTGAGGGAAGATTGCACGCTCGTAATTGGGAAGGACAGGATGGGCAGATGCGCACCAGCCTTGAAGTGACTGCGGACCGTGTCCTTTTCCTTGGTAGGCAAGCTCCGGCATCCCTTCCTGAGGAAGGGGAGCTTGAGCCTGAAGATTTACCTTTTGATTTAAAATAAAGGAGAAGAAGATTTGGCCAATACTGGAAGAGTAGGTAATACTGGAAGAGTAGGTAGTACTGGAGGAGTAGGTAGCACTGGAAGAGCAGGTAATCCTGGAAGAGTAAGAGGTACGAGGAACTTCGTCACCAGGCCAGCAATCTGTCCCTTTTGCAAAGGGAAAGGGAGTATGAAAATCGACTATAAAGATTTTTCTATGTTGTCTCGCTATGTTTCTGGCCAGGGTAAGATTGTGTCGCGGCGAAGGAGCAGAACCTGTGCTAAACATCAAAGAAGCTTGGCACAAGCTATAAAGAGGGCTCGTTATCTGGCTATGTTGCCTTACGCACCAAGCCACATTTGGAAGGCAGGAGGCGTTGGCCTATCCCGGTCAACGGCTTGAAGAATGCCAAAGCGGACTTATCAACCAAAGAAGATCCCCCGAAGGCGCAGCTTAGGTTTTCGTGCCAGGATGGCGACTCGAGGTGGAAGAAGCGTGCTGAGGGCAAGGCGTCTTAAGGGGAGGTATAAGCTGACTCCGGTTTAGCTCTGTCCTGTGAAGGAGCCTCATTTCTTAACCAATAGAGCACAATATACTCTGGTTTATCGACAAGGCAAGGTCTGGGCAGGTAGCTTGCTAGTAATGAAGGCGATGCCCAATGGCTCAAGTCTAAGCCGATATGGTTTTGCCGTGACCAAAAAAGTAGGCAAAGCGGTGCAGCGTAACCGGGTGAAGAGGTTGCTGAGGGAGATAATGAGGCTGCAGTTGCTGAAGCCGGGATGGGACATCGTGTTCATGGCTCGGTCTGTAGCAGTTGATGCTGACTATCATCAGCTAAAATGGGCGCTAACCAGGCTTCTAGCTCAGGCGCAGTTATTGGAGAGCAACGAGTGAGTCGGATGGCTTTGGGGTTAATTAAGTTGTACCAGAATACGGTGTCGAGGGTTCTGCCTCATGTCTGTCGTTTCCAGCCTACGTGCTCACATTATGCACTCGAAGCAATTAAGAAGTATGGACTCCCTCGTGGTAGCTGGCTAGCGGCCAAGAGGATTGTTCGCTGTAATCCGTTCTCCGATGGTGGATACGATCCCGTACCTTAGCTATAGAATGAAACAAGCAAAGGTCTCGCTCCTTATCGCAATTGCTGTTTTGCCGTTGGTTCTGGTTTCCTGTTCGGGCACACCGTTCTCCTGTTCTGGTGCAGCTCAGCCAACTGGAGGCTGGTCAGGGCCTGTTTTTCATGACGGCATAATTTATGTTGGGTCCAAGGACGGCAGGGTGATTGCGATAAACGCGTCAAGCAGGGAAGAGAAATGGCAGTGGCCTGACACCACTGGGATCCGGGGCCTCATATATACCACGCCGATAGTAGACGGTGATCTGGTTTGCATCGGCACTTATAGCGGCGAAGTATATGCGTTGAACAGAGCCGATGGTGAGTACATATGGGTCTACCCCCCGAAAGGTGAGGGCTATATAGGAGCTGTTGTGGGCAGTCCAGTTATAGCTAATGGAATCATGTATATTAGTAGCTCGAATGGCAAGGTCTATGCCTTAAATACAACTAATGGCAAGCGTAAGTGGGAAACAGACCACGTCCTCGCTGGCAAGCTCTGGACAAGCCCCGCGGTCATGGGTGGTACTCTCTATGTCAGCACTCTAGATGGCCACATCTACGATGTGTCGTTAGAAACGGGAGAGTTACTAGGATGGTCTTTTATCGCAGAGGCAGGGTTTGCTTCTTCACCGGTGGTTTATGAGGATCACATCTACGTTGGCTCGTTTGACCGTTATCTTTATTCCATAGAAATAGGCAGCAATGTATCAACGTGGAAATTTCCCCAACAGAAGCCGGCTGGTAATTGGTTCTGGGCGTCTCCTATAGTCAACGAAGGCATTGTGTACGCCGGCTGTCTCGATGGCAAGCTTTATGCTATTGAGGCAGAAACTGGGGAAAAACTGTGGGAGTTTGACGCTGGAAGCCCCATAATTTCCTCACCTATTTTGAGAGATAATCTACTGATAATAATTGGTGAACTAGGAACTCTGTATGTTTTTGACGTCGACACCGAGTTTGAAGAGGAGGTAGTGCCATTGAGAACTATCTCAATTGGCGCTTCTGTTAAGAGTTCTTTCTGCGCCCGGGATGGTCTAGTCTATGTTAGGGGCGAAGATGACTCGATATATGTTGCGGATATTGAGAGAGGGGAAATAGTGGAAGGTTGGCCTGTTTCATTGACCACTGAGAAGTGATGATTGTACCCCTATGGAAGCATGGAATCTTATTATAGGTAACCCGGTACTTAACGTGCTGATTGCGTTGAGCCATGGTTTGGGCGGTAGCTTTGGGCTGGCAATCATTGCCCTTACCATAATAGTGCGTCTAATCACCTGGCCTCTTAACAAGCGCCAACTCAATTCCACCAAGGCTTTGCAGGAGATGCAGCCGAAGATCCAGGAATTGCAGAAGAAATATGGTAAGAATCAACAGAAACTCCAACAAGAAATGATGAAGCTTTATAAAGAGGCCGGGGTAAACCCTCTGGGCTGCTTATGGCCCATGTTGGTTCAGTTTCCCATCTGGATTGCCCTTTACCAAGCCATTATGAGAGCTCTAGCTACCACGCCGGAGAACTTGCTTGATCTGGCTCAGCGTCTTTACTCCTGGGGCATAGTTAATCAGGCGATTCCCTTGAGCAGTCAATTCTTAGGGCTTGATTTAGGACAGACCGCTTCAGCCAACGGCGGTCTCGGCTTGCTCTTAGCGATCATAGTGGGTGGCACAATGTGGGTACAGCAAAAGATGACCCAGGCGCCAGCTGTTGACCCGAGGCAGGAGTCCACAAGTAGGATGATGACGTTGATGATGCCCGTTATGTTTGGGTTGCTGACTTTCAGTTTTGCCGCTGGTCTGGGTCTCTACTGGGCTACCTCCAATATAATTGGTATCATAACTCAATATTTCATCACTGGTGGCTGGGGTAACCTTAAGTTCCAGTCTCCATTTCAGCGTGCATCGGCGGAAGGAAAGTGAGCAAGTACTTAAGAAGGGCACACTTTGCCCATGAGAAAACGAGAGATTAGGCTATGGAAGTGATTGAGATAACGGCTGGGACAGTAGAACAAGCGATAGAGAAAGCAGAGGCGCAGCTAGGGCTAAGTCGTGACCAATTCAAAGTGGAGGTTATCAGGGAAGGAAGGTCGGGGATCCTGGGAGTGGGGGGCAGAGAAGCTGTTATTAGAGTGAGCTCAACAACTTTGACTGAAGAGGATGTGGTCAGCCGCGTGACAGAGGTCTTAGATACATTGCTTGGATTAATGGGCGCGCAAGGGAAGGTTGAAGTGCTATCAGATGAGTTGCCTTTGGCGTTGAATATAAAAGGTGACGATCTGGGCATTTTGATTGGGCGACGTGGTCAGACTCTGGTTGCCCTGGAGTACGTTACCAAGCTAATAGTAGTCCAGCGGCTGAAGGCTTGGGTACCATTGACAATTGACGTCGGGGGTTACAAAAAACACCGTCGTGATTCATTGCAGAAATTGGCCTTGTACTTAGCTGAGCAAGTCAAGTCGAGGCGACGTGCCATGCCTATGGAACCGATGCCTGCGGATGAACGTCGTATTATTCACTTGGCTTTGGCTGATCATCCTGATGTAACGACTCAGAGCATAGGTGAGGGAGAGAATAGGAAGGTGGTTATCTTACCAAGAGAAGGTTAGCCGTGTTTCGAGAGGTGAGCAGCAAGGTCAACTTCGTTCAACTGGAAGAGGACATCCTTCGCTTCTGGAAAGAGCAGGGCACTTTCGACAAGAGCATCGCGATAAGAAAAGGGGGGCCACATTATGTTTTTTATGAAGGCCCACCTACGGCCAATGGCAGCCCCGGAGTTCATCATGTGCTAGCTCGTCTCTATAAGGATGCTGTTTGCCGGTATAAGACGATGAAGGGTTACCATGTGCCGCGAAAGGCGGGCTGGGATACGCATGGTTTGCCTGTCGAGCTGGAGGTGGAGAGCTCCCTTGCCTTGAAGAGCAAGGCTCAGATTGAGGAATACGGAGTGGCTCGGTTCAATGAACATTGCCGGCAGAGCGCTCTTAGATATATCAAAGAATGGGAAGACATTACTGAGCGCCTCGGCTACTGGTTAGACATGCAGCATCCGTATCGGACCTTAGACAATAGCTATGTTGAATCCTGCTGGTGGATAATAAAGCAGCTATGGGACAAGGGCTTGATTTATCGGGGATACAAAGTAACGCCGGTTTGCCCCAGATGTGGCACGTCCCTCAGTTCTCACGAGGTGGCCTTGGGCTATGATGAAGCGGATGACCCATCGGTATGGGTAAGGTTCAAGCTCGACCTAGCACAGCCTGGAGGTAGCGAATGTGCTCGATCACTTCTCTCCTCGACCTTGCCTGCTTATCTTCTTGCCTGGACTACCACGCCGTGGACACTGCCGGGCAATACGGCCTTGGCAGTGGCTCCTGAGGCTGATTACGCTTTGGTAGAGGTAGATGGTGGATATCTCATTGTGGCTGATGCTCTACTTGAGCAGACAGGATTGAGCGGGTGCAAGGTGGTAGGAGTGATGAAGGGTAGCGTTTTGGTGGGGCTACAGTATGAACCCTTATACAGCAATATTGACATTCGCTACGTTAGAGAAGATAAGAAGGCTTATCGAGTCATAGAAGGTGATTTTGTCTCCATGGAGGAAGGGACAGGCATTGTACATATAGCGCCGGCCTATGGGGAGATAGACTTTGAAGTAGGCGAGAAGGAGGGTTTACCCCTCGTTCATACGGTGGGGTTGAATGGGATGGTAACGACTAATCTGGTGACAGGTTTTACTCCTAAGGCGCGCGAATGCGTTCAAAAGAGTGAAGGCCCTGTGGTTCTTGGACCAGCACGAAGGAAAGTGGATTTACCTGGTGCAGGCAAGTTTGTCAAAGATGCCGACAAAGACATCCTTGATGACTTAAGGTCCCGTGGGCTGCTCTTCCGCAGCAAGAGAATTACCCACACCTACCCTTTCTGCTGGCGGTGTGAGTCACCTCTCCTCTATTATGCTAAACAAACCTGGTACATCAAAACAACTGCAGTGAAAGACAGGCTTATCTCTGGCAATAGTGAAGTAAACTGGTACCCCGACTATATCAAGCATGGTCGTTTTGGCGATTGGTTGGAGAACAACGTTGATTGGGCTTTCTCCAGGGAGAGGTATTGGGGCACCCCGCTCAATGTTTGGCGATGTGAAGTCTGTAGTACCCCCGAGCTTCCCACTTACCAGTGTATTGGCAACTTAGATGAATTAAGGGCGCAGTCAAATCTCAGTGGCTTAACCACGCGCTTGGATTTACACCGCCCTTATGTGGATGAAATAACGTTTGCCTGTCCTGGATGCGGCGGTAGGATGCAGCGTGTTCCTGAGGTAATCGATTGCTGGTTCGACTCAGGAGCTATGCCCATAGCCCAATGGCATTATCCCTTCGATAATAAAGACATGTTTCAACAGAATTTCCCTGCTGATTTTATTTGCGAAGCTGTGGATCAGACCAGGGGCTGGTTCTATAGCCTGCATGCCATATCTACCCTGCTCTTCAATCGTCCCTGCTTCAGGAATGTTGTCTGCCTAGGGCATGTCGTTGATGCTGAGGGTGAGAAAATGAGTAAGTCCAAGGGCAACGTAGTGGACCCGTGGACTATCATCAGCAACCATGGCGCAGATGCCTTGAGGTGGTATATGCTGGTTTCCACGCCGGGAGAAGACAGCCATCGTTTCCACTCCAGAATGCTTGAAGAGACGATGCGCAAATCTCTTCTTACTTTGTGGAATACATATTCCTTTTTTGTCCTGTATGCCAAGGTTGATGGCTTTGTCCCTCAGCCTGCGATGGCTGGGAACGTGCAGCGAAAAGATCTCACGGAGCTGGATCGTTGGATCATCTCTGAACTTAATCGACTGGTAGTGGAAGTTACCAACTCCCTGGATAGCTATAATCTCACTTCGGCAACGCGCCGTATTGAGGAATTTCTGGATAATCTATCTAATTGGTACGTCAGAAGAAACCGCCGGCGATTCTGGAAAAGCGGGAGTGATGCTGACAAACTGGCTGCTTATAGCACGCTATATCGATGCTTGGTGACTCTGTCTCAATTGCTGGCTCCCTTCGTGCCATTCATTGCTGAAGAGCTCTATCAGAATCTATGTCGGTCTGTAGATCCTGAAGCCAGAGAGAGTGTTCATCTCAGCGACTTTCCCGTAGCGGATGAGACGGAAATCGACAACCGGCTAAGTAGCGATGTCGAGCTAGCTAAAAAAATATCCAGCTTGGGGCGGGCGGCACGGGCGAAGGCAGGGATCAAGGTGCGCCAGCCCTTGGCTAAGGCTGTAATCAGGGTGGAGACCGGTGAAGAAAAAAAGGCTTTGGAGAAGCTGGCTACCGAGGTCATGGAGGAGATAAATGTTAAGGAACTCGTCGTGTCGAGCGAGGCAAGGGAACGAGGGGGATTTCCTTCAAACATGCCAGATTACAGCGTGGCTAACGACGCTAGACATTGGGTGGCCATATGTACTGAACTGCGCCCTGAGCTGGTCGCCGAAGGAGTGAGTCGAGAGCTTGTGCGTCACCTTCAAAATATGCGTCGCAATGCCAAGTTTGACATCACAGACCGCATCATTACGTACTATCAGACCGAAGAATCACTCATCAGCCAGGTAATAAGGACGTTTGCCAATTACATTAAGCAAGAGACATTATCTGAAGAGCTTATCGATAGTCCGTCTCCTGATCAGACTTATGGGGAGAAACACCGCATCGCGAATGGCGAGGTCTCTTTGGCGATCAAGAAAACAAATCCTAGGGACTAAACACGAAACACTAAATAGTGCCAAAACTCGAAACCGAAATTGCTGAGCTGGTTTTAGATTCAGAGCATTTGAAATCTGAGTTTATCTAGGAGTTGTCCTTCTTAGGAACTCGGGCGTTCAATCAGTTGAGCTGAAGTTGTTTTCGTATCCTGGCCTCTGACAAAGACTATTTCCACCTCTTCGCCAATCTTGCTGCCCCGAATAGCGCGGATGAGGTCGGCAACATTGTTTATTTCTTCGTCCTGAAAGCGGATAATGACATCGCCCGTCCTCAATCCTGCAGATTCTGCAGGGCTGCCATCAACCAGTTCTGCAATAAGAGCTCCTCTGTCCACAGAGAGATCCTGTGATGCAGCCACCAAAGGGGTTACGGTGGATGCACCCACTCCGAGCCAGGGATAGGTCACGTGGCCATAGCGAATGAGATCTTGGATGATGGGCTTAGCCTCATTGCTACTAATAGCATAACCTATGCCCTCTACCTCGGACGCGACTATTTTTACGCTGGTAATGCCTATGACCTCGCCAGACATGTTGACCAAGGGCCCACCGCTGTTGCCCGGATTGATGGCCGCTGTGGTTTGAACTAAACCGTAAAGGATATTTCCATCAACATTCACAGATACGTTCAAGCGGCTGACTATGCCCTCAGTCGCCGTGATCCCTTCTCCAAGAGCATTGCCTATGGCTAGCACCCACTCGCCAATTGATAGTGAGTCTGAATCGCCCCAGTCAGCGTAAGGCAAATCTGTAGCATCTGCCTTGATGACGGCGAGGTCAGATATGGCGTCAGTGCCGACTATATCCGCGGCGAACATCTTGCCGTCGGTCAACTCCACATATATGCTCCGAGCGTCCTCGACAACGTGGTTGTTAGTGGCGATGTATCCCTCATTATCGATGACTACTCCAGACCCAGCCACAGTTTCGGTATACTGGCGACCGAAGAAGTCAGTGGTGACGATCTCAGTTGTCACCGAGACTACCGAGGGCATCACCCTACTAACCACAGGGCGGAAATCGGGCAAGGAAGTGCTTGGCTCGCTCTCTGACGGGAACGTCCAATCGGAATCAGTCTGCCCGGTCGCGTTGTTAGATTGGGTTGGGCCAGATGTCGGATTACACGACAGCGCCCAAATACCGAGGCTTGACGCCAACGTCACCAGTATTACGACAACCAGAATCCATTTCTTGGACATTTTTCAGCTCGTTTATTATAGCATTGTTACCTTTACTGCAAAAACCCTTGCCCGAATTCAAGAGACGGCATGTCAAATGATTTGACGACAGCTGACTTGACAATTCGAAATGCCACTTTCTATAATGAAGGAAACCTAGGTTTGCTCCGCCTTTTGGGATCAACTTACAGGATTTGGCTTTCTCTATACTCTTGTAGTAAGCAGTGAGCAAGTATATTTTCATTACTGGCGGCGTAGTTAGTTCTGTAGGCAAGGGAATTTCAGTAGCCTCCATCGGCAGAATATTGAAAAGCCGCGGTATATCTGTCTCGGTGCAGAAGCTTGACCCTTACCTGAACGTTGATCCCGGGACAATGTCCCCTTTCCAGCACGGCGAAGTGTTTGTTACTCGAGATGGTGCTGAGACTGATTTGGATCTAGGACATTATGAGAGATTCATTGGAGTGGAGCTGACCCAAGCTTCCAATGTGACTTCGGGTCAGGTTTATTCTTCGGTCATTGCTGACGAGAGGCGAGGGGATTTTCTGGGAGGTACAATTCAGGTGGTTCCCCACGTAACCAACGAAATAAAAAGACGGATAAAGAAGGTGGCGGAAATATCTCAGGCTGAGATAATTATTGTTGAAGTTGGCGGCACCGTGGGAGATATTGAAGGGCAACCTTTCCTCGAAGCCATAAGGCAAATGAGAAAGGACGAAGGCAGAGACAATGTGCTGTATATTCATGTCACTTTCTTACCGCATATCGCTGCCACTGATGAAATAAAGACCAAGCCCACTCAGCATAGCGTCAATGAACTAAGGAGGATTGGCATTCAACCTGATGCCATACTGTGTCGCAGCGATAAGGAAATATCCGGAGGGATAAAGGACAAAATATCGCTATTTTGTGATGTAGATAAAGAAGCGGTTATCTCTCTGGTTACCAGTGACACGATTTACGAAGTGCCTTTGCTGCTTGAAGATGCCGGGTTAGGAGAGTTCATAGTTCGCCGATTGGGATTAAGAGCTGAGAAGAGCAATTTAGAAGAATGGCGGGCCATGGTAGCTAAGCTGAAAGCGCCTAAAGAGCCTGTAATCATTGGATTGGTAGGTAAATATGTGGGGCTCCGAGATGCCTATTACTCCGTGCGAGAGGCATTATGCCATGCAGCATTGGCTCACAATCGCGCGGTGAAAATAGAGTGGTTGGATTCAGAGCAGTTGGACGGCATGGCCGATGATAAGCTGAGGCAAGTTCAGGGTATCATTGTTCCTGGCGGCTTTGGTTATCGAGGTATTGAAGGAATGATAAAAGCTGCCAAGTTTGCCCGAAAAAGAGACACTCCTTACTTGGGTTTATGCCTGGGGATGCATATTATGGTCATCGAGCTTGGGCGTCATGTTTTTCATACCGACAAGGTGAATTCAACTGAGTTCGATGCTGCCAGTGGTTATCCCGTTATTGACCTCCTCCCTGAACAGCGTAGCGTGGAGGAAAAGGGAGGGACTATGAGGCTTGGGACTTATCCTTGCCATCTGGTGGCAGGGACAATAGCGGCCGGCGCTTATGGGGTCGAAGTAGTCTACGAAAGGCATCGCCACCGTTATGAGTTCAACAATGATTTCCGGCAGCCATTGGAAGAAGCCGGTATTGTAGCGTCCGGGTTGTCCCCCGATGGAAGGCTAGTGGAAATCGCTGAATTACGAGATCATCCTTGGATGGTTGCCTGCCAATTTCACCCTGAGTTCAAATCTCGTCCCGATTCTCCTCACCCGCTATTCATGGGGTTCATTGGGGCAGCCAAGGAAACGCTTATTGAGGGTGCTCAGACAAGTCTACCGTTGAATTGAGAAAATGAGGATATTCTTAGATACTGCCAACATTGAGCATATTCGCCATGGAGTCAGACTGGGGGTGGTGACGGGGGTGACCACCAACCCTAGCCTTGTATCGAGGGAAGGCAAAGTTGATTACCGACAGCTGGTGCAGGAAATCTGTGCTATTGTTCCCGGCCCGGTATCTACTGAGGTGCTAGGCCAGGACGTCAAAACAATGGTGACTGAGGCCAGGGAAATAGCGAAATGGGCGGACAATGTAGTGGTCAAGATACCAGCTAGCTCTGAAGGAGTGGAGGCTACATCTGTGCTAGCCAAGGAAAACATAAAGGTGAATTTCACCTTGTGCTTCACATTGAACCAGGCTTTGCTGGCGGCGGAAGCAGGAGCGAGATTCATAAGCCCTTTCGTAGGCAGATTGGATGATATCGGTGAGGATGGCATGAGAGTAGTGGCTGACATTGTGGAATATCTGGATTATTATCAGCTACCCGCTCAAGTTATCGCCGCGAGCATCAGGCATCCCCAGCATTGCCTGATGGCAGCTAAGGTCGGTGCTCATATCGCCACAGTGCCGTACGAGGTGCTGCTACAAATGATACGGCACCCTCTGACAGATATAGGCATTCAG